>Ga0126371_10002304_pt1 | contig 16405 bp, 9 predicted proteins | sample PanSoiMetaPlot_4_FD_110145 | JGI IMG/M metagenome (GOLD analysis project Ga0126371, IMG submission 110145) | Tropical forest soil microbial communities from Panama - MetaG Plot_4 | ecosystem: Environmental > Terrestrial > Soil > Tropical forest > Bulk soil | place: Panama | collected 2016-02-17 | reverse complement strand
GCAAGCTGCAACACAGTTCCAGACGCGACCGGGTCGTAAGTCGTTGATTTATTGGCGACCCCGGCTGGATTCGAACCAGCGACCCTCAGCTTAGAAGGCTGATGCTCTATCCGGCTGAGCTACGGGGTCGGCACGACTGGTTTAGCCGCAGCCAGTGCCTACTGCAAAGTTACAGGGCGAAACACGGCTAAAATGCCCACAAGTCCGGGTCGACGTCATGTGGAAAAGGTGAAATCTCTCCGACGATTTCAAGTGAAAAATTAAAGCCTTAGACCATTTTCTAAGACACGCTCAGGTCGTTTCTGAGGATATCGAGCGAACTTTTTGATCATCGTATCAATTTCGCCGACGGCACGGCATTCTGATCGGGGGATATCGCCACCCGCCATGCGGTCGACACCATCGGGAACTGAAATCATGCTCGCCGCGATCCGCTCCTTCCGGGGGTCTTTTCTTATGGTCTGCGCTGTCCGAGCCGGATTTGCCGCCGCGCTCCTCACTATTCTTTTTGTTTCCAACGCGCTGGCTGCAAATGCGACGGAAAAGCCGTTCAAGCAAAGCACACTCGATGAAGCAGCAATAAAGCTTGAGGCGCAGATCAAAAGCGATGCCGGCACAGTCGGCAAGTCGGCGACATCCTTGCGTCGCGACGCAGACGCTGCCTTTCAAAAGAATGATTTCCGCTCGGGCATGGTGATCCTCAGCCAGCTCGTGACAGTCGCTCCCGAGGACGCGGCAAGTTGGCTGCGGCTTGCCCGCACCATTCTTCAAATCAAGCCGCGCGATGATCGTGAGAAGGCACTCCTGCTCGACCGCGCATCGACGGCTGCCTACGTCGCCTATCAGCGGGCCGGTGATCGCAACCAGGAAGCTGAGAGCCTGTCGGTCCTCGGCCGGACGCTTGCAGATCGCCTGCAGTGGCGGGGCGCGCTGGACTCCTTGCGCCTGTCACTTGAACTGCGCGAGAGCGCCGAACTGCGCGGCCAATACGAAAAGCTGCGGGCCGAACATGGATTTCGATTGCTTGACTTCACCGTCGACTCCGACTCGATCTCGCCGCGAGCGTGCTTCCAGTTCTCCGAGGAATTACCGGGTCGCCGCACCGATTTTTCGCCATTCGTTTCGGTCGTGGGCATGGATCGGCCAGCGATATCGGCGAGCGAAAAACAGCTCTGCGTGGAAGGGCTCAAACATGGCGAACGCTATGCGGTGACTCTTCGCGCCGGGCTTCCCTCGGTTGTGAAAGAAACGCTCGCGAAATCCGCTGAATTCACCATCTTCATCCGCGACCGCAAACCTTTTGTGCGCTTTTCAGGCAAGGCCTATGTGCTGCCGCGAACCGGCCAGCGCGGCATCCCAGTGCTCAGCGTCAATACGAAAGCAGTTGGACTTTCCATCTATCGAATTGGCGACCGCAATCTCATCGACACGCTTCTTGGTTATGATTTCCAACGCAATTTGAGCCGCTATCAGGCCGAGCGTTTGGCCAATGAGCGGGGTGCCAAGATTTGGGTCGGTGAACTTGCCGTTGAGCCCAAACTCAATGTCGAGGTAACAACTGCTTTTCCGCTGGAGGAAGCGGTCAAGGATGTGGCGCCCGGCGTCTACGCCATAACCGCCGAGCCGAAGGATGTCGTCTCGGACACCTATGGCCAGCAGGCAACGCAATGGTTCATCGTCTCGGATCTCGGTCTCACGGCCTATAGCGCCCATGATGGTATAGACGTTTTTATTCACTCGCTGGCGAGTGCCGAGCCACGCGGCAGCGTTGAGGTCCGACTGGTCGCGCGCAACAACGAGGTGCTTGCGGTTCGCCAAACGGACCGCAACGGGTTTATCCATTTCGAGGCGGGCCTCGCGCGTGGCGAAGCGGGCCTCGCACCAGCCGCAATCGTCGCCAGCGAGAAGAACGATTACGCGTTCCTGGGCCTGAAGTCGCCGGCGTTCGATTTATCCGACCGGGGCGTTGCCGGACGGCCGGTTCCGAATGGCCTCGATGCCTTCGTCTACACCGAACGCGGCGTTTACCGCACGGGGGAAACGGTCGCCGTGACCACGCTGTTGCGTGATGCGCGCGGCGCCGCCGCACCGAACGTTCCGCTGACTTTGGTGGTCACGCGTCCCGATGGAGTCGAGTATCGCCGCGCCCTCGTGCCCGATCAGGGTCTCGGTGGACGGTCCATGATGGTACCCATTGTTGCTTCCGCCTCAACTGGTACCTGGCGCGTTACTGCCTATACCGATCCCAAGCGACCGTCGGTGGGTGAGACCACTTTCATGGTCGAGGACTATGTGCCCGACCGGATCGAGTTCGATCTGACCTCCTCCGCGAAGGGGATGAGCCGCACGGCCCCGACTCAACTACATGTCGATGGGCATTTCCTGTACGGTGCGCCGGCCTCGAATCTGGACTTATCAGGCCAAATCACCATTGGCGCTGCCAAGGAGCTTCCGGGCTTTCCCGGCTATGCCTTCGGTTTGTTCGATGACGAGATAACGGCGGTCCGTCAGGAGCTCGACGACCTGCCAAGCACGGACGCGACTGGCAAGGCAGCATTCCCGGTCACTCTCGAGAACGTGCCGACGAGCACCCGGCCTTTGGAAGCAGCGGTCACGGTCAGCATGGCAGAATCGGGCGGTCGAGCTGTCGAGCGAAAGCTAACACTGCCGGTGCCACCTGACGCGACGATGCTCGGTGTCAAACCATTGTTCTCCGGACGCTCGCTTGCCGACGGCGCCAATGCCGATTTCGATGTGATCATGATCGCCCCCGATGGCAAGACACAAGCCAAGAGCGGTCTGCGCTACGATTTGCTCAAAGTCGAGAGCAGCTATCAATGGTATCGGCAAAATGGCCAATGGGAGTACGAGCCGGTCAAGCGCACCGAGCGCGTAGCGAGCGGAACGGTTGATCTCACTGTTGATAAACCCGGGCGCGTATCGGTACCGGTCAAGTGGGGCCGCTATCGGTTGGAAATCTCGACTGGCGACGCCAATGGCCCGGTCACGTCGCTCAGCTTCGACGCCGGCTTTTATGCGGAAGCGAACGCGGACACGCCGGACCTTCTGGAGGTCGCGCTCGACAAAACGGATTACAAACCAGGCGACACGATGAACGTCGCGGTCACCGCTCGCACGGCGGGCCGACTCACGGTCAACGTTTTCACTGACCGTCTGGTCGCGAGCCAATCGCAGGACGTAAAGGCCGGCGCGGCGCGGATGAGCCTCAGTGTCGGCCGCGATTGGGGCACGGGGGCCTATATGGTCGCTACCTTGCGCCGGCCGCTTGATGCGACGGCACAACGCATGCCCGGCCGTGCGATTGGTGTGCAGTGGTTCTCGATCGATAAAGCGGCGCATACCCTCGCGCTCGACATGAAACCGCCGGCAGCGGCGCGGCCAAATTCAACTTTGACCGTGCCGATCAAGATTGCGGGACTTGTTTCCGATGAGGAGGCGCACGTCGTCGTAACGGCCGTCGATGTCGGTATCCTTAACCTCACTGGCTACAAGCCGCCGGCGCCGGATGATTACTACCTCGGCCAACGCCGTCTCATTGCCGAGATCCGCGACCTTTACGGCCAGCTAATCGACGGTATGCAGGGTGCGCGCGGGCAAATCCGTTCGGGCGGCGATGCCGGCGCCGCCGAATTGTCGGGCTCGCCTCCGGCGCAGGCGCCGCTCGCGCTTTACTCCGGTATTGTCACCGTTGGCCGAGACGGTGCCGCACAGGTAAAGTTCGACATTCCGGCCTTTGCCGGGACCGTCCGCGTGATGGCTGTGGCGTGGAGCAAGGACAAGGTCGGCAAGGCGGTTGGCGATGTGATCGTGCGCGATCCAGTCGTTTTGACCGGCACGCTCCCACGCTTCCTGCGCACGGGCGACAGAGGTGGGGTGCAACTCGAACTCGATAACGTCGAGGGTGCGGTTGGCGATTACAATATCGCAGCCGTCGCCGAGGGTGCCGCCAAACTCGAAGGCAACGCGTCTCGGACGCTTAAACTGGCGGCCAAGCAACGCGATCGCATTTCGATTCCCATAGAAGCATCCGCCTCCGGACCGAGCACAGTCACTGTCAGGGTGAGCGGACCGGACAATTTCACCCTCGAGCGCACTTATCCGCTGGACGTGCGGCCGGCAACGCAAATTCTGACGCGTCGCAGCGTACGTACACTTGCCATAGGCGAGACGATTACACTGTCGCAGGATCTGTTCGCCGATTTAGTGCCCGGTACAGGCCGTGCCGGCCTTTCCGTCGCGGTGTCGACGTCGCTTGACGCTGCGACTCTGCTTAACTCGCTCGACCGCTATCCGTTCGGATGCTCCGAGCAGATTGCCAGCCGCGCTATGGCGATGCTCTACGTTAACGAACTTGCGGCGCAAGCGCGACTTGCGCCCGACGGTGAGATCGAACAACGCATCAAGGACGCCATTCCTCGGCTGCTCGCGCGGCAGGACTCAAATGGTTCGTTCGGCCTGTGGTCAGTCGGCGGCGACGATATCTGGCTCGACGCCTACGTCACGGATTTCTTGACGCGTGCACGCGAACGGGGATTTGACGTGCCCGCGACTGCGTACACGCTTGCTGTCGATCGTTTGCGAAATTATGTCGCCACCGCTCCGGAGCCCGACAAGAATGGGGGCCGTGAACTGGCCTATGCGCTCTACGTGCTGGCGCGTAATGGTGCGGCGCCAATCGGCGATCTGCGTTACGTCGCCGATGTCAAGATTTCAGAGGTCGCAACACCAATTGCCAAAGCGCAGATTGCGGCGGCGCTGGCGATGGTCGGCGACAAGGCGCGAGCTGACACTGTCTATGCTGCGGCGCTCAACGCCATTTCGCCGCAGCCTAAACTCGATCTCGGCCGCGTCGATTTCGGGTCAGCTTTGCGTGACGCTGCAGCGTTGGTGACGCTGGCGTCCGAGGGGCGGGCACCGCAAAAGACGATCGACGATGCAGTGCTACGGATCGATAGCGCGCGCGCTTTGACCGCCAGCACCTCGACTCAGGAAGATGCGTGGCTCGTGCTCGCTGCACGCGCGCTTGCCAAGCAACTCAACGCGATTTCGCTCTCCGTTCACGGAGAGGTGCGTCAGGGAACATTCTATAGGAGCCTGAGGGCCGACGATCCCACACCTCTTGCGGTGACGAACCAGGGTGAGGGCAATGTCCAGGCTGTGGTGTCGGTGAGCGGATCGCCGCTCACACCAGAACCTGCCGCGGAAGAGGGCTTCAAGATCGAGCGCAGCTATCACACGGTCGACGGCGAACCGGTCGATCCCGGTAAAACCAAACAAAATCAGCGTTTTGTGGTGGTACTAAAGATGACCGAGCCGCAGCCGCAATTTGGCCGCGTCATCGTTGCCGACTATCTCCCCGCCGGTTTCGAAATCGACAATCCCCGGCTGGTGTCGTCGGGGGAGACGGGCACGCTAGCGTGGATCGCTGATGCGGCAGAGCCCGTGAATATGGAATTCCGAGACGATCGCTTCACGGCAGCCTTCGACCGCAGCCAGGAATCTTCGCCGGTCTTTACTGTCGCCTATGTGGTGCGCGCAGTTTCACCCGGACGCTATGTGCTGCCGCAGGCGAAAGTCGAGGACATGTATCGTCCCGACCGGTTCGGGCGCACTGCGACCGGCGCAATCGAGATATCGCCGAAATGAATCGCTGGCGCGTGATTGTCGCGAGTGCCGGAGGGGTCGCCGCTGCGGTGGCGTTCGTCTGTGCTGCCTGGGCTTATTCGCTCGGCCCTGCACCACGCGGCGCCAATCTCGAATATTCGCATATCGTCCTTGACCATGAGGGACGGCTCTTGCGCGCCTATGCAACGAGCGACGGACGGTGGCGCCTCCCGGCAACCGAACAGGATGTAGACCCGCGTTTCCTGAAATTACTGTTCGCCTATGAAGACAAACGATTCCGCAGTCATTACGGGGTCGACCCGGTGTCTCTCGGCCGTGCGGCGATTCAATTCGCTGCAAGCGGCCGGATCATCTCGGGGGGATCGACAATCTCCATGCAAGTCGCGCGGCTCCTGGAACCGCGCGAGCAACGCAGTCTGAGCGCGAAACTGAGGCAGATGGTGCGTGCGCTAGAACTTGAACGCACTCTTGGCAAGAATGAAATCCTTGCGCTCTATCTGACGCTTGCGCCGTACGGCGGCAATCTCGAAGGCATACGCGCAGCTTCGTTGGCGTACCTGGGCAAGGAGCCGCGCAAATTGTCTTTGGCTGAGGCTGCATTGTTGGTGGCGTTGCCGCAATCGCCGGAACTGCGACGCCCCGATCGTTTTCCTGGCGCTGCCCGCGCCGCGCGCGATCGCGTGCTTGATCGCATCGCGGCAGCGGGCATTGTACCCGGAGACGAAATTGCGCGTGCGCGGTCTCAATCGGTGCCGCACGCTCGCATGCAGCTTCCCATGTTGGCGCCGCATGCGGCCGATAAGGTTGTAGCCCTCGAGCCCGATCAACGCACGCATCGGCTTACCATCGACCTGCCATTCCAGAAAACATTGGAGGAACTGGCGCGCGAACGGGCGCGCGCACTGGGACCGGATATCTCGGTGGCGATTCTTGCGGTGGACAATGCGAGCGGCGAGGTGAGGGCGCATGTAGCGTCGGCTGACTACTTCGATACGCGCCGTGCTGGCCAAGTTGACATGACACAGGCCCTCCGTTCACCCGGTTCAACATTGAAGCCCTTTATCTATGGCCTTGGTTTCGAAGACGGACTCATCCACCCAGAAACGCTGATCGACGACAAACCGGCGCGGTTTGGCGGCTATACGCCGGAAAATTTTGATCTCACATTTCAGGGCACGGTCACCATACGACGCGCACTGCAATTGTCGCTCAACGTCCCTGCCATTGCGGTGCTCGGTAGGGTCGGCGTCAACCGCTTGAGTGCGCGGCTCAGCCAAACTGGCGCCGAATTGATGTTGCCGAAAGGCGAGGCCCCAGGATTGGCTATAGGTCTTGGCGGAGTCGGCGTGCGTTTGTCCGACTTGGTCATGCTCTATGCTGGTTTGGCTCGGCTCGGCACGGCGGTCCCGCTGAGCGAGCGCCAGGGCATTGCTCCGCAAAATGCCCACCGCCTGCTTGATCCGGTTGCCGCCTGGTATCTGGGCAATATCCTTATAGGTGCTCCGCCGCCGGACAACGCCCCGCATGGTCGCATCGCATTCAAGACCGGGACTTCGTTCGGCTATCGTGATGCCTGGGCCATCGGTTTTGATGGACGTATGACGATTGGGGTGTGGGTCGGACGGCCGGATGGGGCGCCGGTACCGGGCCTAGTCGGTCGGGCGTCCGCCGCCCCAATTTTGTTCGACGCATTCGCGCGCTCAGGATTTGCACCCGTCGCGCTGCCGCGCGCGCCCAAAGGTGCCATATTGACAGCGACCAATAAGCTATCGCCGCCGCTTCAGCGCTTTGGCGGCGGCGGTTCAAGCGCGGTGGCTGAGCCGCCGCTCATCATGTTTCCGCCGGACGGCGCGAATCTGGAACTCGCCGCCGGCGACCAGCCCAATCCGATAGCGCTCAAGATTGTCGGTGGTCGCACGCCGCTCACCGTCATGGTCAATGGCGTGCCCGTACCTGCGCAGGGTGGCCGGGGCACCGTGTTCTTTCTGCCCGACGGCCCTGGCTTTGTGCGCCTGACGGTGATGGACGCCCGCGGCGCAGCCTCCAGTGTCACTGTGCGGTTGCAATAGGGGCGAATGACAAAAGCCAAGGGTTGAGACTATTGTCCGGCCGAAACTTGCGGATTCAGGGTATTACAAAGTGAGTATCAGCACCGACGAGGTAGGGACTTCTTTTGCGCCGGCGCGCGGACTCGCGGCGGCGCTTGACTATGCTGCGAGTTCGCACCGCCGTGCGGCGGTGCTGCTCGTGGTATTCTCGCTTGTCGCCTTTCTTCCCGGCTTTTTCCAGATTCCACCTGTCGACCGCGATGAGGCGCGCTTCGCCCAAGCCACCAAGCAGATGCTGGAAACGCACGAGTATGTGGACATCCGTTTTCAGGATGAGGTCCGCTACAAGAAACCGGTCGGCATTTATTGGCTGCAGGCCGCGGCAGTGAAAGCCGGCGAAGCACTCGGCGTGCCGGAGGCGCGCACGACCATCTGGCTTTATCGATTGCCATCGCTCGCCGGTGCGATGTTCGGTGTTCTGTTGACGTATTGGACCGCGCTCGCCTTGGTGGGCCGCCGCGCTGCGGTAGTCGCTGCGTTGATGATGGCGAGTTCGTTTCTGCTCGGGGTCGAAGCGCGGCTCGCCAAGACCGATGCGATGCTGTTATTCACCTGCATCGCCGCGATGGGTGCACTGGCGCGCATCTATCTGGCGAGTCGGCGGGAGAACGAGACCAAGATCGGTTGGAGCCAGCCGGCAATCCTGTGGACGGCAATTGCGGGCGGTATACTGTTGAAGGGGCCCGTGATCCTGCTCTTTGTCGGGCTTACAGTCATCGTTCTCTCGATTAGTGACCGTTCAACGCGCTGGTTGTGGTCGTTGCGGCCAATTGCCGGCTTTCTCTGGGTGATCCTGCTGGTATCTCCATGGTTCGTGGCAATCGTCGCGAAGTCCGGTGGCAGATTCTTCGTAGAAGCGCTCGGCCACGACATGCTCGGTAAAGTGGCCAGCGGGCAGGAGGCGCACGGCGCGCCGCCCGGCTTCTATTTCCTGCTGTTTTGGGTGACGTTCTGGCCGGGCGCGGTCTTGGCCGGACTAGCCGCGCCGGCGGTATGGAAAGCGCGACATGAGCCCGGTACGCGATTTCTGCTGGCATGGCTGATCCCGTCTTGGCTTGTCTTCGAAGCAGTGATGACCAAGCTGCCGCACTACGTATTGCCGCTGTATCCCCCTATCGCCATTCTGATCGCCGGTGTTCTCGAATCTGGCGGGCTGTCAAAATGGCGTTGGATGGTGCGTGGAACGGTCGGCTGGTTCCTATTCCCGGTGGTGATTGCGATCGCGACGTTGGTCATCTTCATCATGTTCGGCCGCGATCTCGGTCTGGTCGCGTGGCCATTTTCCGCGCTTGCCGTGATTTCTGGCTTGTTCGCCTGGTGGCTCTATGACGTGGATGGCGCCGAACGCTCGCTGTTGCGTGGAATGATCGCTTCTATTCTGGTGGCGATTACCGTCTACGCGATCACGTTTCCTCTGCTACCGACGCTGTTTCCAAGTGCCATGATCGCAGATGAAATACTTGCCACCGACTGTAAGCAACCGCGTGTCGCTTCGACATACGCTTATCAGGAGCCGAGCCTCGTATTCCTGCTTGGCACAGATACACGTTTTACCGACGGCGCAGGCGCCGCCGATTTTCTGCGCTCAGGCTCGTGTCACTTCGCTTTAATAGACCCGCGCAGCGAGCGTAGTTTCGTGCAGCGCGCCGACTCGATCGCATTGCGTTATTCGCTTATCCAGCGCATTGAAGGGTACAATATCAGTATCGGAAGGCCGGTAGCGATGACCGTTTTCCGTTCGCAGGCGGGCCCATGAGCGTAGTCAATGGATTTAACCGCGCTGAAGGTACGGTCGCCATTGCGCTTCGGCGATGCGCAACCAATGTCGTAACCGCGCTAACTTTGCTGTTCCGGCCCGCGCGCGTGAATGCGCCGCTTCTTCCGTCTGCGCCTCGCGCGGTGGCGATGGCGACCGCCATCGTCGTCGCCATGTTCGTATTGTCGATGTTGACCTTTGATGCGGCAGCCATCCGCGGGGCCAGACATCTGCCACGCTGGATCGCTTCAGTCTTTGATGAGATCACCGATTTTGGCAAATCCGGCTGGTTTCTCTGGCCGCTCGGGTTACTTTTTCTAGCACTTGCCGCATTGCCCGCGACTCTAACGCCGTTCTCGCAGCGCGTGTTCGCGGCGATCATGGTGCGCATCGGATTCCTATTCACGGCGATTGCTGTGCCCGGTCTATTCGTCACAATCGTCAAACGCATGATCGGACGTGCCCGCCCAGGAGTCGGCGGCACTCTTGATCCGACTTTGTTCATTCCATTCGAAGGGCACGCCGCCTATGCGGGGACTCCATCCGGTCATGTCACTACGGCATTTGCGGTGCTGGTGGCTTTCGGCACTCTCTGGCCGCGCGCCCGCACGGCACTGTTGATCTACGCACTTTTAATTGCGTTGAGCCGCGTGGTAGTGATTGCGCATTACCCGAGCGATGTCTTTGCGGGCGCCGTCGTCGGGATAGTGGGCGCAGTGCTTGTACGGCGCTATTTCGCACAACGTCGGCTTGGCTTTTCGATCGAGCCAAACGGCATGATTCATCAATATCCGGGACCTTCACTTAGGCGTATCAAAGCGGTTGCCCGCGGGCTTCTGTCCCCATAAGACATCGCGGCATGAATACGAATGATCCGGCGGTGTCCATTGTGGTGCCAGTCCGCAACGAGGCCGGCAACATTGCTTTGCTCGTGGCGGAAATCGCCAAAGCGCTCGAGGGGCAATGGCCTTTCGAAGTCGTCTACGTTGACGACGGCTCTACCGATGGCACCGCGGCAGAGCTTTCGCAGCTGATGATGCAGCGGACGTGGCTACGTTGCGTTCGCCATAAGCAGTCGTGCGGCCAGTCGGCAGCGGTCCGCACCGGCGTTGCGGCGGCGCAGGCCGCCATTGTTGTGACGCTTGACGGCGATGGCCAAAATGATCCGGCGTTCATTCCGGCGCTCATCCGCGCACTGGAGGCAGGCAACCCGCGCATTGGACTGATCGCGGGCCAGCGTGTCGGCCGCAAGGCGAGCGGCTTCAAGAAACTGCAGTCGAGGATCGCCAATACCGTGCGTGGTGGCGTGTTGCGGGACGGTACACGCGATACCGGTTGCGGCTTGAAAGCATTCCGCCGTGACGTGTTCCTCCGCCTGCCATATTTCGATGGTTTGCATCGTTTCCTTCCTGCTTTGGTGCGGCGTGAAGGCTTCGACATTGGCTACGTGGACGTGGTCGACCGTGCCAGGGCGCATGGCGTGTCGAACTATGGAATGTGGGATCGGCTGTGGGTCGGTATCCTCGATCTCGCCGGGGTCTGGTGGCTGATCCGCCGCAAGAAGCGAATTCCCGAAATTGAGAACGAGCATCACTAAAGGAAAATAAAAATGCTGGTCGATATTGCAAATGCCGTCGGCGGCTACCTGCACGACGTGTTCATCGGCACCGTGGATTGGGGAATATTGATCGGCTACATCGCGCAGGTGATGTTTGCGATGCGTTTTGTCGTGCAGTGGATTGCCTCCGAACGCGCCGGAAAAAGTGTGGTGCCTACGTCGTTCTGGGTGTTCTCCATTGGCGGTGGATTGATGTTGCTAGGTTACGCACTTTACCGGAAAGATCCTGTGTTCATTATCGGCCAAGCCCTCGGTGTCTTTGTCTATCTACGAAATCTGCAATTCGTCATGCGTAGCGGCGGAACAACAGCGGTTGCGTGACCACTCGCTGCGCCGTCGTCAGCCGAGGGAACAGACAGAGAGAATTCAGTTTGACGTAATAGTTCCCAAAAATCCCGCGGCATGCGCTGTGATTTTTGCAGATAACGACGACTGCGAACCTATGACCCGGCAGCCGCGCCCAGTGCTGCGAATCCGCGTTCAAGATCGGCGATCAGATCTTCCGGATCTTCCAGCCCGATATGAAAGCGTACCGTTGGGCCGCCCGGCGCCCATTTGGTAACGGTTCGATATTCCGAGCAGTCGAACAGGATGGCCAGGCTTTCAAATCCACCCCACGAATAGCCCAGACCGAACAGTGATAGCCCGTTCAGGAAAGCGTGCACCGATTTCTCACTTGCCGGTTTGAGCACAATGCTGAACAAGCCGCACGCCCCGGTGAAATCCTGCTTCCAGATGGCATAACCGGGGTCGCGCTCAAGGGCGGGATGCAATACCCGCAACACTTCGGGCCGCTGCTCCAGCCATCGCGCGACGCGCAAGCCTGATTGATAATGGCGCGCAAGGCGTACGCCGAGAGTCCGCAGGCCGCGCAGCGCGAGATACATGTCATCGGGACCGACGCATAGTCCCATCGAATACACGGTGTCTTTAAGCGCGGGCAATGTCGCTGCGTTCGCCGACACACAGCCAAACATGATATCGGAGTGGCCGCCAATATATTTGGTGCCGGCCTGTATTTGCATGTCGACGCCTTTCTCGAAGGCGCGAAAATAAAGTGGCGTTGCCCATGTGTTGTCCATCAGGACGATGGCCTTCCTATTATGTGCAACCTCGGCGATTGCCGGGATGTCTTGCATTTCGAAGCTCTGCGAACCAGGTGCCTCGACGAATACGGCTCGCGTGTTTGTCTTGAATAATTTCGCAACGTCCGTGCCAATGACGGGATCGTAGTAAGTCGTTTCGACGCCCAGGCGTTTGAATACGCCGTTACAGAAATTGCGGGTCGGCCGGTAGACGCTGTCGGGAACAAGAACGTGATCGCCGGAGCGTGCGGTCGCCAATAACGCGGCCGCAATCGCTGCTAGCCCGGACGGCAGTAATGCCACGCCGGCGCAAGCCTCGCCGTCGAGTTCGCGCAGGGCATCCTCCAGCGCTTCGGAGGTGGGCGTTCCCCGCCGGCCATAGTTATACCGGGCGCGATGTGCGACCTGATCTTCCGCCGTTGGATAGAGCAAGGTGGACGCATGATAGACCGGCGGATTGACGAAGCCGTGATAGGCCTGCGGATCGCGGCCGGAGGTCACGAGCCGGGTGTCGGGTTTGATCGGGCCTTTGATCTTCTTCGTCATCTGAGCGGAGAACCCTGTTCAGAACTGCGTAATACCGCCGCGGAGACATATACGTCTGCATACACTGCGAGCGTCAACCCCTTGACCCGGCTGGCCGATCGTTCTGAGATGCGCGCGCTAAAGGGGCGACCGGGAGAGGAACGGCCATAAATCGCTATTTGCACAGCCGGACAATAAGGTCCGGCGGGCGGACGTGTTGAGCTAGACCTGCATCGCCGCGCCTGAACTTATTTTGAAGGAACAGTCACATGAAGCGATTTACCATCATCGTCGCGCTTGCCGTCGCCGTTGTCGCGCAGAACGCGTCCGCACAAACGCTGAAAGCGGTAAAGGATCGCGGCATGCTCAATTGCGGCGCGAACGGCACGCTCGCAGGCTTTGGGCTTCCGGACGCACAGGGAAAATGGACCGGACTGGATGTCGATTTTTGCAGGGCGATCGCCGCCGCGGTTCTAAACGATGCCGACAAAGTCAAGTTTGTGCCGCTATCGGCCAAAGATCGCTTTACCGCCTTGCAATCAGGCGAAGTAGACGTACTGGCGCGCAACACGACTTGGACCTCGTCGCGCGATACCTCGCTTGGGTTGAATTTCACGGGCGTCAATTATTATGACGGCCAAGGGTTTATGGTGCGCAAGTCACTCAAGGTCAATTCGGCGCTAGAACTCAACGGTGCGGCTATCTGCGTGCAGCAGGGCACTACGACCGAGCTCAATCTGGCGGACTACTTTGCGGCCAGCAAGATGCAGCTCAAGACCGTGACGTTCGCTACGGCGAACGAAGCGGTGAAGGCCTATGATGCCGGCCGCTGCGATGCTTATACGACCGATGCATCGGCTCTTTATGCTGAGCGATTAAGAGTCGCAAATCCGGACGATCATGTCATCCTTCCCGAGATTATTTCGAAAGAGCCGCTCAGCCCGGCCGTTCGTCATGGTGACGACCAATGGTTCGACATCGTCAAATGGACGCTGTTCGCAATGATCAACGCCGAAGAACTCGCGATCTCTTCGAAGAACCTCGATGAGGCCTTAAAGTCGAGCAATCCTGAAATCAAACGCTTCGTCGGTACCGAAGGAAACTTCGGTGAACAGCTTGGCCTGACCAAGGATTGGGCGGTTCGCATCGTCAAGCTCGTCGGAAACTACGGCGAGTCGTTCGAACGCAATGTTGGCCAGGGTTCACCGCTGAAAATTGAGCGTGGTTTGAATAAACTGTGGAGCAAAGGCGGCATACAATACGCGCCGCCAATTCGCTGAAGCGGACGCCGGAGCGCACGGCTGCGGTAAGCTCGGGGCGGGCATCCTGTAAAGAATTTGTAACGCACCGGGCCCGACGAGGGGGTACATGTCGAGTGAGATTTCGGCATCATCGCGGCCCGCGCAGGTCGTATTCTACAACGACCCCAAATTTCGCAGCATTGCTTACCAACTTATCCTGTGCGCCGTCGTCGCCTTTCTTGTCTACGGCGCGGCCCGGAATGCAATCGACAACCTGGCGCGTGCTCACATCGCGTCCGGGTTCGGTTTCTGGAATGACACCGCCGGTTTCGACATCAGTCAGACTCTGATCGAGTATACGGCGCGGGGCTCGACTTACGGCCGAGCTTTCTGGGTCGGACTGCTCAACACGTTACTGGTGGCCGGCCTCGGGATCATTTTTGCCACCATTCTTGGCTTCGTTATCGGAATATCGCGGCTGTCGAGTAACTGGCTCCTCGCGAAGGTTGCGGGCGGTTATGTTGAAACCATCCGAAATCTCCCGCTGCTGCTGCAATTGTTGTTCTGGTACAACGCCGTGCTCAAGGCGTTGCCCGACATGCGAGAGAGCATCGGGATTGGTGGCGCCTTCTTAAACAACCGCGGTCTCTATCTGCCGGAACCGATTTTTAAAGACGGTTTTGGGGCGGTCGAGATCGCTTTGCTGGTCGGGATCGTCGGAGCGGTCGCCTTCTATATTTGGGCGCGCAAACGGCAGGAGCGCACTGGCCAGCAGGCGCCGGTTTTCTGGGTCGCCTTTGCGCTCGTGATCGGGCTCCCGCTCGTCTCGTTTGTGCTTGCCGGTTTCCCGCTGGGCTTCGACTTTCCAAAGACCGGGCGCTTCAATATTACTGGTGGCGTTGAAATACTGCCAGAATTCGCCGCTTTGCTATTCGGCCTTTCGATCTACACGGCCGCCTTTATTGCGGAAGTGGTGCGCGCCGGTATTCTCGCGGTATCGCGCGGCCAGAGCGAAGCGGCGTACTCCCTCGGACTTCGGCCTGGCCCGACGCTTCGCCTCATCGTGTTTCCTCAGGCGATGCGGGTCATCATCCCGCCGCTGACGAGCCAATACCTTAATCTCACGAAAAACTCGTCACTGGCTGTGGCGATCGGTTACCCCGATCTCGTGCAGGTTTTTACCGGCACCGTCCTAAATCAGACCGGTCAGGCTGTCGAGGTCGTCGCAATTACGATGCTCGTCTACCTCGCCATCAGTCTCACGACATCGCTGCTGATGAACATTTACAATCGCCGCACAGCATTGGCCGAGCGGTGAGGGCGCCTCCATGACCATGGCCGAAGCCGATCTTGCAGTCACCGAGCTCGCATTTGTGCGGCGGACCAACATTGCACCACGGCCGGCGCCGGCGGCAATGACGGGAACGTTTGGTTGGCTGCGTGCCAACCTCCTTTCGACTCCATTCAATATCGTGCTTACGATTCTGATCGGGCTGCTCCTTGCGTGGGCCATTCCGGAGCTTGTCAATTTTCTTCTGATAGACGCGGTCTGGACCGGCGCCGATCGCAACGCGTGTCTCGAATATGAGCAGCATCGAGTTATTGGCGCCTGCTGGCCATTTGTGTGGGAACGATTGCCCTATTTCATTTACGGGTCCTATCCGATCGCCGAGCGTTGGCGCGTGGACGTCTTCTTCACGATGTTGGCGATTGGGGTCATCTGGTTGTTGTGGCTCAACGCGCCTCGGCGGGATCTCGCCGCGGTTTATTTCTTCGCAATATTACCGGTTTCGTCGTTCATCTTGCTGAGCGGCTGGTCATGGATCGGATTGCGGCCGGTCGATACCGTGCTGTGGGGCGGCGTGCTGGTGACTATCGTGGTTGCTTCGGTTGGGATCGTCGTCTCGTTGCCGCTGGGGATTCTTCTGGCACTCGGCCGGCGATCGCACATGCCGGCGGTGCGGTCATTATCGGTAATCTTCATTGAATTCGTGCGTGGCGTACCGCTGATTACGGTGCTGTTCATGGCGGGCGTGATGCTGCCTTTGTTTGTGCCCGAGCAACTGTCGCCCGATAAATTGGTGCGCGCGCTAGTTGGTATTGCGATCTTTGCGTCGGCCTATATGGCGGAAGTCGTGCGCGCGGGCCTGCAGGCCATCCCAAAAGGTCAGTATGAGGGCGCCATGGCAGTAGGTCTGCGCTATTGGCAGATGATGCGGCTGATTATCCTGCCGCAGGCCCTGAAAGTGACAATCCCGAACATCGTCAACACCTATATCGGCTTGTTCAAAGACACGACGCTTGTGTTCATTGTCGGCATCTTCGATCTTCTGCGTACGATCGAAGTGGCGCGGATCGATCCCAAATGGGCAACGCCGGTCACCAGCACGACCGGCTACGCAGTCGCGGCTATCTTCTACCTTGTT
>Ga0126371_10002303_pt1 | contig 16408 bp, 16 predicted proteins | sample PanSoiMetaPlot_4_FD_110145 | JGI IMG/M metagenome (GOLD analysis project Ga0126371, IMG submission 110145) | Tropical forest soil microbial communities from Panama - MetaG Plot_4 | ecosystem: Environmental > Terrestrial > Soil > Tropical forest > Bulk soil | place: Panama | collected 2016-02-17 | reverse complement strand
TTTCGATTCAGAGGGCAACATGTGGTGTGGCCAGAACTGGATGGCGGGCTCGCAGTCCGGAGTCCGCAAGAGCATCGGCGGCGGCTTGATCAAGTTCAGCCCTAACGGGACCGCGCTCTCTCCGCCCATCACAGGCTTCACCGGCATGGGCGTGGACGGCATCGGTTGGGGCACGAGCCGTGACACTCGATAAGGTCTGGGTCGCGAGCTTCAACGGAGCGATGGGGGTGCACGATTTCCAAGGTCGCCCGATCGGCAACGAGAGCGATATTCCATTCGCTGGCAAAACGGGCGGACTGATGGGCATCGGCGTCGCCGCGAATGGGGATGTCTGGATCGCCGACGGCACCAAAAATCAGCTGCTGTATTTCCCGGGCGGCCAGTTGCAGGACGGACGCATCGTGCAGGTCTCGGGGCTCAAATCACCTTTCGGCATCGCCATTGATTCCCAGAACCGCGTGTACGTTAGTAACTCCCAGGCGGATACGGTCCTACGGTTTCCCGCCGCTGATCCGTCTAAAGTGGAAACCTTCCGGGTCGGGATCGGCTCCCGCGGAGTCGCAGTAGATTCCAAGGGCAATCTCTGGGTGGCCAGTCTGATGTCCCCGAACTTTCCTTTACCGAAGATTCCCGAAGGCGTGACAATCATGGAGCATTTCGCGCTTATCCTGGAAGCCCTGAAGAAGAACATCGCCGAAGGCAAAACAACCGGTGTGGTGAGCACGATCCGCCCCGACGGCACCCAACTACGTCCGGAGGGTTTCACGGGTGGCGGGACTATAAATGCGCCATGGGGCGTAGCGATCGACGGCAATGACGATGTCTTTGTTGCCAGCGGCTTGGGTCGTGGCATTGTTATGCTGGCGGGGGCGGAGCCGAATGGCCATCCCGCGGGTACCAAGCCTGGTGATCTCATCCACTTCTTCCAGAGCGGTACCATCGAGATACCCACCATTGGGTCGATCGACCCTGCCGGGAACCTTTGGGTTGCGAACAACTGGAATAGTGTCGAAGCGGCGACGTCCCCAGATCCGTCTCGTCCGACCTCAACTTGGGGCGGAGGGTCAGGCTTTACCGTCATTTACGGAATCGCGGCCCCCGTGAAAACTCCGCTCATTGGCCCCGTGCGCAAGCCTTAGATTTGCCTTCGTCGGAAGCGCGGAGACACAAGAACCCATTGACGAGCACATACGCGAACGTCAAAACCAATCAACAATTGCCCACGCCGGAAGGAGGAAAGCGGAACACTCAAATACGGCTCCAAAGTGCAGTAGCCAGACCCGGAGGGGGCTGCGAATACACACATCGACGCCAATCGCGGTCGCAGCGTGGACTGTAATTGCTAGGGCAAGCGCTAGCAAGATTCATTCCGAAGCCCCAGTTAAAGCACAAATCACTAGAAAAACGCGCTTAGCGGAAAGTACAGTTTGAGTATTAGGCCGTTTTCTCGTTCAATTTCGACCGTCACAAAGCGAGGCCCGAAAGATCTCATGCCGTCTGCCCGCTGGGACGCATTCGGAATGCATCACGTGGAAGACGAATCTCTCAACAACATCGTTGAGGTTCTTTTTGCTCGGATAAATCCTGGACTGGCCTTTGACCCTTATCTCGAATTTTCTTTCGACTCGATAAAAGGGGGGGCACTTTCAAAACCTCCTATCACCCTACCCAGTAATGAATTGAGGGGATAGGAGATAGGAGGTTTTGAAAGTGCCCCCTAGTCAACGGAAACCGAATCAAGATCTTTGTCCGAGCAAAAAATTTTCACCGACGTTGTTTGAACGTGGTTCTACGAGATGGCGACTTATCCGCTCATGTGGTTTTCGTGGACAGAGTTTCAAGAGAGGAACGCCCAAGCATGGCTCATGAGCACTAAGCTTTCTCCGTGTCGCGCGTGATCCAGGACTTGCCCCCTCTTCTGAGGCCCTGCGATAGACTTGGTTGATAATCATGCAGGCCGGGGACAAACTCGGACCCGTATGAGCTGAAGGCCCCGTTGGTTTAAAAGACTCAAGCAGGAGAGAGAACGAGATGAACAGAGTCCCTTTTGGGGTAGCTCTAGCAGTGTTGCTCGCCACACATCATGCCGCTGCTGAGCCGCGGGTAGAAAGCAATGTCATCTACGGCATGTACTCGGGTTTGGCCCTTCTGATGGATGTGCATCATCCTGGCACTCCGAACGGATATGGCGTGCTGTTCGTCTCGGGCAGCGGGTGGAATTCACCACTCGAATATGGCTCGCAGGGGCTGAAGGACACCCAGCTAAGCTATGTGAAGCATCTGGCCGATGCAGGCTATACCGTGTTCACGATTAACCACCGGGCGGCTCCGCGATTTCAGTTCCCGGCACAGTTGGACGATGTCCAGCGGGCCGTTCGCTTTATCCGTCATAACGCCACACAGTACGGGATTGACCCTAACCGCATCGGCGGCGTCGGTGGATCTTCGGGTGCCCATCTGATCAGCCTGGTCGGCATGCTGGGAACGCCTGGGATAAGTGATGACGCTGATCCTATAAATCGCGAGCCTGCGACACTTCAATGCTTGGTGTTGCGAGCCGCTCCTACTGACATGAAAGGCGCGAGCCACCTTACGGAGGGCCTTGGGCTAGCTGCCGTGGTCTCATTCCTGGGGCTCGCGCTGCCGATTGACGATAGGTCGAACGAGAAGCTGTTTGCCGCCTCGTCACCGATTTCGCTTGTCTCCCGCTCGGCACCGCCCGTGCTTCTTATACACGGGGACGTGGACAGAACAGTTCCCTATCAACAGTCGGTTGCGATGGAGTCGGCACTGCGGGCCGTGAATGTGCCGGTATCCTTGTTAAGGATTCCGGGTGGAGATCATGGCGATGACTTCGGGGCCGCTGGTAAACCGCATCCAGAATGGCCGGACTATATGGGGGAGATGGTGCAATGGCTGGATCGGTACCTGAAGACAGGACCAGCGCGTACCGCCAAGTAGCCGTAATCCCTTTCAAGGCCCACGGCCAACCACAACCCTTTCGGAGACTCCCCAGATTTTGGTTCTCAGCTCTTGTGTGGTCGGCGACTCGGAAAAAGCTCGATCCGACTCTTCCCGTGAACTGCCTTCCCAGTCACTTGGCCGCATTGCCGCCCTATTCTTGCGGCGAGGGTGTGAAGCTGTATGTCCCGTTCCAATAGTAGTCAACATCTGTGGGCGTATTCTGAAACGGCGATACATCAATCCTGGCAGTGAACCCGGCCAAAGTCCCGACCCCGTTCGAGAACGTGCACAGTCCGTAATTTCCAGGGTATTGGCGGCTATCTAGTGTGCAACGGCCGGTCGCCCAGTCGCCGAACCGAACGAAGAGGACGACGTTACTGTCGAGCGCTATAGCACCGCTTTCCGGGCTGCTGTGGGGGCCTGGGTATAGAAGACCGTCGTGCCGGCGGGAATCTCCGGAAGATTCGAGGACGTGATTGTACAGTAGCTCTCTCGCCGTTTGGCTACGTATTGACCCACAATGTCGCCACTGATTGAATCCAGAAATTGATTGGCGAGAAGGATTCGATATCAATTTCAAAAGATTCAGTGCCGGTTCCAAAGCTGAAGATGAGGTTGCGTTCGTCAACTCCAAAGCCGGTGGAGCGATTTTGATTCCCATAGAGAAAATTTCGTTCGTCCAATAAGATTCAACGTCCACGCGTATTTTACGTGAACCTTGACGCAGGGGCGTTGATCTCGCTGGTATTGCTCTTGAAGTCCACGTCGTGCCCACATCGACGGTTAAAATCTAATGTTGTTCAAAAGTAATACAACCCTCTTACAACCGCGAGCATCTGTCTGCGTCAACAACCGGCCGAGAAATGGATCTACTATGGTTACGCAATCAAACCACTGGCTCATCATCGCTGTTGTTGCGATGGTCTGGATCGCTCTGCTCATCGGACTCGGACTCTATTTCGACCACGATGTGTCCGCAACAGCGCGAAGCCGCTACAGGAACCCGCTTCCCGAAACTCAGATCACTACACCATCTTGGAGCCACGTCCACGGTTTGGGAGTGACGAATTGAAGACGGTGATGATCCAGAAGAAATGCTTGCGGGACCGGCACTTGAAACTGGCATAGGTTTCACCGTTAGGACCACGAAAAATCACTGGTCTCACCCCCCATCACAACTTCGGGAAGACGGATGCAAAATTGCCTATCGACTTCGGCGAGATAGGGTGCTAACATGCTGCCAGTCTTCCGGTATAAAAGGAGGGAGAATGTCCCCCACTCCCACCGCTGTGCCCAGCTATGGGTCAGTAGGAACATTCCGGTTCGAACGGCGCTCACATCAGCGTTATCCTCTTACTTTAGATGTTGAATACAAACTGCTTGAAAGAAAGCGTGTCCAACGAAAGGGATTAGGCAGAACGATAAACATTTCTGCCCGTGGCGTCCTTTTCGGAATTAGTGACTTGCTGCCAATCCTAATTGACCTACTGTCAAGTGATTCAGTCCAACTAGTGATCAACTGGCCTTTTCTTCTGGACGGGTCAATCCCTTTGAAATTGCTGATGTATGGAAACTTCGTTAGGGTTCGAGGCAACACTATTGCCGTAAGGGTCACCGGACACGCCTTCTACACAACAGGTGACGCAACGCAACAAGCATAGCCAACACTAAAGATCATGTGGCCCTCGTAGCTCGTAAGCCCACAGCCTTGATCGTCGATAGTGATGTGGGTTTAATGTTTTGGCTTGTAGAATTATTCGCCAAGACTGGATGGAACTTTGTACCGGCGTTGAATTGCAGACAAGCTGTTGCGCTAGCCGTTCTGTGGGACTCGCACATCGACTTGATCGTCGTAAATCCTGCGCTAAAGGGCATCCCGGAAATGGTCGACGATTTGAGTCGCGTACATCGGCCCAAGGTTGTCCTCGTTGGCGACCTGAACGTTGAGCCGGACATACCCGCCGACGCGACAATAGATCGGCCTGAGGTAAGCACTTCGTTTTCCCGCGCAGAATGGGCCGAACGAGTACGAAAGCTCCTGAAGGAACTGATCCAGTGAATAGGAACCACGCTAGGAGATCTGTGAGGATCGCTATCAGGTGCGTTCCACTATCCTGACTTCGCAACTGCCGGTCTCACGCTGGCACGAACAGATCGGTGATCCCACACTGGCCGACGGCATTTTGGACCGCCTCGTTCACAACGCTCATCGCGTCGAAATCCAGGGTGATTCCATCCGCAAGCTCCCTACAACTCCTTTAAGCGGTGCAAGCATTCGCCTTAAGTTTTCCCGCGCGCCATGCAGACGGGATTTAACCGTGCCTATCTCTGCGGCGACGCCTCGTGCTATTTCTTCCAGAGCAAGGTCTTCATAATGAGCAAGGACAAGGACTTCGCGCTGGAGCGGCGGCAGAGCCTGGATTGAATTGCTGATAGCATCTGCAATCTCATAGCCCGCAATGTCCACAGGCTGAGCCGCAAACTGTTCCTCGTCTAAAGCGCTCCAACGGTTCTTGTCCCGCCGAAACGCTTTTAGCACCAAGTTTCGCGCAATGCCAAGGAGGAATGACCGCATCTGTCCGCGTGTTGCATCAAATCTACCAGGCTGATGCAATAGTTCGAGAAACACATCCTGTGTAATATCCTCTGCCGCATCCGGCGAGTTGGTCATCCTCCACACGAACCGGTAGACGAAGTCTTTGTGCTCCTCGAAGGCCGTCCGAAACTCAGATTCGATCAAGGCCCGTTCTTCGATTCGATGGTAATTACCGTCAGGTCCGTCAAGAGATACGGTACAGCAGTAGTTGAACCCGCGTTCGGCCCCTCGCCGCCACAGGCCGACCATGGTGCTTCGGGTCGTCCATTGGGAAGACCGAATCGAAGCGCTGTTTCGCTTCGCGGGTCGTTGTGTGCTGAGGACGGGGACAATCGCTGCTCCACGTTTCATTTAACGACGCAATTGCAGAAGCGGACAAAGTATGCCTTCGGTGGTCGGTTTCGATGTGGCACACTGGTAACGGCTTCGGCATTGCACCAACTGGCAAGACCCTTCATACGACGGGAATCACGGTTGTGCGGATTGCAAACGGGCAATTGCTGGAAGGCTGGCAGAACTGGGACATGCTCGGACTGATGGCGCAAATGCGTGGTGAGGGATTGGGTCCGACCTACCTTGCGGCGCAAACGGCCAAATCGACCAAGGCCCCTTAAGATTTGAGAATTATGTCGGTGGGCGGCACACACTGCATGGGGCGTAGGTAGGTAAACGAGATCGCTAGAAACGCTCTATAGACAACCGCCGAGTAAACTTGTTCAGTTTTCTTCCGAATATCCCTTGTGAATGCCATCAGATCCTGACCGTGATCCCGGACTCGATGGAAGCCGGGTTCTTCCAGATCGTCTGTGGTCTCGATTATCAAGCCTGCGGAAATCAAAACGAACTTGTTTTTTGAGCATCCACCGCCAGGAAGGGAGACAGAACCCGAAAACGGACAGCGCGGATCATTCTAAATACATCCTTGTGAAGACCTCTTACACTTTTTGGATGTGCCGCCGACGATGCGGGGAGCCATGAATTTTATTGGTTTTTGAGACGTAATCCTCGCAGCACGGCCCGTGGCTCATAATGCTGGTCCTGATGGTTCTGGTCTTCGCTGGTTTGCTCCGCGACATTTCGGGCGTGCTTCGAGTTCCAGCACCAGTATGGTTTTCGACGCTCTCGTTTGCTGGGAAAAATTCTTTAGACTCATGGCCATACGCTACGACTGCAGGATGGGACTTACAGCTAGATCCTTATCACAAGAATTGCTGGTTGGGTTGTAACACTACATCACGTCATGGCCGGCGGTGGTACTTTTTCGGTGATCAACACGAAAAGATTTGTACTTACTGTAATCACTCACGCTTGACTTCCGGCTCGATAAAGCTTAGTAACTGACAAGAAGTATTTTTGTTCTCGGCCGTTTCGTTTGAGGAGGCAAGTTATGTTGACGAGAATAACTTATGTCACTGCTGCTGCGCTCCTTGTCGCCGCAAAACTTGGGGTTGCTTCCATAATTACAGTCGATGAAAACGGCAACGGGTTCATCGATAACACACCAATCTCGGGTCACTTAGGGACGGATCCGGGTCCTGGCGGGCTCACTAACGTCCTGATTTACAATCTCCCCTTTGCTGGTGCCCAAGGAGACATCTTTCTCACAGATGCGGATTTTGGAGGACTCCGTCTGGATGTCATCCGCTTCAACGGTAATGGGACCCTGATTTTTTACTCCGATAATGTTGACGGCTTCGATGCGATCGGCGACACGCCGGGCCCACCGCTCTTGGACTACGCAAATCTAGTCCAGCTACCAGAAGTTGGGCCGGAGGGGAACAATGGCTCGTTTTGGATTCCCGCTGCAGGTCAACCTGGCTTTGATCCTTCAGGTATTACCTACCACTTTATTAGCGATGGTAGTGCCTCTCCGGTACCTGAACCAAGGTACTTAATTCTTGTCGGTGGGTGCCTGGCCCTGTTCGGGCTCGGCCGTTGCAAAGCGATTCGCCCGGCGCGATTTTTGAGATCCGACTGAATCGTTTACTTAGCGCGTGATTGTTGCGTCGGGGCGGCGGGCTTTCCTTTCGGCTTCACTCTTCGCCCAAGCGCACTGCCGCGCCCGTTAGAGTGTCGACGCCCAACTGCCCTGTGGCCTTCCCCGTCTCTCTGTGCCTTCCTCGCCGCTGGAGACATACCGCCACTGCGCCGTTTCCTTGCAGGTGCCACGTTTTGCCGTGCGGACAATCCTTGCGAAGCTTCGATAGCTCGATTTAGACGATTACGTTCTTCGATGAGTAAGGCGAGTATCTGGTCAGTTGTCATAGCGAAGGATGGTATCACTTATTTTCGATCTTTGAGCGGATAGTTGAACTCGGCCAAGCCGCATACTTTCAGCTGTTCAAAGTTTATGCATGAAGTTTTCATAAAGATCGCACGCGCAACTTTCGGAAAGATTGCCGCATCAAAAGGGTATGAAACTTATCGCCGGAATTAGCTCGGAACATAGGGCACTTCTGGACGAGTATCGAATTGCCCTGAGCCTGTGGAGTGAAGTCCGGGCGCTTTTCCCCCCACAAGCGGCTGAAGTTCTCGAAGCTACGAAACATCTCGAAACCCTAGAACACGCCCTGGCCGCGTACGAAGAACCCGCCCTGGCCGCTTAACGCACGAAGTCTGTTGACATCCTGCCTGAGTTGTTGGAAGTAACCCTCCCAGATGAGCGGGTCACAATAACAATCAGTGGTACTGAATGCGTATAATCCTCCCGAACGACAGACCAAAGCAGGAGATGAAAGCATCCGTAGCGAGGTCCATCCGATCAGCTTTTGGCAGGTTTCAATATTGGCGTGATCGAGTTCATTGATCAGCGGAAATAGTGGTCGGGCGACACAATGATGTTATCGCTGACCGCCAAGCTTGGATTCGGAGGCTCAATGCGGAACTTTCAGACGGTAGCGCGAAACCCTAGAGTACCTCGAAGCGGTCAAGAAAAACTAGGTAAGCAGTTCGAGCGTTGGGCAACGGTCGTGAAGGTCCGCATCTCGTTCAACGTGACTTGAACCGTTGCCAAAGCTGCTTGATTTCGCTACCCATACCATCTAGGTCCGGAAAAACAACGGACTCGGTTATCCCGCAATCTTGAAGATCCATTTGCATCTTGGGATGCACTCGCCAGGGATTCTTAGCTTCCTAATTTTTGAACCGCTACGCAGGAGTGCGTGCGCCACAGGGACGGTGCACAAGTTTAATCATGTACGGAGAGGAGCACGCTGGCTGGGGATGAGACTCCGCCGACGGTCGCGATGACGGGCCAGTTTCCGTTGCCGAGCGCTGAAGGGACCTGTATGGCGATCTGGTAGAGACCGGCGAAACCAGGCGCGAAGGCAGCACCGTAAACAAAGGCGGGAATGTTGTTGATGGACACGGTGGGCAGCGTGGAGGCCGAGTAGGTCGGGTTGCTAGGCACTGCGATTCCGGGGGGTACGGCGGGAATCGTTGGTCCAAAGCCGGTACCCCAGAGGATGAGGACCTCTCCGGGTTTGGCGGGCGCTGTGGTGGTTCCGGGGAAGGTGCCGTTGGCCGCGGCGAGGGTTAAGTCCTGGCGCGTGGCGACGGGCTGATTGTTAGGCCATTGGAAAAAAGCGGGCTGGTAGCTATTCACTATCACGGTCGCGGTGGCGCTGGTTCCGGCGGCGTTTTTGACTACCACCTGCTGCGGTCCCGGAGGAAGGTTGGGCGGAACGAGCAAGTTGATTTGAGTTGGACTGACGAAATAGATGTAGGCGGGCGCGAATCCAATGGTCACGGAGACGCTGTCGAGCGTGTTTGGGAATCTGCCGTTGACGATTGCGTTATTCCAGTTGTCGGTGACTGTGGAGAGATTCGTGCCCTGGATGGTGGCCCAGGCGTTGGACACGACCCCGGGCGAGAAGCTTGCGCCGTTCACGACGCCGTTCGAGTTGATACTAGGAACGCCGCCTCCGCCGCCGGCAGGAGGCGGGAGCTGGGAGCCGGAGTAGACTTCGCGGAGGCGGTAGTGTTGCGCATCGGCGATGAAGACATTGCCCGCGGTGTCCGCGGCCACGCCGGTGGGATTTAGCAGTTGCGCGCTGGTGGCGGGTCCGCCGTCACCTAGATTGAAATTCCCTACGCCGCCCGCAAAGGTAGTGATTTTGCCGGAGGCGTCCACTTTGCGCAAGCGGTTCACGTCGATGATATAGAGATTGCCGGCCGTATCGACGGCGACCCTACTCGGATTCATACCCTCGTTGACCGCGGGAACATTCTCGTCGATTCCGATAGAGCCGCCGTTTCCGGCTACGGTGTGAATGATTCCCTGCGTGTCGACTTTGCGAACGTAGAGGGCGTGATCGGCGAAGTAGACATTGCCGGCTGCGTCGACGGCGATGCCTTGGGGGAACAGCAGCGAGGCGGCTGTTCCGAGTCCGCCGTCACCGGGGAAAGCCGAGCCGCCTCCGGCGATGGTGGTGATGATTCCCTTCGTGTCGATTTTGCGGATGCGGTTGTTGATGATGTCCGTCATGTACATGTTTCCGGTGGCGTCGAAGCCCATGCTGTTAGCGCCGAATCCCGCGTTGGTAGCTGGGCCGCCGTCGCCCGAGTAGGAGGCTGTGCTGCCGGGAAAGCCGGCGAAAAGAGTGAGGGTGCCGGTGGAGTCGACCTTGAAGATGAGGGACGATCCTGATATGTAAACGTTGCCTGCGGGATCGACTGTGGCAGCAAGTGGGGAAAGCAGAAAGCTGGTGGCGGGGACGTTGAACATGAAGCCCTGTGTGCCGCCTCCGGCATAGGTGGTGATGATGCCTTTGCTGTCGACTCTGCGGATGCGGTTGTTTCCAGCGTCGACGATGAAGAGATTGCCTCGGTTGTCAGGAGCCACGCTTAGGGTGGTGGTGAAGCCTAGCTCGGCACTGGTGGCGGGACCGGTGTCGCCTGTGAAACCGGGCATGCCGTTGCCCGCGACGGTGTTGATGGTTCCGGGCGCTTGGCTTAGAAGAGAGCCGGTGAAGAGCGCGGCGAGCGCGGCGGCGCGAAGCAGAGATAGGAATTTCATGGCGACTAATATGTGAATGAGGAGTTAGGACGGCTTCCTTTCAGTTTTGAAGGGTCGGGGCAGTAGGGTCCGTTTTCGCCCAGATCCAAGGTAAAGGTGTTATCAACGCGTGTGTTCACACGAGTGTGAACACGGCACGCACGAGTGCGTACGCCACGGCGCTTTTTCAGTTTTGGATCGTGAGGGAGAAGTTTTGGGCGAGCGCGGCTCCGTTTTGGGCGACGTGGACGGGGATGTCGCCGTTCGGTAGGCCGGCGGGGACGGTGATGTAGAACTCGTAGAGTCCGACGAAGGAGCCGGCGAGGCCTTGGTAGTTGAGCGTCGCCGGAGTCGAGCCGAAGCTGAACGTTACCTGATTGACGAGCTGGTTCGATTGGCTGACGACGGTGCCGGGGAGAATAGATGGCATGACGTCGCCGAAGCCGATGCCGTAGACGATGATGGCGTCGCCGGATTTGGCGGGGCGTGCGTTCAAGCCGAACGATGCGCCGAGCGCGGTGTTTAGCACGTAGGCGCCGCCGGATTGGAAGGTTGCGACCAGGTATTGTGTGCCTTTGGATGAATAGTTCGGCGGTGCGAGCAGGCCGGGGGCGAGAGCGCGGCGTGAAAACATGGCAGGCGAGCTGGTGGCTTTGCAGTTAGTGACGGTGATGGAGACATTGCCGGTGGCGGAGTCTTCCGGGGCTTGCACGTTGAGTTGAGTTGGTGAGAGATACCAGACGTACGCGGGCTTGCCGTTGATGGAGACGCTGATCCCGTCGAGATTGGTGGGGGCGTTGGCGCCATTAAAGTCCGAGGAGGCCCACTGGCCGGAGCCGGAGGCGAGGCGGGGATCGTTGGGATCGGCGAGATTGGAGCCTTTGATTTCGAGCCAGGAGCCGGAAGCGAAGTAGGAGTATGCGCCGTAGGCGCTTGCGGAATCGATGGAGCTGATGGTGACGGGCGCGGTGTGGGTGCAGGAGTAGGGAGGCGCGGCTGGCGGCTTCAGGCTAAAGATGGTTCCAAAGCTATTCGCGCCATCCGAGTTCGTTGCTCCATAGAGGGTGCCGTCGCTCGTTTGCAAGAGCGCGCCTTCGGGATTGGAGCCGTCCGCGCATTCCGTCTGCGAACAGAATTGATGCAAGACATTGAACTGGCCAGATGGCGTGAGTTGAAAAAGGGTGCCGGCTTGGTTAAACATTCCTGCGCTGCCGTTGACGCCGTAAAAGTTGTCATCTTTCCCTTGAATCAATGCGCCTTCGGGAGTGTTGCCGTCGGGGCATGCGGTTGTCTGGCAGAAGCTGTAGAGAGTCGTGAGAGCTCCGCCGAGACTCAGTTTGAAGATGGTGCCGTGACCGCCGGTGCCGCCGGTTCCGCCCGCTTGCGTGGTTCCGTAGAGATTGCCGTCTCGCGCCTGAAGGAGGCCGTTCCAAGGGAAATTGCCGTCGGGACAGCCGCCGCTTTTCATCGTAGTGCAGAAGGTATACAGTACGCTGGCGGTGCCGCTCAGGGTCATCTTGAAGACCGTGCCCGAGCTCCCCGCGCCGCCAGCCGACGTTGTGCCGTAGAGATTGCCGTCGGAGGCTTGGATCATCGGACTCTTCGGGGCGGTGCCCAGTTGGGTATTTGGGAAATTCAGCTGGACCGTCAATGCTCCGGAGGGAGTCATTCGGAAGACTGTGCCTTGCTGGTTGGTTCCGCCTTGCGATGATGTGCCGTAGAAGTTTCCGTCGGAGGCTTGGACCATGGCGTTCAGCAAATGTGGGCCACCGGAGCCCTGAGTATAGAGAAGTGTGAATGCACCTGCGAGCGTGATTTTGAAGATTGTGAATTGGGTAGTGCCGTAGAGATTGCCATCGGACGCCAGGATCAAGCCGCTTGTAGGACTGCATCCGTCGACGCTGTAGTTGAAGTTATGCAGGGTGATTATGGTGCCGGTGGGAGTGAGTTGATAGACAGTTCCGCACCCGCCGTTGTTGACGCCGCCTCCGTTGGTGGTTCCGTAGAAGTTGCCGTCGGGGCCTCGCACGAGCGTTGCGCCGTTCGGAGTGGAAGGGTTGTTTCCGTTGGCGAAGTTGGGCGAAGCGAGGACGGTGAACGTCTGAGCGGGGGACAAAACGGCAGCGGTGATGAAGAGAAGGGTCGCGTAGAAGAGATGGGAGACAGAGATGCGTTTTGGTTGCATATGAGCTCCTGGTGTCCCCATGAGTGGGCACACGGCACGCACGAGTGCGTGCGCCGCAATGCCTGGGCCACAATTCACAATTTGGAAATGAGGATCTCGGCGAGTTTATTTCAGATTTTTGTTTATTGCAAGGCGGCTTCGAAGAGTCTGCTACCGTGGCGTCATGACGCCGAGTGCTGCGAGCAAGAGGCTGCTGCCGTGGCTGGTGGCGGTGGCGTTCTTCATGGAGGCGCTCGACACGACGATTCTGAATACCGCGGTGCCGAAGATCGCAGATGCGCTGCGCGTGGCGCCGCTGAGTATGAAGGCGGTGCTTTCGAGCTACACGCTGAGCCTGGCGGTTTTCATTCCGATCAGCGGATGGATGGCGGACCGGTTTGGGACGCGTCGGGTGTTTGCGTCGGCGATCGGGTTGTTCACGTTAGGCTCGCTGCTGTGCGGGATCTCGACAAATATTCACGTTCTGGTGGCGTGCCGGGTGTTGCAAGGGTGCGGCGGCGCGATGATGGTGCCGGTCGGGCGGCTGACGATTGTGCGGACGTTTGCGAAGTCGGAGTTGATTCGCGCAATGAGTTTTGTCGCGATTCCGGGGTTGATCGGGCCAATGCTGGGGCCGCTCGCCGGCGGGTTGATCGTCGGGTACTTGCACTGGCGGATGATTTTTTTCGTGAATCTACCGATCGGGCTGGCGGGGTTGGCTCTGGTGTATTTGCACTTGCCGGACTATCGAGAGCTATCGAATCCGCTGGATTTTGTGGGACTGGTTTTGTTCGGGGCAGGGATCGCGTTGTTGTCGTATGTACTGGAGGTGTTTGGCGAGCATACGCTGACGCTCCGCGAGGTTCTGGGGCTGCTGGCACTTTCGATCCTGTTGCTGGCGGCGTATGGAGTGCACGCTGCGAAGGTTCCGTATCCGCTGCTCGACCTTTCGCTGTTCAAGACGCGGACATTCCGCGCGGCGGTGAGCGGAAGTTTTTTTACACGTCTAGGGATCGGCGGGATTCCGTTTATTCTGCCGCTGCTGTATCAGGTGGGAATGGGCTTCAACCCGGTGCAGTCGGGGTTGTTGATGATGCCGCAGTCCATCGCAGCGATGAGCCTGAAGATCACTATGCCGAAGATCCTGGCGCGGTTTGGATACCGGCGTGTGTTGATTTCGAACACTCTCATGATCGGTTTGCTGATTTGTATGTTCGTGACGATCGGGATTGGAGCGCCGATCTGGGGGATCGTGGTTCTATCGTTCTGCTATGGGTTTTTTAGCTCGCTGCAGTACACGAGCATGAACACGCTGGTCTACGCGGACGTTTCGCCGGAACAGGCGAGTGCTGCTAGCTCGATTGCGGCACGCTGCAGCAGATGTCGATTAGCTTCGGTGTGGCGGTGGCGTCACTGTTGACGGCGGTCTTCATCCCGGATCCGCATCGTGCCGCGCCGGTGGAAATGATTCATGGAATTCATCGCGGGCTTTTCGTGTTGGGCCTGATCACGATGCTCTCGACGGTGGTGTTTCGGGAGTTGAAGCCTGCGGATGGCAGCGTGACGAGCCGACACCAGGTGTTGGAGCACGCCGGGTAATAATGGAGCAATGCGAATATTCACGTTCGTTGTGCTGTTGGGCGCGTGTCCGGCGCTAGCCGCCGGAACGGAGGAGAAGGATGCCGTTGCCGCGGTGCAGAAGCTGTTCGACGGCATGGCGGCCAAGGACGGCGCGGCGATACGCGCCAGCACGCTTCCGGAGACGCGGTTGTACGCGGTGCGTGAGAATGGAGCGGCGACCAGCGCGTCAGTGGATGATTTCGTCAAGCGGATCACGGGCATTGACGGCGCGGTGCTCGAGCGATTCACGGAGCGGCCGAAGGTCCTGATTCACGGGCGCGTGGCGCAGGTTTGGGGAGAATACGATTTTCTGCGGGGCGGCAAGTTCGATCATTGCGGCGTGGACACGGTGAGCCTTTTCCAAACCGCAGAGGGGTGGAAGATCGCGACCATCGCGTACACGAGCGAGACCGCGGGATGCAAAGGTCATTAGCCGTCATGAGGCTCGTGTAGTGCTGAGACGTGGTATCCCAGGTTCTGGTCTTAGCTCAGCACCTGCTGGTCGCAAGCGACTCAGTGTTCACACGAGTGTGAACACGGCACGCACGAGTGCGTGCGCCAGTGCGGGAGAAGGTAGAATGGCTTTGTGGCGATTTCTACTTTTCGCAGCGTGCTGACGGTTCTTGTGGCGGGCGCCGTTTTTGGCCCGGCCGTGTTGGCCGCGCCTCCGGCTGATCACAAAGAGGCGCAGGCAAAGATTCTGGAACAGGAAAAATATCCCTGCGAGAATTGTTTTTTCGGCGGGACCGATTATTTCTTCTGCTTCGAGGCGGACAACCAGGTTCTGGTGGCGCATGACAAAATTCCCACGATGAACTGGACCGATCCCAACAAGAACTATTTCGGCAAACTGCACGGATCTTGGAAAAATCCCGCGCCGGAGAACGAATCGCTGAAGATCAGCTACGACGACAGGCACGTGTGGATGGCGCGGGCGGATGGCAAGCAGATCCGTTTGGACCGGGAAGTTTCGCACGATCCGTTCACAAATCCGCAATGCCGCGGCGCGGTGAAGAAAGCGGCGGGCGACTAGCGGGCTTGCAACACTGCGTTCAGCGAGCCCTGGCGGTATCCTTCGAGATCGATGGTGACGTAGTGGAAGCCGAGCGGCTTGAAGATGGCGACGAAGGCTTGCGCCATTTCCGGCGTCAGCGCACGGGTCAGTTCGTCCTTGGCAACTTCGATGCGCACCAGCTCGCCGTGAAACCGCACGCGGAATTGGCGAAACCCTAAGGCGCGAATTTCTTCTTCACCGCGCTCGACAGTTTTCACGGTCTGAGGCGTCACCGGAGTGCCGTAGGGAACACGCGAGCTCAAGCAAGCGGAAGCGGGACGATCCCAAGTGGACAAACCGGCGAGACGGGAGAGCTCTCGAATTTCCGCCTTCGTAAGGCCGGCGTCAACCAACGGCGCCTTCACGTGATGGAGCTTGGCGGCGTGCTGGCCGGGGCGATAGTCGCCCAGATCGTCGACATTGACCCCGTAGACGATGTGCGAGATTCCCTGCGCGCGGGCGAGCGTGTCGAGGCAGGTGAAGAGTTCGTCCTTGCAGTGGAAGCAGCGATTCGGATCGTTTTTGACGTAGTCAGGATTGTCGAACTCGTGGGTTTCGATGTACTGGTGGCGGATGCCGCACTCGCGCGCGAAGGCTTCGGCGTCGCGTTTGTGGGATTCGGGGATGGATGCCGAGTCGGCTGTGATGGCGACTGCGTTAACGCCGAGGACTTGGTGCGCGGCCCAGGCGAGGTAGGCGGAGTCCGTGCCGCCCGAGTAGGCCACGAAGACCTGGCGCATCTCCGCAAGCAGACTGAAAAGCTTGTCCTGCTTGGCGGCGAGGGACGTCGGATTGAGATTCGCTGCTTCGCGAATTGAGGTGAGCATTGTTCGATTCCTGGCGTTCACACGAGTGTGAACGCGGCACGCTCAAGCGTGCGTCACAGATACAACTTCAGTATATCGGGAGCTCTTACGCCAGCAGCCCGCCATGCCCGAGACTGGCGATCTCCCAACCTGAGATGCGATAGCGGGCCAACATCGAAGGCGGAATCAAATCGACCACGTTGGCTTT
>Ga0126371_10002302_pt1 | contig 16412 bp, 19 predicted proteins | sample PanSoiMetaPlot_4_FD_110145 | JGI IMG/M metagenome (GOLD analysis project Ga0126371, IMG submission 110145) | Tropical forest soil microbial communities from Panama - MetaG Plot_4 | ecosystem: Environmental > Terrestrial > Soil > Tropical forest > Bulk soil | place: Panama | collected 2016-02-17 | reverse complement strand
GGCGCGGCGGCCGACCAGCAATGACCAAGCAAGAGCTCATCGACCGTGCCGCCATCTACGCCGATGTCTGGGACCAAATATTCGGAGCAACCAGCGAGGAAAAACATGAACACTAAGCCCAACACTTTACCACGCGTCACTGATCTCGCCGGCATCGAAACCCTTGATGTCGCGCAGATCGGTGCCGAGCTGATGAACTGGTATGTCAATGCGCTGCGGCGTTTCGGGCATGACATTATTGAGGCCGAAGATTACGCCGAAATCATCGCCGTTCACACCCGCCTCATCGCCCGTTGTGAGCGGCAGCCACCGCCGGCCTTTGAATTCAGCAGGTCTTTGCCACCCAACAAGGCGGAAGCTAGGTCTTTACCGCCCAACAAGGCGGACGCGAACTAGCGCGCGAAATGTTGCGTAGGGAGTACGCGCGCAAGGCGGCCCGCAGCGCTTCAACCGTCGCCAGCGGCACGCTGCGGGCCGCTGTTTCACGTGAAACATGCAGAACAATAATGTCGGATTTAACCTTAATGGATGTGCTTGATGCCGTGCGCGAGCTCCGTGACGAACTGCGCCAGATTCGCACCGATCTCGCCACATTACAAATGACAGCCGGTGAAGCCGAAGCGCTGCACAGCCATTTGACGGCGCCGATCGCCTTGACCATCGCCCGCGATATCGACACCACAATCACCAAGCACCGCGAACTGGAAGCGCGAATTATTATCCTTGAGCGACAGATTGAAGTATTGCGAAGCCACTAGCCACACGGGGGGCCAGCATGCAACGCCGTAAATACCGCCTAACTAAGCCGTTTTACGACACCGACCTTCACGCCCAAGACGACGCCATGAAGCGCCAGGACGAGCGCTTCATGCGGGCGATGGTCAAGGCGATCGCCGCCGGCCAAGAACGGGCGCCGGCGATTGGCGCGCTGAAAGACACCCGCCCATCGCGCGCCAAGCGCTTGAACGGCGGCCTAGCGCAGCGCTCTTATGTCGGCGCGCCAGCGCATATGTGCAGCGATGGCGAGTGGTAGGATGAAGAAGAAACCTATATTTTGCTCCTTCTGCGACCGAGACCAATCCGAAGCCGATGATATCGTTTGGACGGGGCCAAATGCTTTCATTTGCAGTCATTGCATCGATCTTCTCCACGAGATTCTTCATCAGAGACGGATAGCAAAGGCCGCTAAAAATGTGGTTCAATTTGCTCTACACCGGAGCTCGAAGCCGCGTCCATAAACCGTTGACCTGAGTCAACCATAATGATGAATCCTGTCAAGCCCGAGCACGATAAAGAAGATCTCTTCTCCTACCAACGCGCCCCCAAGCCAGCGCCAGAGCGGGCGTTTGACGGCGACACTTATGATCCCGGCCGCGATTACATCCGCTTGCACGGCTTGTTGCTGCGGGTGTTTCGCTACATGAGCGACGGCAAGTGGCATTTGCTGCGCGACATTGCGCACGCTTGCGGCGGCACGGAAGCGAGCTGCTCGGCGCGACTGCGCGATCTACGTAAAGACAAATTCGGCGCTCATGAGATCATACGCGAGCATTTGGGCGATGGCCTCTATCAGTACCGGCTGATCATCAATCGCGCATCGCTCAAATTCACGACGCGGTTTGATGCCCCAGCAAGTCCTCCAAATCCTTGAGCTCGGCGGGATTGCGTGGCGCATTACTGTCCATCTGATGTTTATAGTTGTCCAGCACCCGCTTGATCCTGTCGGCCTTAGATTCGCTATCAGCCGCCGCTTTGGCCGGCGCCTTGTCGGCTTCCTTTTTCTCCGGTTCTTTCGCCATGATGGTCTCTCTCCTGTTGTGAGCTGTTGTGAACGATCACCGCTTCAGTGCCGCCAGCAGGCAGCGGACGCCGATGCGGATCAAGACGCCGCGCGACATTGTCCACGTCAAATGCGCGCTTGGATTATTGTCGGTGATGGTCAGGATACCGGCCTGGCCGGCCGCGCGCTCGGTTGGCTTGGTCCATTCGAGCTTGCGGCCAGTGGCTGATGTGGAAAAAATAATCATGCTCAATGCCCGCCCTCGATGATCTGCTGGATATCCATCAACAAGTCATCGGTCATCTGAAAGGCGCCGATGTCAAGCTCTTTGCGATTGAGCGGGCCCCAATGCTGGCGCAAATAGCGCAGCACCAGCGCGGTGCTTTCGACCGCGAATTGCGGCGTCGCCTTGGCCAACTTCTGATAATCGTAGCCATCGCCGCTGCCGTAATTAGCCCATTCGCTCTGGGCGCATAACACGTCGTCATCGAACAGGTCGCGCGCGGTTTGCTGGCCGCTCATGGTAAAGTATTCATCCATCAACCGATCAAAATCGCTGCTGCAATTGCTAGCGTTGTAGGAAGTCTGGAATAAGCCGGCTTCGGCAGTGTCGCTGGAGGTGTTCGTAGCCGAGGTATCACGGCCACAGCAATGTCTTCCGGAACTCTCGCGGCTGCCCAACGCCATCAACAGCACAAACAAATGCCGCAGCGTATCGATGCCGGTTGCGGTGTTATCCATGTCGAGACTTTTAAACTCTTCTGCGTACCAACTCAGCGCATCATGTTCCGGATCGCCGCGGTCGGCTTGCGCGGTGATCAGCGCCACCGCATCGCGATGGCGCAGCTTGCGCAGCATGGTGGCATAGCCAAAGCACATCCCCTTGATATAACCGCTCGGCGCCACGCCGCGGTCCTGCCAGTAATACGACGCCAGCGCCGAACGCTGCGCAGTCTCGACGATTAATTGCATCACCCGCTCATGCAGCTCATCGAGCGGCGGCGGCGGATAAGGCGGCAATGGCGAATCCTGATTGAGCGCCGCCCAAGTGTTCGGCCCGCAAACGCCATCGACCGACAAGCCTTTCTGCTGCTGGTAGATTTCCAGCGCCGCCTCGGTGGCAGCGCCGAATTCACCGTCGGTGCTGCCGACCTCAAGCAACTCTTGCAGCAGCGCCACGCAGGAGCCGCGATCGCCCAAGCCGATCGTCGGCGGCGGCATCGGCAGCGGCGCGGCCGGTGGCTTTGCCGGCGCTGCCGGCTGCATCGCCTCGCCGGCAATGCTGTCGGCGATTGCCTTGGTGATGGCGGCAAAATGCTCGTCATACAAATCGGCGTCGGGTTTACTATCGACAAAACAGGTTTCGATCAGGATTGCCGGCTCATCGGTGCCGTTGAGAAACGCTAGGTCGGTACGCTTTTTAGCGCCGCGATCAATGAACTCGCCAGCGCCGGCAATCGCCCGCGACACGTTCGCCGCCAGCTCTGATTGCGTTAGATAGAGACATTCCGTTCCGCGCGGCGTCGTTGTGGTAACTTGATAAGCATTGAAGTGACAAGAAACATCTAATTCTCTTTGCTGAGAATTATGCCATGACACGATCCGATTTAAATTTTCGCTCTGACTGGTAGAAACATCATCGTGAAAAGTGACGACTTCAACATCGGCGCTACGCAACACATCAGCCACTTCCTCGACCACCTTGCGGGCCTCGTCCACCTCATCGAGTCCCCATGGCGCTGGTCCAGCGGCACCTCTAATTTTCAGACCGTGGCCAGAACTGATTGCGACTCGCATAAGCCATAATCTCCTTCCATATATGCGCGGCGACCGAATGCGCCAACACTCGGTCGCCACTTGACACCGCAACCTTACAGGAGGCTGCAAAATGTCCAAAATCAAATATATCACTGGTCAGCGATTTGGCCGATTGGTGGCGCTTGAACCTAGCACGCAACGACAGAGAGGAAGCATTGTATGGCTGTGTCAGTGTGATTGTGGAAACGTCTGTTTTGTTAGCAATCGTGACCTGCACAGCACTAATACCAAATCTTGCGGGTGTTTGCTCAAGATGCTTCGACCGCGAATCAACCTTTTTGGGCAATGCTTTGGCAGACTGGTCGTCCTTCACTATATGGGAAAAGCGATGTGGTTATGCCGCTGTGACTGCGGTAAACAAACTACGGTAAGCAGCCTACATTTACGTAATGGTAGAGTGAAATCATGCGGTTGTTGGCGAACTGAAACCTTACTCAAACGAATAACAAAACATGGCGAAAGCATAAAACACGACAGCGGCGCAAAAGGCACCCCAGAATATCGCGCTTGGATGGCAATGCGATCACGGTGTTACTCTCAAAGTAATTCGGGTTGGCAAGATTACGGCGGTCGTGGCGTTAAAGTTTGCGAGCGCTGGAATGTGTACGAAAATTTTCTTACTGATATGGGCCGCAAGCCGCCAGGTACTTCGCTCGACCGCATCGACAGTGATGGGGACTACAAGCCATCAAATTGTCGATGGGCGACACCAACTGAACAAAGCAGAAACCAACGCCATAAGGTTTTTCGTTGGCCTTTCCTTTGAGGATCATTCATCGCCTCCGTCTTCTTCGATGCGCTCGCGCACAACTTGGCATTCTTCGGTGACGGCAACAAACTTTCCATCCGCAGTGAACACTAGGCATTTGGTGCTGGAGTGAAAATGTTTTTGAATTTCCCCGCGCGGCGTGCGCACCGTGATCACTTCCAGCGGATTGACCGCAATGATCTGCCCGTCTGGGCCGTGCAGGATGATCAGATGGGTGGCATAATGCGAAGCATCGGATAGTGTGCGCTCCGCCTTGATCGGCAGATACAAACAAAGTGCCGCTCCTGGTCCATCAATCATTACATGATGCAGGCAGACATGACACTGGTCATCGTGCGACAAATGCATTTTGTCTCTGGTAAAGAAATAAACTGCGTGATCCTGTGGATCAGTATAGTCGAAACCCTGCGGCACAGCGCGGATGCTTTCGCACGGCGTCGGATGGCAATCGCGGTCAGCACAGCATGAGCGATCGTAAAAATCGTGCGCCTGCGCCGGCAGTGTGGCGCACAGCAGCAGCATGCCGGCGAGCGAACTACGCAGCGCCACGGTCAGAACTGGCCGTTGTAATTCAGGGCGCTATAGCTGGCGCCGAAAAAAGTAACGGCACCGGCGATCGCGCTTTCCACCGCGGCGAAATAATTCACGCCGCTGGCATGGGTACCAAAGCTGCCGATGCCGGAATTCAGGCCGTTGGCGCTGCCCGGAGCAATACCGATGTTGCCCGAATAGGCCGCATTGGTGTTAAAACCGATACCGATCTGGCCATATTGGCCGACATAAGCGCCAGATGCTTGGCCCATCGCCGCATAGCTTGCGGTCTGCCAATCGTCCGGCAGGCCGGTGACGCTGCGCACCAGATGCTGCAACACCCCGCCGCTGCCACCGGCCTCGCGGACAATACCATCACCGGCGGTAACCCAGGTAGCGCTGGTATCAACCAAAGTAGTGCCGGCCGGCACGCGGCTATAGGCGTTCCAGATACAGAAGCAGGCCGGCGTCGGCGCCGCGGCACTGACCCCCATAGTGTAGCCGGTCTGGCCCGCCGCACTGGTCCAGAACGTGCCCAGATAACTGGCTTGGTTGACCGCAATCGTACCGCGGTTAGTACTGCCTTCATAACAGTTCGCCAGCGCAGCGGCATTGGTGTAAAACGGCCGCGTCGCATTGTCGATCGCGCTGTAACCCGAGCCGCGCGCTGTGTTGCTGCCGCCGGTATCGCTGGCCCAGCCACCGCCAGAGCCATTGGTGGCGACACACAGATGCAAGACGCCACCGACCGCGATCGCCCAGACATCGAACACCCCGGCATTGTTGACCACGCCACTGCCGCTGCTCTGCAATGTGGTGCTCACCTCGCAGCTCGGGATCGACAGCAGGACATCGATCGTGCCATTGAACACCGGCACCGAGCCGCCGCGATAGCAGTCATAAAAAATCACCGCTTTGGCAGTCTGGTTGGTGGTCATGACCGGGGTGTGCGTCTGCAACGTCAAGCGGCCCTGCGGCGGCGCGTACGCGCCCGTCACGGTCACGGTGCCGCTCGCGGCGCTGATGTTGATGCCGCCGGCCGGCGCCAGGGTCACGACGCCGGTCTGGCCGTTCAGCGAGCTGACGCCAGTGGTGTTGCCGGTAAACTGCGCCCAATTGATCGCGTCGGTACCAATGCTGTTCACCACCGAGTTCACCAGCCATCCGGTATTGATCAAGGTGGCGCCGGCCGTCACCAGCACATAGGAGCCTTGGCCAATCTTGGTCGGGCTGCCGCCGCCGGCGGAATTAGCATCAGTGCTGCGGGTCAAGACCCACGGCGCGCCAACACTGCCGGTCTGCGTCACCGTATAGAGGCCGTTATTCGCCGCGCTGGCTTCGTTCTTGACCAGAATGCGATCATTGAGCGCCGCCGTCGTGGCATCGACCGACAGCGCGCCATTGGCGCTGGCCGTCAAGGTGGCGCCAACACCGGCGGCGCCGTTGTTGTAACTATAGCTGCCCAGCGCCGCCACGGTCGCCAAGCGCACGGCGGCATGCACCACGACGCCCGCCGCCACCGAGTCTACATACAGCTTGGTGGCGACATCGCCCGACACCGTCGGCGTCGGCAGTCCGGTAATGGTGCCGCCGGTGATCGCCACCGCATTGGCGTTTTGGGTGGCGATCGAACCGAGGCCAAGATTGGCACGACCGCTGGAAGCGTTAGCGAGATCGGATAGATTGTTGCTGATCAACAGCCCCGGATTGGGCACCCAGGCCGCTGGCACGCCGGAGCCTTGGCCGATCTGCAAATAGCCGGACGGCGGATAGCCGGGAAATTGCTGCGCCTGCGCCGGCAGCGCCCAGGCCAGCACGGTCAACGCCACGATCAGGATGCGCATTACAGCCGTAACCATCCGCTATTGACCCCATCATTGGCCGGCGTCAGCGTGATCGCTTGGCCGTTGAGATTAAGTGCCAGGCTTGTCATCAGGCCGTCGATCTGATCGCCGGCCGCGCATTGCAGCGTTTGCGGATTCGTCGATGCCTGCATGCCGATATCCTTGAAGGTCAGTGGCACGCCATTGCGCTGGGTCGCTGCCGGCAAGGGAATGTTGCCCGCGGCATTGAGATTAAGATTGAGGATTTGATCGGTCGCCAGCACCGCCACGGGCGCGGTCGTCACTGAGCGCTGCGTGCGACTGCCGCTCGCCACCGCCGTCAGCGGCACCCGGATATAAGTCTGCTGCAGCGAATCGTAGATCAGCACATAGTCGGTATTATAATTCGCCGTCGGCGGCGCGTTTTGCAAGCCGACCGTCATGTAGCCAAGACCGACAGTCCAGATGCCGTTCTGGCGGCCGATAGCAATGCCGGCATCGCCTTTGACCAAGGCCGGAAACGGCGCCCCGACATTAACGCGGACAGCGCGAGGTAAAGTCATGTGGTCACGCCCCCATAGAGCATCGGCAATTGCGCGATGGCGATTTGGCGGGTGTCATACGAATCCGTGACGGTGAGGCCGAGCCGATAAGAGCGGTGCCGCAGCTTGCCGCGGATGATGCTTTCCGGAATGCGGATTTGCAGCACGCCGGTATCAATCATCATCAGGCCGTTGCCGAGTTGCGCGGTGATCAACGGGTCCTGCGGCCAGGTGCCGGCATCCCATTGCGAGCTATAGCCCAGATAGCCATCCCAATCGCTCATCGGCGTCGCCCGACGCAGCTCAAACTGAAACGTCAGCCCGACCTGCACAATCATCGCACCGGTCTGCGGCGCGTAGCTGATCACATAACCGGTCATGGTGTTGGGACCGGGCACATAAGTTGTCGGCGGCGCGATGCTGCCGCTGCCGCTGGTTTCCGTGACGTAATAGGTGGTGCCGTCCTCGCCGACGATCGGCGTTGGCGGCGGCCCGACCGGGCCGATGATGCTAGTGCCGCCTGGCAAATCAAAGATCGTCACCGGATCGCCCGGCATAATCGGCAGATTGGCATCGACCAGTAGCGATACGGCTGCCAACTGGGCGCCGATCGGATAATCCGGAATCGTCAAGACACTGCCGGAAAACGTTGTCCAATTGCCGACCGTCACGCCCCAAAAGTTGTTGGTGAAACCGCCGGGCCGAGCCAGCGTACGGCCGGAAAAATCGATCGGCTCGCCGCTGTCGTCATCGAATAGCGACACCAGAAAATACAGATCTTCGCGGTTGGAGAATTCAGGCAGCAGAACCGGATAAGCGTACATGATGATGCCTTATAATTTCATGTACCAAGTGACGAGCTGATACGGCATCATCGCGTCAAAAAACGCCGAGTTTGCCGCACTGCCGCCGCCGCCGCTATGAGCGAGGCCCTGATAGCCGCCGGCATTATTGGTCGCTGTGTTTGTCGCATTGATGGAGATACCTGTTTGGTTTCCTCCGGTGTTCACTGTGCTCCAAAAAACGAGGTTGGTATTACCACCCGGGCTGCCAAAAAAGCCGGTTGAGGTTACACCGCCAGTATGGGCATGGCCCGGATCATTCAGCGAAATACCGTCAACGCCGAACGTCAGGTCTGGCAAATTGCCCTGAGTCAATTGCGTCGAAGCTTTCTGCCGACTCTGACCGCCACTGGCGCCCGGCGTATTAACGGTGTCACCGCCGCCGGAGGTCACATTGGTGGCGACCAACCGGCCGGCGCAGGTTGATTGCATGCAGTCCAATCCAACCAGAGCTCTGCCGCGTAGGTCCGGTACCGTAATGCGCTTGTCGGCGGCGTAATCCGCCGCCGCCGTGGTACGGCCGCCGGACACTGGGCAATGCGCATCCGGACAATTGGCCCAAAGATAGGTAAATAAATTTTGCGCACTGACAGGCGCAGAGACGCCACAACACTGCGACGCGCCAGAATTCGGACTGCCGATTGTGGTGCCATTGAGCACAATCCAATAGGGCAATAGATTTTCGTTGGTCATGCGAAATTTAACGTCACCGGTCGCGGCAATCCCGGTAGTATCGACAGTCGGCCCGCCGGGGCCGGGCCCCGAAGACGGCCCGAGCGTCTGTAACGTCGAGTCCACTTGCACCACCCCCGCAGCGCTGGTCAGCCGCACGTGGATCAGCCCGTCCGCTAACCAGTGTTGCGGCACCCGCGCCGCCTGATCGCATTGCAGCGGGTTCGGCGCCGGGATGGTGAGGCCGAAATCCTGATAGATTTGTTGCAGCGTCGCCACCGTGCCGGCCTGATAGAAATAAAGCAGACAGCCGGCCAGCGGCTGACCGGTGGAGTCAAATTGCTGCACTAGCGCTAACGGCGTCGTGCCGGCGGCCGACGCCGGCGCCGGCGCCAGCGCCGCCACCATAGCGAAACAAAAAAGCGCGCGTGTCAGCATGCCTGATCGCCCTCTTGTCAACTGCGTGTGGCGGAGTTATAATAACGGACTGTAGTTTAGAGGACCAGCGTTATGACCGATCCTTATGAACGTCAGATCGCTCTGGAAAATCTTTGCGCGTGGGTGTTTTTCGGCATCACCATGGCGCTTATGGTGCTGGCGTTTTTACTTGCGCCAGGCGTCTGGTGGCTGATTGGCAGCTTATTTATTCTCAGATTGTTCAATGACCGCTGGGATTATGTCATCGCGCGCCGCAAGCGAGCTTGGCAAGCCGCGGCGGCGGCGGCGTCATCGGCTAGCGGCAGCAACTCCGGTGTCGCGAACATGCCCGCCATAGACTGCCCCGCCAACGGCGCGGCCAGCGACGGACCACAGCGCCGTATCGACATCGCGCAAAGCGCCCCGCAGCGCCGCATTACGAGCGACCATCTTCATACCCCGCTCGATATCCTGCAGATTACGCGAGGTCAGTAATTCCGCGACCTTATTGGCAAGCCGCTCATTGATTCTGCGGGTAGCAAAGCCGCCGCCATGCGTTAAGCCACCGGCCAGCAACGCCTTGCCGATCGCTTGCGGGTCGGTGCTAAAACCCTCATACGCCCACGTGCCACCGATCGCCAAAGCATCAAACATCTTCTGGACAGTATTCGAGCCGCCCTGCGCGGCCTTGCGGGCGAAATCCATGATGCCTTCCACCCGCACCATGCCCTCAAGCTCATTGGCACGATCGCGGCCAAGCACCAAATTCAAGCGCTCACGCGCCTTGCCGCTGGCGCCGATTTTATCAAGCACACTGCGATGATCTTTGGTACTGTGCAAGATATCAATATATTGGCTGACAAAGCCGTCTTGAAACATTTGCCGTTCTTGCGGCTTCATCTTCGCCAAATTGCGGCGCAGCTCCTCATTTGGCATTTTTGAGGTCACCGCGGCCTCGCCGGCTTCGAGAGCATTATCGGCAGCAAAGAATCGCGCCGCGCCGCTGCGGGCCTCGCCGAATTCCGGCACAATGCGATCGAGCTCGGTTTTTGTCATACGGGCAAGATCATTGTACAGCATGCGGGTCTGACTGCCTTGGGGCGCTTCGCGGGCAATATCCTGCAAGGTGCGTGTGGTATAATCCCACAATTGAATATTGGGATAGGCTTTGAAGCCGGTGCCCCGGCGCAACAGATTGCCGGCATTGTCCATTTCAAACGCCGAATTCAACGCGCCATAACCGTCACGGACAGCAAAATTTTTCCACTTGGCAATAGCCCCGCCCATAGCGCTTTGCAGCGCCGGCGCGTCCATGAGGCGCTGCAACTCATCCGACCACACGGCTTTATCACCAGCCGCATAAGCGCGCTGATAGGCCGGTTTATTAACCTGACGCGCCAGTTCATCGATTCCCTCGCGCTGCGCCACTACATCGGGATAATGAAACGACTGCCGGAACCAATCACCAAACCGTTCCGCCTGTCCTTGAAAACGCTCTTGCACCGCTTGATTGAATGTCGCTTGCGCCTCTGGCGATTGAACGCCAGCGCCGCGGATCAGCGACCGGCCCGGCTCGCCAGCAACATCCATCACCATCACCGGCGCACCAGCCGCCGCCGCGGTTTGGAATTCCTGCGGCGTCAGCCGCGACGCCGCCGGCCCAGCTTGCCCGCGCTCCACCGCGGTCGCCACTTGACGCTCGGCTTCGAGTGCCGGATCCGCCACGCCGCGCACCAAATTGCCAGCCTTGCCGACAGCATAACGTGCCGCCGGGGCAAGCAACGGCGCCAAACCGCCGGCGGCGCCGCCGACCACACCGCCGATCAAGGGACTGCCCTCGCCGCGCACCGCCACATCGCCAGCGCCCAACAAGCTGCCCGACAACGCCCCGGCACCGATCTTGCCAATCGTGCTTTCCGGCGTCAGCCCGAGCACCCAACGTCCAGCGTTGCTCAAACCCGCGACCGCCCCGCCAGTAACGCCGCCCACCAATTCGCCGCCCAATTCACGGCCAGGGTATTTTTTTTCAGCGCCACGGGCATATTGCTGGACGGCTTTTAATTCCTCCTCATAGGGTTCGCCGCTCATCAAATGCCGAATACCGGCCGCCACCCGCTCGGCACCGCCGCGCAGCATCGGACCAACAATAGGAAATGTGCCGCTGATAAAGCCGGACTCCATCGCTAATTGTTGTTCTGGAGTCCCGAACATGCGCGGCAATGCTGCACCATGTTGTTGCTGCTGGGCATAATCCGCCATCGCCCGATCAACGACCTCATCTGCCGTATCATCGGGAAATTCGTGGATCACGCCATCGGCGCTCTGCGCTTGAATCGGCATTTATTGCACACGCTTGCCTTGCGAGTCGTAGTGCCTAATGGACCCACCGCCGGCCGGTGGCCTTGCTCCAGCGCTATCGTCGGAGCCACGGTCTAAGCCAAATCGACGATAGTTTGGCGCCTGCAACGTGCCGTCTTTACCTTGATACCAATCGAGATTTTCCGGTGCCAATAAACTATTGAAATCGTCATCTCCCAAAAGCGTTGACGTCTTGAACTGACGTCGCAAGCCGTTCAACTGCCCAGCCAGCAACTTACGGGCAGTATTGAGTGCGCCGCGGATTTGTTGCGGACTTTCCGCGGTATTGAAACGATGCGCCAGCTCCTCACGTTCGGCGCCAGTGCCAATGTTATTATTGGTCAGCGCCTTCATGATTTCGGTGCCGACAATCTGCGCTGCAGTCTTGAAATTAGTCGGTGCCGGATTGCCGCTGGCTTCCGCCCAATTTGACGCAAACTTATTAAACAGTTGATAATTGCCGCTGATGCCGGCCTTTTGCAATTCGGTAGTCAAGTCGTCGAGCACGCCCATGTGCGACACCACCACATCGAGCGAGCGCACGGTGTTGCCCAGCGGTCCCGAGAACCAGCGATTTTGCGCGGTCATCGACCGCTGATACTTTTGCGATTCCGCTTCGTACATCGCCGCCGGCATGCGTTGACCATTATGCGTGGCAGCATATTCTTCGTCTTTGCGCTGCATCACTTGACCGATATTAGAACGACTGGCCGCACGACCACTGTTCAGCGCTGCCTGCAACTGTTCGGCCGTCCAGTCCGGATGCTCTTGCATCAAGCGTTGCGCGATCATGCCCTGCACGCCGCCGGAGCCGCGCGCGCCAGGCACCATCGGCGGCATGATCCATGGATTTTCGCCACGCCGCGCCCGTTCTGGATCGTAGATCGGCTGATTCGCCGAAAACTGCATCGGCGTATGAGTTTGCTCGATCGCGTCGGCTTCAGCCAATAAAACCTTACCCATCCGCTGCGCCTGCGGACTGCGGCTTGCCAACAACCGATCGCCGTCGCGCCGCATATCATCGACCGCCGTTTCCCAACGATTATAGCCGGGCGGCAATGGCCGCGGCCGCACCAATTGCGGTTGCTCGGCCGGCGGCTGGCTGGGTGCCGCAGCACTAGCGCCCGGCGGCCCAGGAGTGGGCGCTGGTCCCGCGGGCGCCGGCGTCGGCGCTAACGGCGGCGCCGTTGGTTCTAAAGCAGCAACAGCGCCCGGAATCGCGCCAACGGGTACTTGCGCCGCCGGCACGGGCATGGTGGCAACTGCCGCCGGTGCTGCCGGCCTTGCTGCCGCCGGTGCCGCACCGGCGGGTGCACCGGCAATCGCCGGCGCCGCTGCAAACGGCGCGGTAAAGCCCAAATCAACAGGCGGCGGCGCCGGCGGCGTCACCGCACCGCCACTGGGTGGTAGCGCCGCTTGCGTCGGCGCTGCTTGCGCTGGCGCTGCTTGCGCTGGCGCTGCTTGCGCTGGCGCCGCTTGCGCTGGCGCTGCTTGCGCTGGCGCTGCTTGCGCTGGCGTCGTGCGCTCGCCGGCGGCCGCGCTCACCGGCGGCGCGCCAACCCGCGGCGCTTCGGCTTGCGCCGGCGCTTGCGCGGGCGGCGCTGCACCGCCTGCTGTTTCCGCACCTGCCGGTGGCGGCGCGACGCCATAGCGCCGAAAACCGAGAATGCGGCGAGTTTGATAATCCAACCGCGGCTTAAGATACCCAGATGTATAAGCCGACGCCGCATCCACCGGATTGCCACCCTGCATGCGCGCCCACACGGCTGGATAATTGGTTTTCAGGTTCCAAGCGGCAAACCTTGATTGCAATGCCGGATCACGCCAATCGGCGCCCGGATAATTCTTATTGAGCCATCCGACATAGCGGTTCCATTCGGCGCCGCCTTCTTGATAAAGTCCATGCGCAAAATGGGCTTCACCACCCCAGCGTGGTTGATCCGGATGGCGCAATGTCGGATTGAAAGCTGATTCTTCGCCGATGTTCGCTAGCACCCCGGCAACCGTTGAATCTTTCGCGCCCGCCTTGCGCCATTCGTCGGCAACAATGCCGGCAATGGCTTGCTTATTGGCTGGCGCTTGGCCGTAGGAACCGCCGCCAGCCGGCACAGCGGCGCCGCCGCCGCCGCCGCCGAAGTAGCGACCATAAACACCGCGCGCTGCCGCATAATCCTGTTGCTCTTGCCCCAGCGTCGCCACATCAGCGGCGCCGCGCGGATCGCCGCTCGCCGCCATGATCTGCGCCCATTGCGCATAGGCGGCCGGATTGATCTGGCCGGTGGTCGGATCGACCAGTTGAACCTGCTGCAATTGCTGCAGCGCATTGACCTTGGCTTGCTGGATCTGCGCTTCACGGGCGCGTTGCGGCAAGCCACCCAAAAAATTCGCCAAGACGCTGGGGCCCCAATTCAGCCCGACGCTGCTTAAGAGACCGGAGGTGCCAGGATCGAACTCAGCCATTTAGGCGGCCTCTGCCAAGCCAGCCAAGCGCGCGAGCTGCGCGGCGCGGCCGGTCGCAAGATCGTAATTGACCATCTTATAACCGGAGGGATGCTGGCGCACCGCTTCTGGCGTGGTGCGCTCGACCTCTTGCGCCATCAGGCCAATGCGCGGCGTGCGCAACGGATCGTGCTTGTAAACGAACTTATAGATATTGCTGCCGTCATAGAGCTCGCCGACCGGTTCGATTTCTTGTTTCAGCCGCGCGTCGCTGAAAATACCAGCCGCCAGATTGCCAAGGCCAGTAATGGCCCCCAGGCCCAAATTGGCATTGATGGCGTTCTGGGCGGCGCCGGCTTGGCCGGTGCCGGTGCCGAAGCCCCAGCCAAGATTGGCCAAATTGGTATAAAACGGCGATTGCAGTCCAGCTTGATTCTGCAATAAGTTGGCACCGCCGGTACCGAGCCCACCAAACACATTGGCGATGTTCTGCGCACCGGTGGTGAACATGTTGGTCAACGGCGCCAGGTTGCCGACCGCGTTCTGATAAGTCTGGCTGGCCAGACCGCTGGTATAATCGGCCAGTGATTTGATTTGATTGCCGGAGCCGAGCTGACCGCTGGCGGCGGCAGCGGCATTGAGCGCGTCTTGACCCTGTGTTTTGGTGAACTGATAGCCGGGCGTCTGTTGCAGCGTGTTCAGCGCGGTCTTCATGCCGCCGGGCCCGCCCAGCCCGAGCAAATTCTCTAATTGACTAACGCCTTGCTGCCCAGTCTGATAAACATTTTCCAGAAATGGGAACGCTTGCTGCGCTTGCGTCTGCAAAAACGGCAGCGCCTGACCGCTGATCAAGCCGCCGATGTTGGTCAAGCCGGCAGTGAGTTGCGGATAAGCCAGGTTGTAGCCTTGTTGCAGGCCCGAAGTCAGTGGGCCGGCAATGTTCGGCCCGAATACCGAGCCGATCTGGTCGAATATACCCATTTCAGGTCGTCCTAATATACACTGGCGGTGGATCAACACCGGAGGTGGTGAACAAACCGCCGACCGGCACCCCGGCGGCGGCGGCGGCGGCATTGGTGGGCGTGGCGACCGCAGTGAGCTTGCCGACTTGACCGCCGACCAGCAGGCGCAGCGCCGCATCAAGTTGCAGCAGATATTGCGAAAACTCTAAGGTCGGGGTGCCGAGATTGGCATCGACCCAAGCGAAATCCGGCCGCGGCTGCGGCGGGATGGTCAGCGCCAGCGCCATTTTTGCTGCGCTTTTTTATTTATCTTTTTGATGCGTCATGGTCGAACCTTGCTGACTGAAGACTGGAAACTGGCGACCATCGGCAAACGTAATATTGCCGTTGCCGTAGCCGATCAGCTCGGGGATACTAGTGACGCTGCCCGAGGTGAAATTCCAGCGCTCTTTTAGTGGTCCGGCAGTCGGCCATTGCAGCGTTGAGGGATCGGTGCCCTTGGCGGTATAGAGAACTTTCGCAGCCATGATAGACCTCCTGGTGTTAAGCGCCGACAATGCGCGGGTCGCTTGATTGCGTCGCCGACAACAGACCGACATAGACTGGGTCGGTCACGTCGTAGCGATAGCGGGTGCCCTGCGGCCCGGACAGGCCGATATTTTTCACCGATGCACGGGTTCGCCGGCTATGACCTTGCTGGCCGAGCTTGCGCAGCAGCGGGTTGCCGAAATTCAAGCCGCCGTCATGCGACCACGAGATGGCCACTTGCGGATTGACCGCTTGCGGCGACGCGCCGGTGGCCACGCCAACGCCCATGTCGAACTCGATATCGCTGCGCGCCACCCGCACCCGCTCTGGAAAGATTTTCACCGGCCCGGTTTCCAGTCGCCACAACAGCGGCGCGCCGACTTCGGTATAGTTCTGATCATCGACAAACAACAGCTGGCCGCTCTGCGTATCACCGACCAGGAATTTGCCGAACGCCGGATGACCACTCGCGGCGCGCCAGCGGCCGTAAATGCCGCTGCTCAACAGCGACTGCCGCTCGTTCCAGCGCTGGGTGCCGATATTAAACTCCCAGGTCCAATGCGGCGACGACAAATGCCAGATTTTCTTGCCGGCAAAAGCATAAATGCCGGCCTGCAAAAGACTGCCAGCTTTGCTTTCGGCCTCGATCAAGCGATCGAGATCGGGCGGTGAGACCTTGTTCGGCCTGATTTGACTTTGCGTCAGCCATTGCACGCCGTAGGTCTGATCGACCCACAACAGCTCGGCAAAACCAGTTTCATAACCGGCGATAGCGCCAGTTTGCAACAGTCCGACATCCAGCACCGCATAGCGATTGTACGGAAACCCGGGCGGCGGATTGCCGGCATCCTGCCAGATTTCACAGGAGCCGGTGGTAAAAAAATACATCAAGCCGTTGAAGGCAATGCCGCGCAGCAACGTCACGTCGGCG
>Ga0126371_10002301_pt1 | contig 16415 bp, 11 predicted proteins | sample PanSoiMetaPlot_4_FD_110145 | JGI IMG/M metagenome (GOLD analysis project Ga0126371, IMG submission 110145) | Tropical forest soil microbial communities from Panama - MetaG Plot_4 | ecosystem: Environmental > Terrestrial > Soil > Tropical forest > Bulk soil | place: Panama | collected 2016-02-17 | reverse complement strand
TCTCAGATCTCTGCTGCTGGTGTTGACCTCGATGCCTTAGCTGGACAGCTTCAGGATGACGGAGCCCGCATGTTCGTTCACTCGTGGAGAGAACTGATGTCGATGATCGATTCGAAAACCGACAAGCTTCACAAGCTTGCGAGTTGATTGCTTAGAGCTCGATGGCTGGAGGTAGTGAATGTCTGGAGCGCGTGTGTTGCATATGCCCGGGGGAGTGAAGACCCAGGAGCAGCCGTGTGGTTCAGCAGCCGCTTACAGCAATGTTGGACAGACTTCGCCTCTCGGTTCAACGGTTGTGGCCAATGGGGTGAACTTTAGCCTGTATTCCAGAGACGCTTCGAAAATCGAGCTATTACTGTTCGATCATCAAGAAGATCAGCGGCCAGCTCGCGTCATCAGTTTCGACGCGGCTACCAACCGCACCTATCACTACTGGCATGCATTCGTCCCTCAACTGCGGGCCGGACAGATTTACGGGTACCGTGTGCATGGGCGGTTCGATGCTGAGCAGGGGATGAGATTTGATCCCACGAAGGTGCTGCTTGACCCTTATGGTCGTGCTGTTGTTGTGCCGAAGAACTATTCTCGCGAAGTCGGGCAACAAGCTGGTGATACCGCTGCCAATGCTATGAAGAGCGTGGTTGTCGATCCCACGACTTACGACTGGGAAGGCGATGTACCTCTCCGGCGGCCGTCATCGCGGACCATTGTTTACGAGATGCATGTCGGAGGCTTTACCAAAAGTCCGAACTCGGGCGTCGCCGAAAAAGCACGCGGTACGTTCCGTGGCTTGATCGAGAAGATCCCATATCTGCTCGACCTTGGTGTTTCCGCAATCGAACTACTCCCAATTTTCCAGTTTGACCGACAAGACTGCCCAAAAGGACTCGTTAACTACTGGGGCTACGCTCCCGCGTCGTTTTTCGCGCCACACCAGGCATATAGCTCACGCCAGGATCCGTTGGGTCCTGTTGATGAGTTTCGTGACATGGTCAAAGCGCTGCATCGAGCAGGCCTCGAAGTGATTCTTGACGTGGTTTTCAATCACACGTGCGAAGGATCGCAAGGCGGACCGACGATCTGTTTCAAAGGAATTGATAACAAGGCCTATTACATTCTGGAGAAGGATCTGTCACATTATGCCAACTACAGCGGCACCGGGAACACTCTCAACGCAAATCACCCGATCGTCCGCCGCATGATTCTTGACAGCCTTCGGTACTGGGTGCGGGAGATGCACGTAGATGGCTTTCGTTTCGATCTTGCATCGATTTTGTCGCGCGACTCCAGCGGAAATGTTTTGGCCACACCGCCGGTGCTTTGGGACATCGAGTCGGATCCAGAGCTGGCCGGGACGAAATTGATTGCGGAAGCGTGGGATGCCGCGGGCTTGTACCAGGTGGGAAGCTTCATCGGGGATAGCTGGAAGGAATGGAATGGACGCTTCCGTGACGACGTGCGGAGCTTCTTCCGCGGAGAAAACGGCTACGTTGGCCGCTTCGCAGACCGCCTGCTCGGCAGCAATGAAATTTATTGTCACAAGCAACGCGAAGCGGAACAGAGTGTCAACTTTGTGACTTGTCACGACGGATTTACCCTGAACGACCTGGTCTCATACAACCAAAAACATAATGACGCCAACCTGGAACAAAACCGCGATGGCGCGAATGACAATCGGAGCTGGAACGGTGGCGTCGAAGGGCCAACGAACGATCCTGCCATCGAGAAACTCCGAAACCGACAGGTGAAGAACTTTCTCACCGTCACATTGCTGTCACTCGGCATGCCGATGATTTTGATGAGCGACGAAGTACGGCGCACGCAGCGCGGCAACAACAACAACTATTGCCACGACGACGAAGGGAACTGGTTTGATTGGTCGCTGGTCTCCAAGCACTCGGATGTCCATCGCTTTACAAAGTTGGTGTTGGCGAGGCGACTGCACCGGGACTTGAGCGCCGAGCGCGAGCGAATCACGTTGACTCAGCTCATCAACCAGGGAACCATCGCGTGGCATGGAATCAAACTCAACCAGCCAGATTGGAGCGGTCAATCTCACAGCGTCGCACTAAGCTGCGAGTTACCCATCGAGGGCCTGCATATCTATCTGGCCTTTAATGCGTATTGGGAATCGCTCGACTTCGAACTTCCTCACTTAGACAGACCCGAAACAAATTCCTGGAGACGATGGATCGACACTTCTTTGGAAGCGCCTGCTGACATCGTGCCGTGGAATGAAGCGTCCTCGGTTTCGGGATCGTCGTACACCGTTGGGCCTCGCTCCGTGATTGTGCTGTGGGCCTCTGGAAACCAGACCCAAATCGACCACTCGTCGCGTCCCAAGGGAGGAAAGCCTCCTTTCGGTGTCAATACAGATCTTCACCCATTCCCGTTAGTGCGCTAGCCGAGATTTCGGGGCCGTCCTACGCAAAAACTTTTGGGCCTGAGTGCAACTATTTCTGCTAGTCCCTGGAAAACGTGTCTTGGTGGTCTGATAAATGAGGGCGTCAAGGAGGACAGCATGAAGCGTATGGTATTTGTCCCTTTGATTGTTTGGCTTGCTGGTTCCGTCGGCTGCGCTACCAAGAATTACGTGAAGAATCAAACAACTCCGCTGGTTAACAAAGTCAACGAGTTGGATGATGTGACGGCGCAAAACACAAAAGCGATCAAAGACACCGATGCGCGAGCGCAGGCTGGCATCCAGAAGGCGCAATCCACCGCTGACTCAGCGGATCAGCAAGCTTTGGCCGCCGGACAACAGGCAACGCAAGCTCAGGCTCAGGCTGACGCTGCTGGGCGCAAGGTCGATATGCTGCAGACCACAGTCGCGAACCTGGATAACTACCACGTGGTGAATGAAGGCGCGGTCCAGTTTGGTGTGAACAGATCTAATCTCACCAAGAATGCAAGGGAGACGTTGGACCAGCTCGCCAGCAATGCGCCGAACGTAAGAGGCTACATTTTCGTTATTGAGGGTCATACCGATTCCACCGGTAGTGCGGCTCACAATGACTCGTTGAGTAATCGCCGGGCTGACTCAGTCGTTCGATATCTGGTCGCGAATAAAGACATTCCGGCGTTCAGGGTCTACGTAATCGGACTCGGCGAGAAAGCTCCGGTAGGTTCCAACAAAACGAGTGCTGGGCGCTCTAAGAACCGCCGTGCGGAAGTCAAGCTGATGAGCAACTCGGTTGAAAATGCAAACACCGCATCGGCGAATCCGTAGCCAGAGCGAACCAGGTGAGCTCGAATCACTGGCGGCCGCCAACGAAGGAGGTCTGCAGTTCGAGCTCTGGGAAAATCCTTGGAAGCTTGTAAATATCCTTGAATAAAAGTGAGGTCGGGCTATGTTTTCGAACATTTTTCCGCCAGGCACTTTGTCGATCGCTTCGTCCTTATCGTTGTGCATTGTCCTCACCTCTGCCTTCGCCAACGCGCAAAGCAAGAGCAAGTACGCTTGTGATGAGCCGCAACCGGATAGCATGTGCAGTGCGGCAAACACATGCGGCTCTGCTTCTTCCCCATGCACGGTGAACATCACCCGATCAGTCAGTTCCTCCAACGTCAGGCCGAGCATTCCGAACGCGCGGAACAATCAACTCTTCTGCGTGAAGGCCGGTACGACTGTGGTTTGGACGAGCTCGAAAAAGAACACTGGATTCATGGTCGCATTTGGTACCGACTCGCCGTTTGAACCGGGTACTCCTATCATGGGAGGCAGCGACAAGAAGGTCACAACGCGAGCCGCCACACCAGGTTGTTACAAGTACGACGCGGGTTCGTTTACGTCGGGAACGATCTACGGGATGAGCAGCGGGAGCAAGCCTGAGCTGATTATTCTCCCCTGACGAAAATATCCGTTTTTCAAAACAGCCTCTCAATAAATTCGATTAATCAAGAAAAATGGCAGCGCTTTCGCGCTGCCATTGGTTGTTCAACACGAGGGATTAGCCTCCGGCCCCAGCTGCTTTCACGAAAACCTCGGTCTGCATGCTTTCCCCCATTCCAATGAAGTACAGCTTGTAAGAGTGGTGGATTACATACATGACAGGGAATACAGCGAGCGCCAATTCCCAGCCGAGGTGCGAGCTGACTGCCTGAACCATCGAAGTGATTCCGGCGCTGACCACGTAGTAGGGGAACGAGAGCAATGCTACGCTACGCCAAATCTGCGTCGCCGACTTACCCTCGCTCGCCGCCACGATTCCAGCGACGGGACCGGTTTGTCCAAGGAACAGCGCGAGCGTCGCCAATACCAAGGCTAGCGGGGCTGAGTTCCAGTTGGTTCTGCTCAGCCAGCCTGCGTGGAACACCAGGCTCGCCGACGCGCTGGAAAAGGACATCATGCTGAGGTTGAACGTCATTTGCTGCGGGTTGAATTTAGTGCCTTTCCGCGGCCAGCATTGCACAGCCGTGGAAATGCAGGTGATGAGAACGGCTTCGATCGCGCTGAGATTGACTGCTGCAGTCAGCAAGAACGGCAGGTTCACTGACATGTTGCCGTTGATGCCGGGCAATTTCACTTTCATGCGCGAGGTCGCAGCGGCCAATCCGAGAACCGCCAGAGTGAAGAGCACATGCAGCCTGTGGCTTGCCAGTGCTGCATATCCGGCGGTGCCGACTGCCGCCAGCATCATGGCGCCGATGAATGTCTTTGTTCGCCGTGTGTTGTTCATAGCCTCCTCCTTTCCGTAGGACTCACACGGTGTTATTGTTCATCGTCGCCAGCATCCGAGAATGCGGCATCAGCGTTGCCCACGGACGATCCCCAGACCACGCTGGTCGCCGAAGCGGTACCGGTGCTAGATCCCCAAACGACGCTGAATGCATTCGTGCTGTTGTCGCTCCAGGGTAACGAACTGCCCCACACGACAGACGTTCCGTTCAAGACAGAGCTGCCCCACACGACGGAGCTGCCCCAGACCACTGAACTTCCCCAAACCACGGAGGTGCTAGCTACGCTCGAATTGCCGTACACGATCGAGACCGTATGATTTTGAGGATTGTAGACGGCGCTGGGCGACAGAGCTGCCCCGACATTCGATGGCGCGAGATCGTTGTTGGCAAGCGCAGCCTGCAGGTTGACCAACCCCGATCCCACAGAGAACAGATCGTAGAAATCGATGAAGTTCTGCAACAGGTGAGGTACATACGCGGAGGTGGAGAACAGGCCCATTTTGTAGGTTGTCTTCATCAGTCGCGCTTTCACCTGATCAGGAGTCAGCGTGTTCTGTTCCTGCAGCATCACTGCCGCAGCGCCGGCAACCACTGGAGTTGCCATGCTGGTGCCGCTCAACGTGAAGTAGTCGGCATTCCCATCCGACCCATTTACGAGGTCAAGGGAATAAGTGGATTCAAGAGTGGCACCGGGGGCGGCGAGCGAGACGATGCCATGTCCCGGAGCCATGATGTCTGGTTTCACGACGTGATCGTAGGTCGTGGGTCCCTTGGAGCTGTAGCTCGCCTTGGACTCGGCGGCCTTCGAAGTCGATCCGTTGCTTTTTGTCGCGCCCACGGTGATCACTAATGGATCGTTGCCGGGAGCCGTGATCGTTCCAAAACCGTTGCTTCCGTTCACGCTCAGACGGCCGTAATTTCCGGCGGCGACGACGACAACGATTCCGCTATTCCAGGCGGCCTCTACTGCCTGGCAAAGGGGATCTTGCGTGTAGCTGGCGGGAATACCGCGGCCCAAAGAGAGGTTGATGATTCGAATGTTGTAGGTGCTCTGTAGAGCGATGGCCTGCTGGATGGCTGCGATGACCGTACTGTCGCTGCCGGCGCCATTGGCATCAAGAGCGCGCAGGTCAATTAGAGTCACGCCGGGGGCCACGCCTTCATATTGTCCGCCCGACAGAGATCCGTTGCCGCCAATGATTCCAGCGACATGCGTTCCGTGACCATACAGGTCATAGTTCGCACCATTGGAGTTCGTCGTCGGTGTGCCGGTGAAGTCCTGGTGATAAACGACGCGAGAGTAGGTATGCGTTGAGTCCCACAGGTCCGGATGGCTGTCGTTGATGCCGCTATCGATCACGGCGACGCCGATTCCGGTCCCAGTGAAGCCAGAGTTCCAGGCAGAGTTCGCACCAATTACGGTGTCAGTGGTGTCATCCATCAGCTTCATCGGATGATCAATCGTGACCGACGCGATTTCCGGATCAGCCTCAAGAGCCGGCAGAGCGCTCACCGGGATTGTGAACGACGCGCCCTTGATCATGTGCAGCTTCGAATGCAACCGGCCGCCTCGACCGTGCATGGTGGCGTAGTGTGACGCGGTTGGAACCTGCTTGTACTGGACGATCACTTTGACGGTCTTGCCGTGGGCTGTGCCGCTCTTTGCCTGCGCTAGCATGCCCGAAAGTTCGGGCGACATGCGCAAGAAGCGACCAGCCTCGGACCGATCGCGCCAGACTTGTCCGAAGGCCATGCTCGAGGCCAGAACGAGCGCCAAACCTAAGCGTTTGCCCCAAGCCGCACTGTGTCGCTCATTGCGATCGAGCGGCTTGCGTAATTTCTGTGTCCGCACCATGAAGTCTCACCCTTTCGTTACTCAATGGGGGGAACGGTCGTCGTTCCGTGCAACCCAATGGTTGCAAGGGGAACACCACTCCCGATTTTGTAAGCCATTGAAAAAATAGGTAGATGGGAGGCGCCGAGATGGTTCCGGTGGGCCACTCTGTCCCACCGGAGGGGGCGTGGGACAATTTGTCTCACATTTTCAGCGTGACGTATGGATGTAGCGTGGTTACTCGCGAGCCGTTTCGGCCAAGAATGAGCCATGTAGGGGCGGCGGGCAGATTCGTCCCCCCGCCGAGCGCAGCAGGATGCGACCTTCTTCATAGGTCTTGCCGCGAACGCTCGCACGGCGACAGTCCGCTAGCACCGGGAATGAAGGTGGTTGGGTCTAGACGCCCGCTGCTTTGCCGGCTTCGGAAAGCCGAGGCATTTTGGGCATCGCTGCCATCAGTCGCTGGGTGTATTCATTCTCAGGTCTGGTGAGCACCTGTGTGGTTTCTCCCGTCTCAACGATAGAGCCTTGATGTAGGATCGCGACACGATCGCAGATGCCGGCTACGGATGCGAGATCGTGCGAAATGTAGAGAATGGCCATCCCGAAGTCGCGGTTTAACTGACGAAAGAGCGAAAGGATCTCAGACTGGGTAATCACGTCGAGCGCGCTGGTCGCTTCATCGGCGATTAGAAGCGCAGGACGATGCATGACGGCCATGGCAATCAGCACGCGCTGGGCTTGCCCGATGCTCATCTGCGACGGATATTTGCGGAGGAATTCGTCGGTCGAGGGTAGGCTTACGCTCTCAAGAGCTTCGCGGATCGCGCGGTCACAGTCGGACTTGGATCCTGAGGCATGAGCGCGCCACGATTCAGTTAGCTGCGTGCGGATCTTCAGGGCTGGATTCAGCGAGGACAGCGGACTCTGCAGTACGAGGGCAATCTTGCGTCCGCGTAAGCTGCGCAGGTCGCTTTCCGGCAAATGCAGCAGCTCGCAGTCTTCAAACTGAATGGTTCCTTCGGAATGCACTTTCTTTCGGTCGAGCAAACCAAGGATCGCTAAAGCCAAGGTGCTTTTTCCCGACCCGCTTTGGCCAATAAGCCCTAAGACTTCTCCGCGGCGTACGTGTAATTCGACATCGTGCAACAACCAAGGTTTGTCGGCGTAAGCGATGGAGACGCGCGCCGAAAGAAGAATGTTGTGTGATTTTTCGATCACTGTCTCACCGATAGCCGCTCTGCGTTCCAATAAGTTTGCGGAGCGAGGACGACGGGGTTAGCTCCGTGCACGGTGGTCGAAATCGCTGAAAGCGCGTTGCGATTCACCAAGTAAATAAACGGCGCCTGTTCGACTACGATCTCTTGCACGTGGTCAAAGCTCTCCTTTCGCTTCTTCGGATCTGCCGACGAGGCCTGGGCTCTCATCAGCTTGTCAATATCCACTTCCCACGCGGTTTCCGGAGTTTTCTCGGAAGGGTTCCATTGATGGTTCTCAGACGAACTCAACCACACATTCATCTGATCGTTCGGATCAAGACCCACATTCGTGAATCCCAACAGAATCGCCTCGTAGTCGAAGGTCTGCGTCATGCGCTGGATCAGGGAAGGGAAGTCAAGCGTCACGACGTTGACGTGAATTCCGATCTTCTGCAGATCTTCCTGGATCATCGTGGCCATGCGCTCCCGATATTTGTTGCCGGAATTCGTGATGATCGAAAAGACGACTTCATTGCCGTCCTTGTCTTTCAAAAGGCCGTTCTCAAACCGGAAGCCATCGGCTTGAAGGGATTTCAAAGCTGCATCGGCGGAATAGGCAGTGGGTTTCAGATTGTCATCAAACCAGAACTTGTTGGCCGGAGAGACGGGGCCGAGTGCAGACTTTGCATGGCCACGAAAGACGATTTTCGCCATGTCGTCGCGATTAATCGCTTCAGAGATGGCTCGACGAAAGTTCGCCGAACGGAACCAGTTCTTCTTGAAGGGCGGAAGTGGGGACTTCGCGACCTGATTAAACCATATGAACTCGCTGTCCAGAGAGGGGCCTGAATCGTGCACGACCTGCGGAGATGTGGCCTCGAGTTTGTCGTAGTAATCGCTGTCGAGTGTGTTGATGAGGTCAATTTCGTTGCGCTTGAGGCGGAGCAATTCCACGTCGCGATTCGGCTGGATGTCGAGCTCAACGCCATCGAGGTAAGGAAGTTTCCGCCCCTGCTCGTCGGACTTCCAGTAATTGGGATTCTTCTTGAGAACGACCATGGAGCCGGGTTTGTAATCCGCAACCATGAATGGCCCCAAAACTGCCATCTCTTTTTTGGGCGAGTGCCTGGACATAATCGCGACTTGGTCGAATTGGCGATCCAGCGCGGCGACGGGAGCGGGGAATGTAATGGAAATCTCTGTTGCCGAAATGATCTTCGTCTCCACATTTCCGGGGCCCGAACGGAAAGAATCTCCTGTCGGCGAATGGAGTGCCGGGTCCATCAGTTGCTGTACGGTATAAGCGACATCTTCGGTCGAGAAGGAGGTACCATCAGAGAAAGAAATGCCACCGCGCAGCTTAAAAGTAATTTGCTTGCTGTCTTTCGAGACCGTCCACGATTCGGCGAGCCCGGGCTCGAGTGCCTGTGTCTGACGGTTCAGTCGAACCAGGACACCACCGGTCAGATAGCGGATCGCTTGGGACGCATCCTCTTCCACCTGTAGGGGGTTGAAGGTCTTGGGCTCCCAACGCAGGCAAAACCGCAGGGTTCCCTGGGCTAGCGCGCTGCTAGCCAGGACCATCAGGCACAGTGTCGAGATCGCAATCTTTCTTTTCCAATTCGTCTGCATGGACGGAAACCTCTCAGGGTGGCTACGCGGCCACCTCATCCGGATTCGAAAGCGCAAGTTGGAACGATGTCACTACGATGATCAGCAGTATCAGGGGCACGAACTTCCACGGCTCGTCTCCTACTGAGACCATTCCTTCTAATTCCTTCAACAGACTTCCCCATGAGGGCAAGGGTTCGGCTACGCCAAGACCCAGAATTCCAAGATTTGCCTCGCTCAGGATGAACACTGGAATCGAAATCCAAAATTGGGCGTGGAGAACGGGCTTGAGATTGGGCAGCACATGAATCCAAAACAAACGAGAACCTTGAATGCCAGAAGCCTTGGCTTGGCGCACGAAGTCTGAGTTCCGTAGCGTAGTCGCTGATGAGCACAATACGCGCGCAGCGCTGCTCCAACCGAGCAGGCCCAGTAATAAGAAGGTCACAAGCACCGAAACCAGCGGGGCCACGTTGAGGGGCATGAGTGCGCGCATGGTGATCAGCAAGAAGAGCCAGGGCAAAGACAAGAACAAATCCGTCACGGCCATCGCTGCGCGCGACCAGATTCCGCCTAGGTATCCGGCGAGGCCGCCGATTAAAGCCGCCATCAAAGTCGAGAGCAGAGCCGCTGCAGGTGCGAGTAAAAGGGAAATTCTGGTTCCGTAAAGCAAACGGGCGAAGCGATCTCGTCCGATGTCGTCCGTCCCCAGCCAATGTTGGTGAGACGGTGGAGCGGCAACCGCTTCACGATACTGCTTTGCATACCCCGCGGGAGTGAGCCAGTTCGCCGCCAGAGACACGCCGACCACGAGCACCAACACGATGCAAGCAAGAGTGCGCCACGTCCTCACGACTGGCCTCGCCACATGGAACCAACTAGATCGGCACCCGAGTTGGCCAGCAAGGTCACGAGTGTCACCAGAATCGTGATGTTCACCAGCAACGGAAGATCGCGGGACAGAGCAGCCTGCCATGCTAATTGCCCGACCCCAGCCAGTCCGCAGAGTGCTTCGACGGGAATGGCCGCACCAAGAGCCAGGCTCACGGAAACACCGGCAACTGCCAGAATTTGCGGAGCTGCCAGAGGAAGGACATGCCAGAAAAGAATTCGCACTTCGCCAAGGCCCTTTGCCCTCGCCGCAAGCACGTGCGGCAGTGAGTAAGCCTTTGCCAGCAGGTTGCGCGTATAACGGTAATCGCGCGGAAAAACAATCAGCCCGATCGCCAATGCGCCGGGAACATTCCACAAGACTGACAACAGAGCCAGCACGGCAGCGGGGACGCAGAGCAAGGTTCCGCTAAGCACGGTGGCTAAACCGTCATAGACGGAGATTCTGAGACGGGCGGCACTCAATGCGAATGCCATTACGGCTGACCAACTCAACAGGAGTCCCATTCCGACAAGTCGCAGCGTTAAAGGAACGCGCTGGCGCAACAGATCGCTCGCCGGCTGGCCAAGCGAAAGCGAAACTCCTAAGTCACCTCGCCAGGCGCGGCTCATAGCGTGTACATAGAAACGAAAAATGTTGTTCTGATCGGCGCGGGCTTGCTTCAGTGCTTGCACACTGGCCGAATTCAGGCGAGGATCCAGTTGCGCTTCATCCGTATTGAAGCCTGGAGCCAGGCGCACCATCGTTGCTGCCAGGAAGCCACCCAGCAAAGCCGTGGCAATGATGCCGAGTCCATGCCGCGCAAGTTTTCGCCCCAGCATGGTGACCGTCTCCTTTAGCGAGCTGTCGCCCCGCGTTGTTTGGCGTACTCTTCGCGCGCCTCAGCCTCGGCGTGATGGACTTGCTTCATGGAATACATTCTGCGGTCGGCCTCAGCCAGCAGACGCTCCACGTCATAGCTATCTTCCGGACAGAAAGCCATGCCAACGCTGAGGGTGATGAGGTCACGTCCGCAAATGTACCGGCTGGATTCGATCGCTGCCTGATTGAGGCGATCTGCTTTTTCTTTGGCAGCTTCGGCCGTCAATCCCGGAGCGGTAATCACAAACTCATCGCCACCCATACGTGCAACGTAGTCATATCCGCGGCAAACATCTTTAAGTCGCGTGGTGAACTCGCGCAACAATTTGTCGCCTTCAAGATGCCCGTAGGAGTCGTTGATCTGCTTGAATCCATCGATGTCGCAAACCAGCACGGCCAGCGACGACTTCATACGGCGGCAACGAGCCACTTCCTGCGCCAAATGTACAAAGAGCGATCGTGCATTGGGCAGTCCGGTCAGATAGTCGGTTGTTGCCGAACTCTCGGCCTGCTGGTACTTCAGCGCGTTCTCGACCGACAGCGCTACCTTCGAGGCCACCGCAAGCAGAATGCGGAGATGATCCGGGGTAAAGGCGTCGCGCGTTGCCTGATACATAGCGAGCACCCCAACAACTCCGTTCAAGCCTTCCAACGGGACGACCAAAGCCGATTTCAAAGGAGTCTGCTTGGATGGATCGGTCATGAACCCGACTTCTACTTCCGGATTGCCGTTGACAATGGGTTTTGAATTCTGCGCGACCCAGCCACACAGTCCTTCACCGACGCGGATCTTTAGCGAGGAAAGCGGACGAAAATTGTCACCGCTCACCAACTCCGGTAGGAGCCATCCATTGCGATTCACAAATACCGCGATGGAATCGTAGGGGATCATCTTGCGCAGACGCATGGAGAGGACTGACAGCGTTTCGCTCAGACTCAGAGAGACGCCGAGATCCTGACTGAGTTCGAACATGGTCTGCGCTTCCTGGCGGGCAGACGCGATCGAGGTGAGGAAGTCGGCATTCTCGACTCCACCATGGGTGGGTTCGGTTCGCTCGAATCCGGCGGCCGGAGCAATACCGCGCTCGACACGCACGCTTCTCGACAGGCCCATGGTTGCCGCAGTGTCTTCCGACATTTGAGCCATGCGCTCGAGCTCGATGAAGCGGTTTTCCAGGATCGAGACGATCTGCGGATCAAACCAGCTGCCGGCTTTTTCTTTGACCTTCTCCATTGCTTCGGCGAGCGGCAATGCCGGCCGGTATTGGCGGTGCGAGGCAAGCGCATCGAGGCAGTCGACGGCGGCAAGAATTCGGGCGCCCATGGGAATTTCTTCGCCAGCCAGCCCCTCGGGATATCCAGATCCATCCCAGCGCTCATGGTGCGAGCGGACGATCGGGGCAACGGGATAGGGGAATGCCACGCGCTCGAGAATCTCGGCTCCGACGATCGGGTGAACCTTCATCTTCTCGAATTCTTCGGGAGTCAATTTTCCCGGCTTGTTGATGATCTGTTCTGGAACCGCGAGTTTGCCGATGTCGTGCAGTAGTGCGGCGGCGCGGAGTGCCTCGATCTGCTCCTCACCCAGGTTTAACTCTCTCGCCATTTCGACTGCGTAGGTGCGCACGCGCTGGAGGTGTGTATGTGTTGTGTGATCTTTGGCTTCAATGGCGAGTGCCAGCGCTTCGATGGTCCGCATGTTCAGCGAGGCGATCTGCTCAACGTGCCGCTTTTCCACTTCGACGCGCTCTTTCTCCGCTTCCAGACGTCCGAGGTATAGGCGATAGGAGCGATACACCCAATAAATCAGGGGCAATACAAGCAGTGAGGTCTGCCATCCTGCGCTCTTGTTAACGATTCCGACCAGTCCTACGGCGGCCGCACCAACCAGGTAATAGGGGAACGACCAGAAGTAGCATTCCGACCAAACTTTCCGGCTTGATTTTCCTTCGGTCAACGCGATGACGACCGAAATGGGCAGCGTGTTCGCGAAGAAGAAGACCAACGCTGCCATCATGAGAAGGATCGGCTTGTTGGAGCCGAAGCGTCCCAACAGGGAGTGGTATGCCAGGTAGGTGAGGGAACTGGCGTTGGCCATCATTCCCGCGACATTGAAGAGCACTTTGACCGGGTCCAGGCGCTTGCGAGCCTGCCAGACGCTCTGCACCAGGGTTGCGGTGCAGCCGATGACGAGCGTCTCGGGAAGGCTGAGTTCGAGAACGCCGAGCAGAATGAAGAGGAAATTGACGGACATGGTGCCGTCAATTCCGGGCAGTTGTACCTTTAGTCCCGATGCCAGGACCGCGACGATCAGGTAACAGGCAAAGCGAGTGAGATCCTGCGATTGCCAATGCGAAAGAAAAAAGCCCAACACAACCATGCCGACGGACATGGTGATGCCGACGAATGCCTTCGTCTGAATCGATAGTCGGTCCGATTCTGGATTCATCCAAAACCTAAAGACTACGGTTCTTGCTCACACACAGCTAAGCCCGCACCAGTACAGGGAGAGAAAGCATTGGCGCGCGGCGACTCGGGTCATCATTGGCGCAGGGGAAGAATCTGGCACCACACCGAGGGCCGCTGGAATCGTATTGCAAAGACTGGGGTTTCAGAAGCTTACTTAAGTAACCAGCGCCGGTAATATTCTTCTTTACTGTGGTTTGAAAAAGGGGAAAAGTGTCGGGTTCTGACTTGGAAGGTCTTTGGGTGTAATGAAGTAAGGTTACTTTTGTGATCTCTGCCGAAGTCAGCCTTCTGTGAGAACGTTCCGTGCTGTGTCAATATCGTCCCAAACGCCTTGATCATGCCAACTTCGCGTCAAAGTGCGGATCAGTACGGACCATCGGCGAGTAACGTTTATGCCGAGGCAGGTTCTTCATCGGGTTCGACCAAGGCGGTCTTCTCCTGTGATCTTGAGGGGAAGTTCAGCGGCTGCAGCCCAGCGTTCGCGAAGCTGCTGGAATATTCTCCGCCGGAGATAGCAAACCGGAACCTTTTCAGCCTGTTAGTTCCTCAGCCAGCCAATACAAAAGATAAGGATCAGCTGCGCAGCGCGATATTGGCCAGTGCCTCAGCGCAGCAGGACTATTACTCGAAGCTATTTGCAATTTGCAAGAGCGGAACGAGCGTGGCAGTGGACTTTACGGCGACCGTTCTTCGGGATGGGAAATCTAACCCCGTCTCGATCGTGGGAACGGTAACGGCCGCAAATGGTGGAACAAACGGTCGAGTGGTTCCCAAGGGCGTGGTCTCCCGCAGAATCGATGATACGGAATTTATTCTGGCAAGTCCCGTCATGCACAAGTTTATGACTTTTGTGGATCGGGTTGCCGGCCATACAGAGACAGTGCTGGTCACCGGTGAAACGGGCACAGGCAAGGAGTTAATCGCTCGTACGATTCATGAATCTTCTTCCCGTCGGAACCGGCCCTGGGTGGACATCAACTGTGCCGCACTTCCCGAAAACCTGGTCGAGAGCGAGCTTTTTGGCTATGAGAAGGGAGCCTTCAGCGGCGCGGACTCCTCGAAGCCGGGGCTCTTCGAACTCGCCGACCGGGGCACGTTGTTCCTCGATGAAATTGGTGAACTGCAACTGCAGACGCAAGTCAAGCTGCTGCGTGTGCTCGATGGCCAGCCTTTCTACCGGCTGGGCGGAAACCGGAAGATCAAGGTCGACGTGCGAATCGTTGCTGCCACGAATCAAGATTTAGAAGCAGCTGTGAAAGCAGGACGCTTCCGTCAGGACCTATTCCACCGTTTAGGGCAGTTCCAGTTGCGGGTGCCTGCGTTGCGCGAGCGCCCTGAGGATATCGTTGCCCTCGCGGAACATTTCCTCCGACTAAAGGCACCCAACAAGAATTTTTCGGAGCAAGCCATCTCGGCGCTACTGTCGCATCCGTGGCCGGGGAATATCCGAGAGCTAAGAAATCTTGTGGCCAGGATGGCGATGGAGTCGACCGGATCAGAGATCGATTTCACGAAGCTCACCGCTGCACTCACCGGTGAACCATCCTCCCTGCGTCAGACTGCCTCCATGCCGGTCAGCAATCTCGACAGCATGGAAGAACAGATGATCATCAAGGCGCTGGAGCGCACCGGCGGGCAGAGAACGCTGGCGGCGGAGCAACTCGGCATCTCGCGGCGCACACTCAGCCGAAAGTTGAAGGAATACAACATTAACTTCGCTCCGGGAGAGACTACGGCGTCTCTAGGCTTCATCAGCAACGAGCAACAGAAATTCTTCCGTGCCCGCGTGGACATTCCCGCAACCATCCGCAATGCGCAGGGTGAGGAGATTCAGGTAAGGGCCATGAACCTGAGCACAGGCGGCATGGGTCTTGACGGGATAAAGGACCCTCTACGCTTCGCGGGGTTGCTGGATGTTACTTTCCAATTGCCCGATAGCGATATTCAGTTTGAGGCAAAGGCGCGCCTCATGTGGATCGGCGACGAAGGACGCGTCGGCATTCGTTTTGCCGTCATCGAGCCAGCCTTATTCGAGCAACTGCAACACTGGACCAACCGCAAGATGAAAGAAGAAGGTTGGGAGTTTCCTGCGTAAGTCAGAATTCGAATATCACTTTTCATTTCAGACTCGCCAGTTGCTTCAGGCGTTCTGCTGCAATTTCAGCGGTGATATCACGCTGGGGCGTACCCAGCATTTCGAAGCCAACCATAAATTTCCGAATGGTCGCTGAGCGCAGCAGCGGCGGGTAGAAGTGCACGTGAAAGTGCCATTCTGGATGAGTAGCGTTATCCGTGGGGGACTGGTGGAAACCCATCGAGTACGGAAAGGAAACGTCGAAGACCTTGTTGTAGGTGAAAGTAACGCGATGAAGCATGTCAGCAAGAGTTCTCGAGTCTGCATCGCTAAACTCGTTCATGCTTCCGAGGTGGCGGCGGCTGATCATCAGAATCTCGAAAGGCCACACAGCCCAGAAGGGGACCAAGCCGACGAATCCTTCATTTTCGAAAATGATTCTCGTTCCCTCGCGCTGTTCGAGTTCGATGTAATCGCAGAGAAGGCAGCGCCCGCGTGTTTGCCAATAGGAGCGCTGGGCCAGTAGTTCCTTATGGGGCTCTCCCGGAACCGATGCAGTCGCCCAAACCTGGCAGTGCGGATGAGGATTGCTCGCTCCCATCATGGCTCCGCGGTTCTCGAAAATTTGGACGTGGTTGATTTCCTTCCTGCCGCCCAGTTCACGAAACTGATCAATCCATGTTTGTACGACGCCTTCAATCTCGCCGACCTCCATTGTCGCGAGGGTGAGATCGTGACGCGGAGAAAAGCAGATGACACGACAGATTCCAGGCTCACCTTCGGCGACGATTAAGC
>Ga0126371_10002299_pt1 | contig 16416 bp, 20 predicted proteins | sample PanSoiMetaPlot_4_FD_110145 | JGI IMG/M metagenome (GOLD analysis project Ga0126371, IMG submission 110145) | Tropical forest soil microbial communities from Panama - MetaG Plot_4 | ecosystem: Environmental > Terrestrial > Soil > Tropical forest > Bulk soil | place: Panama | collected 2016-02-17 | reverse complement strand
GGGGGGACGACCTGCGATGAAAGTCTGCAGCATGTGTGGGCATGACAACATGTGGCATCTACCAACATGCCAATACGAGTCACATGAGGACTTTGGCATGTACAAGCTTCTCAGGATTACATGCAGATGTGAAAGATATGAGGAGAACTAAGTGATAGGCGGTCTATCACTTGTATTTTGTAGGAAATGCGGCAAACACATTGCATATTGTGAACCTACTGCCTATGAGGACCTCTGGTGCAAGAAATGTGGCGCAAAAAAGCTAGGCAAGAAGGCATAAAAAAGTACAAGCGCTGCCCCTTTTGTGCCTACAAATATCTATGCCCCAACTGCAAAGAAGAGCTTCAGTAGAAAATGTCTACGCCCTTGTATGCTCAACCCATGAGATGGATGTGGTTGTTGATATCTATCACTATCGAAAAGCTGCGATGGCTGTCAAACGACATGGCACATGTCGCTTCAAATACTGTGAGCACAACCACCTTGTGGAGAAGTATAGAGTAAAGTGATACCACTTGGCCAAACCTGGAATAGGATGATAGCAATGCCAGGTGGTGAAGATACGCTAAGTGGCATGCCTGAAACATCACCTGAATTCAAAGCCTGGATGCGTAGGTGGCTACGCCTTATCAAGCCTAGATGGGACTACCAGCATTCACAACAAGAGGATAGCACTGACTTTTGGATGCCTGTCATGCCCTACGTCTGGATTGACGGGCTCAAAGAGCTTGACTCTTTTAGGGAGAACAGAGACATCTTGCTCTTTGTCAAAGAGGAGACAACAAGAATCTACAAGGAAGCTGGCAAGCCAGAGCCCGGGATTATCATATGGCCTCCAATGCCCAGTCATGCTACCCCTGAAGGTCGTGCAGGTGGTAATGCAGACCATCGTGGTGAAGTCATGATATTCATGACGCCGCAAGCCAAATACGGGTGGTATATGCTAAGAACCGGGTGGGAGGACTCGATATGAAGTGCCCAGTTTGCAAGCAAATGCTCAAAGAGGAAGGTCGTTATCCCTCACGCATCGTGACAATAGAGTGTTGTGACGAATGTGCTGACCATCTATACAATTGGAGAGAGGGTCTTGAAGAAGGCTAGGCTAGAGGCGCTAGTTGGAGGTTGGTGGTTGGGTTTCTGGCAAGGTTCTTACTTTGGTTGCCTTCACACGGCCCAATCAGGCGCCGGCCAGTCGATAATAGAACAATCTTCCCAAGTCTTTTTATAGTATGACGTTTAAGAACACTCTTGTCAGTCGCGAGGCTGCTACGTTATGTGCCTTCGGGTGGCAGGCGTGGTAAGTGTGCGATTGACATCACTCAACAATCTCAAGAGAAAGGGTCGGTCTCTATCCTGTAAGCAAAAAATGGATGACTGTCTGTCTGCCATTGTATTGGTTGCATTAGGTGAGCGCTTGGGGGCGTATCTCATCAGACATGCATGCGTCGCTGGTCTTGGCTGCTCTCTGGGGGGCAGTCTAGACTAGCTAAGTTATACATACCATCCTCAGATGTGCTGTGGATGCATCTGAGTTCCAGTTTGTTTGATTGGCTGTTGGCGTTGGCCCGCCTGCGGTCACGGCTCTGGCAGAAAAGCTCCAGATGGGCTCGTATCCTTCCGCATCTAGCTGTATGTCCTCTTGCGCTCGCAGTAGCGATGTTTGTTGCATATCTGCTGGCTTGTAGTTTATATCAAAGTATACATCACAGTTGCCTTCATTCAAAAGAATCATTCTCCGAAAGACCTGCCTAGGGATGTAGATAAGCTGGCCCTTTGGCAGCACATTGCTTGAGGCATATTTTGTAAGAAAGTAGAGTTCTATCGCCGGCTGGTTCACCGTCAATAGAGGCTGGCATCCCCATGTCTTGCCTGAGTGGGAGCGGTTCTGACGCTTGAGTGTCTTGAGTATCTCTAGAAGGATGTCTTCTGGACCGTTGAGCACCTGAGGGAATTTCACATTTAGTAGTATGGCCCCCAGTCCTCACCATAGTCGTCTTCTTCAAGGTTTCTCCTGCCATACTCACCACGGTGGCTACCACGAGGGGCGTAGAACGTGTATGTTATACCGTTGATTGTTGTCGTCCCACCAGGAGCTGGGGCTACTGGTGGTGGAGCTACTACAACTGGGGTTGTATCTACTGGGGCTGCTGGAGCTGGAGCTGTTACAACTGGAGTTGTAGTATCTGCCGGCGGTGGAGTTACTGTCACAGGCGTTGTAGCCGGCACAGTTGGAGTGACTGTATTAGAGTCTGGGATTACAACAGCCGGTGGAGTTGGAGCTGCTGGCGTTACTGCCGGAGTTGTAGCAGATGCTGGTCCTGTTGTTATCACGACGTTCGAACCTGGGGTATTGTTAGAGCGTATATGGCCTGTCCAGTTGGGATGTGCCTGTCTGAATTGATGCCACCAGCCGTAGTGATGGCCGCGGCCACCGTGGTGACCCCACTCTGGATGTATCCTGTTTACTATTGCGTCGACGTCTGCTTGAATGTTAGGATGTATCACGTTCTGGCCTGGATAGACAGCCTCAGTGACAGCTGGAAGTTGGACGTTGCCTAGATTACCAAGGTTGACTGGTAGATTGAGACCTGCTAGTTGATTTTGTATTTGTTGCTGTTGTTGTTGGACTTGTTGTTGTATTTGTTGCTGGGTTGGTAATGCTGGAATACCACCAGGAGCTTGTACTGGTGGGCCTAGGAATCTAACAGGAGCAGCAGTCGTTGTCATTGTTGGTGATACTATTGGTTTTAGAGGAGCGGTAGGAGTTGCTACTGGTGTACTTTGTTTTCCGCCTACTACAGGAGCGTAGTAACCGTAGTAGCCTCCTCCTGGTGGTGGGGGAGGTGGATATGGTGGATATCCTGGTGGTGGGGGTGGATATCCGTAGCCGTAGGGATGTCGTCTGTGGTGGTGTCTATGATGGTGGTGGTGTCTGTGCCAGCGTCCTTCTCTGTCATACCATCCTCCTCCTCCGTCGTCCTCCTCGTCGTATGGTGGTGGTGGTGGTGGGGGAGGTGGATACGGTGGGTATCCTGGTGGTGGTGGAGGCGGTGGATAATCGTCATCCCAATCATCTTCTCTAGCATACATTGCTCCCCAGTTGAAACCTGATTGGCAATGCGGTGAATACTTGGCACAATAGTTTTGCTCGGCTTCTGTGCAGTCTGCTCCCGAGGCACACTCCGTGGATGGGTTGCAATACTGAGCCTGTCTGTGAGCTGTAGCTGGAGTGCATACGTTTGATTGATAATCGTAGCTGTTGGTATGTGTATTCCATCCAGGACCTGCCCCTTGTGGTGGTGGGGTTGATGGTGGGGGCGGTGGTGGAGGTTGATACGCTGGTGATGATGCTGGTGGTGGTGGTGGTGGTGGAGGTGGTTCATACGGTGGTTGTTGTTGTGGTGGAGCTTCTGGATAATACCATCCATAACTAGCGCCTGCTGGACCTTGGCCACCACCGGCAGGATAGCCATACTGCGGCTGCTGTTGTGGATATCCGTACCCATATGGTGGTGGATATGAATATCCCTGTGGTGGATAGCCATAGCCTGGGTATTGCTGTGGTGGTGGATAATAATACCCAGTAGGCGGATATCCATAGCCACCAGTAGGCGGATAGTACCCATAGTTCGGAGGCGGCGGTGGGTATTGGTATGAATATGGATTGTATCCTCCTCCCTCATAGTACGGTGGGGGGTAATATGCTTGGAACGCCCGTTTCTTACCGGGTGGGTGAACCTTCACAATCAATGCTAGCGCTGCTACGCTGACTACGCCAGCGGTTAAAATAGGATGGCGATTCCAGAAATGCTTGGCCACGCCTTATTATCTAGTTCACATGTATATCTCTCGTCATTTGCGTCCCTGCGAGTGACGACGGTAATTTCTGCATCTCGGTGGGATGGGCCTTTTGGCTTGCTCTTGCGTTTTCCCCCATCCCACCTTGTTTTCTAAATATAGGATTGCTAGAGAAACCTACTATCCTATCTTTCCCACACTTGCCGATGCCCGCCTAGCTTTTTGATACCACGTCTGCCAACGCCTGGCCCGCCTAGAAACTCGGTGAACCCGCGCACGTAACGACGATGCTTGACTATCGTCTCTCCAACGGATAGGAGGTCACTTAGAAGCCTCACGTAGCGTTTGTGCGTGGCTAGAGCTTCTACGATGGAGACAAGCTCAGCACGCTTCAGAGAGGCTTTCTTCTTCACAGATTCTGAGATACTGAGAATATCAGACACTGAGAGTCTGTAAATGAAGGATGGTCGGAATAGCAAGTCTGTCACGGCCAGGGTGTCTGCGAGCGACTTGCGTGCACGCTTGAGACTTGACATCGCATCTGCTGATGTCAACAAATCAGATAGCTTATGTAGTGCCCGCTTCTTGATAGCGTCAACTTGGGGCACTACTGTGTCGCTAATACTTTTTATAGCCCGCTTTTTCAGTGTATCAGCTGCACTAAGAGGTTCACTCTGTGTCTTTGTCGTCTTTATTCTAGTGGCTTCTGACGGCAGAGACACGGATTCTGCTTCAAGGTGTCTTGCCCTTTTCTTGAGCGCCTCTGAAAGCGAACTGAGTTCGCTTATAACCTTGGACGCTCTCTTCTTGATTGTCTCAGAGACAGCAATTGAAGGCTCGGTTACACCTCGCCGGGCCTTCAACTTCAAACTCTCTGAAATAACCAGAGTGTCTGCAATCGACCTTGCGAATCTGCCAGGAGCAGATACGCTGTATGTTAGACTATCCGTTATAAGACCCAGGGCGTCGGATAGGCTGAGATGGGCCTTCTTAACAAGCGTCTCCAGTACAAGTCCCACAGCCTCCGTGCGAACGTGACGAGCCTTTTTCGTGAGCGTGTCTCCAATGAGTCCCAGAGCTTCTGTGGTAAGTATGTGGCGGGCACGTTTGGATAGAACATCTGCTATACTAAGAGCCTCAACGACCTTCAAAAGTGCTTTCTTTTTGAGCGAGTCAGAGATTACTAGGGATTCTGTGGCTAGTTTGTGCCATGCTTTTTTCACTAGAGCATCGGTGATTGTGATGGTGTCAGCGATGGCACGGAGTTGCCTCTTAATCTTCAGTAGTGTCTCAGAGACTGAGATGGTGTCGGCCATCTTGTGGAGTGCTAGCTTCTTGAGAGCATCTGTGAGCGAGAGAGTGTCGGAGGCTTTGTGAAGTGCTCGCTTGACTAGAACATCTCCAACAGCTCCAAGGGCTTCGGAGATACGGAGACGGGCCTTCTTAACAAGCGTCTCTGAAACATTGACAGATTCTGCAATCTTATGTAGAGCGCTCTTCTTGAGTACATCGGCAGAAATTGCAATAGTATCAGCGATGCTCCTAGGATGCTTAGCTTTTGCAACGAATGGTGCATCAACTAGACTGAGAGTCTCCGCTATTTTATGAAGCGCTTTCTTTTTGATAGTCTCTGTTATTGCAAGAGTGTCTGCCATCTTGAGCAGCGGCCTCTTCTTGAGCGAGTCGGTGATTGCTCCTATGGCATCAGTAGCGAGCTTATGCAGAGCCTTTAGCTTGAGAGCATCGGTGAGCGTGAGCGTGTCAGCGAGCTTATGCAAGGCCTTCTTCTTGAGCGAGTCTGAGGCTGTCAGAGTGTCTGCCATCTTGAGCAAGGCCTTCTTCTTCAAGGCGTCTGTCAGGGTCAGAGTGTCTGCGAGTGACCTGTTGTATGTCTGGTATGTTGATATCTTCTGAGCAGAAAGCGGGTCGCTGAGAGATAGGGAATCGGCTAGCTTCATCATGGACTTTTTGATGACAGCATCTGCTATCGTGGTGACAATCTCTACAGCCGAGAAGCTCTCAGACAGAGTGACTGTCTCTGCAAAGTTTTTGAGGTCGGATAGCTTCTTGAGCGGTTCTGTCAGAGTCAGAGTCTCTGACGACTTTGCGAGGGAGCGCTTTGCGATGGTCTCAGACTCCGTGAGTGTGTCTGATAGCGAGTATGAATAGAGGACGCCTGTTGAAACCTGGCCAAAGACGCCTAGGTAGGTTGCCTGTAGAGTGCCAGTACCTCCACCGGTTATCGTCAAGTTCATGAGGTCGGTAGTAGCTGCGGCGTAGGTGTTTGAGGTATCAGAGACCGTGCCTGTCGTAGATGCTGTTATAGTGGCAACTGGACCACTAGATGGGAATGCACCATTTGCCCTTACCTTGGCATTAGAGTTTGATGTGATGGTGTTTGCATTAGTTGTGACTGTCAGCCCTTTGAATGTGAAAGCCACCTGTGCTAATGTCTGGGCCTGGGCTTCCGGGCTAGTGAAACTACTAGCCAAATCACCTGAGAGGGCATAAAGCTGTGTATTGGTACCACCAATGTTTGGTGCACCAGAACCACTCAGCGTTGAGAGGAATGCTGTAATCCCTGCAGTAGACGACAGGTCAATACAGAAACAATTCCAAGCGTCAGCGTTAGTGCCTAGTGGGTTGAGTAGGTTGAAATCGTTTCCTGCAACCAGAGAGTCTGTATGTGGTGTAGAGTCTCGGAAGAGGCCGGTGCCTGAACTCCAAGTGATTGTATTTGCACCATTTGCACCATTTATTCTAGTCACGTATGTTGAGGAGCTTCCAATTGCTGCAGGGACTGTAACAGACATGTTGGTTGCGGATAGGGAATACTGTTGTCTTGCTTTGCATGATGCCTCTGTTGTGGTCATTGCAATGCCTCCTATGCCATGGTATTCGTTGTTCAGTCCACCAGGCGAAGCAGTACCACCCCAGGCCCCTACCTTCTGGTAGTTGTTACTAGAAGCATCAAAGACCATTGCTAGTTGGTTTACGACAAGCCCTGTGGCAAATGCAGTAATGCCTACATCTACTAAATCACCAGCCGTGATGGAGTCTGTATGTGTTGCATCGGTAACAGCACCTGTTACACCTGAACCTATTGTGAAGGTCTGTGCTCCATTTCCACCTGACAGGTTGTTGTCCCTCAAGATTACGGTAGATGTGCCAGCAGCTGAAGTCTTGACATAGCACCATAGTTTGGATGCTGTACCACCAACCCCCCAATATCCCTGTACTTGGTTTTCACCTGTGGCTGTCTTGGCTTTCTGTGAGTTAAGGAGTGGACTTATGGACCAGAAGCATTGTGTAGTAGCAGTAAAAGCGGTCGCGGTTGTGGCCTGTGTGCCACCGACTAGGAGGGACTTGACCAATCTGGTATCATCTCTGTATATACCGGGCTACTTTGTCTGCAATCTGTATGATGTATTTCTTGGGAAGATGGTAGACGGTTTCCCAGAGATGCTCTAGAATCCATTCTGCAATGTTTGTAGAAGTAGGACGCTCTTGCACGTTGACGACGATGCCTGGGACCACGTCTGGATTGGTAAGAGGAAAGTATGGTGCAATGGCCGCAGTCTGCAGCGCAAATGGTAGGGCAGGTTGTGGACTTGGACTAGCAGCGATGTATGCTGGTATTGGTGGTCGTAATGCAACCACAACGTTTAGTGTCCAGTTGTTTGGACGCAAGGCACGAACATCTAGCGGGACAGCAAGTGGCAAGGGAGTGATGTTGAGAGTCTGTCCTACACCAGTCAGTCTAGCATGTGCCGATACTTGTGTTATGCTGGCAGTTGCAGTCACGGGGTTTATGACATTGCGAATCAAGTAGTGTCTACAATCATCTTTAGAGGTGCCCAGTCTAAGAAGTTAGGTATTCCTGGTCCTCCTCCAGCTGACGTGTTGGCGTTTATACCCATGTGCCAGATGGTGATGGTACCAGATGAACCCGCTGTAAACGAGTAGTTGCATAGGTCTGTTGATGCAGCAGCGTATGTGTTTGAACTGTCTAATACTATACCAGATATACTTGGACCCACAGCGGCATTTGGTCCAGCATTTGTTGTTCCATTGGCGCGAAGTCTCAGGTTTGAAGTCCCGGTGTTGTTGTTTGGTGATATGACACTAATCACGATGTTCGAAAATGTGTAGGCAGTATTGATAGGACACTCGGCTGAGAGCTCAGTCGTGTCACCTTTTTCTAGGCCACCAGCTAGTCCGTAATATGTGACTGAGCTAGCAGTGAATGAGGCTTGGGCAGCAGACATAACAGCATAGTTTGAATCCCCACTTGAGGATGTGAGATAGGTGCCGACTAGATTCCAGGAACCAGCACTCAATGTCGTGAAACTATATGTCGTATCATAGTCGGTGTTAGTCGATATAGAGTCTGTGTGGGTGGTATCCTGCACTAGCCCTGTGACGCCAGTACCATAAGTGAGTGTCTGTGCGCCACCAGCGCCAGCGTTTCTAGAGGTGAGGGTAGCAGCATTACTGCTTGCAGTCAGCGTGGTAAAGAGACCACTGGCGGTGAATGTCTTCTGAAACCGGCATTTTACGACTGCTTCGCTGCTGTTATACTCGGCAGTATTGAACTCGACGACGCCGGTTATGTTGGTGTAGTATGAGGTACCAGTGGTTGGACTCCCACCTACTGGGACACTGCATGAGGAGCAGACTGTGCTCGTATTGGTTGTGGCTGAAAATGTGGCACCTAGCGCACTAATGACCAGAGATAGACCACTAGGAGTGATAGCACAATCTACCTGCTGATTGGATGTGACACTATCAGAGTGCGTTGAATCTTGGACTATGCCTGTTGCGGCAGCACCTACGGTGAATGTTTGAGTCTTGTTAGTGGCTGCTATTCTAAGAGTAAATGGGGAGCCTGTTGAGGTGCCATTTGATGCAACACGGACCCACATGTTGGATAGAGTACCAGCTGGAAATGGTGGCGAGTTCTGGGCCTCGGTAGCAGATATCTCGCCTGAACTTACTAGCGTCCCTGCAAATGCCTCAAAACCCTGTGAGGTAGTACTAAAACCACTCAGGACTAGGGGGCTGCCTGAGCTTCGGTCGTATCCAACTGCCATCGAGTTTGCCATTACTTATTGGCACTAGCAGCCTCTGCTTCCTCAGCAAGCTTTTTGTTCTTGGCTTGATTCTCGGCAAGGACGGCGTCATGGATATGTTCGTCAAAAGCATGAGGGAATGATACTAGCTCAAGCCATTCTTCTGTGATGTTGTCATTGTGCTCTTGGACTACAGCACGATTCTTTTGCAGGTCTCGGAGCATCCTGGCTTTGCCTTTTGCTACATGAGCATGTGCAAACCCTACCTGGTCGTCTACCTGCTTCATATTCCTAGCCTTTGTGGCCTCGATAATCTCCATCACTCCACCTGTCAACTGAGCATGGTTGTGGACAAAGTTGGCTGATTTCATGTGGCTATGCTTCTCACAGACCTCATTCATTAACAGAAACTTGGGCCCATCTTTGCAGTTGCCCTCCTCGTCATAGCCACATTTTTGGTCTATGATGCAACCGCATGTGTCAGGGTACCAGCGTTGCGCTTTGTACGTTAAGCCAGGTATATCAGGAGAGCTAGACAACGAAATCAGCCGTGATAGTAAAGACTTGGGATGCAACTGGCGAGGACAAGGCCACACAAAAGAAGCCACCAATGGTTGTGCGGTACATATCATCGTCATCCCTTGCCAGCCATTCGTACAATGCGCGGCCGTTTGGTACGATTTGGTCTACAATTACAACGGAAGTGGTGCCTATGACGCAGGCAGTTGTGCCGGCTTTTACCTTCACAGTCAGTCCCGTAGGGACAGCACCCGTGATAGTGCCATCTCGTTGGTTGAAGAAGTTACCAGCGGCTGCACCCACAGCTGAAGAGGTTCCAGCTAGTGAGACTGTAGTGGGAGCACCAGCCGTTGATGTGCCATACCTGTAATATTGGACTAGAAAGACATTATCAAGACCTGCCGTATACAGAGGACCACCCAAGCCCACTCTGACCCTCTTCATTTTGACGACAGAGTTTGTGACCCCACCTATCTCCAAGAAGAGGTCTTGCGTGTTTACTGTGGTATTAGAAGTGGCAACGACACCGCACGTATATTGAACCAAGAATGTCCACCTCTACCCGAGCGTGATTGTCCAGGTCAGAGCCAATTGGTCGCCCGAGTTCAGAGAGGTCGAGGCGAATGTGGCTTCATGTGCCATCGTGCCTGAGGATGATGCTGTGAAAAGGGCTGCCTTTTGTAATGCGGTATAGGTGTTAGCTGAAGTCCATGTGATGCCAATGGTCGTCGTGTTTGTGCCAGCGGTATGAGAATTGCCAGTCACAGAGGAAGACCTTGCAAGGTCGGATGTGGTGATTTCGCCCGGCAGTGTAGAATCGTTAGCCGTTGGCGTGGCGGTGTTGGCAGAGACGGCAGCATACTGAAAGACGTTGGTAGCGGCAGGCGTGATGTAAGCTTGGTTGTGGATATAGTCACGGCCACCATTCAGAACAGAGTTATGTGTGACAGACATACGCTCCCAGCCGGCGTATACACTCTCCTCCCAGTCGTGATACATCGTGTTAAGAGCCGAACCTGGGATTTGCCTATGGCGTATGAGCCACTCTAGCTCTGGCGTAAACCTGGGGAATCGCTCGTTGCCTCTAAATCGCCTGACCCTGACTTCGAGATAGGCACCGGTTGCTGTGAGTCCCATTAGGTGCTATCGCCCCTACACTCTGGGTGTACTACCAGTCCTTTGTTGACCATGTGTGCTGGCACCTTGTCAGCTTCTGTGAAGGCGTACTCTTCACCGCAGACGGCGCAGTTGGCACTCCCGATGGAGTAGTGCCCTGGCTCTCGGAGATGCTTGTGCCACTCGTCTAGGTTGGTCGTCACAAAGTCGTGGATGCCGCATCTAAGCTCGGAAGTCGTACCGTCGATTATCGACATTTTTATACGACCGACGTAGAGTCTACAGGCTTAAAACAGGAAAATGGTCTATCTCAGCGGAGTCGGTGACATAAGCCCTAGAGACTTTGTAAACATCCTAGGCAAACCAACGCCAGAGCGTAGCAAAAAGAGAGAGGTACGCCCCATGATAGGGATTCCTAGTCCCAGAGACGTGCCTGATTTTATCACAACCATGCGCTATTTTTGTGAAGCTCCAAGGCTGTGGGCCAAATACTATACCGAGCTTTTTGCATATCAACACATCCGGGATTTCTTTCTGAAGGAGACAGACTATACTCATCTGGTCATAGTGCCAGACGACCTTATCATAACACCCAACGCGTTTTTGCTGCTGAAAAAAGACCTAGAGGAAGAAGAGCGAGACTACCCTGTCCTAGCTGCCGTTGCCAACGCCAAATATGGCGATGATAGGGTCACATGCCGAGACACACTGGGCGGGGCCTTTATCTCAAACGAGCAACTAGACAACATACGCCAAGACCAAGGTGGCCACCCCATTATCAGAGTGAGGCATGAGGGCTTTGCCATGCCATTTATCAGACGAGATATTGTAGAAAGGCTACCCTTTGGCGTCATGTATAGCACAGCAGTAGACCACTACTTTTCTATATGCTGCTACAAAGAGAAAATTCCAATCCATGTGGATACAAGGGCTCGAGTGTTGCACTTGTGCGAGCAACCACCACAAGGCAACTTCGAGTATTTTAAAGTGGGCAGAGAAAAGCCCTATATGCGTTTTGAGAGCTGAGCGTGAAAGATGGACTGCCTTATATCGCCTATCTCGATGCGCTTCACAGTCCAATCCGGCCCATATATCTTCTCGTAATCGTGCACAAAGCAAAAGTTGTCTTTGGCTATCTGGGGCACGGGTTGCTGATACCAATCCACATGGACAATCTGCCCTCCTTTCCTTGCGAGCATAGCCATCTTGTACATCACTGCCACGATATCCTCCGGTGGTATATGCATCAGCACTTCACAGGCTAGGACTAGGTCAAACTTTTCTGGGAAGCACCGGAACTCTTCTATGCTATAGTTGAAGAACTCGACCCTATCATCATTGACATACTTGCGTGCATTCTCTAGTTGGTCTGGTGATAGGTCAATGGCGATGTATTCTTTGGGGTTGAACCTCTCCATCACCAGCTTTGTTATCCTGCCAAAGCCACAACCCACTTCCAACACAGAGTCAAGCTTTAACCCAGAAAGATAGTCTAGGAGCATCTGCTCCTGCAAGGCAAAGGCTTGGCCTCGAGATTCTAGAGCGGCATCAAACTGCTCCTTGTATGTCTTACCCCATGCAAGCCAAAAGTCTGTGGCTCTATGATTCATCCGTAATAGTTCTACCTAGGGCCTCTGCAACCGCCGATATTATATAAAATGTGCCGGCCTGTCGTGGTGATATCCAGTCTCTGGGCATCAATCCATCTGGCTCCCACGCCGTACCATAGAACGCTGTTGTCCTGTCTAGAGTCTGGTCAAGCAATGGCTTTTTGAGATATAGTTCATCAGTCGCTCTAGGTGGAGGTATTGCCTCTATCACAACATGGTCACCTTTTTTGAATAGAATTGGTGTGCCTGCATAGCTTATTGTGTGATTTTGATAGCCACAGATGCATTGAAACTCGGGTCTTGTCTTCCAGTCTTCCTCCTCGTAGTCATAGTCCATGTACTCCTCGTAGCGGAGCTGACAAATCTGATAGAGTGATGGTCTGCCTACTGTCATTACGACGATGATTGATGCCACAATGCTTTGGCTGACACAGTTGCCGTGTCCGGCACTAAAGCTTGGAGCTGCTTTATCTCTTGTTGAGCTGCTTGCAAAGCTTTTTCCATATCCAAAAGCTTTTGCTGGTTTGCCTGGACATACTTTTGAACCTCAGGCATATTGGACGCCACATTTGATATGGTAGTTGACATGCCTTGCAAGTCTTCAATGTCTTTCTCTGCTGTCTCGGCCTGTTTTTCTAGCACTGTGAGTCTAGGATTGTTTGACTTGGATGCCCACCACTTGAGGGCTACTGCTACCAAAGATGTGACGGCTACGGCTAGACCTGTGAATGCAGTTATCGCTGTATTTATGACGTCGCCTGTTGGTACTGGTGCTGACATGATATGATGTATATAGTAGTGAATGACCACGATATATCTACAAACACCATTACAAAGGCCCTAGTACTTTTGTCCACCTAGCACGCATCTCTGCATGTCTTTGTCTGCATGCATGATATGAGGAGGAGCAATGCCTGCTGCAAAAATGTTCCTTGCCGGGTTTTAGTCTACCCAGAACCTTGTTGCCTGGAACTATGAACAGCCTCTTACAATAGGAACAGATGGCACTCTGCGCCCGCGCGCGCATAGACTTGCCAAAGCAACCCCGTGAGCAGTAAAACAGCTTGCGCGTGCCATGCTCCATCCTGCTCTTGTATAGACATGGCTTGACATCGAATTCTTTTTTGCAAATATCGCAAGAAACTTGGATATTTTGTTGTTTTCTACCTCGCTGTGTCAATGATATCCATCTATTTTCAGCCATGCGTCTAAAAAGCTTGACGTGCAACGATATCAATGAGTGCTTCCAGTTGGAAGTACTTAGGCCAAACAAACAAACAAACAAAGAACTGACATATCCAGATGGTGAAGTAAGTAAGGAAAGAAGGAAAGAAGAACGCCCATCCGTTCGCATTCGTGCATGTTCCCGGCTAGTGCTTACTGCTCAATATCACTAGCCGGGATTCTATTTTGTAAGCTCCTTCCAATGCTCGAGACAGACATAGACAATGCCCTCCTGGCCCCAGAGCGTTAGGCGAAACGAGTCTACACTTTCTCCACCGCAGAATGTGCATGGCCCTAGCTTTTGTTGTTCTTCTTCCTGTGTAGTCATTCCTTATTCTCACCATAGAGAATCTTGTGCAGTCTCCATGCTTCCTCGTCTTCCACGCTTACGCCCCACATCGGGAGAAAGCCTATAGCATCGGGATGCTTTTCTTTGAAGTGCTTGTCTGCCTCTTCCTTGCTTCCAAGCTCTATCATACACATGCCGCAGTTGTATCTGATTGTCATGCCTCATACATCACAAACGGGTTAGCTGCCTTGATTATCGTTTTACAGTTGGGACACTGAATCCCCTTCCTTTCAATATCACAATATTGCCTGTTTATTGCTAGTAGATAGCGCACGAGCTTGTGCGATATTGGATATGAGAACTCGGCATCAGGACCATCCATCTCTTCCTTGGTCTTGACCCCGTCGGTCAACCGCTTGAGCTCGGGCCACACGCTATCGACCTTCTTGTCTTGCTCCTCATACTCTGGTGGGTTGTAGTCGTCTGTCATTATTTGGCAGCCTCCATACCAGCCATCTGAGCTGTCCTGAGCGCATCGATTACCCACTTACCATGCTCCTTGCAGGCATAGAACTCGACATTGCTCCTGCCAACGCGGATGTACATGACCGGCGAATGAACGTCCTGTATCTTTTGGCACTCGAAACAGGTAATATCACATCACTCCTTTAACGAAGGTATACTCCTATTCCGTCCTTTCTGATTGTTTCGTTGTTGGCATGAAACTGGCGCAGATGCAATATCTTTGCTTGAAAGTTAAAGTCCTCTGTGTATTCACAGATGGGACATCTGTTTGGGTGTATGCTGATGATGTGCTCCGTTCTATTGTCCATCAGCTCTTTACAATAGACGCAACAGTCTGGATGCTCCAAGCGCATATGGGCTATCCATTCTGCCAGCCATTCCCAGACATAATCACAGCCTGGCATAGCACAGACAGAGCATATCTCCGGAGGGATTCTTGGGTTATAATCTCTGGCTGCATTACAAAGCCTATCTATCTCTGCAAATCTGTCTTGTTTCTCGTTCACAAGATACCCCAGAGTATCCGTGCTATTTCAACTTTCATACAGAAAGTTCAGGGCACTCAGATAGGCAGTTGTCTCGCTTTCAATACCTATGTAGGTGCGGTTCTGCTGCAAGCAAGCCATGCCCACCTGACCTTTGGTCTGGCCCATGAATGGGTCCACAATTATACTGCCAACAGGCGAGAGCCAGCGTACCATCTGCGCTGCAAACTCGAGCTCATTGCTCCATGGTAGGTCAACATCTCCACCAATGCGGTCAGTCGTTTGTGACTGTGGGGCTATAGGCCTGGTCTCACGAACGCCTTTGACATACACCACCAAGGGCCGCCAGTCCTGTTTAAAGATGGTGCGACCAGGATGCTGCTCATAAAATTGGATGCTATCATGCACTGACAAAATATGGTAGAATTGCATCAATGGAGGACGCTCACACATGGCCCTTGGCAAAAAGCGTTGCTCTACATGCATCGCCAAGATGCCACCCTCGCGAAGCCAGTCTTGGGATGCCTGCATAAGCTGAGAATATACCCTACCTGCCTCGTCCTCTCTTGCTCGAGGCTCTGGAAAGTCCAAGACCAGAACAAGGTCTACAGAGTCTGGGATTATCTCTTCTTGATTTACAATACGAAAGTCTTTGTTAATGAGCCGGAGGTTGTCCTTGTTAAGCTGTGGAGCCGATGGACCACTGGTTGTGGCTAGGTCCTTCTTCTGTCTCTCGCTTTGCACCTGTTCATACATCGTCCTAACTCCGGGTTTCTCGCCGGCTGCACTCTTGTCTCGCATCTGCTGGAGTTGTTCTGGCGTTCCATACTCCATGATGGAGCGTACGCGGTCGATGGTAGAGCCAGAGATGCCAAACTCTTTACCAAGCTCTTGGGCCGATGTGGGGGCAAGCGGGTTTGTAACAGCAGCAGCGGCAGCAGCAGCAGCAGTAGCGGCAGCAGCAGCTGCAATCTCAGGAGATGAACGGTTAACGTCCGGGGATGTTAGCCGTTCGTTTCCTGTTGCCTCCTGCTGCTGTGGTTGTTCTCCTCGTCTACTAGCCCCACTCTTGACCCCTGCTTCTTTGGCAGTATCACTTGTGAACTTGCTATCCATCCACTTGTCTCGAGCAATCTTGCGAAATAGCTTATCGAACTTGATGGCCACTTCGGCCTTTTGAAACTCGTCCAGATGCCTTCTGGTAAGATTAGCATGGACAACGAATTTGAGCTCTTCAAGGGGCTTGCCTGTAAAGTCGCGCTTGTTGTAGTCTATGGGGATGCCCAATTCTTTGCAGGCTCGCAGGCGATGGTGCCCATCTAGCACGACATTATCCTGGTTTAAAATGATAGGGAACATGAGACCACCTTCCTCTTTGATAGATGCTTTCAACCGCTCATAGTCTTGGGGTGAAACAGACGGTATGAGGGTGACATACTCTTCTTTTGTAAAGACTTTCGTGTCCACCATGTCCGCCGTAGTGACGACCTGCTTATAAGCCGGTTCAGATTGATGGCGGCGATAGGGTTGGTCGAGAGAATTAGTTACAAAACCCTAATATATTGAGGTCTGGAGTCAATCTCTTAGAAAAAAAGAGAGGGGTTTGGATCGCTACTAACTATCTTTGCAATACCTCTACATCTGCATCATAATATTCTACATCTTCTTCGGGGTTGAAGTAGGAGTCGATGCGATGATGCTGGTTGCAAAGGCAATCCCTGTCATATTCACCACAGGTGTCGCAGTATCGATGAGTAACCTTGGACAGGCTTATCATC
>Ga0126371_10002298_pt1 | contig 16419 bp, 16 predicted proteins | sample PanSoiMetaPlot_4_FD_110145 | JGI IMG/M metagenome (GOLD analysis project Ga0126371, IMG submission 110145) | Tropical forest soil microbial communities from Panama - MetaG Plot_4 | ecosystem: Environmental > Terrestrial > Soil > Tropical forest > Bulk soil | place: Panama | collected 2016-02-17 | reverse complement strand
GGTCTCGCCGATATTCATGGTAGGGAGCATTTCAGAATGGGCCATAGTAACCAGAGCGGCAACTTCTGGCAAGGGGAAATTTGTGCCATGACGGGGGACATTCGTGCCATTTGGAAAATGAATTCCAGGAAATAGAATGCCGCATTCTCTGCGCGTTTCTTGTACAACGTGCAAGCAACCAATCACTGCATCTGCCGCGGCTTTGAGCGTCCTGTGACTTTCATCACATCGGCACGAAAAGTTACGAAGAGACGACGCGATCACGAATTACAAGTTCGCTTTAAGAATTACTTTTTCAGGGTGGTTGCGAGAAAGTCCACAGTACGCTTCCAGGCGTCGGCAGTGTCGGCCTCGCGGTAGCCGTTCTTGTTTTTGGGATTCTGGACGGCGTGCCCCGCGTCGTCCTAAATCTTGACTTCGATCTTCTTGCCGACGTGATCGAGTGCTTCCTGAAATTTCTTGACGTCGGCTGGCATAATCCCGCCGTCAAAAATTTAACAGGGGCAAGGCCAAATCCCCACGTCTCAAAGCGAGACGTGGGGCACCCATTCTGGACGAAGGTGGCATTACAACTCAAGTTCCATGTAGAGCGTGCCGGGGATCGGATTGGGGCGGTAGGCGGGGATTTCCCTGAACCCGAGCTTGCAGTACATGGCGACCGCGTCTTTCATAACGGGCTCGACCGTGTCGAGGCGCATTCGTATGTAGCCGATCTGGCGGGCCTCGCCGATGATGCGGTCGGCGAGGATGCGTCCCCAGCCCCTACCCCGGAATTGCGGACGGAGGTAAAGGCGCTTCATTTCGCAGATGTTGGCCTCGAGTTTGTGCAGGGCGACGCAGGCGGCGAGTTGACCTTCATATTGGGCGAGTAGAAGGCGCCCGTCGGGCGGGCCGTAATCACCGGGGAGATCCGCAAGTTCCTTGTCGAAATTTTGGAAGCACAGGCTGAAGCCTAGGGACTGCGCGTATTCGAGGAAAAGTTCGCGGGCTTGGGCGATTTGCGTTGGAGCTTCTGCTTGGACAAAAGAAAAACCCTTCACCACCGGGGACACAGAGGAGTTGGGAGCATCCTGCATCTCGGATTTCATCTTCTCTGTGAACCTCTGTGTCCCCTGTGGTGAGTTGTTCTACCCCATCAGCATCCCGCCATTCACGCTCAGCACGTGGCCTGTGATGTAGGCCGCATCGTCGGATGCTAGGAACGCCAATGCGCCGGCGATGTCGTCGGTTCTCCCTACTCGGCCGAGGGGAATCTGCTTGACTGCGTTCTGCTTGAATTCCTCGCTGAGAAGGTTGGTCATAGCGGTTTCGATGAAGCCTGGGGCGATGGCGTTACAAGTAATGTTGCGGGAACCGACTTCGCGGGCGATGGCCATGGTGAGGCCGATGAGTCCGGCCTTGGAGGCGGCGTAGTTGGCCTGACCGGCCTGGCCCATTTGGCCGAAAACGCTGGATACATTGATGATACGTCCCCAGCGCTGCTTGAGCATCGACGGGAGGACCTGCTGGATGCAGAGATAGGCGGAGGTGAGGTTGGTTTGCAGGACGGCGTCCCAATCGGCACGCTTCATGCGCATGACGAGCTGGTCCCGAGTGATGCCGGCGTTGTTCGCAAGAATGTCGATCTTGCCGAACTGTGCAATGACTGATTTGACGGTCGACTTGACCTGCTCCTCGTCGGCTACGTCGAGCGGGAAAACAGCGGCTTTGCCTCCGGCGGCGGTGATTTCGTTTGCTAATTCGTTCAATTTCTCTTGATTACGGGCTGCGACGGCTACACTGGCGCCTTCTTTGGCGAGGCGGAGGGCGCAGCCGCGTCCGATGCCTTGCGAGGCGCCGGTGATGAGGGCTACGCGTCCTGAGAGTGACATAGGATTGCTCCGGAAGAATCGTGGGATGATTACAAGCGACGAATTATACGCGGGTGCCGCTGCGGAGGACGGCTCGGCTTCGCCTTCGCCGGGACGGACGAATGCGTCGGTCCCTACACAAATGCCTCCGTCCCTACACAATCGGACAGCCGGGGCGGCTGTCTCTTCATGAACATTGCTTATCCACAAGAGCGGCGCGTACCATGCGAGCACTCCCATGTCGCAAGCCAACAACGTCATCACTATGCCTGATCCTTCCAACAGCAACTCCGAGTCGCCCTCCGGTCACCGATCGACGCACCGTTCGTCGGTGGTGCAGAAGCCCAGCGTGTCCCGGAATGACGAGTTGCTTTCGGCAGGCACGGACAGGAGTGTCCGGGCCACACGGGCTGAGCCTTCCACCGAAGTGTTTGCAGTGTTTGGGGTTGAGCCGGAGATTCAGGCTTACGCGATGGCGAAGTATTCGCGGTCGGCGCTGTCAATGAAGGAGTCGCTGAAAGAGATCAGCACCCAGAAGGCGGAGAAGTTTCTCAACACCTTTTACTTTCAGTACGGGCACCGGTCAATCGCCGATCTGGCGCATATTGCGCTGGCCATTGAGCGGCTGTCGATTCTGGCGGCGATTGAACTGGCTGATGAGCAGCGCTGGGACGGCCAGGAACGGTCGACGCGGTATCAGGATTTTCGCAAGAGCGGCTATTACACACCGGATTTTGGCACGGACGACGAGGCGCGCAAGCTGTATGGCGAGACGGTGGACTTTCTGTTTGCCGAGTACGACGCGCTCTCGGCGCACATGGCGAATTACCTGATCAGCATTACACCGAAACCTACGAACATGAAGCAGGATGCGTATGAGCGCACGCTAAAGGCGCGAGCATTTGACATCACGCGATATCTTCTGCCGCTGGCTACGAATACTTCGCTGGGCGAGATTGTGAACGCGCGGACGCTGGAGACGCAGGTAGCGCATCTCTTGTCGCATACGCATAAAGAGGTGAGGGCGTTGGGCGATGCCCTGAAAAAGGCGGCGACCGGCGCGGCTTACAACGTTAATTCGGAGTCACTGCAGGATCTGGTGGAGCAAATTCGCGCGGTGAATCCGGACCTAGGCGCGCGGGCTGAGAAGGAACTGCTGCGCGAGGTGCGGGTCGCGCCCACGCTAGTGAAATATGCCGATCCGAATCCGTATGAGATGGAGACGCGGCGCGAATTGCGGCAGGCGGCGCGCGAGTTGATGGCTTCGGAACCGGTGGCGCCATCGAAGGCGATTGTCGATTTGCTCGACGAAGAACCGCTCGAAGTCGAAATCGCAACCACGCTGCTTTACGAGCACAGTCACCATTCCTACCGGCAGATTCGCCAGATGGTGCAGGTGGCAGGCGAGCGGCGGCGTCGCGAGATCATCGATCTTGGGCTGAAGCATCGCGGGAAGTATGACGAAATGTTGCGCGGATTCCGTGCGGGACAGCGGTTCCGCTTCGACATTCTGATGGATACGGGCGGGTTCCGCGACATGCACCGGCATCGGCGGTGCATCCAGGTGATGCAGAGCTTCACAACGCAGCACGGATACGAAATGCTGCTCGACATGGAAGACGCGGGCGTGCGCCCGAAGTTCGAGGCGGCGATGCGGCGGGTGCAGTCGGCCGTAGAGAAATTGGCAGCGCGAGGAATTACAGAAGCAGAAGAGAACTCGCAATATGCGATTCCGCTGGCATTCCGAAAGAGAGCGCTGTTCAAGATGGACTTCGCCGAGGCGGTTTACATCTCCGAACTGCGGACTACGCCTGCGGGACACGTGTCCTATCGCAACGTCGCCTATGCGATGTATGAGGCGGTGGCGAGGAAGTATCCGGCGCTGGCGAAGTATTTCCGGGTGCATGATGTCAATGCGCCGGTGGATTTGCTGCAGAGGTAATAAGCAGCAATCTGGCTTGGGAGCTCCCGCCCATGCAAGCCGCGGGAGCCATCGCTGCGTCCTTCTCTCCCAAAGGGGCACTCCATTTAGAGTTTTTCGATCCCATCAATCTTCGCTTAGCGCCGGTACGGCATAGAATTTCTGACGAGCCTTGGTTGAGTCCTGCCCATTCTGGGACCTTCCACAGCTTAATTCTTTAGATTCGCCTTTTCTTCGCTTCGATTCGTATGTATAATCCGGCCATAGTTAGAAAACACTCATAATTTCGCGCGCAAAAAGGAGCCATCCCATGGCAGACGAGCGGGGCAAAGCGATCGATCTGGCGGTATCACAAATCGAGAAGCAGTTCGGCAAGGGATCGATCATGCGGTTGGGGTCGAAGGACGCGATTCTGCCGATCTCGGTGATCTCGACGGGATCGATCTCATTCGACGCTGCGCTCGGCGTGGGCGGGTTTCCGCGTGGACGCGTGATTGAGGTGTTCGGGCCGGAATCGTCGGGCAAAACGACCATTACGCTTCAAGTCATTGCCGAAGCGCAGAAGGTCGGCGGAATGGCCGGATTCATCGACGCGGAACATGCGCTGGATCCCGGATACGCGAAGAAGTTGGGCGTCGACGTAGACAATCTCCTGGTTTCGCAGCCGGACTACGGCGAACAGGCGCTTGAGATCACCGAGGCGCTGGTGCGCTCGAATGCGATGGACGTGCTGGTGGTTGACTCGGTGGCTGCCCTGGTGCCCAAAGCTGAGTTGGACGGCGAAATGGGCGACAGCCACATGGGGTTGCAGGCGCGGCTGATGTCGCAGGCGCTGCGCAAGCTGACCGGTACGGTTTCGAAGTCGCGGACCTGCCTGATCTTTATCAACCAGATTCGCGAAAAGATTGGCGTGATGTTCGGCAATCCGGAGACGACCACCGGTGGGAAAGCGCTGAAGTTCTACTCGACCGTCAGAATCGACATTCGACGCATTGCCGCGGTTAAGGAAGGCGATGTGGTCATTGGATCGCGGACGAAGGTGAAGGTCGTTAAGAACAAGGTGGCGCCCCCGTTCCGCGAGGCAGAATTCGACATTCTTTATGGCGAGGGAATTTCGCGCGAAGGCGATCTGCTCGATCTGGCCGTGAATAACAATATCGTGGAAAAGTCCGGATCGTGGTTCAGCTATAAGAGTGAGCGGATTGGCCAAGGACGCGAGAATGCTCGTCAGTTCCTGAAAGACAACAAGGACGTGATGGCGAAGCTGGACACAGAAGTGCGTAAGGCTCTTGGGCTGATTGCGGCGCCTCCGGCTGCGGCTGGCCCTACCAATGGTGCGGCGGGACGGGTTACCACAATGCCGAGTGCACCTCCGGAGTCGGTGAAAGTGCCGATCGCAGCGAAGCGTTGAGTTCTCCTGTTGCCTCCGGGCGCGGCCGTCTCTCTCTCCCGGAGTCGCGCCCGGGTCTCCCCGGCACGGATTAGGCCGAGTTTTAGAGACGTTGCAAACGTCGCCTCAGCGGCGTCCAGCTAAGGGCTGTCTACTCTTCTTTTCTTCCGCTTCTTCGAAGCTTTGTTCTGGAGCGCTCGATATCCCACGGCTTTCGCCGTGGGCTGCATTCTTTCGCCGCTGCCGCGCGGCTGGGGCCGCCGTTCTCATGGTTCTCGGCGAGCCTGGAGTTACAACACTCTTTCCTTCGTTGCCATTGTTGGTCCTGCCCGAATAAAATCTCTCTTGCTGCTATCCGGCCGCTCGTGTCGCCAGATGGGCGGTCCAAGGGGACGATTGAACAAGGGCACGGCTATCTATCCGGGTTCGTTTGATCCACCGACGAACGGGCACCTCGATCTGATTCAGCGAGGCAGCAAGATTTTTGAAGAGCTGGTGGTAGCCATCTTGCGGAACTCGGAAAAGGTTCCGATGTTCAGTGTAGGCGAGCGTCTGGAAATGCTTCGCGCCTTGACGGCTGATTTACCCAACGTGCGGATCGATACCTTTGACGGCCTGATGGTCGAGTACGCCAAATCGCTCGAAGCGACTTGTGTACTGCGCGGGATTCGCGCCATCAGTGATTATGAATACGAACTGCAGATGGCATTGATGAATCGAAAGCTTGAGCCCACGCTGGAAACGGTTTTCATGATGCCGGCGGACAAATATTCCTACGTGAGTTCTCGGCTGGTGCGGGAAGTGGCGCAGGCAGGCGGTCCGGTGAAGGGACTTGTTCCTGAGATTGTGGAACAGAAGTTACGAGAAAGACTCGATCCTGCATACAAATTGCGGGACGCGGAAATCATTGAAGTGCCCAGGAGAAGGAAAAAGAAGGCATGACTACGGCAATCATGGAAGCGGCAAAACTGACTGAGCGGATCAACCGGATTGAACCTTCGGCAACGATGGCAGTTGTAGCCGAGGCGGACAAGCTACGTACGCAGGGAATCGATGTAGTGGACTTTGGCGCCGGTGAACCGCACTTCGCGACGCCACAGCACATTAAGGATGCGGCCATTGCTGCCATTCAGGGCAACTTCACGAAGTACACTGCGGTCGCGGGCACCGCCGAACTCCGAGATGCGATCGCACACCGGCACAACGTAGATTTTGATTCTGACTACCGGCGTGAAGAGGTGATTGCTTCTGTTGGCGGCAAGCACGCGTTGTTCAACGCAATCCAGGTGCTGGTGGACCACGGCGACGAAGTGATTCTGCCCGTGCCCTACTGGGTATCGTTCAAGGATATCGTCCGGTATGCAGGTGGAAACTGCGTCCTGTTGCAGGGCGACGAGGCCGATGGATTCCGAGTCACTGCCGAGATGGTGGCCAGACTCATCACGCCCCGGACCAAGGTCATCATTCTGAATTCGCCGTCGAACCCTTCGGGTGCTGTGATGAAACCGGAGGATATGACGGAAGTGATCAGGCTGGCCCACCAGCGCGGAATCTGGGTTCTGTCGGACGAGTGCTATGTGTACCTGAATTACACGGAGAAGAATTTCTCGGTAGGCGCCTTGCGTGAGTACAAGGAGCGGTTTGTGGTGCTGGGCTCGCTATCCAAGACCTACGCCATGACCGGATGGCGTCTGGGATACGCATTGGCTCCCGCGGCGGTCACGAGCGCGATGGCCAAGCTGCAGAGCCAGTCGACATCGAATCCGACGTCGATCGTGCAGAAGGCGGCCGTGGCTGCGCTGAAGGGACCGCAGGAATGCGTGGAGCAGATGCGGCTGGAGTATATCCAACTGCGCGATCACGTCGTAGGGGGACTGCGGTCGATTCCGGGTGTGACCTGCACGATGCCGCAAGGGGCTTTTTATGCGTATCCGAATATTTCTTCTTTTCTTGGGCGCGGGGGGCTGAAATCTGCATCTGATGTGGCCGGCAGGCTGTTGCGCGAGGCGCATGTGGCGACGGTCCCGGGAGAGGGCTTTGGGACTGCGGAGCACATCCGGGTTTCTTACGCGACGTCTAAGGCTGAGCTCGATCGTGGGTTGGAGAGGATGCGGAAGTTCTTCGCTGCGTTCTAAACCGCTGGTTTACGGTATAGATTTCAAAATCTTTACCACAGAGGGCGCAGGGAACACAGAGGAACATTGGGTTCGGCAAGGGGGCCGTTCCGTGGCGAGCGGCCTTTTTTGTCGGCGTTCGTTTGAATGGGAAACCTTTATCCATTGCTGATGCAGCCGGGATTTGATCCACGGCCATGGGGCACGCAGGATCTCTCGCCGATCTATCCGAATCACAAGTTCACGGAGAAGATCGGCGAGGCATGGCTCAGCGGTGATGACTGCAGAGTGGCGAATGGACCACTTTCTGGCAAGACACTGGCGCAACTGAGCGAGCAATGTCAGGGAGAGTTGGTGGGAGAGGCGGCGCGAGATGCAAAACGTTTCCCGCTGTTGCTGAAATTTTTGTTCCCGCACGAAAAGCTGTCGGTGCAGGTGCATCCGGATGACGCACAGGCGCTGCGAGTTGGGCAGCCGTGGGGCAAGACGGAATGCTGGTATGTGGCGCATGCCAAGCCTGGATCGCAGATTGCCCTGGGCCTGAAAGCGGGCGTGACTTCAGCGCAGTTGGAAGAAGCGATTCATCAAAAACGCGCTGAGCAAGTATTGAACTGGATCAATGTGTATGCGGGCGACATGATCTATGTGGCTGGCGGGACGGTGCATACGCTGGGGCCGGGATCGGTGATCGTGGAGACGCAACAGCAGTCGGATACAACCTACCGCCTGTATGATTACGGGCGTCCGCGAGAGCTGCATTTGAAAGATGGCATGGCTGCCGTGAAGGAGAAGGTCGGTTCCGGGAAAGTGTTGCGTCCAGCGCCGCGGGAGATGGGCGGGAGTAAGAATCGATACTCGCCGCTTGTTTGCGCTCCGTATTTTGTAGTGGACATGTTCGAATGCAAAGAGCCGACTCGGGCGCTTTCGACTCGCGATGACTCGGGAAAGAGCTCCGTGCAGATTTTGGTTGCGGTGGAGGGCTGCGGAGTCATCGAGTCACGCGGAATGGATCCGGTGACACTGGCAAAGGGTGACGCTGTCGTAATTCCCGCGTGTCTGGATGAGTTCAGCGTGTGGCCGCAGTGGACCCTGGAGTTTTTGCGGGCGTACGTTCCAGGAAAATCGTTGCCTGAACCGGAAACGAGAATGTAGATCTACTCTGAAAGTATGGCGAAGAATCCCAATTTCTTTCCGGTGATTTTGGCAGGCGGCCGAGGCACGCGGTTTTGGCCGTTAAGCCGCAAGCAGCGCGCCAAACAGTTGCTCGCATTGGATGGTAAGCAGTCCATGATCCAGCAAGCCGTGGCCAGATTGTTGCCGCGGGCTCCGGCGAAGAACTTTTGGGTCATTACAAACGAGGACCTAAGAGCTGCGATTCTGCAACAGTTGCCGAAGTTGCCGAAAGCGCAGGTGCTGGCCGAACCGGTTGGCCGAAATACCGCGCCAGCCATCGGACTCGCGGCATTCTTGCTGTTGCGCGAGAACCCGGATGCGGTGCTCGGATTGTTTCCTTCCGACCACGTGATTGCAGACGAAAAGCGCTACCGCGAAACGCTGGAGCGAGGCATCGAGATGGCGGCGGCGGGTCCGCACATTGTCGTGCTTGGTATTCGCCCGAACCGAGCAGAGACGGGCTACGGGTACATCGAGTCGGGAGCATTGTTTGAAGGCGAAGCCCTGCATGTGCGGCGCTTTACGGAAAAGCCCAACGCGGAAACAGCAGCTGAGTTCGTTGCTGCCGGGAATTACTTCTGGAATAGCGGGATGTTTTTGTGGAGTGCGCGTACCCTGGCGGATGCACTGCGCGAGCATCTCCCAAAGACTGCCGGGACGCTTGAGCAGATTGCGTCCACGTTTGGTACAACACGGTTTTCCGCTACCTACCGGAAGAAATATCCTGCCTGCGAAAACATCAGCGTGGACTATGCCGTGCTGGAGCCGCGATCCGCGAAGGGAGAGAGCCAAAGCAACATCTATTGCCTGCCGGCGGATTTCGGATGGAACGACCTGGGTTCATGGACGGCCCTGCATGAACATCAAATCGCCAAGAGCACATCACAGGAAGAAAACTTCGTGGCAAGTTCCGGTACATTCTTGCTGAATGCACGCGGAAACTATGTGCACGCTCCCGGTAAATTTGTGGCGGCCGTCGGCGTCAGTAACGTGGTCGTGGTGGAGACACGCGATGCGCTGTTGATCACAACACGGCAACATGCCCAGGATGTCGGCAAGATTGTGAAGTATCTCGACGAAAAGAAGATGAACAAGTTGGTGTAACCGAATGCGCGCGGCAAAAGATTTCGTTTCCCTCCCGAGTTGGAGTGACCATAATGAGGGCCTTAGCGACGGCCACAATTCTGTTTGCGTTTTTGTTATGTCTGCCGGGCACATCTTTCACGGCCGACAAGAGAAACTCGAAGCGGCGCTGGCGGCGCTTGACGCAACCCTCAAGACCTCGACCGGCAAGCGGTACGATAAGTTGGTCGGACAGAGCTTGTTGATAAATATTTTTCGGGCATTAAGCAATGCAGGCGGTCGCTTCCTGCATCACGAATCGATCCGTTCGATGTGTTTCTGACGTTGAGCAGTGATGGGCAGGTGGTGGAAGCCTTGGTTTATCCCGAATCGCAGCTCCCCTTTTGCACTCGCGATGTGCGATCGGCTGCGAAGTTCAGCAATCCCCCGCACGATGAATATTGGGTTGACGTGCATGTGCAATTAAAGTAGGTCACTAAACGGTGGCGTTTGATCGATTATGGCGCAAGAGATTAAGTTCGGAACGGACGGCTGGCGCGGGATGATTGCCGACGATTTTACGTTTGAGAACGTGCGGCGTGTGGCCGGGGCGATTGCATCTTACGTCTTGAAGAATGAAAACGCGAAGCGCGGAGTCATCGTCGGATACGACGCCAGGTTCGCTTCTCCTCGAGCGGCGCAGGTGGTGGCTGAAGTAATTTCATCCGCCGGAATTCCCGTGAAGCTGGCGAACGATTACACACCGACACCGGCGGTGTCATATGCGGTAAAGAATCTTGGCGCGGCGGGCGGCGTGATGATCACTTCGAGCCACAATCCCTGGAACTGGAATGGTGTGAAGTTCAAAGCTAACTTTGGGGGCTCGGCGACGCCTGCGATCATGAAGAAGATCGAGGGTGAACTGGCCGCTGGCGCCGCACCGAAGGGCAACAAGGCGGCGGTTGAAGAAGTCGACTTGAAGAAAGCTTATGTTGCTGCGGTCTGCGCTTTTGCCGACATGGATCGGATCGCGAAAACCAAGTTCAAGTTCGCCGTTGATGCCATGTATGGTTCCGGGCGAGGCGTACTTGGCGGCATCTTCGCCGATCGTGGTGTACAGTACATCGCAATCCGGCAGGAGTTGAATCCGTTGTTTCCGGGGATCAATCCCGAGCCCATTCGTCCGCATACCAAGATGCTTGAGGAGACGGTGGTCCGGGAAAAGTGCGATGCGGGCCTGGCGACCGACGGCGACGCGGACCGCATCGGAGCGGTTGCCGAAGATGGCAGCTTTGTTGATTCGCACAAGATTTTCTGCGTGCTGCTGCGTTGGCTGTTAGAGAGAAAGAAGTGGCCCGGAGACGTGGTTCGGGCATTTAACACGACGCAGATGTTGGACCGGATTTCAGCGAAATATGGCCGGAAGTTGCATGAGACTCCGATCGGATTCAAGCATGTTGCGGATCTGATGATGGAGCGCGAAATCCTGGTGGGCGGGGAGGAGTCCGGGGGAATCGGTTACTCGCGATTTCTTCCGGAACGCGACGGAGTGCTGAACAGCCTGCTTCTCGCCAATGCGATGGCGGAGGAAGGCAAGCCCCTGGGACAGCTGGTGGCCGATCTGCAGCGGGAATTCGGGCCTCATTATTACGGGCGGAGCGATCTGCACATTCCTGAGGGTATGAAGCAGAGCGCAATCGCGCGGGCTCGCGACGAGGGCACGCAAAAGCTCGGCCGTTATGGGGTGCTCAAGAAGGAACAAATGGATGGCGTGAAGTTCTTCCTGGATGCGCCGACCGATGGAAATGGGGCGGAGGCGTGGGTGCTCTTCCGCGCGTCCGGAACCGAACCGCTTTTGCGACTCTATACGGAAGCGGCATCACCAGAACTCGTTAGCGAATTGCTGGCGACTGGTGAAATTTTTGTAAAGAACAGTGCATCGTAAGGGCAGTAAAGGAGTCGATGGTAGAAGGAGCAATTTCGAGTCAGGCGGATTCGCCCGAGGCGCGCCGGTACAACCGGATACGGCGCTGGCTCGGGATCACGGATTTTGTTGTGGGGTTTGTTTTTCTGTTAGTGCTGCTAGTCACGTGGTGGTCGAATTCGCTCCGCGATCTGGCCTACCGCATAGGATTTCAGAATTATTCCTTCTCCCTTTTCATTTACCTTGTGCTGCTGCTGGGAATCTGCAAGCTACTCGGGATTGGATTGGACTATTACGGATTCTGGCTCGAGCGCCGATTCAAACTCACGACTCAGAGGTTTCGGTCGTGGCTGTGGGATGAGGCCAAAGGCTTTCTCGTCAGCCTGGTATTAGGCACGGTCGTAGTGCAATTGTTGTATTTCACGATTCGCCAGTGGCCGCAAAACTGGTGGCTTCTGGCGTGGGCGCTGTTTATGCTGTTATTCATCCTTCTCGCGCAATTGGCCCCGGTTGTGCTGTTTCCAATCTTCTATAAGTTCGAGCCGCTTGAGGATGAAGAGCTGCGTCGGCGGCTGGTGGTTCTGAGCGAGCACGCCGGAACCAGGGTACGCGGCGTGTACCGGTGGCGGCTTTCGGAGAAGAGCAAGAAGGCGAATGCGGCTCTCACGGGATTAGGCCGTACCCGTCGAATTATTTTGGCGGACACGCTTTTGGATAACTACACGCCCGACGAAATTGAGGCGGTGCTGGCGCACGAACTCGGCCATCATGTACATCGTCACATTCTCAAGAGCATTCTGGTGCAGGCGGCGATCACGTTTGTTGGTTTCTGGGCTGCAAACTGGACTCTTCACTACGCGGTCGATCGGCACATGTTCGAGGAGTTGTCCGATTTCGCCAATCTTCCGCTATTAGCTCTGGTGTCTGTCGGCCTGTCGTTTCTTCTGATGCCCGCGCTCAACGCCTACTCTCGGTTTAATGAGAGGCAGGCGGATCGTTACGCCTTTGAATCGATCGCGAGTGTCGAGCCTTTTGTTTCGTCCATGAACAAGCTAGCTGAACAGAACCTCGCGGAGCGGACGCCATCGAAGTGGGTGGAGTGGTTCTTCCATTCGCATCCGTCAATTTCGCGGCGGTTAGCGGCGGCGGAGCAATGGGGCCGCGCGCAAAGCGCACATCCACAGATTTGAAAATGCGAAATTTCATTTCTCAGTTAGTTCCTGTCCTGTTGGCGTTGGTCTCAGCAGGAGTTGGGCAGAATGCGCCATCGAGTTGCAAACAGTGTGCCGAATGGAATCGTCCGCAAAAGCCGTTCCGCATCTTTGGCAATACATATTACGTCGGGCCGCACGGACTGAGCTCGATTCTGATCACGTCCGACGCTGGGCATTTCCTGATTGATGGCGCACTGCCGGAATCGGCGCCGGTCATTGCCGCCAATATTCGGACGCTCGGTTTCCGGATAGGGGATGTGAAGATCATCTTGAATTCCCATGTTCATTCTGACCATGCCGGTGGGATTGCCGAGTTGCAGCGGTTAAGTGGAGCGCGAGTCCTCGCCAGCAAGTGGACCGCTGCCGTGATGAGGCAGGGCGGCGTAGGGCGTAGCGATCCCCAGTATGGTTCCATAACTGGAATCGCGGCGGTCAAGAAAGTAAAAGTAGAAGAGCTTCATGATGGAGAGACGTTCAAGATTGGCCCAACGTCAATAACGGCGCATTTGACTGCGGGGCATACGCCCGGAGGAACGAGTTGGACGTGGAAGTCCTGCGACGGCGATGTTTGTCACGATATGGTTTATGCCGATAGCCTTACCCCTATTTCGGCCGAGGGCTTTCGCTTCACGAACAGCCGCACTTATCCGCAAGTGCTCGATGATTTCGAGAAGAGCTACAAGTTTCTAGAGACGACTCACTGCGACATCCTGATAACACCTCATCCCGACATGTCGAATTTATGGGAGCGCCTTGAGGCACGTCAGCGTGGAATGACGCCTGATCCGATAATCGATGGCGCCGCCTGCCAGGAGCTAGCGGCGCGAGCACGCGCCCAGCTTCGGCAGCGAATTGACGAAGAACGAAAGCAATAACCTCTGAACCCCGTTCTTAACGGGCGACAGGTGATCGTTGCTTTCCTAGAATCTCGACCACTCTCTGCAAGTCTTCTTCCGTGTCGACGCCGATGCTGTCGTATGGAGTTTCACCGACATAGATGGCGATCCCATTCTCAAGGAATCGTAGTTGTTCTAGGCGTTCTGCTTTTTCGAGGGACGATTCGGGTAGCGCCACGAATCGATCGAGCGCGGCCTTGCGGTAAGCGTATAGACCGAGGTGCTTGAAATAGCACGGACCGCTTTTGTCACGGTCAAAGGGGATAGTGGCGCGCGAAAAGTAGAGCGCTCGACCAGCAAGATCGGCGACCACCTTCACTGCATTCGGGTTAGGGACGTCGATGTCGGCGGCGGGAGTCATCAGAGTTCCGACCTGGGTTTCCGCATTTCCCATTACACGCAGCAAAGAGGCAAGTTGCTCTGAGCGCACGAGGGGTTCATCTCCCTGGACGTTGATGTAGACGTCAGCTGAGGCACGTCCCGAGATCTCGTGGACACGCTCGGTGCCGCTCCGGTGGTGAGGCGATGTCATCTGCGCGTTCCAGTTGTGCTGACGGCATACTGCCAAGATTTCGTCGGAATCCGTCGCAATTACGACATCGGCGAGATGCGATGATGAACGGACCGCCTCATAGACCACGCCAATCAAAGGCTTACCCGCGATCTCGCGGAGCATCTTGCGTGGTAGGCGAGTGGAAGCAAGGCGGGCGGGTATGACGGCGATGGCCTTCATGGAAATTCGATTATTTCAGATTGTCGCTATTTCGAATTCAGGTTTATCGCCGTCTCGTGACTAGGTTGATACAAGCCAAGGGCACGACCGCTAGGTAAAGGAATGCAGGTGCTGATTCCCCAAGGCGCTTCCTGGATTTCCGAGCAGCGCACACCTTTCGTTGGAGAGTCGCAATCTGCGCTCTAAGGTCGTCGCACATCAGGTAGAGGACGGTTCCGAAGAGTCTCTGTCCAGCATGCGTTTGCGAAAAGTCGGTGTCCGTTGGGTGAATCGCGGCTTCAGCCGGAGGCAGGGCGAAGATGAGCCATCTGTGACGCACATCCACGGAGTGAAAGTTGCGGAAGAAAGCCCGATCGGCCTCAGGGTCTTGGCTGTAGAAGAGAATGTGCGCACCGGTGATCATGCGGCGCATTACATGCGTTGCGTCGATGCCAGTTTGACCTATTTTATGCACGCTTTTAGAATCAAACCGGAGGTAACGTGCCGAGACCGCGTTGCTTCCATGCCGGGGAAGTGCTGGTTCCATCACAGCCTCAGTTTCCTTTCGCACATCCTTCCTGCTCAAGGCAAGTGGCGGTGTAGCTCAGGTGGTTAGAGCGACGGTCTCATAATCCGTAGGTCGCAGGTTCGAGTCCTGCCGCCGCCACCAGATTCAAACGACAGTAAACAGGTCGTTTACTGGATTAGGCAGTTGGGGCCTCTGCGGTTGTTGTTGCCACTTCGTTGCCACTTTCGAAAGGTTCGAGTTGTTCGTTGCCAATCACGAGCTTCTCGAGCTTCGCCGTTGGTACCCTAGTGTCATCTGCTGCGCTCTTGATGTAGTACGTGTTTGTCGTTGACTTTCAAACCGACAGGTCCCGCGCGGGGCGCTACACCTTGCCTTGCTCTGGCGAAACCCCTTTGATGTACGCCAGCCCGTGGCGCGCGGCAAGGCGCTGAAAATTCATTAGCCACGTCTCATCCGGTGCTGTGACCTCCACGAAGATGACATCCCCCTGAGTTATCACGCACCACACAAATTCGCCGGGCTGAAAGCTAGCGCCCCAATGATTATCGTCTTTAAACACTAGCCTATTTTCGGACCATTCCGAGACCAACACCCTTGGTCGGCCCTCCTCAGAAACTTCTAACACCAGCCAAGGACTCTCCATTTCAGACTGCGTGAGTTTTGTCCGTGGCATACATGAGTCCTCCACGGAGGCATGTTGTAATCAGCCTTCCGCCGAAGGCTGTGATTAGAATCACAACACGGCTGTTTATTTTTTCGGCTCTGAACGAGAATCTGGAAAACTGTGCATATTACGCGGCTTTCTGAAGAACGAGGAATTCGGCCTTTGTGGCCGCCAAGCGCTGCGCTTTGAGGAGCAGGTAATTCATATCTCGATAACCACGGCCGCGTCGGAGCAGCGCTTTGATGTTGCCGTTGACGGCTTCAATCACTCCCATCGGTACTTTGGTCCGGCAGTAGTTCAAGATGCCGTCGAGATGATCCAGTAACATGCGAGCTAGTTTCTCCATCGGTTTCAGCCGCTGCCAGCGCAACTGGTTGATCCAACTCTGCAGGTAACGCAACATGGCCCCTTCGTAGGTGTAATTCCACAACTGCGAGAGGCTCTCCTTGAGGAGATAGGCTTTGAGAATGCGTCGGTTCAACGCGAACAGTGTGTTCAACTGACGCCGCTTGCCGCGATCCAGGTTGAGCCAGCTGCTCAGAAGCAACCAGCGCTTGCCTCGCACCAGATCTCGCGCTGCGCCTCCTTTGCGGAAAAACTCAGCCCGCCGTACTTCATCTACCGCTTGGCTGGCATGCTGCAGAATGTGAAACTTGTCGTACACGATCCTGCACTCCGGCACCCACTGCTCCAGGCTTTGCCGGAACGGTTCCCACATGTCCACACACGCCGCTCGAATCGCACTGCGTTGAAATGCACTCAGGTGCTTCTCGAAAAACTCATCCAGTGTCTCTTTCTTGCGTTCCCGACCAAACCACAGCGGCTCTCCCGTCTCCAGGTTGGTCACCACCGTCAGAAACTTCTGCTTCTTCCCCAAGTAGATCTCATCGACTCCCATCTGTCGCAGCGCCGGTCGGCGTCGCTCTCGTGCCCAGCGCTCCAGGTACCGCACATCGATCGCCCGCACCGT
>Ga0126371_10002297_pt1 | contig 16422 bp, 11 predicted proteins | sample PanSoiMetaPlot_4_FD_110145 | JGI IMG/M metagenome (GOLD analysis project Ga0126371, IMG submission 110145) | Tropical forest soil microbial communities from Panama - MetaG Plot_4 | ecosystem: Environmental > Terrestrial > Soil > Tropical forest > Bulk soil | place: Panama | collected 2016-02-17 | reverse complement strand
GACTTGAATGAAAACTTTCGCAAGTTGCTGGCGTCTCCTGCAATCGCATCGAAGCAGTGGGTGTTTGGGCAGTATGACTACATGGTGCGCACGAACACGCGCATTGGGCCGGGTGCGGCCGATGCCGCTGTGATTCGCATTAAGGAAACGAAACGCGCGCTGGCGCTTTCGACGGACGGGAACGGACGCTGGTGTCAGCTTTCGCCGCGCACTGGAGCCATGCATGCTGTCGCGGAAGCGGCGCGCAACGTAGCATGCACAGGCGCGCGCCCTATCGCGGCAACGAATTGCCTGAATTTTGGCAATCCCGAAAAGCCTGAAGTGATGCGACAGTTCAGTGACGCAATTGATGGTATCGGAGATGCGTGCAGGGGGTTGGGCACACCTATTACCGGCGGGAATGTCAGTTTCTATAATGAGACGCTCGGGAGTGCGATTTATCCAACGCCTGTGCTGGGCGTGTTGGGAATCCTGGAAGACGCAGAGTGCGCGATCGGAATGAGCTTTCAGCGCAATGGCGACGCGATTATTGTGCTGCAAGGGTTCATCGAAGCTCGCGCGATGAGCGAGGTACAACATAGAGAATTCCTGTCGTCCGAATACGCCAGGACCGTTCACGATGTCTTTGCGGGCCTGCCGCCAGCGATTGACCTGCACGCCGAGAAGGCATTGATCGATTGTCTGGTATCTTTGGCGAATGACCGTACCTTACAGTCGGCGCACGACGTAAGCGATGGTGGCTTGGCCGTGACTCTGGCGGAATGCTGCTTTGTCAACGAGGGATTGTCCGCCGAAGTGGATCTGCAAACGCACGGCCCCGCCGAATTCGTTTTGTTTGAAGAATCAGGGGCACGCGCAGTCATTTCAGTACGACCGGAGTCGCTTGCCCGCGTCGAGCAGATTGCGGCACAATATAAGATTGAGGCGCAGCGAATCGGAGCGGTCACTCGCGGAGAATTTTGCATCCAAGTAAACGGCAAGACTCGGCTTCGCGCCACTGTCGATTCGCTTCGGCAAATCTGGACATCAAGCTTGGAACATTCCTTGCACAACGGATGAACGCAACAATTCAATTCGACGACCATTTCCACGACGAATGTGGTGTGTTCGGCATTTTCAGGGCCGAAGAAGCGGCGAAACTGACGTACCTCGGTTTGTATGCATTGCAGCACCGCGGCCAGGAATCGGCGGGAATCGCGTCTACCGATGGGGTGCAGTTCCAGCTCGAAAGAGCCATGGGGCTTGTCCAGGATGTATTCACGCCGGACGTGATCGAACGTCTGCCAGGCGCATCAGCCATTGGACACACGCGCTATTCCACCGCAGGTGATACTTCGCTCAATAACGCACAGCCGCTGGCAAGCGATTGCAATAAGGGCAAACTGGCGCTGGCGCACAACGGCAATCTGACGAATGCGCTGGAGCTACGGCGCAACCTCGAGCACAAAGGCTCGATTTTCCAAACGACAAGCGACACGGAAGTCATCGTTCACCTTGTTGCGCGCAGCAAAGTGGCGAGCCTTGGAGGAGCGATCGCTGATGCGCTAGGGCAGGTGGAAGGCGCCTATTCGCTGCTCATTTTGACGCGCGACGAGATTTTCGCCATTCGTGATCCTCGCGGATTTCGGCCGCTGGCGCTCGGACGTCTGCGTGACGCTTGGGTGGTGGCTTCGGAAACGTGCGCCTTTGACTTGATCGGCGCCGAATATGTGCGCGATGTCGAGCCCGGAGAAATGCTGAGAATTTCGAAGAATGGACTCGAATCGATTCATTTCACACCGGAAAAGACGCATCAGCACTGCATCTTTGAGCATGTCTATTTCGCACGGCCGGACAGCCTCGTCTTTGGCCGGCCAGTGAACGCAACACGGGAGAAACTAGGGCGTTTGCTTGCGCGAGAATGTCCGGCAAATGCCGATGTTGTCGTGCCGGTCCCCGACTCCGGTGTGCCAGCGGCCATCGGTTACTCGGCCGAATCGGGCATTCCTTTTCGGATGGGGCTGATTCGTAACCATTACATCGGACGCACGTTTATTGAACCCGAGCAAGCCATTCGCGATTTCGGTGTGCGCCTAAAACTCAATCCCGTGCGCCGATTGCTGGAAGGCAAACGCGTGGTTCTGGTGGACGATTCAATTGTCCGTGGGACGACCAGCCGGAAAATCGTGCGCATGGTGCGCGATGCCGGCGCGGCGCAGGTGCATATGCGCATCAGTTGCCCGCCGACAGTGTCGCCGTGCCATTACGGCGTCGACACACCCACCAAGATTGAATTGATCGCTTCGCGGAATTCCGTGGAGCAAATCTGCGAATTCATCGGTGCGGATTCGCTTGGCTATCTCTCGCTGGAGAGCCTGCGCGCCGCCGTCGAGGATACGGAAGGCAAATTCTGCACTTCTTGCTACACTGGCATCTACCCGACGGAGAATATTCAACTGGAAGTGGAGGCGCATCGTGGCTGAGTCGCAAAAGTCGAACCCGGAAAAGGAACAGCGCAAAAAGGCAACGCGGCAGAAGGTGTTGCGAGAGATTTTTTCGTGGGTGTGGTTGCTCCTGGCTCTGTTCTTTGTAGAGGGAGCCATGGCGCAGAGCCGGTTGATTCCAAGCGGCTCCATGGAGAACACGATCCTCGTTGGCGACCACATGGTAGTCAGCCCGTTTGGCTACGCCCTGTGCGTTCCATATACCGAATTGCATGTGCCGCTGTGGCGAAACCCCAAGCGGCAGCAGATTATTATTCTCGTCTCCCCAATAAACGGCTCAGAAGATCTGATCAAGCGCGTCATCGGCGTACCCGGCGACAAGATTCGCATTGAGCACGGAACCGTTTACGTCAATGGCCAGCGCCTGAATGAGCCATATGTGCTGCGTGATCCCGCAGAGATGGCGAGCTCTCTCGAGAATTTCCCACCCGCAAACAGCGGAATTTATGATGGGCTCACGCAAGAGTGGGTCCAAACCCTGCCAAACCACGTCCATGGCGGTAGCCTAGTGGTCCCACCGGGCGAATATTTCGTAATGGGCGACAACCGTGGCGATTCCTATGACAGCCGCTACTGGGGATTCGTGCCTCGAAAAAACATTCTCGCCACGCCGCTATTTGTCTTTATGTCGATCAAGGCACGCGACGGAGAGACCGTATGGCAGCCGGGACACATCGGTGAACGCCTGGAGACGTACCTCAGTGTTTTTGTTCATCCCAGCGAAGTACGCTGGAACCGGCTGTTCCATAGTTTTTAAAGACGTGCCTTCAACCCAACAAGCGAATGCCATCTGCTCAAAAGACGTCGAAGGGAAAAACAAAAGGCAAAGCGCAGAAACAGGAACTCACGGCAGGGGACAAAGTCCGGCGAGAATTGATTTCCTGGTTCTGGGTAATCCTGGCGTTCTTCCTTATCGAAGCGATGGTGATTCAAGCGCGCGTCATCCCCAGCGCTTCGATGGAAGGAACGATCCTGATTGGCGATCACTTGATTATCTCTTTGATGGGCTACGACATCGGCATTCCGTTCACTGAACACCACATCGCGCTATGGCGGAACCCGAAGCGGCAGCAAATCATCGTGTTTGAGGCCCCGCCGCAGGCAGCCCCGGATGAGGACTTCATCAAGCGTGTCATCGGATTGCCGGGCGAAACTGTAGTCATCAAACGCGGAATTGTTTTCGTCAACGGAAAACGATTGAATGAACCCTATCTGAATCCGCTTCCCGACCCATCGGCGCTGCAGGAGAACACGGGGCCATTTACCGTTCCGCAGGGCCAATACTTTGTGATGGGGGATAACCGTGACGATTCCAACGATAGCCGCTTCTGGGGTGATGTCCCGCGCGCGAACATTATTGGCACGCCTTTGTTCATTTACATGTCCGTCAAAGCGCCGGACGATGTCTGGGAGCCGGGCCACATCGGCGAGCGGCTCGCCACATATTTAAGTATCCTGATTCATCCCAGCGAAATGCGGTGGCGGCGGTTGTTCCGAACATTTTGAAGCGATCTTCAGCAGAAACCACAGTGGCGGTATGAATGCGTTACTCGGATGCAGGCGTCGACATTTCTCGCGCTGACGAAGCGAAACAGCGGATCCGTCATCTCGCTGGCCGCACGCTCAATAAGTTTGTGCTGGCGCCAATTGGCGGTTTTGGCGCGCTGTATCATCTCGATCGCAAGCGCTGGCGTGACCCGGTCTTGGTGTCCAGCGCTGATGGCGTTGGCACCAAGCTGAAGATTGCATCCGCCGCAGGCGTCCATTCGGCCGTAGGCGCAGACATCGTGAATCATTGCGTGAACGACATCCTCACGCAAGGCGCGGAGCCACTGTTTTTTCTCGACTATCTCGCGATGGGGCGCATTGATCCGCGAATTGTTGAGCAGATCGTTGAGGGCATGAGCCGCGCGGCTCGTCAAGCCGGCTGCGCGCTCATTGGCGGCGAAACGGCAGAAATGCCCGGGATGTATGCCACCGGCGAATACGACCTCGCCGGTTTCATCGTCGGCGTTGTCGAGCGCGGGCAGCAGGCGGACGCGCGCCGCGTTCACGCGGGCGACGTTTTAATCGGTTTGCCTTCGAGTGGCTTGCACACGAACGGCTATTCCCTCGCGCGCAAGCTCGTTTTTGAAGTCGCTCAGTTGAAACCCGATACTTACGTCGCGGAGATCAGCAACAAAATTGCCGCAGAACTGCTTAAGCCGCACCGCTGCTACTGGCCCATGTTGAAGAATGTTGTTTCGAAAGGGTGGCTTTCCGGCATGGCCCACATTACCGGCGGCGGCATTCCCGGAAATCTTCCGCGTGTGCTGCCGCGAAACGTTCAGGCCGTCGTCGAACTCGGCTCCTGGCCCGTCACGCCAATCTTTAAGTATCTTGCTCGGCTCGGGAAAATCGACAGCGCCGAGCTTTTGCGAACATTCAATCTGGGAGTCGGAATGATCCTGATCATCCCGCCCAAAGACATAAGAAAAGTCGAGGCGGAATTGAAGCGCCGGCGCGAGCGCTTTTTCCGCATTGGCCGCATTGAATCTGCTGCCGCTGGCAAACCTGGAGTGAGCTTCTCTGGTGCGCTAGCCCTGAACTAACCCTGCCGCGCGCCGCGAAGTGCAACGCTTGTGCCAATCCACACGTCAAATAACCAAGGTGCCCCACCATGACAACGCCAAGAAGCAGAATCGCGCTGACGATCTTCGTAATCAGCACAGTTGCCGCTCTAGCTCCGGTCGCGAACGCCTACATGCAGAAACTTCACTCGGAAGAGGTACAGGAGGCGTTTTCGCTTGGGCAGAGCACGGATCTGGATACGGTCAAACAGTTTTTTGAAAAGTACTCACAGCAGCTCGATTGTCCACCCGGCGGACCCTGTGTCAGCTCGATCGAATTTCGGACGCCCTTCGAACAAGTTGCGACTCGCTCTCGCGAGCGTGGATCGAATTACACCGAGCAAGATGCTGAAAAGGACTACAGGGCGCTGCCGAACGTGGTTTCTCTTCACGTGTTCGTTCTCTACCCGCTCGATTTTTCGAACGATGACTCGGATTACTTCGCTACTGGCCAGCCGGTCGGAGATGACTCTGGGTATTCCTTCTACGGATACCGCATTCGTGTCTCTCAAGGACACTCCGTGAAGCCGGCGCAGATTCGGGGCAAGCCCTTCTACTATGGTGGGTCGCAATGTTCATATTGCGGAGGAGAGGAAATTATCCTGGATTTCAATCCCAGCGAGCTTGAGACGGATATGACGCACATCGAAATCCTGACCCCGGATGGCCAAACCGTGAAGGCCGAATTTAATTTACGTGACCTCAAGTAAGGAAGGATTGACCGCCCCTTTGGATGCCTGCCAGAACTGTGCTAACTTCTGACATTCATGAAAAAGCGCATTGGCGTGCTTCTATCGGGACGCGGTTCCAATTTTGAAGCCCTCGCGGACAGCGTAGCGAACGGCCGCATTCCAAATGCGGAGATCTCTGTTGTCATCAGCCACCGCGAAAACGCGCCGGGCATCGAGCGAGGCCGCAGCAGAGGCATCGACGCCTGCGTCATTCCCTCAAAGGGACTGGACCGCGAAGTTTACGATCGCCAAGTTGTGTCTCTGTTGCAAGAAAAGAAGGTCGATTTGGTGTGCCTCGCCGGCTATATGCGCTTGCTCTCCAGTTATTTCGTGCGTGCCTTCCCGGAACGCATTCTAAACATCCATCCTTCGCTGCTGCCCGCATTTCCCGGACTCGAGGCTCAACGACAGGCTCTCGAACATGGGGCGAAATTTGCCGGCTGCACGGTGCATTTTGTGGATGAGAATCTCGACGCTGGGCCAATTGTTTTGCAGGCAGCGATTGCTGTTCACGATAGCGACACTGTTGATTCGCTTTCCGCGCGCATCCTTGCGGAAGAGCATCGCATTTACTCCGAAGCGGTGCGAATTGTCCTCGAAGGACGTTACCGAATTGAAGGGCGCCGCGTGATTCGCATGGAGGCCGCGAAATTGTATGTCTGAAAGCGGCGCACCGGTCCAGCGTGGACGAAAATCCGTCGACGAACAGCTCGCCTACTTGCGCAAAGGCGCCGCCGAAATTATTCGCGAAGATGAACTTCGAGCCAAGCTCGAACAATCGGCGAAAAGCGGCAAGCCTCTGCGTGTTTATCTGGGTGTTGATCCTACCGCGCCGGATATTCATCTCGGCCACACCGTCGTAATCCGCAAGCTGAAACATTTTCAAGACATGGGCCACACCGCGATTTTCCTCATCGGCGATTTTTCGGCGATGATCGGCGACCCCACAGGTCAATCTGAAACGCGGCCTCCGCTCACGCGCGAGCAAGTGATGGCCAATGCCAAGACCTATCTCGACCAGGTTTACAAAATTCTCGATCCCAATAAGACCGCGGTGCGTTACAACAGCGAATGGTTGGGCAAAATGCCGAGTTACGATATTGTCCGTCTCTGCGGACACTATCGCCTGGCGCGCATGCTCGAACGCGAAGATTTTCGTTCGCGCCTCGAAAACAATCAGCCGATTTCCGTGCACGAACTGCTGTATCCACTGCTCACTGCCTGCGATGCCGTGGAACTTCGCTCCGACATCGAACTCGGCGCCACCGAGCAAAAATTCAACATTTTGATTCACCGCGATATTCAACGCGAGTACGGTTTGTCGCCACAGGTCGTGTTCACTATGCCGATCCTCGTCGGCCTCGACGGCGTGAAGAAAATGTCCAAGAGCCTTGGCAATTACATTGGCATCACCGAATCGCCGAAGGACATGTTTGGCAAACTGATGTCGATCTCCGATGAGCTGATGTGGTCATACTACGAACTGCTCACAGATTTTGAAGAGCGCGTCATCGTTCGCCTCAAAGAGGAAGTGCGCACCGGCGTTTTGCATCCGATGGACGCAAAAATGCAGCTCGCTCACACGATCATCACCAATTTTCATAGTGAAGACGCGGCTCGCAGTGCGCACGAAGAATTTCAGCGCACTTTCCGCAACCGTCAAACCCCGGAAGATGTTCCGTTGAAGAAACTGCCGCGTGGGGAATCAAAGCGCGTATCTGCCTTGCTGACAGAACTGAATCTCGCGCCATCGCGCGCTGAGGCGGAGCGCCTAATCAAGCAGGGTGCGATCGAAATTAACGGACGACGCGTGGAAGACGTAAAGTACGAAGCCGATCTTTCGCAGGTCGGAGCAAGTTTTCTGATTCGCGCCGGCAAGAAAAAATTCCTGCGCGTCATCGTCGAGTGATCCACTTAACTCTTAGCGTGTTTTAACGGCGGATGCTCGACCAAGCGTTTGAGTCTTTCCAATTCGCGGCGGTCGCGGCGAGCCACCCCATGTCGAGTCAGCAGCCAGTCGAAAAACTGGCCGAAGCGCCCCGGCATCTGGTAACGATCGCGCATCTCCACACGCGCGCCGTCGCCTCTCTCGCCGATTTCCCAACGCTGCTTTCCACGCACTCCGTATGAATCCTGAAATTGCCACTCGAGCACGCGACCGCGCTCAAACTCTGTAACTACAGCAGTATGTGATACTTCGCGCTTGCCAATTCGCCCCGTCAGGCGCACCTTCAGCCCTGCCCTGAATTCAATCGCGCCGCCCTGCACCTCGAACTGCAGATCCAGATCGCGTCCGTACCAAGCGCCCATGCGGTGCGGCACAAAAAACGCTCCAACAACTTTCACCGGAGCGGCAATGTCTTGAGTGAACGTCAGATCGGCCATCGATGATGATGCTTTGCAGAAGATGCCAAGAACCACTCAGAATTTGTCATCGGTTCTTGACGAACTCCGGCTGTTTGCCCTCAGACCACGGGTCGTAGGTGAGCGCGAAATTCACGCGTTCTGCAAGCGAAGGATGGCTAAAGAGCCAGACTTTTATGAACGGGTTGGGATCAGGGTCTGCCAGATTCTCTTCGCCGAGAATCTGAAAACTATGTGCCGCGACCTGCTTTGAATCTGGGAACAACCCGTGCGTGACTTCCAAACCATACTGATCCGCCTGATGCTCCACATACCGGCTGAATGTATTGCTTGCCGGGGAGATCAGAAATCCTAGTATGACGATCCATAGAAGAAGCACGGGCAGCGACGCCCAGTCATCGGTGCTACGAATTCCCCAGCGACTGCTACATCGCGAAAGGGTCCACAGCGCTCCACGAAAACCTATATACAGCAGCACAAATGCCAGCAGCGCACCAAAAACGAGTCCTTTGTAGACATGTCCCAAAACATAGTGGCCCATTTCATGGCCGAAAACGTACATCGTTTCGGGCAAGGTCATTTTTTGAATTGTCGTGTCCCACACGACCACACGTTTGGACGCACCCATGCCCGTGACGTAGGCATCGACCGCGCTGGTTTTTTCACTGGCCTTCATTAAGAACATTCGATCGGGAGGAATATTCATACCCGCGCGGTGAACGACCTGTTCGAGGGCAGTAACGAGCTGGGGATCCGTGTTTTGCAATGGCTCGAATTTGTTGAATAGAGGATCGATAACCACGGGGGAGAGAAAAATTGCGAAGAACAGAATCGGCAGCGCTGCGAGCCAAAAATAAAACCACCAGCGGCGCGGGCTGTGCCGGATGATCGCGTAAAGAATCCAAACAAGAATAATTCCGAGGATGAAGCTGAGAATTTGGCCCTTCGCCCAATCCCCGGCCCATGAGCCCCAGCTTTGCACAGAGATCCGGTAATCACGAGAGAGCCAGTGCCCGTAAATATCTACCGGCAAGCTCAGTACTGCTGCGGTCAGCAGAAGAAGTGGCGCGAAAATCACGGCTTGGAAGAACCGCACGCGCGTCGCGTGCTCCGCCCAATCGCGGTACTTTGGCGCGAGCCTCCATACAAGAATGACCAGAAGAACAATCACACCCCACGCAAATCCGGCGAAGTACAGGATGTATTGCGCGCGGCTATACTTCATGGCCTTTTCGTAAAGAGGTGGAGGGAGTGTGTATGCCTTAACATCTTGAGCGCTCTGTTGCAGTGGTTGAGCTTGCGACACCTGTTGCGATTGACCAGATGCGCCGCTCGAAGGCTGTGTCTGCACTGCAAACGCTCGTGGAAGGACAAAAAACAAGCACAGGGCTAGGACGCCCATGGTAGTCGGGATACGAAACCGGGGCACGAAACCTCCTGAGTCAATGGCTTGCTTGAATCGCGATTATCCTTCGGCACCGCAAGGACTACAATAACCAATCACACGGAAAGCGCAGGTCAGTGGCGCAGGAATCGGTGGCCGGTCTTGCAAGGACCTTACGAATCGGGTGCCGATTGTTACTGCCCGCGGCCCGCAGTACAGGTGACTCTTTCGAGAAATTTGAAGCACGTCAGGCTTTTTATCGCACGACCCCAGTCCTAAGATAGGTGGAAAAGCGTCTGAGGTGAGCTATGAACTTTCGACGAGTGATTGTTCTGCTTGGTGTTTGCGGTGTCCTTGGGACATTGCCAGCTAGGAGTGCGGTTCAGCAGGCGAGCCAATCTGCGGCGGACGCTGCCAAGAAGGCCAAAGAGCAGCAGAAACAGGCCCAGAAGCCAAAGGTGTGGACCAACGACAACCTTCCAACGGCGCCGACGGTAAGCGTCGTGGGGCAAGCACCGCAAGAAGCTGCTGAGGCTAGGGCGGCTGGCGCAGAAGCGGCAAGGCCGGCACCGCTAGGCAACGACAAGGAACTCTCGAGCGAGCGCGATAGGGTGGCCGCGGAGTTAGCTCAAGCGAAGAAGGACCTTAGCGACGTAACGACGGATCTGGACCTTGCGCAACGAACCTATAAGCTCGATTCAAACCAGTACTACAGCGCCCCGGACTATGCTGATGACCTGCAGGGTCAGGCGAGGCTAAACAACGACAAGGATCAAGTCTCCACCAAGCAGCAAGCTGTGGATACGGCGCAGAAGAAGGTGGACGAACTACAAAAGCGGCTGGACGCCCTCAATGCAAAGCTGAAATCCACGCCAGATTCAAGCCAGCCGAAAGGCTAAACCTGCCAGTTGTGATCCAGGATTGATTAAGGATGAATTCAACTGCTGCAAGCGAGTCACGAAAGGGCGCCAAAATTGGCGATTAGAATTTCATCCGACCTTTGTTTTCAGTGACTTAGCACGATTTCTAATTCTGGCCATTGGCGATTAGAAACTACGTCTTTGTTTCGCTACGCTTGACCCTGCCTGCGGGACTCCCAGTGATGTGCAGGTCTCATTCCAGAAAAAAAGGCCCCGGCGAACCAGGGCCTTTCCCATTCGACTGATATTTTCGTACTAGAACGTGTACTGCAAGCCGAACTGCATGATGCGCGGCAGAGTCAGCAAACGCGTATAGTCGCCGAAGGCTGCCGGCGTGTCGATCGCAAGTTGCAGGCTCTGAACGTCGAAGCGCTTTGTGTTAAAAACATTAAACATGTCGGCAGTGAACTTCAGAGCGTGGCTCTCATTATAGGGCATCTTCCAGGTCTTCCCGAGTTCCATATCCGTGTTTAAGAAACCGTCTCCGCGGAATGGGTTACGCGATCCAGATTGGCCTGGAAGTGGCACGCTGATGTCGTTAAATGAGGCCTTTGGATTGCTGAATATACCGTACGTCCGAAATCCTCCGGGATCCACGACGTTCTGATGGGCGCTGCTAATTTGGGTGTTAGAAATTGCGCTGCCAGTGAGCTGCCAGTTTGTCGGGAAGCAGAAACAAGTTCCGGCGCTGACCGGGAACCCACTGGACCAGCGACTCAGACCCGAAAGCTCCCAGCCGCCAATAACAGCATCCAGACCCTTGCCAACGTGGCTGGCCAATGGACGACCCTGACCAAACGGAAGCTGCCAGATATATTGAGCATTGATCTGATGGCGGAGGTCAAAATCCGATGCGCCACTTAGCTGATTGCCCATCCACGGATTCACGACTTCACCGCTGAGTCCACCCCACTCGCCGACGCTCTCGGCGTCTGATGCCAAGTCGAAGGACGTCGAGTAGGTATAGTTCAGGTTAAATTGCAGGCCCTGAGACATTTGCTTCTTGAAGGTCACTTGCATGGAGTGGTAATGGGACCAACCCTGCGAGCGCCATGCGAACAGAGAAGCGTATTGGTTGTCAAACCAAGTAAACAGCCCGGAATTCGCTGTATAAGTGTTAATCGGGAATCCGCTGCCGTCTAGATTGCTTCCAGAAATTCCAAACGTATCAAAAGTGGCGAGTGCATTGGTCTCGTTCCTTCGATTACAAAGATACAATTCGTAAATCGCCGTGGTTGGGTCCGTGGTGTTAACGAGCGGCTGTCCTCCGCAAGCCCCGGCACCGACCGTATTGGAAACGCTGTACATATCACCCGCAGCTACGGGCATGAAGAGGTCATTCCAGTAAGCCGCCGTTGGTCCGACCGTTGAAGACGTTACAGTCGCAGGATTGGTCTTGACTCTGCCCAAAGTCGATAGGGCGGCGGCCGCCTGATAATACGTGATTCCTGAAGCAGGGTCCCTCAAGTTGAGAGGCTGGGCTAAATCGCTCTGCAACAGGACGTCGTGTCCGAGACGGCCAACATAGGCCACCTCAATCGCCATGTTATGCGGCAACTCCCTCGAAATTGAAAAGTCCAAGGCGTACGAGTACGGCGTCTTAATGGAAGAGTCTATACCCCAGCAAATGCAGAAATTGTTAGCTGGGAAACTATTTGGGAACCCAATAGGGGGCTGCGGAGTGAAAAGAGGATTCCCTCTTGGGTCGACAAACGGTGTCCCAGTGGCAGGATTGATGTTTGGAATATTGTTTATCGCCGATGTCAGTGGCTGGCCCGTGATAGGAGCCCAGCGGGCGGATGACGCAGGATTTTCGATGTTGGCTGGATTAACGAGATTTGCTGAGAGTCCAAACTCGCCGCCACTCGTATCGAACGTCTCGATCATCGCCTGGCCATAGTGATCAAAATACTTACCGAAGCCAACCCGGATGGAGGTCTGGTTGCCGTCGCCCACAAGCTTCTTCAGCCAGTCCTGGCTCGGCTCGGGAGACCACGCAAGGGAGAAGCGAGGTGCGAAGCCGGTACCGTTCGCCCACCAATCAGGACGACCGTTTGAACGTCCAGCCAAGTCGAACGAGATGTTAGGAAACTGATTTGCCGGTAAACCTCGCATCATGCCGTCGCCACGCTCCTGAAACCACGTGCCAAGGTCCTGAGTCGGAACGCTTTGCTGACCGCTAGTTTCCCACGGCGCAGAAATGTTGTCGTACCGCAGGCCATAGTTAAACGTCAAATTCGGCCTGATTTTGAAGGAGTCCTGAGCATACAATTCGGATTCGCGCATTTCGAAATGCCGGGGGATTGCCGTACCTTCGTTTAGCGTAAAAGCGGATCCGTCGCGGTTGGCGTGATTTTGATACTGAGCATTCACTTCGGTGACCATCCCGAGCAAGCCGATCAATGGAAAATCGTAATTCGTATCGAAGCTGGAATCGATAGCAGGGAAGCTATTGTCCGGGTCAAACTCGTTACCGGTTTCAGCGAAACCGCCGGTATTGAGCCACGCAGCGTTCGTACTTCCGCTGCTGAAGGAGGCTGCCGTGCTCGATGAATTGTTGTAGGTCACAATGATATCCCCTCCGAAAACAAAGGTGTGTTTGCCTTTGGTCCAGGAGATATCGTCAGCGAAGTCGTGTACAGGAAAATTGAATTCCGTGGTGTAGTTTCCTTCGTCCATACTTATTCCACGGATAAAGTTAGCAGGCAGATTGTTATCGCCGGAGATTGCGACACTCTGGCGCGTGAAGCCATATCGAAAATTGTTGGCTACATTTGGCCCCAGAAGAATGGTATATCCGGCCACTAGGCCCTTGCTGAAGTCCGCGGTGGTGGACTGGATGGGCCCGCCGGGTAGCAGAGGCAGTCCGGGACTATTGCTAAAGTGCCCACTTCCGCGCAAGAACAGAGTCTGACTCCCATTGGCAGTCAGCTTGTAGTCGATTCTACCAATCCCAATATCGTCGCGAACCTTCTCTGTAGACGGGAAAAGGAATCCGTCAACATTCAAACCCAAGCCATCGCCGAAGGCGGGATCGTTGTTGGGGTTCTTGACAGCGGGATTAGCAAGATAGCTCTGGAAAAAAACCAGAGACGAAGGATTAGGGCCTTTTCCCAACGGGTCCATTTGAATTAATCCGCCGCCAACGCCAGATGAATTGTTGCTGGGGCCGATGGCGAAGTCACCGGCCGCAATGTTGTGGTTCGCGCTGACACCCGCAACGATGCTCGCCGGGCACTGAGCTGGTGTGGCGCAGGGATACTGAATGACTCCATCGGCCAACGTCGGCGATGGGATGTTTCTCTGGGCGGTGGCCGCCTGGGTCTGACGATGACCTTCATAATTGAAGAAGAAGAACGCGCGATCGTGCTTGATCGGTCCTCCGAACGTGCCTCCGAAGATGTTGTAGACCAAATGAAGGGGCTTATTGGGATCGCCTGAAGCTTCCTGTGCGCTTTTGTTGAAGAAATCGTTGGCTTCGCCAAACTGCGTGCGGTTGTATTCATACGCAGAGCCGTGGAATGCGTTGGTACCGCCCCTAGTCACAAGCGCCGATTGCGCTCCAGAGGAGCGTCCCTGATCGGCACCATAATCTGCAGTCGTAACGCGGAATTCCTCGACCGAGGCCACAGTAACGGGAACTACCGTAGTGAACGGCCCGCCGTTACCTTGATCGTTTACGTCGACGCCATCGAGAGTGATGTTGTTCTGGTCGCTGTGCGCGCCGTTGACTGAGCCACTGCGAGTATCACCACCCGGAATATCGGTGCGATTCGATGTGAAGACAACGCCTGGTTGAACAGACAGAAGCTGGGTGACGTTGCGTGCGTAGAGCGGCATGTCGCTGATTTGGCTGCCGTTCATGGTATTGCCCTGGCTGGCGTCGGTGGTATTCAGAAGAGGCGCCTGCGCGGTTACTTCGACCGTGGTGGTGGCAGCGCCGACCTTCATCTTCACATTGATGGTGGCGGGAAGATTGACGAGCAATTGGAAACCCTTCTGCTCGAAATTGGAGAATCCAGTGGCTTCGACGCGAAGCACATAGTTGCCGGGCACGACTTCTGTAAAAACGTAGGCGCCCTGCTGGTCGGTTGTGACGGTTCGCGCCGCGCTAGTGTCGGTGTTCACCAAATGCACAGTGGCATTGGGAATCGCCGCGTTACTGGGATCCGTCACCGCGCCGCGTAGGGAGGTTGTCGCCTGCCCCCAAGCAGCACCACTCAGACAAAAGAACGCCGCACTCAACACCGACAAAAGCAATACTTGCCAAAATCTCCGCACGGTCCACCTCCGCTCAGAATGACCAGCATGAATACACAAAATAGACACAGCGGGCATTCCGCCCGCAAACGCATCAGCCTAAAATCTCAAACGAAATCAGGACATACCCCAAACCACTCGAATACGCCAAAACAACTGCGCGTATTTAAGCAAGCCGTGTACCATAATTTGCAAAAGCGGTCAATAAGAAGTTAAGCGCAGCAAATTGCGGGAAGTAGCTCAGGTAATAGAACTCGTCGAACAGCGAACCGCCGACGGCTGCGGATACTGTAAACTGTATTTCCATATGGAAGTTCGGATTAAGCGCTCCGAGAGAAAGCGTAGTTGCTGTATGCTCGGGGGGCTCGGAACGTGAAGTACGAAAGAAGGCGCGGGAATCAAATGGTCCCCCTGCATTTGGGATCTCACCGCAGCGGGGTGGGCGATACGCTGGACTTAAAAGGCTGACGCCTCGGGGACCTTTTGCCTTAATATGGACCAACTAAAAGGTTAACCGTCCAGCAAGCTCAACAATGCGCGAGGGGTTAGTAAACGACGTACTGGTAATCTTCCCGAACGTGCCAAATTGGATGTCCGTGATATTGAGGTCCGGATTGCTAAATTCGGCATGATTGAAGGCATCAAACGCCTCTAAGCGGAGCTCAAGGTCTAAGTTCTCATAAATCTTAGTGTGCTTACTAATTGCCAGATCCAAGTTGGTCGTGCCCGGCCCGCGGAAGATGCCGCGAGGCAAGCCGTATGGATCAGCAGCAGGCAAACTCTGGCTAAAAGTGGCCGGATTGAACCAGAAATTGCCCGAAGCTTTGGGATTCAAAATGGTCACGCTCGAAAATCCTTGGGCAAAGGAGGCATCGGCTAAGAAACCGTCTCCAGCTCCTGAGGGGCCGGGATTGGCAGGATTCGCAATAAGGCCCGCAGCAACGGTGAGAGGGAAGCCAGTCTGATAGCTGAAAATCGGGTACAAGGTCCAACCCCTGGTCAATCTCTTCGGGCCAGAACTCCAAGCTTGATAGAAAGGCAACTCCCACGCGCCGCTCAACACGATCCGGTGAGTTGCGTCGAAATCGGAGGGTCCGCGGAACTGCCCGGGGCGATAGGCAGGCACTGTATTCGTGGTATTCGCAAAGCCAGAGGAATTATCAATGCTGCGACCGTAGGTATAGGCAAGCGTGAAGTAGGTGTTTCCGATAAAACGGTTCTCACCAACTTGCTTGGTCAACGACGATTCGAGGCTATTGAAAGATGCAAAACCCACATTGTGGAAACCGTGCATGTTGGGGAAGGGGCATTGAGCGGCAGCCGCCGCACCAAATGCTGCATTGCAGAAGGCGGCTATGCTAGGGTTGGCTGCCAAGGCTGGGACATTGTTCACACGTGTATTTGTTCCTAAAATAAATGGGTTGATATCAACGAGCCCAGTGAGATCTTTCGAGCTGCTGCCGACATAATCGATCTCGGCGGTCAAATTCTTTGCAAGCTCTTGCTGAAAGCTCAGGTTGTACTGGTAGATATAAGGCGTCTTAAGATGCTGGTTATCGTAGACACCCCCTTGGGGCGCGAAGGGGATGAATCCTGCGTTAATGAAATTGAGGCTCGCAGTGGGAGGCGCGGAAGGAAAAGGATTTCCCGGAAGACCCACTGAGGTGCACG
>Ga0126371_10002296_pt1 | contig 16423 bp, 16 predicted proteins | sample PanSoiMetaPlot_4_FD_110145 | JGI IMG/M metagenome (GOLD analysis project Ga0126371, IMG submission 110145) | Tropical forest soil microbial communities from Panama - MetaG Plot_4 | ecosystem: Environmental > Terrestrial > Soil > Tropical forest > Bulk soil | place: Panama | collected 2016-02-17 | reverse complement strand
GCGCATAGTCTGCCACAAATGCCGATTTCGCCGCTGCTTTAACCCGGCCCACCTGTACATCGGCGATCACAGCACGAATACGAAAGACTCGGTGGCCGACGGCACGCACAACCACGGCAGCAAAACTCACTGCAGTCGCGGCCACGAGCTATCAGCTGAAAACACCTATATCTATAACGGCAGCATTCGACGTTGCAGATTGTGTCAATCGATCAGAGGCAGCGCGTATGAGGCCAGTCGTAAACAGCCCAAAGTAAAAAAGACGCATTGCAGAAACGGCCACGAGTATTCCGCCGAAAACACGCGCATCGGGCCTAACGGAAAACGGACCTGCCGGACCTGCAAGAGGGAGGGGGATCGGCGCCTTCGAGCCGGATGAAATTCCTTCACAGGTTATGGTGTAAGCTCACGCACTCTTCGAGATACCGCAGTCGGCCTTTCCTGCACTATTCGGAATGCTTTCGCTGCGGCGAAAAATGGCGCGTGGACTGGTAACGATTTAGTAAGATCATCCGCCGGACCTCCCCCCACCCGGCTGTTGGTAAAACGACCCCTGCAAAGATTTGACGCTTTGGCTGCAAGTGTTTGCACGGGCCATCTCAATCACAAAGAGGACCAATGGCTACAGCTACTGCAAAAGCGAAAGCGAAGACGAAAGCCGCCGACGACGGGCCGAAGACCAAACGGGTCGTAATCCGTCAGGCATCCATCATCAACACGGCATTGCGCCGCAAATCAAAGGACTCGCCCGTCACATTCTGCGACATCAACATGAACGGCCTGCTGAATGCCGATCTGCGCCGGATCATGGAATGGGACGAACCCGGCAAGGGCGTCGGCAAGGGCGACCTGCTCGGCCGCCTGATCTGCACCAACGCCATATTCACCGGCAAGGGCGAGGAAATCCAGTTCAACCTCGAACAGGCCGGGAAGTTCAAATTCACGCGCCAGTTCGACAAGGACAGCGGCCAGCCGAAGAAGGCCACGTTCATCACCTATCAGCTGACCGCGCAGGGCATCGACAACATCGAAACGGTGGATTCGTTCTTCACCAAATGGGGCAGCGACGAAGGCGATGACGAAGATGAAGACGAAGACGACGAAGACGAGGAGGAGGAACAATGAGCCTCGAATACACGATGGGCGCAACCGGCCTCACGTCGCTGAAGTTCAACGGCCTCGAAATGCTGTACGCCGCCGGGAACACGCCGACGCTGATCGAAATGTACGGTCGCACCGCGCACGCGCACGACGGCAGCCAGTGGCTTGGCAATCAGCCGGTGAGCGTGGTCACGGACCCGGAAACCGTCACGCTCACCTATGACTGGGGCACGGTCCATATCTGGTATCGGGCGCATTGCGACATGCTCTATATGAACGTGACGGTGGCGAACGATACTCCGGCGACGATCTTCGACCGCTATCGGCTGTTCCCGCTCGCGCTCGCGTTCCCGCAGAATCCGGCGGACATGCAGAATACCGCCACGTTCAACAAAGACGGTCCAAGCGCCGTCTTCCGGGACTACGGGACGGGCGCGGTCGATCTGTGCAACGAAGAACCGGAAGGCGCGCTCGGCCTCGGATTCTGGCAAGTCAACAACCCGCCGGACAACAAGTGGTTCCTCCAGATGTTCGTGGACCCGACGCAATCGATCAATCCGAACTGGCCGACGATCACGCGGCCCGTCCGTCCCGGCGAGTCGATCACATTCCGCACCTCGATCCGCTTCGGGCCGCAGGGTGCGACGGAGCATCAGCTGGCGGGCGACATCTTCCGGCAGTACCGTACGGCGTTTCCTTCGCTCATCAGCGCGACCCCGGCGCCGCGTCAGCCCATCGCGCGGCTGTCGTTCAACGGTGCGTTCCGGCCCACCTACCCGACCAACCCGCGCGGCTGGTTCAATTCGCAGACTGTAAATGTGACGACGCCCGAAGGGATCACGAACTTCCAGAACGGACTCATGAGTTCCGCCGACTCCTGCGTGCAGGAGATGACCCGCTGCAACGCGCTCGGCGGCATCGTGTGGGACATCGAAGGTCAGCAGCTGGACGAAAGCTACGTCGGCGACCCGGCGCAGGCGGAAATCTGCGCCCCGGAAATCATTGGCATTTTTGACCAGTTCATGCGGAAGCTGAAGAACGCCGGTTTCCAGACCGGCTTCACGCTCCGGCCGCAGAAGTTCGATATCCGCATCGGGCGCGTGGATATCGACGGCACCCAGGTGACGTGGAAAAGCGGCGCGAAATTCAACCCGGAGTGGGCCAACGCGCCCGGCGCTCGCGGGGTGATCGCAGTGGCGAACAACAGCCGGAGAGTCGTCGCCGTCGATTCGCCCGAATGTCTGACGCTGGCGGCCGACGCGGGCCAGTGGACGGACACCGAATACATCTACGCCACGCAGACCAATACGTCGCACTTCGAGGAAATGCGGGCGAAGATCCAGTACGCATACCGCCGTTGGGGCGCGACTCTCTACTACGTCGATTCCACCCTGCGTTACAACGGTGACCTGACGCCCGGCGCGGACTTCGAATGGCTGCGCGAGGAGTATCCGGATGTGATGGTGTTTCCGGAATGGAAGGGCGTGCGCCACTATTCATCGACGTGGCCGTGGACCGACACCAATCTGGGCGCAATGTTCCCCGGACGGCAGACCATGCTGACCTATCCGCACGCGGCGGGCCTCATCCGCGTGCCGAACGATGAGCAGATCGACGCCAAAGAGGAACAGCTTACCGAAGCCGTCCGGACGGGCAATATCCTGCTGTTTGACGGCTGGTATCCGCACCATGCGAACGACGTGGTAATCCGCTGCTACCAGAACGCCGCATAAACGCAGAACGGGCCGCGAGGATTCAACCCTCGCGGCCCGTTTGGTTTGGCCTGCTCCGGAAAGAGCGCTGTGAGACTTGCCCGGTTTACTCCCTTTCAGTCGCGCGTATAGACGGTCAGCGTCAGTCCGAACGGCGTGGCCTTCAGCCGTTCATTCGGTTTCAGTTCGCGCATCGGGATCGGCACCGGCGGTTCCGACCAGTAAGGCAGCGACCGGTCTGCGCCCGGCCCGCCCTGATTGGCGGGATCGTCGCTCGAAATGAGATTGGACGTTGCGGCGTCACCCTTCGACATGGTGAACGGAACGCGCACGGCATTGGTGGACTGCACGCTTTCCGGCACCCAGGTATAGAGCGTTATCATGTCGTTCGCGTCGTCGCCCGGTTCGAGCGGTCGCGCCCAGTTCTGAAACGGACGATTGGGGTCCCACGGCTTTTTCGGCTCGACATCGTTGTTCGGAATGAACGGATAGTCGTAAATCGTCTGCATGGAAACGTTCTGTGAAGTCATCGGTGCTCCTTTGTTTTAGTGTTGAGGAATGCCACTGCCGCAACTGACCACCATTTGCCTCAACGCCGCCGAAACGGTGGTCCTGATCGTAATGATTGCGCTGCTGTACAAAGTCAACCGCTCGCTGAAACGAATGACCGCTCAGCATAAAGCCGCGATGGAGTTTGTGAATGGAATGGCGGACGGGGTGAATGAGCGCATGGCGGAGTTCGACGCCCGTATCCGCGTACTGGAACCGGGCAACCGCTGACAAAAGCACTAGGGGTGCAGGCTGACCGACGTGCCTACGGACGCCCCGGTTGAATCGGTCACCGTAACCGTATCCACGATGGCGTTCGGGATAGTCGCGGGCGCGGTGTAGAGGCCCGCCGCGTCAATCGTTCCCGTTCCCGTCACTTTCCATGAGAGCGTCGGATTGGGAACCGTCGCGCCGGTATTGTCCATGACCGTGGCGGTGAACTGCTGCGTCTCGCCCGGCCCAAGCGAGATGAACGTGGGCGCGACCGAAATGCGGTTCCCGCCCTGCGTCATCGTCACGTTGTAGGCGTTGCCATACTGATCGCTCAGGTTGCATGTTCCGGTCTGCCCGCCGCCCGTCGTGAAATTCAGGGTCGAGTTGCAGACCGTCCAGTCTGTGCCCATTGCCGCGATCATGGCGGCGAAGATGGCATTGATCTGATCCGGGTCCGCCGTCGTCTTCGGCGGTTTGTGCGTCACTTTTGTTGTTTCGTCCATAAACTCCTCACTCGAACCACGTCACGATGCAGATGCCGCTGCCGCCCGCTCCCGTCGTCACATTGGCGCCGCCGCCGCCGCCGCCCGTGTTCGGCTGACCGGACTGAGCGACACCGGCGGTAGGGCCATATCCGAAGCCGGAACCGAGGCCGCCGCCGCAGGAACCGGCGCCCGGTATTACGCCGGTCCCGGAACCGATCTGGCCGAATGCGCCGCCGCCGCCGCCATAGCCATAAAGCCCGTTGCCGCCGTTGCCGGATATGCCGAACTCCGTATAGGTTCCCGTAGGTCTGGGCAGATAACCCGCCGACCCGGCGCCACCACCGCCGCCACCACCCCACGTCGTGCCGGACCATCCCGGCCCGCCACCTGAGTTCTGCGGACTGCCGGATGCGCCACCCGCCGACCAGTAATCATTGGAGTGCCCGCCTTTACCGCCACCCGCCGTCAGATAAGGGCCGAAAGTGCTGTCGCCACCATTAGCGGCAACCGGGGCAGCCGGATTGGCGCCACCGCCACCGCCGATAGTGACCGCGACAGGCCCGGTGATCTGAATGATTCGTTTTACGACGCCGCCGCCGCCACCACCGCCGCCACCGTTACCGCCGCTGGCGCCGTATCCGCCACCGGCCCCGCCACCGCCCACGAGCAGAACTTCAACCCATCCGCCGCTGACCAGCAGAGAAGTTGAAGGGCTGAATGTACCGCTCGCGGTAAAGACCTGCTGTTTCTGAGCTTTCGCCGGAAGATAACTCACAGCCTCACTCCCACCACGTCACAATGCAGATGCCGGAACCGCCCGCGCCCGTGTTATTGGTGGCCGAACCGCCGCCACCGCCACCGCCGCTGTTGGGCGTGCCCGCAGTTACATAAAACGCGCCGCTGCCAGGGGTGCCGAGGCAATAGCCATGACCGCCACCGCATGATCCGCCACCGCCGTCATTTCCGTTGCCGCCGCAGGAACCGCCACCACCGGCATAGCCATCCAGCCCCGGCCCGCCACATGCAGCCAGCGGCTTAATCAGCGTCGCCTGTGGACTGTTGGCGTTGTAATAGCTGCTGGAAATATCCTGCTGCTGACCGCCCGGTCCGCCCGCGCCGCCGCCGCCACCGCCGAAAGTATTGGACTGGTTAGCGCCCGCGCCGCCGGAGTACTGCGGAGAACCGGAAGTGCCACCCGGCCCGTATCCCTGCGGTCCCTGACCACTGGCCGAACAATCGCCGCCGCTTCCGCCACCAGCTGTCAGATAAGGACCAAAAGTGCTGTTGCCGCCGCTACCGCCGAGGCCGCCCGTGACTCCGCCGCCGCCACCGATGGTGACTGCCACGGCTGCGCCGATCTGAATGATCCGCCTGACCACGCCGCCGCCGCCGCCGCCGCCGCCATTCTGTCCGGTTCCGCCAGCGCCACCGCCGCCGACCAGAAACACTTCAATCCATCCGCCCAGATTCAGGAGTCCGGCGGAAGGATTGAACGTTCCGCTCGTCGTGAAGACCTGCTGCTTCCGGATCTGCCCCGCAAAGATATAGCTCATAAGCGCGGCTCAGAAGACATACCAGTGACCGGCCCCGTCGTTCGACAGTTCATAGGATGAGTACGGCGCCGTGAGGACGAAGCTCGCCTGACCGTCAATGGTCTGCCCGCCCGGTCCCTGAATGGTAACGGGGTTGGCGCTGGTATCGACTTTCTTGATATTGACCATGCGGCCTGCGGGCTGAGTGCTCGCATCATAGAGCGTGCGAGTGATCGCGCCACCGGCCGCATTCACGTTTTCATAAAGCGTCAGGTACGCGTTCGATACATTGCCCGATGCTCCGATGTTCATCATGGCGCTGGTCGGAGGCGGAGCGACCGGCGCAACAATGGAGCCCGGCGTGAAGGTCGCGAACAGATACCAGGTTCCGGCCCCGTCATTCACCAGCATGACGCCCGCTTTGGGATTCGTGATCGATATATTCGCCGCGCCGTCGACGGACTGACCGGCCATCGCCTGCACGACCACCGGATTCAGGGTCACATCGTTTTTCTTGATATAGACGACCCGGCCCGCCGAAAGAGTGGCGTCGAACAGCGTGCGCGTGATCGCGCCGCCCCCGGCATTCACGACTTCATAGAGCGGCTGATATCCGCTGCTCACATTGCCGGATGCCGCGATATTCAGGACTGTGGTCGTGACCAGTCCCGCCGAAACGAGCGGGCTTGCGGCGAGCGCCACGTTGAGCGAAGCCACCCAGATGAAGGACTGAACGCTGTTGCGGTTCGCCTGCGGATTGACGGCGCCGCCGCCCACAAAATTCGCGGGCCATGTGAAGGCGTGATTGCCCGCCGCGTCCTGCGTGATGACGAAGTTATAGACCTGCCCGTTGACCGGATTCTGGAGCGCCGAACTCGTAACATCGCCGGTCAGCGTGACCTGAAACCCGTTCGACAGCAGGGCGTTGAATACCAGAGACGGCGAATAGGCCACCGTGGTCAGCAGCGTCACCACATCCGCATTCGTCCGGATGTTGGCGAACATCGCGACGAGATTCGCGTAATTCGAGTCGAGAACGCTGTAGCCCTTGTTCGACAGCGCCTGCGCGAGCGCGGCGGTGAAGGTGCTCGACTGATACATGGCCTTGTTGAACAGGTTGGACGGACAGATAGCCGTGACCGGAGCGCCGTTCTGACGCAGCGGATCGGCCTGATACTGCGAGTCCGACTCTGCATTCGTCAGATTCGGATTAAATTGAAGGAAGTTCGTCGGCATGGTTTTACGGCTTATGTGAACTTTCCGAGATCGAAGCCCGCTTCCTGCGGCGTATTGACATCGAAGCCGAAGTACGGCATCTGCGGGAACGTGTAGTTGTAGAGCACGCCTTCGGGCCGGGGCACGATCATGTCGAAATAAATCATGTCCTGCATGATGGGCGAGAACTGTCCGGTCAGCTGGATCGTGGCCGACATATCCTGATGGTCCTGAATCTGAATCGCGCCGCCGGGAAAAACGCCGGGCCAGAACCCCTGAAATGAATCGATCTGACCGTTCCAGTGATTGCGGAAAACGGTGGTCAGCAGCAGAATGCGGTAATCGGAATCGCTCAGGACCGGGCTGACCATCTGCGTGATATTGACCGTGAAGCCCGTGCCGCCGGTAGGTTCAGAGGTCGCAAGACCGTTCGCCACTTTGTAGCCGTGGCCTGCGGTGTAGAGCTTGATGCCGGTCACGCCGCCGTTGCCATCGACCGACGTGATCTGCACCTGTCCGTTGGTCGCGCCGCTCTGGATGATCAGCAGAGTATCGCCGACCTTATAGCCGGACCCGATGGCGCTTCCGATGGCGACATTCAGGATTCCGGTGGGCTGAAACGGAACCGTCCTCGCGCGGCCGACGATAGTGCCGAGCATGTCCAGCTGCTGCCCGGTGGCGGTATTCAGATTGAACTTCGCCGCGAATGTCGCCAGGCACGCCGTGATGTCCGCGAACATCTGGAGGTTCGCGGTGAGCCACGACGTCATGTTTACCGAGCCGCGATACTCCGAAGTGACGAGCTTCAGGTAGTACGCGGGCGGCTTTGAAAACGGACCCGGCTGCGCCATGTTCAGACCTGCACGACCTGCACCTGAGAGGTATTGGCCTGCGCGGCTTTGTTGAACGGCATCGCGATTGTGGTGAACGCGGCGACGGGCGAGTAGAACACGACCGTGACCCCGTTGCCGGTCGCCGTCGCGGGCAGAGAAAGCGTTACGGTCGAACCGGAAATCCCGGCGACGGTGGTCCCCGCCTGAATGCCGGGTCCGGTAACGGGCTGGTTACTGGCAATGCCGGTGACCGATCCCGTGATGGCGAGGGTCTGCGAACCGGCGGTCGTGTTGCCGGTGGTGGAAGCCGCCTGCGCCCCGTAGGTGATGGCGTTGACGGTGAATGCCGGATTCTCCGGATCGGGCCGCGCCGTCAGCGCCGCGTCGAACAGTTCGCCGTACACGACGGGCTGGCCGATGCCGAGGCCGTTGAGGTAGTTGATCACCGCCGTCTGCACGGCTGTGAGCATTGAAGTATTGAATGCGCTGGAGATCGGATGCACGCTGACCGACACGAAAATCTGGAGGTAGGTCAGAATGTCGAACCGGATCGGCATCGCGAAGTTGCCGTTATTCGGATCGGTGACGGTGACCGTGGTCGAGCCGTTAGTGTAACAGCCGATTCCCCGGTTGTTGTAGATGGCCTGCGCGATATCGGCGGGCGCTCCGCCTTCCACCACGCACTCGATGGAATGCGCCGGGAGCCCGTTCGAATCGGTCGCATTGGTGGGGTTCTCGTAGACCTGCGAGCGCGTCACGCCGCTCACGGCGGCGATGCCTGCGGCTGTTCCGGCAGGGAGCGAAAGCGATGGCAGAGACTGCGAAATCATGAGGCGCGCCCGGTAAGCGGAGTCGGCTTCAATCGGATTACCCGCTGTAGCCGCCGCCGCATTATTGACCCCGGTCCATCCCGCCGTGGGGGTCGCGATGATCGTAATTGTGTTCGGCTGCGCCGTGACGGCGCCGATATTCTGCGCCGTGGCGGAGACGGTAATGCTGCCGCCCGAGGGAATGGTTACGGTTTGCGGCAGCAGCCAGTAATTGCCGATCACATCGAGCGCCTGCCCGCTGGTGATGACGGCCCCGGCGTTGCCTGTGATTGTGAGCAGCACCGTCGAATACGTGCCCACCTTGCGCGGCGTCCCGATGAGCACGCCGAGCAGATCAAGCTGCGGACCGACAGCGCTCGCGAGGCTGAATCCGAGATACACCTGCTGCATCGCGGAGTTCGTATCCGCCGACACGAGCGACCGTATGGCGAGGTCCTGGTAGTCGGGGACATCGGGCGCAAGCCACACCGTTGCGCCGTAGATGCCCTGGTAATGCGAGATGAGCGCTGCGAGGATGTCGGAATAGGACGGGATCACCAGACCCGCATCGGTGATCGAAGGCGGTACGTATGCCATGTGGATGAAGTAAAAAAAAGAAGCGGCTTCAGACCGCCGTGGTCACGGCAGCGCTCTGGCCCCCGCCGTTCTGGATCGTCAGCGCGACGACGCCGAACTGCGTAATGACGAGCGCCGAATAGTTGTAAGTCCTTGCCGACGTATAGCTGATATTGACGTTTTGCAGGCCGATCACGAACGGCGCCGCGAGGATGCGTTTACGCAGCGTGAGCGCCACGCCCGCCGAGGTGCTCGCCACTCCGAGGATTTCCTGAAACAGCGGCAGCCCCACCGTAAGGTCCTCGTACCACTCGCCGACGAACAGGAGCAGCATCTGCCGGATAATCTGCGCGACCGCCGGAAGGTCGCTCAGATAATCACCGAGGCTGTGGCCGCGTATCGGGTCCCACGCAGCGGAGAGCTGGCGGACCGTGATGCTCGCCATTTTTATTTACCGATGCCGTTGGCGATGAGCGCCTGCCGCATGTTGTTCACGAGATTCACGAGCGTCGTCACGTCCGCCGCGCTCGCGAAACCCCAGGCGTTCGGCGGCCCGGTAACTGAAGCCGTGGCCGCCACCCCAAGACCGGCGGCCGACTGCGGCGACTGACCGTTACAACTGAAGCCCTTGTTGACCTGAAGCGTGCCGTTGGCGAGCGCGACCGCCGGGCACGTGATGGTGATCTTCCCGGCCGCGAGGTCGATAATCACGCTCGCATCGTCCGAGCGGATCTGCATCGACTGCGCGGAATAGTTCTGGAGCTTACGCGGCTTCGAGCGCACGCCGAACAGCGCCACCGCATCGGAGAGGTCATGGCGGCGGGTATCCACCGGAACAAGCGCGTTCTTTCCGTCCGAGCCGTTATCGAGCCAGTGATCGAGGATCGTATCGGAGAAAAGCAGAATGCATTCATCGCCCGCCTGAATCGGGAACGTGATATCCCACCCGCCGCCCGTCGCGATCATGACCGGGACTTCATGCAACACCGGCAGCGCCCTTGCTTCCCGCACCATGTTGACGGGCACGTCGGGAGCGTTGGCGTTTCGCTGGACGATTTCGGCCGTCACGGCCATGACGTCAACGGTCTGATTCACGGCGTCGAATGCCTGCACGACCGCAGGGACCGCCACACGGATACCTTCTTCAATGGCCTCCGTATGACGCCAGATTCGCTCCTGCGAAGGGGCGACGCGCTCGGCGAGCGTAAGGCCGAAATTGGTCAGAGAAGTTGCCATTGAAATGTTCGGGAAGTTTTCAGCCGACGTTCGGGGCGGTGACGAGAAAGCGGGGCTTGAAGAAATTGGCGGTCTGCGCCGTGATGTCGGTATACCAGTCCCCGCCGTGCCCACGGCTGTCGCCGACATGCCGGACCGCCGAGACCACGTACATGCCGGTGGGATTCGGGATCGGGCCGAACGAGTTGATCGCTACCTGAAACTGCTGAATGGGCGCATTCGCCATCGGCGGGACTTTGATGATGGTCCCGATATCGACCTGAGCATTGAGCAGCACGCGCAGCTGAATGCCCTCCTGCGTTTGCTCAGGAACGCCCAGCAGCGTAGGCGTCACCGGCACATTGCCGCCCGCGTCCGAAGGCGAGCCGGGCGGCACGAACACGAATTGCGGCGGCGTATCCGGGTCGAATACGAGCGGCCGCACATTGATCCCGTGCGGGCCGAACCAGATCTGTACCTGATTGTCTTTTGCGATCTGGCGGAAGATCGCCCCCGGAGTATCCTTGAAGGTTTTATAACGCGATAGCTTCAGATTATCGAGTTGATTTCGTGTGTCGGGGTCCGGCACATTGACCGGCAGCGAGGCGGCCTGCGCCGCCTGATGCAGGATATCGAGCATTGACGAGTTCTTCGGCGAGTTGAACTGAATGGGATTCTGGGCGTCCTGCATGAAGCCGTTCATGCAGCGCAGCGTCATCTTCCAGTCGGTCACGTTCTCGCGGGTCCAGACCGGCTGGAAGACATGCCCGTCGAATATCTGATTCGCCTGCGCATTGAACGGCTGGCCGCTGCTGTCGGTTTTGTACCCGGCCGAGATGGTTACGCGGTCGCCGAGTACGGCCGGGTCGAAATACACCATCCGTGGTTTGGAGTTAGCGATAGGCGACCCCACCAGGTGGCCTGACCCGGCCTTTTGCAGGTCGCCGCGCAGGCCCGCGCCCGCGTTGATGATCGTTACCGTGGCCTGCCAGTAGGCGGTGAGCGCCTGCGCGTCGGTAGAGAACGAGACGCGCAGCGGTTCATCGTCCTGCTCGCTCGTCAGCAGGACTGTAGACCCGGCCTGCATGGCGATTTCGACCGCCCATGCCCGGCCAAACCACGGCAGATTAGCCAATCAGCCTGCCTGCCCAATCGGCGCCGGTTGCTTGACGAGTTCCCGGCCGTTCGGCGCCAGTTGCCAGTTGCCTTCGAGTCCATGCTGGCGCCCGAACAGGAACAGCACGCCCTGACGCTGCCCGGCGAGCGCGATGGCCTGTTTGTCGAGGTCCGCGAGGACCGAGATCGTCGCGTCATCGAGCGGGAACTCCTGTTTTTCGGCGGTGACCGGCGGCTGCGCCGGGGCCGGAGACACTTCGGGCTTTCCGTTTTTTGATTCCATCTGATTTGCTCCTTTTTGTGAGTAGTTAGAATCCCCGTTCGCCTGTTGGCGGCAGGGAGTTCGGGTCGAGAATTTCAGCCGCGCGCTGAGTCGTGATGAGGCCGATCCGCGCCTCATCGTTAACCGCGTCGATTACGTTCTGCGCGGTGATGTCGATGATCGATGCGGACATGATCGAAGTCTGGATCGACAGCATGAGTTGTCTGTCCGAGTCGCTGATGCCGGGGAAATCCGCATAGTTGTCCACCGTGATCAGTTCGTCTTTGGTGTACCGGGCGCGAAAGCCCTGCGTGCTGAACTGCGTCGGCGGCGGAGTCGGTTCCGGCGGTGGAATAACCGGGGGCGTGAAGGTTGTGCCGTCATAAGACCAGCCGATGCCCGGTTCCGGATTCATGCCGGTGATATCAACCGAGCCGGGATAGTTTTCTTCCGCCCATGCCGCATCGGCCACGATGATGTTCACGACGATGCCGTTCTGGATGACGGCGTGAATGGTTTCGTTTGGCGCTGCCATTTCTCTTTTTTACTCTCTCCACTGAAGAATTACGATGCCCGATCCGCCTGCCTGCTGATAACCGCCGCCGCCGCCCGTATTAGCGGCCCCCGCAGTGTTATAGCCACCACCGCCGCAACTGCCGGTCGCGCCACCCGTGCCGTTTCCCGTGGCGCCGGAACCGCCCCCGGCGTAGCCTTCGATGATGCCCATGCCACCGCCACCGTTACGGTTTCCGGGACCGCCCGCTCCGCCGCCACCCGAACCGGACCCCGTTCCGCCCATCGTGTACTGAGGCGTTCCACTGGGGCCACCGAAGTTGGGAGCGCCCTGCGGAGGATATCCGCCGCCTGCGGTCCAGCCACCGAATGAACTCGATCCGCCTTGCGAATTCGCTGCGCCTCCGCCTCCTACCGTGACCGGTGTATTACCGGTGACGTTGACCCATTTCTTATAAACGCCGCCTCCGCCTCCGCCCCACCCTCCACTTGCTCCGCCACCGCCACCGACGATGATGGCGAAGACCTGACCGCCTGCGGCCAGCAGACCGGCGCTTGGCACGAACGTGCCGGATGCCGTGAAGGTCTGCGACTTCTGATTCACGCCGAGAAGATTGATTCGCTGGCTGACCAGCTTGATCGGTGGATTCGGCATTTCATTCTTCCCAGGTGACGATCACGATGCCGGAACCTCCCGCGCCTCCCGGTGCGCTCGATGGTCCGCCGCCGCCACCGCCGCCGCCCGTATTCGGATATCCGGACGAAGCGGGGTACGTGTTGTTGATCCATCCGTATCCGGCTCCGGAACCGCCGATGCCCGGAAAAGAACCGCCTAACTGAAAGGGAGATCCGCCACCGCCACCGCCATAGCCTTCGAGGCCGGGACCTCCGTCACCGCTTCGGTAGACTCCGCTGCTCTGATTGGCCCAGGCGTCCGTGCCGCCGCCACCGGCCCCGCCGCCGCCACCGCCGCAGTATCCGATTCCGTCATTCTTTCCCCCGGCGCAGTTATTCGGCGATCCTGCCTGACCACCGGCTCCGCCACCGAAACCGCCCGTACCGCCACCGGCTGTGAAGGCGCCAAAAGATGAAGCTCCGCCTGTGCCTCCGTTACCGCCCGCGCCCGTAGCGGCTGCTCCGCCACCGCCTACTGTGACGGTCACAGCTCCGGTTACCTGGATCAGCCGTCTGACCACTCCGCCGCCGCCACCGCCGCCGGGAGAAATCGCTCCCGTATTGCCGCATCCACCACCGCCGCCGCCACCAACGACGAGCACGATGGCCCATCCGCCGTTAGCGGTGAGGCCAGCGGTCGGCGTGAATGTTCCGCTCGACGTGAAGGTCTGCGTGAAGGTCTTGACGACGGACCCCTTCGGCGCCGATCCGAGCGATGATCCATCCGGGAAAGTGAGCACTCCGCCGTTCAGCGTCAGCCCCTGATTCATGTTCACCACGCCGGTCGCGAGATTGATGTAGAACGGACGCAGGCCGTTGAAACCGCCGTAAGGACTGCCGCTCGCGGTCAGCAGAATGTAAAAGTTCGACCCGTCGTTATAGAGATATGTCCCGTACCCGTTTACCAGATTGATTCCGTACCCACCGGGGCAGGCAATAGTTAAAGGCGCTGAACTTGCCGTGTACGTTCCGATCAGAACCGTCCCGCCTGCGGGCTGAAGCGAGATAGGGTAAGCCGTGTTCTGCCCGTCCACCTTGGCCTGTATCCATGCGGCATAGCTGCCTCCGGTGATGGCTCCGAACTGAAGCTGTACGGTCGAACTGGAATAGAACTGAGCAATCGAACCGGCGCTCGAATTGAGAGCGGCATTACCGACCGATCCGTGTACATCGAGAGGCGCTACCGGCGCTGCGCTCGCTGTGGCGGAAATACCGATGCCGACGTTACCCGCCGCGCTTACAAGGATCGGTACAGCCGCAGTCGAGAAATCACCTGCTGCCGCCGTGTTCATCTGAAGGAAAAAGGCGTTGCCGCTGCTGTTAGTGAGCCAGCGCCATAATCCGCCCGCCGTCACGCTGCCGTTCGGGTCCTGCCAGATAACTCCCGCGTAAACGCCCTTCAGATGCAAAAGGGATATAGGCGCCGTTGTTCCGATGCCGACGTTGCCCTGTGCCGTTCCGTTGAGCACAACAGGATTGCCGGTAACATACATTGGCTTGAAAACGTTTCCAGCGCCGCGATCAATGGACTGGACATACCCGATTGAACTGGCGTAAACAAGTTCAACGCCCGCCCCCGTCGCTGGCGCACCGAATGAGCCTGTACTGCGAATGAAACCAGAGCAGTCGAGTAACGCGGCGGGCGCGGTCGTGCCGATGCCGACGTTGCCGCCCGAATCCACTGTCACCCGCGCGAGCGCGTTCGTCTGAAGCGTCAGAGCGCCCGCGCCGCCCGCCGCCACGGTGATGTTTCCGTTGCCCGATACGGTCGGCACGTTCGACAGCGTATATCCCGCCGCGTTGATGTTGCTCGTCCACGGCGTCTGATTCGCGCCGCCGGTCTGGATCGCCACGCCGTTGACGCGGAAGACTCCGGTTATATTTACGTCGCCCGCGACATCGACCGCATACTGAGGCGAGGTCACGCCCACGCCGATTCTGCTCGTGTTGTAAAGCTGGAATCCGGCTGCATTGACATTCGTCACCCAGGGCGTTTGTCCGCCTGCCGCCAGCGCCACGCCGTTGACGCGGATCGCGCCTGTGGCATTCACATCGCCGACCACATCGATGCCATAAGCAGGCGCGGTCAGACCCACGCCGATCCTGTTGCTGAGGATCGTCACATCGGGCGCGGTCCAGTTGTTCGATGTGAAGAAATACATCGGAGCAGCCGCGCCGTTATAACTGATCAGCGCCATTCCGCCGACGCCGGAAGCCTGACTCGAACCGGCGATTCCGCCCGTATTGGCGAGCAGACCCGGCCCGGCGCTGTCATAGGCGTTCAGCGTCACAACGCTGGTCGGATTCTGAACCGTGAGACGGGTCGCGCCGCCGGGATTCGCGGTGCTCTGGATATTGACATCGGTGGTGAATCCGGTCAGGCTGCTTCGGATATCGAGAGGCGCTCCCGGCGCCGATGTGCCAAGTCCCAGGTAACCGGCATTCGACAGCCGCATCCGCTCTGTCCATGCGCTCGATGCGAACATCGAGAACACGAGATCCGCGCCGGGCGAGGCGGACGGAAGACTGAGGCCGATATTCGCGGCGGTCGAGGGCGTGGCATCGGTCCAGAACGACAGGTAAGGCGCACCCGCTACGGATACGCCTGACCGGATCTGCGCGACGGCTGTAGCCTGCGCGATGCGTAAAACGGCGCCGCCGCTTGCCGTTGCGAGATCGAGCGCAACAAGCGGGGTCGCGGCCCCGATGCCGATACCGACCGATGCGGCATTGATCTGATTCACGCCTGCCAGGTTGTAGTTCGCGGCGTTGATGTTCGAAACCCAGGGCGTCTGACCGGCCGCGAGAATCGAGGGCGGAAGCGAACCGGTCAGCTTTGATGCGTTGAGACTCGTGATCCATGCGGGATCGGCGTAAGAACCGATGGTCGAAACGGCATTCGTTACGTTCGAGGCCGCGATCTGCGTTCCGCCGATGCGATAGATACCGGAGACATTCACGTCGCCGGACGCATCGACCGCATAATTCGGCGTTGTGTTGCCGCCAAAGCCTGCCATGCCCGCCGCGCTGATCTGTACGCGCGTCAGGCTGTTCGTATTGAGCGCGAGCGTTCCCGCGCCACCCGCCGCGAGAACGATGCTCCCGTTGCCCTGCACGGTCGGTACGTTGATCAGGGCGAATCCGGCTGCATTTACGTTTTGCAGCCACGGCGTCTGACTGAGCACCGCGCCGTTCTGAAGCAGGTTTCCGGAAACGTTGATGTTGCCTTTGACATCGAGCGTGTAGGCAGGATTCGAGTTATTGATCCCGACCGCGCCCGATGCGCTGATGTAGAAGTCGGATGTGATTCCGCGCGGGCTGATGAAAGCGTATGCGCCGGTTCCCGACTGAATCGTGAGCAGCGACGCCCACGATATTGCGCTGCCCGCCGTCGCCACGGACGGAGCGGTCATGAAGGCGATATACGCGCCCGATGTCGTATCCGTCGCGTTCCCGCTCATCGTCAGGCGGAAGGCGGGTTCATTAGCGACGATGTACGTTCCGCCCGCCGATCCCACCGCGTTCCATTCGAGGCCGACGCGGCCGCCGCCGTCCTGTACGACGATCCGGAAGTCGCTGTTCGCCCCACGCCCGACGAGAGCGGCGGCCGAGGCGGG
>Ga0126371_10002295_pt1 | contig 16430 bp, 10 predicted proteins | sample PanSoiMetaPlot_4_FD_110145 | JGI IMG/M metagenome (GOLD analysis project Ga0126371, IMG submission 110145) | Tropical forest soil microbial communities from Panama - MetaG Plot_4 | ecosystem: Environmental > Terrestrial > Soil > Tropical forest > Bulk soil | place: Panama | collected 2016-02-17 | reverse complement strand
GTCCTCCGCCTAATCCCCAAGCCAAGCCCACGCGCGGCGCCCAGGCGTTCTTGTTGCCGATATTGTCCTGGACCTCATAGCGCATGCCCAGACTCAGGGTCATGCTGGGCAAAATCCGCCAGTCGTCTTGTACGAATGGCGCCGCGTCCACCTGGCTGATCGTCGACAGAGGTGTTCCGCCCGCGACTGAGTAGTACGTGGGGCCGCCGCCCTGCGCTCGAATTTGGGCCATCGACATTCCCTGAGCGAGGCCGAGTTGCGTGATGGCGTAGGACTGAATGCTCGAAATCAGGCCTCCGGGATTCGCGGCGCAGAAAGGATTGGAGGAAGCGCTCGCGAGCGTCGCGCAATTCACACCCGCGAACGTGAATGTGCCATTGAAATTGCTGTTGGTGAAGCTCGATTCCTGCTGCCCGCGAATGCGCACTCCGAACTTGATGAAGTGCTTGTTGCGGGTCAGCGAGGTTATGTTCTGGTATTCGTAATTGGTCCGGTGGAGGTAGGTTAAGGCCGCGGAGGCTCCGCCGATGTCGAACGCTCCGGAGACGTTTACTTGAACCGGATCTACCGGGGTCAAACCGGGTAGGACGTTATTCCATGCCGTGTTGTTCGTGTTCTTTTGAAATTGAAACCGCGATTCATTCACGGCGCGCGCGCCAATCACCTGGGTTTCGGTGAGTTGAGCGGTGTGAGTATAGCCGGTATTGATCGTCTCCTGGTTGGCCAACGAACCGGTGGTGGGTGAATAGAACGTGGGGAGGTTCAAATTCCCGATTCCGCCGTTGGGACTGTTGGTGTGATTGAACGAATACCGCCCGGACAAAGTGATGTTCTTAGTCAACTGATAATCGATGCGAGGGCTCACCTGATAACGCGTCGAGTAGTCCGGATACCAGGAGTAAAGGGACGTTCCCGTAAAGGATTGAACCGCCGCCAACGAAGTGGGCAGTTGCGTCGGGTCTTTGGCCTGGATCAGCGAGACTAAATCCTGCTTGCGGTATTGGAAGTCTACGTTGAATGACGACTTCCTGGTGAGAGGGCCTCTCAGGGCAGTTTGAGCCTGTTTCTGCGAATAACCAGGCCTAAAAGTATTGGAAAAGGGATTCCGGGAGTTGAAAATGGAGTCCATGTCTTCCAAAAGGAGGCTCCCGCCAAATTTATCCGTGCCGGGCTTGGTGAATATCTCGATGCGGCCGAAACCCATCGTGTCGAATTCGGCGGAAAATGGGTTCGAATTGATGCGGATTTCGCGGATGTTTTCCTTGGGAGGAAGCTGGCCGTTGCTGAAGCCGTCGATATAAATCTGGCCGCCGTTGGGGCCTACGGAGGGACCTGCGAGCGCGAGCAGATCGGCTTGCAGGTCGTCGGGATCGTCGGACAAGAAATCGAGGTCTTCGCCCTTCAATATAATTGCGCCGGCGTTCTTCTCGGGATCGATTTGGATACCCTGCGAGTCCTGAACCGTGACTTCCTGCTTTTCCACTGCCACCGTGAGCGGCGCATCCAGCGTCGCGCCACGGCCCACATTGAGTTCGAGATTCGTCTTTTCGAAGAGATTGAAGCCCGGGGCGGCGACGCGCACGGTGAACTGGCCCCCAGGCAGCCCCACGATGGTGTAGTTGCCGGTAGAATCGCTGGTGGCGACCTTCACGGTATTGGCGGGGCCGGTGAGAGTAACGGTGGCGCCGGGAATACCCGCGCCCGACGGATCTGTGACTTGTCCGCGAAGACTGCCCGTGGACTGGGCCAGGAGCCCCGATGCCGCCAGCGCGCTCAAACAGCCGGCGAGAATGCACGTCTTAACTAGGGTCATTTAAATTCCTGTTAATGTAAATGTTTTCCGGCGAGCCTGGGGGTTATTGTCCGCCGCCACCCCCGCCGCCGAACCCGCCGCCGAGATCCCACGATCCCAACGACATCTCCTGCGTTCCCGGTTTGGTAAGGATGGGTTCGGCGCCGGCCAACAGCTTGATCGCCGTGATCTTGCCGGCCGTTGCGCCCACCGTACTGGAAACTACGATGGCGTCTCCTACCTTGAGATCTGCAATCGTGATATTAGGGCTATTGTCCAACATGGACTGAACGTCGGCGTTGCCGCCCCGGAAGCCGCCCCCTCCGCCGCCGCGCGCGAAATCGCCTCGCCGGCCGCCGACCGGAGAGTCGCTTTGACCGCCGGCGCGTCCCGGTTCTGCATCGCCGCGCCCGCGGCCCTGCCCGGCATTGCCACCAGGCTGCGGGGCATCGCCATGAAGTTGGACGGCGATCCGTTGCGCCAGCGCCGGCTGAATCTTCTTTACGCTCGAGTCCGCCACCAGCTTCACCGTTAGCGGCTTTTTGGCGTCCAGATCGCGAACTTGCATTTCGTTGGCTGCAGCGTTGATCGAAAGGATCACGCCGGCCATGGTGCGGAAGTTTCCTGAGACGATTTCCACCGCCGACATCTTGGAATTATCCGCGCTCTTATCGCCGCGGGCGCGTACCTGATCGCCCGTTTTGATCTCGGCCAGCCCGGACGGCTTGGCGTCCTGAAAATTCACCGAATCGGGGGCGTAACGCCGGATAATCGCGTTGGGAGCCGGAGTAAGCACCATCGGCTTGACGCCGGCGAGAGTGCGCACGCTAATCGTCACCGAATCGGATGTTACCGCGGTCACCAAACCTGTTGCGCCGCGAGCGGTCCAGTCCGCCTGGTCGGCTTCCTGTTTCTTGGCGATGTCGCCTTGCGTCATCACCACAACCAACGTCGCGGCCACGGTTTGGTTTTCGATTCGGCCTCGCGCCAGAACCCGGTCGCCGACTTTGATCTGGCCGAATTCGATGGGTTCGGCTTTGCTGAGATCGGTTGCGCCCGGCGCGACCCTGCGAAAGCTCGTGCGGGGCTGAAGAGTGACTGTCAATTCCTGTCCAGCATCGGTCTTCAGCGTCAAACTGGAGCCCGCGGCTTCCATCTTGGTCACTGTGCCACTGGCAGTCTGGATAGCCGGCTGCGATTGCTGCGCCCATGCGGCGGCAGCCATCACCAGCGCCGGAAAAGATCGCGTCAAAGCATTAAAAACACAACGCATAAGTCTACCGCCCCAAATCGCGCAACTGCTAGTAAAGACTGCCCCCGCCGAGGCCAAGGTTACATCGTCCGGCGGGCTTTTTCACCCTGCCAACCGGCTTATTTACTTTCGCTTACGGACTTCCAGCGCCTTCGCTTCGACCTCCCTCCCGCAGACCGATGGCCGGCAGATACTCACCCAAAGGCCGCCTTTCCCACCAGTCGCCCGTCCGGCGGCGAGTTTCCCAGTCCGTGAACCGGTAGTCATAGGCCTCGGCGCGAATATATTTTGGCCGGCGCCCCGGAAAGGGATTGTACTCCAGCAGGCCAAGGACGTCCGGCGATCCCTGCAGCAATCTCAAAGCAAAGCCGACCAACCAGGGGTTCGACCTGAAATTCCCCAGCGCGGCAAACCACATCTGCCAATCCAGCCGCGGCTGATGAGGCTGCACCCATCGAGGTGCGCGGTCCTGCCGGCCGGGCTTATAGCGGAATTCGTAGGCCTGCCACTGCTCGCCATCGTCGGAACCTTCCACGATAATTTCCGTCCGCGTAGTACTCATCACCGCGAAGAGGCCATAGGGATTCGCGATCTGAAAGGGCGCGAGCATGCGGCCGAGCGTATGAAGCGGCTCGGGCGCGCCGCCTTCCACGGTTTCGAAGATGCGAGTCGCGCCGAGCGTCAAAAGGAGAGCGGTGAGCAATGCCAGCCCGAGGCGTGCCGGTTTTGTCGCCGGCAGCGCTTTGGCAGGCGGCGCAAAACGACTGCTTGCCCACCGCAAGGCTCGGTCATCAAAGAGAAAAACGGTCACCGCCATTGTCAGAAGATTGAAGAACGCATAGTTGCCTGTCAAGAAAATGAGCAGTTGAAGCGCGAGCGTGGAAAAAGCGCCGGCCTGGCGCAGCTTCCGTGGGGCGAAGATCAGAAACGGCGCCACAAGCTCGATCGCAAGCGTGGCGAACGTCGCTCCGCGCAGGACCCGCGCGGGGAGCTTGTCGGCGTACCATGCGAGGACCGTCGGCAGCGGTTGGGTGTGGAAGTGATTCTGGAGCGCCGTCAAGTTTCTCCAGGTGGGATCGTTGCTTCCCAGCTTGACGTAACCCGAAAGGAAATAAAGCCGGAACGCCAGCCAGCGGTAGAGCCAGGCGATGGTGCGCTGACCGGAAGCGGAGCGTCCGAAAAAGATCGCCAGAAAGCCGGCTTCCAGCAAAAGGGAATCCCACTGGAAAGAGAGAAACTCCTGCGCTACGGAGCTGAAGGAGAGGTAAAGCACCCAGCAGGCGGCGAGCGCCAGTCGTTCGACGCGGCCAAACAAAGCCAGCGCGCCGAACACCATGCCCAGGAAGGCGGCGCCTTCCAATATGCGATCCGTGGAAGCCCACCAGAACACGGAGGGCAGCGCCAGGTAACGCATAGGACCAAAATTCGCCGCAACACGGGCGAGAAAGTCCCTGGCGGGCTGGATGCCATGCGATCCCATGAGCCCGAGAACCTGCACAGCGAGAGAGCCGAAGGCGACGATGTAAATCGCCGCGAGGAGGCGGAGAAAAATCCATTGGGTCGTGGCGAAGCGCTCCGGCTCGATGCGCGTTCCAAAAGTGAGGCGCGTGGTCCAATAAAACAGGTTCCTGTGGCGGGCAATGAACCGGTACGACGCTTCGGAAAGGAAGGCCAGCACGCGCGAAGACTCATACAGCTTTTCGCGCCCGAGAGTTTCGAACACGGCTCTGGCGCCGCTTGCGACCGAGCCGTCTTCGCGCACAAGCTGCACAGCCTCCGCGTAGGCTTTGCGCGGGATTTGGGGAAAACGCGAGCTAGCGTCTTGCGCCGGCGCGTAGTCAATCTCGCCCGCCGTCAGGATCTTCCAATAGTCGATCCAAATCCGGCAAAATGCACACTTTCCGTCGTAGATGAGGAGCGGCTTGGCGAGCGACTCAGGCGTTTTTCTACGCTAGCATGACCGAGGCGGGCGTGATGTCTTTAATGTGCGGCGTGCCGCACTGACGCATGGTCAACGTGAGTTCGGCGCGCAGGATTTCAAGCACCCGCTCTACGCCCTCTTGGCCGAATGCCGACAAGCCATAGATGTAGGGACGGCCGACGCCCACCGCGCGTGCGCCGAGCGCGAGAGCCTTGAATACGTCGGTTCCGCGCCGGAAGCCGCCGTCGACCAGCACGGGAATCTGGGCGCCCACAGCGTCCACCACTTCCGGGAGGCAATCGACGGTCGCGCGCAAAGTCTCCGTCGAGCGGCCGCCGTGATTGGAAACAATGATTCCGTCTACGCCGTGCTCGCGCGCCAGGCGAGCGTCCTCGCGGCTGTCGATGCCCTTCAACAGCAGCTTCATCTTGGTGAGCTTTTTCAACCGGTTCACCCATTCCCAGGTGGCATTGGGCGGATTATAAGATTGCGGAATTCCCGTGAACATGGGCAGGTCGCCATCGTGGCGCCCACCGCGGTCGGTGGTGTGGCATCCGACGCAGTTGCGGGTGTCGGTGCGCCGAAAGCGCTCATAGGTTTCCGAGTTCCGGCTTGCTAGCAGATCGACGGTCCAGACCATGGCCTGGCAACCGGCATCCTCCACGCGGCGCACTAACTTTTCCGTGGCGTCCCAAGTGGTGGGGATATAGAGTTGATACCAGGGCGGTCTTCCCAGAGCCTTGCCAACGTCTTCCACCGAGTAGGTTGTGACGGTCGAAAGGACTTGCAAGGATTTCTTGGCGCGCGCGGCGCGGGCCACCGCAAGCTCTCCTTCCGGATGGAACATTTTTTGGCCACCCACAGGGCAGAGAAAAATCGGCGTCTCCCAAGTTGTGCCGAAGAGTTCCGTGGAGAGGTCAGCTTGCGAGACATCGACCAGGCGGCGCGGCCGGAGTTGAATATGCTTGAAAGCGGCCAGATTGGCTTTGAGCGTCAGATCGTCGTCCACGCCCGACGCCATGTAACCCCAGTGGGCGGGAGGCAGCGCTTTATGCGCCGGCTCTTCGAAATCCATTACGTTAATGGCGTCTTTTGCTGCGGTGAGCGCGACCGAAGGATTCTGTCCGAATAAAGGTCCGCGCGAATGCGCTAGCAAGGGGCTGGCCGCAAGGAACCGCAAGAACCTGCGGCGGCTTTCGGCGGAGGAAATCACGACCGCCATTCTAACATTTGCATTGCTTTGCGAAAGGGCGACTGAGCCAGCTTCCGTCTTCCGTGATCCTCGCGGCTCTATGAGACCTGCCAGTAAATCGAATAGCGGCGCCCGAAGATACTGTTGAGAGGCAGGAGCGCGACATCCGTCGCCTGGCCCGCCGTGCGAAATGTGAGTGGCTTATCCGCCGGCCTGATCCACGCGCCCGGGTCCGCTCCGGCGGCTCGGAACGTTGGAATCGAAATCGCGGGTGCGCGCCGCAAGGGAGGCCCGTTCACGGCCGGTCCGCTCATTAATTCCGCGGTCAAGCCCTCCACGCCCAAGTCGCCCGCCAGAACGAGCGGCCCATACAGAAACGCTTGCACTGTGCGATCATCCGGCATGGCCTCGACCGAGAGATGCATCGGCAATCCCATCTCGATGCTGTCCCCATTCTTCCAAGTGCGGGAGAGAGTGAGATAACTGCCCGGCGCCGCCGTTGCGTCTAATGGTTTGCCATTGAGCTTGACGGTTGGTCCGCTTTCGAGCCACGAAGGAATCCGCAGGCGGATGACAATCGCCACCGGCTGCTTTACGCTGACCGTCAGACGGGTCGCCTGCTCCTCCGGAAACTTCGTCTCTTGCCGCAGCCGGAAGCCTTTCTCGTTCCAGTTCAGCTCCGACGGCACGAACAGATTCACATAAATTCCCGCCCGGTCCCGCCAGTAAATGCTGTCATTCAGCTTGGAGTATTCCTCGACGCCTGTCCCGGTGCAACACCAGAAGCATTGGTCTTCATCGCAAAAGGTCTTCCAGGCGCCCGGCGAGTGCGAAAGGTAATACTGCGTGTGGCCCGTACTTGGCTGGATCGTGCCGATGCGATGGTTGAGCAGCGTGCGCTCGTAGTAATCGAAAAGGCGGGGATCCGGGTTCCAGCTATACAGATGACGCGTCAACTTCAGCATGTTGTAGGCGCAGCAGCACTCGGCCGTGGCCGACGATTGTTTCAGCTCGGCGGCCAGTTGGCGCGGCGGCGCCAGCCAACCTTCTCCGTTGCTGGTCCCATTCGTCACGTACGAACGCGCGGTGCTCACTTCATAGAAGAAATAATCCGCGACGTCGTGAAAGCGCATGTCGCCGGAGATCTCATAACGCCGGGCCGCGCCGATCACCTGCGGGATATGCGTGTTGACGTGCAGGCCACGGAGCTCGTCGCGGCGGAGCGCCAGGGGATTGAAGAAAACCTTCTTAGTGAACCGGTCACCGGCCTTGGCCCAACGCTCTTCGTTTGTGACCGCGGCTAGATTGTAGAGGACTTCGTTCATGCCTCCGTACTCTGTGGCGAGAATCTGCTGCATGTGCTCTTCGGATTTCGCGGCGGTCCATTCGTCCGCCCACGCCGCCATCCCTTCGAGCACCTGAAGCGCCTGCGCATTGCCGGCAAGGCGGTACATGTCGAACATTCCCGCCATGATCTTGTGGACCGTGTAAAACGGCGCCCAGACAGACTTGCGCGCGTCGAGGCGATCCCAGAACTCAGTGGGAAACGCGCTGAGATATTTTCCGCCGAGCTGCTGTTGGCATTTAGCCAGCTCGCCGACCATCTCATCGGCCTTGGCCTTCGCCGCGCGGTCGCCTGTCGCAGCGACAAGTTGCGCGCTGGCGGAGAGGAAGTGTCCCGTGAAATGGCCGCGAAGCTCACTAGCCCGTTGCCCGTTGGCCGGCTGCTCCCATCCGCCGAGCGGTTGTCCGGCGCTCACCGGCAGTCCGGCGTTCGCTCGGAAGTTGTAAAGCAACCGGTCGGCTTCCAATCGCGCCATGAAGCCGCGATTCCACTCCTGCGCCTCCTGATAAAAGCTTTGCAGCAGGCGGACCTGGCTCATCGGGAACGGCTCTGCCCGCAGCGGAACGTCGCCACGCGTGAACTCGATGGTTCCTTGGAACGGCGGAGTCTCCGGAATCGTGCCGCGGCGCTGCTGACTCGTATTCGGGTTGGGCGCCGCGGAGGGCGCCGTCTGCTGGGCCATTAACGTTGGCGCGGCCGGACTGGCGGCCACTAGAGCGCTGAAGCGGCGCCGGCTGAGATGCGGCATTGGGACCTCCTCGTTGGAATCGCTTACATTATGTCATCATGGCAGATTCTTGGCACGCAAATTCAGAGCATGCATACGCTTTCAAAAACACCCTCCTCGGGTTAAGATGAGTTCCATGGCGAAAGTGAATTGGAAAGGCGTCTTCCCTGCTATCACAACGCAGTTTGCGCCCGATCAGTCCCTGGATTTGTCGGCAACCGCGAAGCACTTGGAGACATTGATCGAGGCAGGAATTCACGGCGTCGTCTTGCTAGGCACTGTCGGCGAGAATACCGCCCTGACTTATGAAGAGAAACTGTCCGTTCTGCGCGAGATGAAGAAGACCGCCGCGGGACGGATTCCGGTGCTGACCGGCGTCGCGGAGTACACCACCGCGCTCGCCTGCCGCTATGCGCGCGATGCCGAGGACATCGGCATGGACGGGCTGATGGTTCTGCCGGGCATGGTTTACAGATCCGACGCCCGCGAGACTCTCACGCATTTCCGCGCGGTGGCTCGCTCGGCCGGATTGCCCATCATGATCTATAACAATCCCGTCTCGTATGGCGTGGACGTACCGCCCGAGGGGTTTCAGGAACTGGCCGCCGAAACCAAGATCGTCGCCATTAAAGAGTCGTCGGAGAACGTGCGCCGCATGACCGACCTGCGCAATTTGCTCGGCGACCGGTTTATTCTCTTTGCCGGCGTTGATGACCTGTTCCTCGAGAGCGCCATGCTCGGTGCGCAAGGCTGGATCGCCGGTCTGGTGAACGCATTCCCTCGCGAGACTATGGCGCTCTGGAACCTGGCCGAGTCCGGCCAATGGCGGCAGGCTCGCCAACTGTACCGTTGGTTCACGCCGCTGCTACATCTCGACACCAGGATCAAGCTGGTGCAATACATCAAACTGGCCATGGCGGAGACTGGCCTTGGTTCGGAGACGGTGCGCGCTCCGCGGCTCCCGCTTGTAGGCGCGGAGCGCGAAGAGATTCTGCGGATCATCCGGCAGGCCATCGCCACGCGCCCGGAAGTCCCCATTGCCGCGGCAGGATAATGATCTGATGCAAAGGGTCAGGGTTATCGACTCCCACACGGCCGGCGAACCGACGCGGGTTGTGATTGCGGGCGGACCTGATCTGGGGAACGGCCCGATGCGCGGCCGCCTGGAACGATTCCGAAACGAGTTCGATCCTTTCCGCTCGGCGGTGGTGAACGAACCGCGAGGCAATGACGCCATGGTCGGGGCGCTTCTGTGCGAGCCCTATGATGCATCGTGCCAGGCCGGCGTGATTTTCTTCAACAATGTCGGCTATCTAAACATGTGCGGCCACGGCGCTATCGGGCTGGCGGCGACGCTGGCGCACATGGGCAAGATCGGCCTGGGAACACTCCGGCTCGATACCGTCGCTGGTGTGGTCGAAGCGCATCTCAATGAGGACGGCAGCGTGACTCTCCGGAATGTCGCCAGCCACCGAAAGGCCCGCGCCATACCGGTGGAAGTTCCGGGAATCGGCAGGATCGTGGGAGATGTTGCGTGGGGCGGCAACTGGTTTTACCTCGTCACCGAGCATGGGCAAATCTTGAGCATGGATCGGATCGAGGAGTTGACCGATTTCACCTGGCGCATCCGGCAATCGCTCCGCGCCAACGGGATCGCCGGCGATAACAAACAAGAGATCGACCACATCGAGCTGTATGGGCCGCCCAGCTCCACGGAAGCGGACAGCAAAAATTTTGTCTTGTGCCCCGGCCGCGCCTACGACCGTTCCCCGTGCGGCACGGGCACCAGCGCCAAGCTCGCTTGCCTCTATGCCGACGGAAAATTGTGCGAAGGCCAGATATGGCGCCAGGAAAGCATCGCCGGCTGCATTTTCGAGGGTTCGGTGTCCGTGGAAGATGGAAGGATTTATCCACGCATCACGGGACGCGCGTACATCAACGCGGAGGCCGACCTCATCCTCGACGAGCGCGATCCTTTATGCTACGGAATTCGCCAAACATCCCAGGGACGCCATTCTGACTCATGCGCGTCTACGACGTAGCCATCGCCGGAGGTGGAATTGTCGGAGCGGCGTGCGCTGCCGAGTGCGCCGCAGCGGGGCTGAAGGTTGTGGTGGTCGAGGCAGGCGTGGCCGGCGGCGGCGCCACTGCGGCGGGCATGGGGCATCTCGTTGTGATGGACGATTCGCCCGCTCAACTGGCGCTCACCGCCTATTCCTGCCGTTTATGGGCGGAATTGCGCCCCGCGCTTCCCGCGGAAGTCGAGTACGCGACGTGTGGGACGATTTGGCTCGCCGCGGATGAAAAGGAGATGGCCGAGGTCCGGCGGAAGAAGTGCGTATATGAAGCCGCCGGCGTGCCCACGGAGATTCTGGGCCTGCAAGAGCTCGCCGAGGCTGAACCGAGCCTGCGCCCCGACCTCGCGGGCGGGTTGCTCATGGCTAGCGATGCGGTGATCTATCCTCCTTGCGCCGCGCGTTATTTGTTGGACCGTGCGCGCGCGCAAGGCGCATCCGTGCTTAGCGGATTCGCCGCCGATTTGACGAACGACGGCATCCGCCTGCGGGACGGCTCATTCCTCGCCGCGGGCTTCAAGGTGGATGCAACCGGTGCATGGGCGCAAGGGGCCCCGGGACTCGAAATCCGAAAGCGCAAAGGACATCTGGTGATCACGGACCGCTACCCAGGCTATGTGCGCCACCAACTTGTCGAATTAGGCTATTTGAAAAGCGCGCACTCCAGCACCGGGGACTCGGTTGCCTTTAACGTGCAGCCGCGAAAGACAGGCCAGGTGCTCATCGGTTCCTCACGCCAGTACGGAGCCGAGGATGCATCCGTCGAACAACCGATTCTCCAACGGATGTTGCAACGCGCCGTCGAGTACATGCCAGGCTTAGCAAACCTGAGCGCGATCCGCGCCTGGACGGGGTTTCGCGCGGCCACTCCTGACAAGTTGCCTCTGATCGGCCCGGCGCCGGGCCGCCAGCGGCTCTATCTTGCCACCGGCCACGAAGGATTGGGCATCACGACCTCACTCGCCACCGCAAAACTATTGGTGGATCAATTTCTGGGCCGCACACCCGCGATTCCAATCGAACCCTATCTGCCGAGTCGTCACCGTGCCTGACACCGTCACGATCACCGTCAATGGTGCGGGGATTGGCGTGCCCGCGGGGGCCATGGTTTCGACTGCCGTCGCTATGGCGGGTATGGCGATGTTCCGGCGATCGGTGACGGGCGAGCCGCGTGGGCCACTCTGCGGAATGGGAATCTGCTTCGAGTGTCGCGTCAGCATCAACGGACAGACGCATCAACGCAGTTGCCAAATCCCCTGCGAGCCCGGGATGGAGGTGCGCACGGATGATTGACGTGGCAGTGGTGGGAGCGGGCCCCGCCGGCCTGGCGGCCGCCCGCAGCGCCGCCGAGTCAGGCGCCGCGGTCACGATCATCGATGAGAACGTCCAACCCGGCGGGCAGATCTGGCGCGGCGGCGCGGCGGAGTGCAAATCGTGGCTCCATGAGAAAGTGCGCCTGGTCCACGGAGCGCGCGTGTTCGATGCGCACCTGGGATTTATCGCCATCGAATGCGCAGACGGCAAGGTTGAGGAACTGGAATATCGCAGTTTGATCTTAGCGACCGGCGCGCGCGAGCGATTCTTGCCGTTTCCCGGCTGGACGCTGCCCAACGTCATGGGCGCGGGCGGATTGCAGGCGCTCGCGAAGGGCGCCATGCCTATCGCAGAGAAAAAAGTAGTGGTTGCCGGCAGTGGTCCTCTTCTGCTGGCTGTAGGAAGTTACTTGCGCGAGCATGGCGCCGAGGTTCGATTGGTCGCGGAGCAGGCCGGCCGTTCGAGTCTGCTTCGCTTCGGGCTCGCGCTCACGCGGTCTCCAAATAAAGCACGCCAGGCAGCGCGCTTGCGAGCGTCCCTACGCGGCATTCCGTACCAGACCGGATGTTGGCCGCTCGCGGCGCACGGTTCAGAGAAGTTGGAAAGCGTCACGCTCCGGCGTGGCAGCCGCACTTGGACGGAGCCGTGCGACTACCTGGCTTGCGGCTTCGGATTGGTCCCAAACACGGAACTGGCCGCGCTGCTCGGTTGCCGCATCGAGGAAGGCGTCGCGGTGGACGAGCACCAGCGAACCTCCGTGCCTGGCGTGTACTCGGCCGGGGAAGCCACGGGCATCGGGGGCTTGGATCTCTCACTGATCGAAGGCGAGATCGCCGGCTTCGCCGCGGCGGGCCGTGAAGAAGACGCGCGCCGCCGGTTCGCCGACCGCGACTCTCACCGGCGTTTCGCTAACGCTCTGGAAAAAGCATTCGCGCTGCGTTCGGAGCTTCAGAAGCTGCCGCAGGACAGCACGATGATCTGCCGCTGCGAAGACGTAACCTGGGGCCGGGTCCGCGCGTGTCAAAGCTGGCGTGAAGCCAAGCTGCAAACGCGCTGCGGAATGGGCCCATGCCAAGGGCGCGTGTGCGGCGCCGCGTTGGAATTCCTTCTGGGCTCGAAAGCTGAATCCGTACGGCCGCCGGTGTTTCCAGTACGGATCGGAAGCTTGGTGCGTTATCGGGCTGATGAAAAGGAAACAGCCACGGATGGACACAGATGAACACAGATTGGAAGATGATTATCCTTGTTTATCTGAGTTTGGCTGCGGCCGACGGGTTGGGATGCCCGGCTAATTCGCGGCTGAGGCGGCGTTGCGATTCCAATCCGGGGGCTCGATTCCCAGTAGGTTGTGCACGAAGAAATCTTCGAGCAGCCTCTGGCCGTAGGCTCCGCCCGCGCCGTGGCCGCCGCCGGGGACATAGAGCAGGTCGAAATTCTTGTTTGCCTTGATCAGCGCGTTCACGACTTGCAAAGTGGACGACGGATCCACGTTGGTGTCGAGCTCGCCCATAACGAGAAGGAGCTTCCCCTGTAGCTTCGGGGCGTTTTCGACATTCGAAGCCGCGGCGTATTGGGGGCCGACCGGCCAGCCCATCCACTGCTCGTTCCACCAGATCTTATCCATGCGGTTATCGTGGCAGCCGCTGTTTGCAACTGCGGCTTTATAGAATTCGGGATGGAAGAGCAAGGCGCCCATTGCATTTTGGCCGCCCGCGGAGTTTCCAAAGACGCCGACGCGCGTGATGTCATACCAGGGATATTTTGCGGCGACTGCCTCGTGCCAGAGAATCCGGTCGGCGAAACCGGCGTCGCCGAGGTTCTTCCAGGCCACGTCGTGGAACGCTTTCGAGCGGTTGTTCGTGCCCATCCCGTCAATCTGCACGACAACGAAGCCAAGCTCGGCGAGCGGCTGCACGTTGACCGTGAACGTGGTGGGCACAAAGGAGCCCTGCGGTCCGGCATAAATCGATTCCACCACCGGATACTTCTTTGAGGGATCGAAGTTCGCCGGCTTGTAGATGACGCCCCAGATATCGGTCTCGCCGTCGCGCCCCTTGGCCGCGAACGTTTCGGGCGCCTTCCAGCCCCCTTCGAGCAGACTTCCAATCTCGCCATGCTCGACTTCCATGATTCGTTTGTTGTCCTCGGTGCGCCGCAGCTCTATAACGGGCGGCGCATCTACGCGTGACCAGGCGTCCACGTAATACTTCATGTCTAAGGAGAACTTCACCGAGTGGTCGCCGTCCGCATCCGTCAACCGCGTGAGCCCGCTGCCGTCGAAGTTCACGCGGAACTCATGGAGGTAATACGGGTTCTTGCGCGCGTCCATGCCACTGGCCTGGAACCAGATTTGGCGCTTTTCTTCGTCGATTTTGTCAATCGCGCGAACCGCCCAATCTCCCTTAGTGATCTGGTTCTTCAGCTTGCCAGTGATTCCGTCGTATAAGTACAGGTGTTCCCAGCCGTCGCGCTCCGACGCCCAGATGATTTCTTTGCCATCGTTCAGGTCGAAGCGGACTTCCTTGCCGGTGTCCCGGGGATTGGGGACCAACGGCCGGTAGTCGATCAGGGTTGGGCTCTCTTCCGAAATCAGGGCGCGGGCCGCCCCGGTCTTCCCATCCACTTCGATCACGCGGTAGACCTGATGGCCGCGCTGATTATATTCGAAAGTGAATCCGCGGCCATTCTTCCACCAAACGGGCCGCGAGAGGCTGTAAGGATTCGGAAATAGCGCGTGATCGATCTCCATCTGCTTCTTTTCGGCGATTTCAAACAGGACAGGCTGCGCAATGTCCAGCGCATCTCCGGGCTTGGCGTATTCGCGCGTGAAATGCTTTGGCTGAAGCTGGTCGGCCGGCGAGGATTCAACGTAGTGCACTTCGCGGCGATAGCCCGGCCTTACGCGATAAGCTGCCAGGCGCGTGGCATCGGGCGACCAGGCGATGGATTGAAAGGTGTAATAGTTGCCCTCCGAACCGTCCATGCTCAGTGCCGAGACTTCAGAGGTTTCTTTCAAACGCACGTAGACATTGAAATTCTGGATCAGCGCTTCCCATTTGCCATCGGGCGACGTTTTGGATTGCGGGCCCTGCGGCGGAGCTCCACCGGCGCGCGGAACCGTCCGTCCCTGGGGCGAGAGGCCGGATATTCCGTCCTGAACGTCATTGTCGAACTCCGCGGGGCTTTCATCTTCGTCATCGGACCACGGCGCGCGGCTTCTGGCGGCCTCGGGTGCATTTGCTGGACCGACCCTTGCGCACGAATAATCGGAAAGCTCGCATTTCCAGTCCGATCCGGATGCCGGAAATCGGATCCCGCGCCCACCGTCTACGAATTGGATTTCGGTGAACGGCAACGCGAGCGGTGCGATTGCGGTTCCCGTGGCCGTCGAGAGGGATGTGGCGAGCCGCGCGTGATCGAAGGCCGGCTTCTTGGTCTGGGTGGCGGCGTCTACCACGACGAACTCGTGGCCACCCTTCACGGACTTTCGATACCAAAACCGGTCGGTGTTCTCGATCCAGCTTGCGGGTCCCGGTATGTCAATCGCCAAACCTTGCAATTTTTCGCGCAGGGTTCTCGCGCGTTCATAGTCGGCGGGAGTCACTTGCGCTAACGCTAGCCACGGGACGAAGGCCAACACCAGTCGAATAGCCAGTTTCATTTTTCCTCCTTCGCGGTGGGCAAAAGGGCGTAGACGCCCCCGCCGATTCCGATAATGATCAATCCAGGCCAAGTGGTGGAGGGCCGATAGGCAAACAGCATGGCCAATACTGTGCCGGCGCCCACGATGTACAGACCAGGCGTCCACGGATAGCCCCACACTCGATACGGCCGTTCTGCCTCCGAACGGATTCGCCGCAATCGGAAGACTCCGGCGATCGTCAGGATGTAAAACAGAAGCGCGGCTGAGATCACGTAATCGAGCAAATTGCCATAGAGATTGCCATATTGGCGCGTCACCGGGTTATAAGTGCGCGGCAGCACCAGAACCGCCGACCAAGCGCCCTGCACCAGCAGCGACCATCCAGGCACTTGCGCACGGTTCAGTCGCCCTGCTTTCGCGAAGAACAACCTGTCTTTCGCCATCGCGTAGTAGGCTCGTGCTCCCGCTAATACCAGGCTGTTCACGCAGCCGAAGCAGGACACGAGAATGGCGGCGGCCATCAAGCCGGCGCCATATCGGGGAAAGATTGTTTCCAGCATGGCGGTCGCAACGCGATCCGACGGCGCGTGCTGGATCGCCGTCAGCGGTAATGCTACCAGATAGGCAATATTCGCCAACAGGTACAGAACAATGACGGTCGCGCTGCCCAGCGCCATCGCCCGAGGCACGTTGCGTGTTGGATTGCGAACCTCGGCGGACAGAATCGAGACGTTGTGCCACGAGTCCGCCGAAAACAACGATCCTGACTGGGCGACGCACAACGCCACAATCAGGCCAAACGCGCTGCCGGCGGCGACGCCCAAAGACGGGTCAAACGGATCAAGGGCGAACAGATGCGAGAAATTGGCGCGCACGGCGCCGGAATTCCAGCCCACCAAGATGCCGGCAGCGATCAGCGTGGCGAGCGCTAGGGTCTTTGCGCTAGTGAACAGATTCTGGACGATCTTTCCATATTCGAGGCCACGCGAGTTGGTCCAGGTCAGCAGCGCAATAACGGCGATCGCCGTGAGTTGGGCCGTCGAAAGCGAGATGGCGTATCGGGAGGAAAAGTGAACCGGAGCGAGCAGATAGCGGTCTTCCGACACCGGCGGAAACAGGACCGAGAGAAATCGCGCGAACGCCACAGACACGGCGGCGATGGTTCCTGT
>Ga0126371_10002293_pt1 | contig 16433 bp, 13 predicted proteins | sample PanSoiMetaPlot_4_FD_110145 | JGI IMG/M metagenome (GOLD analysis project Ga0126371, IMG submission 110145) | Tropical forest soil microbial communities from Panama - MetaG Plot_4 | ecosystem: Environmental > Terrestrial > Soil > Tropical forest > Bulk soil | place: Panama | collected 2016-02-17 | reverse complement strand
CTATCGCAGTCGGTTACGACAGTGTAAGTGCCTTCATTGAAATGTTTCGGACGATGCTGGGAACCACACCGCGGACATACTTTCGAGGCAGGCATTCGTAGCCACGCGGTAGAGCGATGGGCGCAACGGCGCGCCTCGCTTGACGCTGTCGCGATACCGCCAGGCACGAAGCAACGTCTGCTGCACCGCATCCTCGGCGTCCGGCAAGGAGCCGAGCATGCGGTAACAATGGACTAGCAGCTCGCGGCGAAAAACCGAGTTGCTGAGCAGGGATTTCTTGAGTTCTTCCGGGATGACCGGCAACTCAGAAGTAGCGCCTGATTTGTCGTAACTGGTAAAGTCAACGCGCCCAATTGAACTTCGGAGGTTACGCGGTAAATCAGGCAGGTTGAACGCCGCCCACGGCCAGCAGTCGAGGTCTCCACAGCAGAAGAAAGCCTAAGCCCAAGCCGAAGAGTATCCCGGGCACTAACCAACCACTGCCAATAATTTTCAGAACGACACCGAAAATAGCCAAGTTTATGGCGCAGCAGAAGCTGATGAGATTGGCTGACCGCCAATGCTTGCTAGCCATGCGTGGGTCATGAGGAACTGCTTTCGTAGACAGTGTGAAAAACTTTCTCCGCATCACGAAACCGACGACGATAGCGTAAACGGGGGCGACGATACCAAGCAGGACCAAAACCCATGACAAAACACTGCGATGAGGAAGATTCATTTCTTGGACCATGAAAAGGAAACCGAACCACGTGAATATGAAACCAACGTGGGCCAACTCGATTTCAGTTTGTGTTCCAGATATGGCGTTGGATTTACTGCGCACCAGAAGCTGATAGACCCTTTCGAAGCCAAGGCAGGTTACCCCCGTGAACAGCATGTCAAACGGGCTAACAGCTGAAGGGGCGGCGCGATGATGAGTGTTGTAAGTTACCAGAAGACGCAAAAAGCCACTCAGGAACGTGATCCCAGAGAGCGTCGCCATCGCGAGCGTCGCGTATCGAACCGCGCGTTTCATGACGCGATGCTAGCACAGGTTCTCTCTAGGTCCCGGGAAGTCGGGAGACCGGACATGTTGCTCACCGTGCTTTATCGTTTCATGAAAATGGCCACTAGGACTCCGGCGACAATAAAGCCCACTACCAAGATGAATTGGAGCCAGCCGGGCATGTAGTTCCATGCTTTGCGGAAATCAGTGCCTGTTGAATGGGCTCCGGCGGAACGATTCCGTGAACGGGAGAATTGCTCATCGCGTTCGGTTCCTCAGCGAAAGAATGGAATCACCAGTTCTTTGAAGCAAACCCAAGCCGCGAATGCGACGAAAAACCCGAACACGGTGAAAATTATAATTGTCGATGCTTTGTATGGCCTTTTGGGAAACGCTGGTAGGAGGGTGGACTGTGCTTCCTCTATGGCCATCTCCAGTTCGATACGATCAAGCTCCGCGTTGATGCGTCTGCGCCGCTCCACAATTCCTCGCAAGAGTCTTTTCAGCATGGAAACATGACATCGTAATTCCAGGGACGAGGTCAACTCCGATTTGTCGGTCACCGCACAAGTTCGTCCTACTACTCTTATGCCGAGGTGCCCAGCCGCTCAGATGCCGTGTATTCTCGGAAGTCTGCCCCTCTACAGACCGGGAGGCTCGTCACCCTCGAAGTACGGATCGCAACCGTCGAAGAAGAAGCTGTGGCTTGCCCCGCCGAATATCGCTCTTCCGGTGTAATGACCTTCATCGTCAATCAGAGCGGAGCGGTTTTCGAGAAAGATCTCGGTCCGAACACCGAAACGATCGCAACAACCATGACCGACTACAATCCGGATTGCACATAGCACCAGATAGAGCAGACCGGAAAGAACTGCGTGCTTTGATGACCGCTCTCCGAATCTCGGAATCTTGTTCGTGAACCTAAACAGCTTCGCCAACAAAGTCCCCGGTCTCTTCTTTATTGGCGAAGTAGTGGATGTGACCGGCCATCTCGGCGCTTCAACTCCCGGTGGGCTTGAGCCTCCGGCACCGCGGCCGGCCGCACCGTGTGAATCGAGTACGAATCCTTCACCCTTGTGCCTGTTCCAGCTCCGCCCAACGCGCGTATAACGCATCCACAATCTTCTGCGCGTCGGCCAATTCCGCCAGCACGTTTTGCAGCCGCAGGTAATCGCCCATCACCTCGGGATCCTCCAGCGCCTTGTGGCGAATTTGCAGCTCCTGCTCTGCCTCGGTGATCCGCCCCTCGATCCCGGCCAATTCCCTGCTCTCTTGATAGGAAAGCTTCTTCTGCGCGGCCGCAAGCGTCTTGCTCCCGTTTCCCGCTGCCTTTGACCGCGGCTCATCCTTCAGACCGCTCATTTTCTTTGCAGCTTTTTGGGCGCCCTGCCATTCCTCCCATTGCGAATAATCCGCAAACCGCTCGGCCTTGCCCATTCCATCCAGCCCCAGCACCACCGTCGAAACGCGATCCAGCAGGAAACGGTCGTGGGTTACCAGTACCAACGCCCCGTGATATTCCAGCAGACTCTCTTCCAATATCTCCAGAGTCGGAATATCCAGATCGTTCGTGGGTTCATCCAGCAGCAACACATCCGCGGGTTGCAGCATCAACTGCGCAATGAGCACCCGTGCCCGCTCGCCTCCAGAAAGCCGGCCCACCAACTGATTTAGCTGCTCGCTGGCAAACAAAAACCGCTCCGCCCACGACGCCACGTGAATCACCCGTTCCTGATAAATCACCGCATCGCTGTCCGGCGCCAGTGCCCGGCGCAGCGTAACTTCCGGATCGAGGTGGCGGTTCTGGTCGAAGTACACGATCCGCAAACCGTCCGCCTTGCGAATTTTCCCCTTCGCCGGCTCGATATCCCCGCGCAGCAAACGCAGCAGCGTCGTTTTCCCGCTGCCATTCGGCCCCACCAGACCCACGCGCATTCGCTGAGTGACAATAAAGTGCAGGCCGGCGATGAGCGTCCGCTCGCCAAAGCCGCAGGAAACGTCATCCAGCGTAAGCAACTGCTTGCTTTTCCGGCTGGTCGCGGAAAAATCAATCTCCGCCGCGGATGCCCGCGTCCGCGCCTTCATTTCCGCAAGCTCGCCGATCATCTCGTGCGCGTCGTCGATGCGCGCCTTCGATTTCGTGGTCCGTGCTTTTGGCGCTCGCCTCAGCCAGGCGATTTCTGTGTGCACACGGTTTTCAAAGGCCTGTTGCCGCTTTTGCTGCGCGTGCAGGTACTCTTCCTTGGCCTCCAAAAACTTGCTGTAATTTCCGGACACACGCAGCGCTCCGTCTTCGTACGCGCGACTGATTTCCACCATTTCGTTTGCGACATTTTCCAGGAAATACCGGTCATGGCTCACTACCACGCATGCAAATCCCGCGCTTTGCAGCACCCCTTCCAGCCAGTTAATTCCCGCGAGGTCCAGATGGTTCGTCGGTTCGTCCAGCAGCAGGATATCCGGCCGCTGCACCAGCGCTTCCGCAATCGCCAGTCGTTTTTTCCAGCCGCCCGAAAGCTGGGCCGCGAACGCATCCAAAGCGGTAAAACCTGCCCGCCCAAGCGTCTCCGCGAATTCTGCAGCGCGTTCCTCTTCCGGTACGCGCCCTCGTTCCAGTGCGCTTTCAATCACGCCGCGCACCGTTACGCCCGGCGAAAACTCGGATATCTGCGTCACGCAGCTCATCCGCGTCCCCTTGCGTACGGCGACATCCCCGCCATCCGGTTTCACGCGGCCGTAGAGCATCTCGATCAGCGTGGATTTGCCGGACCCGTTGGGTCCAATCACACCGATCCGTTCCCCTTCCGAGACGGTGAAGGAGAGGTTCTGGAAAAGCGGTGCGCTTCCGTATCTTTTGGAAAGTCCGTGTGCGCTAATCAGCGGTGCCAATTCTGACGTTTCTCCCTTATGTCGTTCTTCTAAGCATAACAGCAGCCGCCCCGCGAAAACCGTGACCTAACTTAGTTATCGTAGGACTCCGATCGATCATTTCCAGGAAAAATGCACAACCTGGGGCACACAATTGAGTTCGGTACGATACTCCTTTCCGGTATCGCGGTTTACGAGGAGTTACCACATGAGAATCAACTTTTCGTGCGGCGCGACCACGAGGTCTCACTCGGCTGTATCATCATTTTGAAGTGATGTATGCCAACGATAGAGATTCTCAAGAAACAATCTATGGAGCCTTCGCTTCGGGAGTGGGAGGAGACTCGGGTATTTGCCTCAGCAAATGCCAGGAAGGCCATTTTCAAAAAGCCCTTCGAGTTCCGGATGGGAGCTTATGCTTGGGAATTGCAGGTTTTGGAAAACGGTCCAAAGAGAATGTTTTCCACAAGTGGGCTTCATTGTCCACATCCGTATCAGCCATGGAGTTTTGACTCTCGCTTCCTGTTTTTGTCGTCGTGGAATGAAGGCTCCTTTATTCAGGAAATAGACTCTGGTTTCGCTCGAAGGTTGCAAATAAATGGCTGGGTGGCGTCTGCGATCGGGTCACGCAGATATCCTAAGTTCCTTGTAGCGACCGACAAAGGCGAATACTTGGTCGCGATTGACGGCAACGTTGTTGAGATTCCCTCAGTCCACCGACCGAAATACGGTTGCCCCTATCTGTCCTGGTTTGATAAAGGCGGACAGTTCTTTGCCGTTGAGACTCAGGGGCCGGGGCTCGCACGCCTTCGGTTCTTCGATGCGAACACTGGTGATGTCCGGGCGGACATCCCACTCAATCCGCTGTGGTTGTTTCCGTATCACGAAGCCGCTTACAGGAGTTTAAGGCGCGATTTCTGGGCGCTGGTTCTGTCGGACTCGAGGCAGTGTGTGGGTTGCCTGATGGACGAGTGGAGTTCAATTGACTTCGACGAAGCATCCGACGTACTCAGGTTGATGGTTTACCGGCCAATTGGGCAGATATTCGAGAAACGAAACCAGCGCCTGTGCAAAGTTCAAGAGAATTGGGTCGAGGTCAGAATTCGGCCTGAATGACGATTGCGTAGTTGTACCGCCCTTACCGTACAACTGATTGCTCCTTGTGTGCTAGACTCTCGCGGCGTTCTATATGGCAACGATCGAGCCCGAAGAGATTCCGTCCAGTGCGAGCAATCCGGCTGGTCCGTCCACGCCAGGCACGCCACTGACGCCAGCCGGGTCAAGACCACCCCTCAAAGACTGGTTGCGGTGCGCCACCATCGTTCTCATCGCGCTAAACACCTTGATGTTTCTCAGTATGGTTCTCCAAGGCGTATCCGTCTTTGAACCGACCGCGGAGAGCGTCTTGAAATGGGGCGCCGATTATGGGCCGCTGACTTTACACGGCCAGTGGTGGCGGATGGTGGTCTCCACCTTTCTGCATTTCGGCCTCATCCATCTGCTTTTCAATATGTTCGTACTGTTCAACATTGGTCTGTTCATGGAAAGCCTGGCGGGCCGCGTTTCCTTTGTCGTTCTTTATCTGGTGTGCGGGCTCGGGGGTTCCGCGGCAAGCCTAGTCTGGCATCCTTCGATTGTGAGCGCCGGCGCTTCCGGCGCCATCTTCGGCTTGTACGGGGCCCTGCTCGGCTTCCTGGTTCGCCATCGCGGCTCCATTCCCGGCGAATCACTCGCGTCGCTGCGCAAAGGGGCGCTTACTTTCATCGGCTACAATTTGCTCTACGGGCTGCGTCCCGGAGTGGACATGGCCGCCCACGTCGGGGGACTGGCCACCGGATTCGTGCTCGGTCTCTTTTTGATTGAGCGACCTTCTTCTAGTGTCACATCCGGTTCCGGCGAGCTCACCGCCTCAAGGAGCGAGTTAACGCCTGCCTCCAACTGGCGCGTCCAGACGGCCGCGGCTCTTGGGCTGGCGCTGATCGTTGTTCCCATGGTCGCCCTGCCGAAACCAGATGATTACTTAGCTGAGTACAATCAGCTCGCCGCCATGGAAGAACAGGCCATCGACCTTTTCAATACTTCGGTGAAGCAATGGCAGGCGAGTCAGATCACCAGCGAGCAGTATGCAGATATCCTCGAAAAACAGATCTTGCCGCCGTGGCGCGCCGAACGCGAAGCCATGGAAAAGTTGAAGGTCTCCCGGGACCAGGCCGCCAGCAAGCGCCTTCTGGTTGAATACCTAGCTGACCGCGAGCAGGGTTGGCAGCTCACCGTCGACGGCTTGCGCGCCCATGACGCTGACAAGCTCAGGCAGGGGGCGCAGAAAGGCGCGGAAGCCGAGAAGGTGGCTGCGCAACTGAGCGGCCGCTAACAAAACAGGGGCGACCGGACTTGGACATACTCTTTCCTGTCAACCGAAACGACCGGAGGCGCTATCCCGGATACTGTTACGCTTGCACAGGAAAACTTGTCGATGCCCAGCGAAAGCTTGAGGAAGCCATACGGCTGGACCTCACTCCAGACTTTGAGGGGCGCGCCCGATGTGCGCTAGGTGCCTCGTACTACGAGGATGCGAGAGCAAAATCAGAGCTAGGAGAAGGCGTCAAGACTGCATCACCTAGGTACGTTGAGTAAGCGGGGATATGGAAGTGGCTCGAATACACTTGCGTTAGCCTCGGACTTACGACCGCGGCCGAACACTGCAGAAGACTCGGTCGCTGTTCGTAAATGGTTTCTTTGTCCAACGAAACCTTTCAAACTACTTTGAGTGTCTCAGCGCTTTCCAAAGTGACTAACTAACTTGCAGTAAGCCGGGCAAATCGGTAAGGATTCCCTACGCTCAAATCAACTTCGGCGCTTATGCGGTTACCAGGCGCTGCACCTCTAGCACGAAACTCTTTCACACTTGGAAAAACATCACCAGCCCCGAATGATAGCGTGTCGCACCCACCAGATGGCATACGTCGAGAACCTATATCCTCGCGTGTAATTGAAGTTCCTAACTGCCTTCATGAGACCAATGTTGCCTTCCTGAACTAGGTCGAGCGCGCTACGCCCAAGATGCCGGTAACGCTTGGCCGTGCTCACTACTAGTCGCAAGTTCGCTTCAATGAGTTGCCGCTCGGCGTTTTCGGCGTCGTGTCCGCCAGCACTCATACGTTTGGCGAGTTCGATTTCTTGTTCGCTTGTTAAACATGGTGTCGTCAGGATTTCGGGGACTTCGCGCAGATAGATATTTAATTCGTCGTCTTCGTTGAACTCTTGGTCGCGCTTTGTCCTCGGCTCCTCGACTACTTCGATGCTGTTCATCGCAAGCTCTGACAAAACATCGTCGAGTTCGGGTCCCCCTTCATATCCCGCGGGCAAGAGTTGGTCGATTTCGTCGTAAAGCACATATCCCTTGGTCTTTCCACTGTGTAGAAGATCCTTTAGCGGCTCGGCCTTGTCATTAGTCGCCATGAACTCCCTCCAACCGAGTTCCCATTCATTGACATTAGCGTTGCAGTTTGAAGATTGGGATTTGACGATGAATCAGCGTCGTTTGGTACATCACGGACTAGATCCCGATAAGTCCTGCAAATTGGAAAGGTTCCCACCAGTACTCGACCTTGCCGATTATCATGGCAGCGTTTACCGGGCATCCCGCATGCGAGCCCGCGGTGATTGCCGGATCGACCACACAGAACGTGAAGACCTGCGTGGCGCAAAACAGTGCTTCAGACCTGGTCCGAAACTCGCTTGCGCGTCCGAACAGAGTGGAGCAGAATGTCGCTGTCCTTTCGATGGGATTTTTCCGCCCGCGTTTCAAGCGCCAAGAGAAAGGAATCCGCATATGAAACTCTCGTTCGGCTTAGCCTGTGTTTTCCTGACGGCGTCCGTAACAACCGCACAGGGAAACAAAAATGGCCCAGCTCCGCTGATCGACCGTGATGTCATCTTTGGCAACCCGGAAATTGCTGCCGCCGAGCTATCGCCCGACGGCAAGTTCATCGCTTTTCTGAAACCCTGGAAAGACACTCGTAACGTTTACGTGAAGGGTGTCAGTGAGCCATTCACTGCCGCCCGACTCCTCACCACTGAGACCAAACGGCCGGTTGCCGGGTATTTGTGGACCCGAGATAGCAAGTACATTCTCTTTGCCAAGGACAACGATGGAGATGAAAACTTCAATGTCTTTGCGGTCGATCCTTTGGCCAAGCCCGCTGCAGGCGCAGATGCGCCACCCTCCCGGGATCTCACCGGCCTGAAGGGAGTCCGCGTAATACTGTACGCGGTCCCGAAGAGCGACGCGGATATTGTTTACATCGGGCTAAATGACCGGGACAAGGCGTGGCATGACCTTTACAGGCTAAAGATTTCCACTGGAGAGAAAACGCTGATCCGCAAGAACACCGAGCGAATTACCGGCTGGGTATTTGATTTAAAGGGCCGCCTGCGTTTGGCGACACGTAGCGCGGAAAACGGCGACACGGAGATGCTCCGAGTCGATACGGATGGATTCACGAAAGTCTATTCCTGCTCGGTCTTTGAGACATGTGGGCCACTGCAATTTCAGCCGGGAGACCAGCGCATCTATATGGAAACGAACAAGGGCGCCGAATTGATCTCGCTTGTGCTGTTTGATCCGCAAACGGGCAAGTCAGAGATGGTGGAATCGGACCCGCTGGGCAAAGTGGATTTGGGCGGAGCCCTGTTCTCCGAATCGACGGATGAACTGGTGGAGACTTGGTATTTCGCCGACCGCGTCAAGACTTACTACAAAAACAAGGCGTTCGGCGCCGACGTCCACTGGATTGAGGAGCGTTTCCCAGACCAGGAGATTAAGGTCGTTTCCCGGACCAAAGATGAGCAGGTTTGGCTGGTGACGGCAGTAAGCGACACAGAGCCTGGCCAAACATTCCTCTTCGACCGCAAGACCCATGCGCTGACGCCGCAGTTCAAAATCCGGGAGAAACTTCCGCGTGCGGACCTTGCGCAGATGAAGTCCGTCACGTACAGATCTTCCGACGGTTTGGAGATTCCTGCGTATCTCACTCTCCCGAAGGGACTGCCGCCCAAGAATCTGCCCGCTTTGATTATTCCGCACGGCGGTCCCTGGGGGCGCGATGAGTGGGGGTACAACTCGCTGGCGCAGTTTTTTGCCAATCGCGGCTATGCAGTGCTCATGCCAAACTTCCGCGGCTCGACCGGCTATGGCAGAAAGTTTTTGGATGCGGGCAACCTAGAGTGGGGCCACAAGATGCAGGACGATGTGACCTGGGGTGTGAAGTACCTGGTCTCCGAAGGCATCGCCGATCCCAAACGCGTTGGCATTCTCGGCGGTTCGTATGGAGGGTATGCAACTTTAGCCGGCGTCGCCTTCACACCTGATCTGTATGCAGCCGCGGTGGACATCGTCGGTCCCTCGAATCTGATCACGCTACTGGATTCGATTCCTCCTTACTGGGAGGCCATCCGCAAGTTGTTTTACGCACGTATGGGCGACCCGACCACCCCGCACGGCAAAGCATTGCTGATGGAAGAATCGCCCTTGAATTCCTCCAACAAGATCAAGACGCCCTTGCTTGTGGCCCAGGGAGCCAACGATCCTCGCGTAAACCGACGCGAAGCTGAGCAGATTGTCATCGCGTTGCGCGACCGCGGGTTCCCAGTGGAGTACCTTCTCGCTCCCGATGAAGGGCACGGTTTTGCTCGGCCGGTCAACAACCTGGCGCTGTTCATGGAGTCGGAGAAATTCCTCGCGAAGCACTTGGGAGGGAGATATCAAGAGGGCGGCACTGCGGAGGAGGTTGCGCGGCTGAACGAAATCACGGTGGACCCCAAAACAGTTGTCCTTGCAAAGAAAATCGATCCCGGGGCGATCAGTGCTCCCAAACCGGCCATAGACTTGAAGGCAGGCACGTACAGCTATCAAGTGAAAATTGAAATGGGCGGCCAGCAGATGAACCTGAAGGTTTCGACAGTGATCCACGATGGCGCCGGTTCCTGGACCGCAACGGATCAGATGGACACACCACAAGGTACTGCCACTGACACGGCGACACTTGAGAAAGGAAGCCTTGTTCTGCAGAAGAGAAGCATCAGGCAAGGCCCGGTGGCTATCGATCTCGATTTCGCCGGGAATAAGGCCGCGGGCAAGATGAGCATGAATGGACAAGATCGGCCGATAGCGGTCGATTTGGGCGGCCCACTGTTTGCGGATGCTGCGGGTGCGGACCAGGTCATCGCCTGCTTGCCGCTTGCGCAGGGCTACAGCACGACATTCCGAAACTTCGATGTTCAGACGCAGAAGGTGAAATTGTTCCAGCTGAGCGTTGCAGGAAAAGAGGAGATTAAGGTGCCCGCGGGTACTTTCGACACGCTTCGGGTCGAGATTTCCTCTGCCGACGGAGGCTCGGACAAAAGAACGGTTTGGATTGCTAAGGAAAGCCGCAGAGTCGTGAAGGTCTCGGCGGTCGTGGCATCAATGGGCGGAGCTGTGATGACGCAGGAACTCGTCCAGTAAACGAATGGGCCGCGTCCAGCACGTCCGTGTCGTTATGCAACTCGCATCTCTGTCTATTCAATTTGTTGGTGCGTGGCACTTCGCTACGAAGAATTAGTCTGAACCCGCAAGGGCTGACTGTTCTATTGCGGTCGGCGATTCTATTTTATATAGTTCCTCCAGCATGCGGCATCTGGCTGTAGGTCTCTCCCCTTTGATTCTTGCCGTCGCTCTCTGTGCCCCAGGTTCGGACGCTCAAGAGGCTCCCAATACGTCGACAAAGCCCGCAGGTTCAGCGCAAGCCAGTGGAAACGTGGTCTCTGCCGCGACTGTTCGCGCGAAGGAACCCTCGGCACTCGACCACGCGCGAGATCTTTACCAACGGGGCAGACTTGATGAGGCTCGGGCGGAATATGAAGCGTTGAGCAGCTCCGGCGGCGGAGATGCGGGGGCGGCGTTTGCGGGCCTCGCTCGAGTGCTGCTGAAGCAGAAACGGGTAGGAGAGGCCGATACGGCGTCGGCAAAAGCGCTGGAACTCGCACCGAGTCTGCTGTGCGCGCATGCGGCGCGGGGTGAAGTTTTTTTTCGACAGGGAAAGTTGGCGGAAGCGGAAAAGGAGTTTTTGACCGGCGCACGAGCAAATCCACCTGATGCGCGAGCGCTCCTCGGGCTGACGAGAATCTACTGGGCGACTTCAAACTACAAGATGGCCAAGACGCGGCTCGACCAGGCGCACAGATTGGACCCGGGCGATCCTGAAATCAGGCGAGATTGGCTGTTGACACTGAAACTGGAAGACCGATTGAAGGCCCTGAAGGAATACCTTGCCAGCGAAACGAACGACGAGGCAGAGGATCGTGAGGATCTTCAGCATTACCTCGTGATTCTGGATGATCGGCTCGGCAAAGCGAAACATGGCTGCAGCCTCGTGACGAAAGTGACTTCGACGCAGACCAATCTGCTGACGCTCAGGGAGGCTGCAACGAGCATTCGGGGCTACGCTCTGAACGTAAACATCAACGGAACTTCATCGAAGCTGCTGCTGGATACTGGAGCGGGCGGCATTGTGGTGAACTCGAAGATCGCAGAGAAGGCGGGATTGGAGAAGGTGGTGGAGCAGGGCGCGCGGGGAATCGGCGACAAAGGCTTGGCGAGCGGATACATCGCCAACGCCGCCTCGATCAAAATCGGGGGCTTGGAATTTCAAGGCTGCCCGATTCACGTGATCGACAAAAAAAGAGCGCTGGCAGAAGACGGACTGATCGGAGCAGATGTTTTTGAGGACTTTCTGGTGGATATTGACTTCCCGAATACCAAGTTTCGATTGAGCGAGTTGCCGCCGCTGCCTGACGAGGAGGTTAAGCAAGCAGGACTGACCGCGAATGAGGCGACCGCCGAGAGATTGCATGACCGCTATGTCGCTCCAGAGATGAAAACGTGGGAGAGGGCGTTTCGGTTCGGGCACGACCTGCTGATTTGGACCTACGCGAACAATTCCGCGCCGAAGTTGTTTCTTCTCGACACCGGAGCGTTTGACAACATGGTCTCCGAGGCCACGGCACGCGAAGTGTCCAAAGTGCATGGCGACAGCGACATGATCGTCAAAGGGATCAGCGGAAAGGTGGACAAGATATACCGGACCAACGAGCTCACCATCCGATTCGCAAACTTCCAACAAAAAAGGCCTGACTTCATTGCGTTCGACCTAACGAACATAAGCGACCATGCAGGAACTGAAGTGGGCGGGATCCTAGGATTCGGGATGCTGTGGGTGTTGGAGATCAAGATCGACTACCGAGACGGGCTCGTGAATTTCATCTACGACGAGAACCGATTTCACTAGAGGCTCCGAAGAACCGAAGAATCAGGATTGCGCTCCCGAATTCGGATCCAACCGCCAGCTTGCGGAATACCTGTCCGTCCTGACCTGTCTGGCGCCGATGAATGCACCGATGAGCGATCCGATCATTCCGCCGCCGGACCAGATTCCTAGCTTGCCAAAGATCCATCCTCCGAGAACGCGCCAGCTGCAACTTGTGTCTGTGATCACCATGAGATGTGCATGCGTCACTGACAATAGTGACTGGGCGGAGTAAAGCATTGCACACCCGACCACTGAAGATCACTGGCAGCCGGAGGCTCGTGAGACACACGCGCATCATCGTCACACACTATGGCGGGCCCGATGCACTGCAGGTGGTTGAACAGGAGTGCCCGGAGCCGAGGGGCGGTGAAGTGCGGGTGAAGGTTCTGGCCGCGGGCGTGAGCTTGCCTGACGTACTGGCACGCGAGGGCGTCCATCCGGAAACACCGCGCGTGCCCTATACGCCGGGTTGGGACCTGGTCGGAATTGTGGATCAAATCGGAGAAGGCGTCTCCGGTTTCGAACTGGGCCAGACGGTTGCGGCCATGCCCATCAGCGGCTGTTACGCACAGTACGTTTGCTTGCAGCAACGCAAGTTCATTCCAGTGCCCGAAGGTTTGGACCCTGCGGAAGCCGTCGCGGTTGTCTTGAATTACATCACCGCATACCAGATGCTCGATCGTTCGGCGAAGGCAAAGCCGGGGCAGCGCGTGCTGATTCACGGCGCCTCAGGAGGCGTCGGCACGGCGTTCCTGCAGCTGGGGCGACTCGCCGGCGTAGAAATGTACGGAACGTGTTCGGCGCAAGCGGCGGAGGTAGTTAAGGAGCTTGGCGCTACACCCATCGACTACCGCAATTCTGACTTCGTCCAGGAAATCCACCGCCTCACCGGCGACGGTGTGGATGCTGTTTTCGACGGCATCGGTGGGGACAATCTATGGCGCTCGCGCGAAGCGCTCCGCGAAGGCGGCCGCGTGGTGGTCTACGGATTCCAGGCCAAGCTGCGCGGAGGAAGGATGGCTTCGGGCGCGCCGAGCGGGCGGCACCCGATTCGCGAATCCGCGATCTTGGGGTCGTACATCCTCCGGAGCTGGTTTCGGCAGGGCCGCAAGAGCATGGTGCCTTACAGTATCCAGTGGCTGATGCGGCTGAAACCCGCGTGGTTCCGCCACGACCTGCTCACGCTGTTCGACCTACTACAGCAGAAGAAGGTCAAGCCGCTGATCGCACAACGGTTGCCTCTCTGCCAAGCGCGGCACGCACAGGAATTACTCGGAAGCGGAGGCGTGATCGGTAAAATCGTACTTGTCCCCAACGGCTGACCGCTTGGTCAGGAGCGGCCTAACATTGGCCTGGCTCCTGGGTATGACGGACTGCCGGTAAGGTTCGGCCTACCACGAAGATTTCCGCGATAAGCCGGTTATCAGGACCTAAGGCGCATCAGCATCAGTCTGGCACGTGAGCCGGGGTTTTCCTTGGCCCTCATATTAATAGGACAGACCAACGCGATGACGCGAAGGCGTTTAAGGTGTCGCGCAACGGCATCGCCGTCCGCTGCCGTCGTAGCGCTGACCTTACGGTTGTAGCTCGCGATGGCATCGGGCCCCAAAAAAGGCCACACCACCGTACTCCGTCGGTCGATATCTCCTACTCCTTCGTGATATTCTGTACCGCGTGTCGGTCCGGGCCTCAAAAATCGTCACCGCTGCGGCGTTGTTGATCTGCCTGCTCTGCCCGATTGTAGAATCGTTTGACCAGTGGGATCACACGGTCCAGACGGGCAATGACACCGAGTACACCCTCGTGGTTGTTGGGCTGTGTGTCGGAGTCGCGTACACCTTTGCGCGGTTCGTTCTTGCATCTCTATCTGCCAAAGTCGTTTCCGCCATCATTCTGCATTTTTCCTCGCACAGCCCTCTCGCTCCAGTCGCGGGCACTCCCTTTTTCATCGTTCCGATTTCCCTAGGTCCACCCGCACTGGCACTCCGCATTTAGGAAGCTCCCTCAGGTGATCTGAATGCGCGCACTGGCATGTCTGTCCGCGCCCAAATTGCGGCTCGGCACCCGCTGCAACGTTCGCCATTTCACAACTATGGGGGCTTGGTATGATTCTCGACCGCGCTGGTTTCTCATTTCGATTCGCCGCTTTTGCTGGTGTCGTCTCACTTTTCATCGTCACGGGCAGTACTCACGGTCAGGTCTCGAAGGTTGGAGCAATTCTGGAGGGGACCGTAAGCGACAGCAGCGGAGCCGTCGTTCCTAACGTAACGCTGACAATTAGCAACATTTTGACCAATCAAAGCCGGTCCGTCACGACTGACGACCAAGGTTTCTTTCGCGCCAGCCAGCTTGCCGTGGGGACCTATGAAGTGCGTGCGTCTCATCCGGGCTTCGCCTCTTACCGGCGCGCGGACATCACCTTAGGCCTCGGGCAGACCGTGCAACTGAAAATCATCCTTTCTCCCGCATCTGCCGCAGCGCAAGTCACAGTCAGCGCGCAGCCATTGACTCTCGATACGTCACAAACATCGGTCGTCTCTTCCATAGATCAAGAAAGAATCGAAGAGCTGCCCGTGCGCACCCGGAATTACCTCGATTTTGCACTTTTAGCGCCAGGTGTTTCCGGTTCTCCGCCAGTAACAACCGGCGGAAGCTCGACGCCTTTAGCCGGAAGTGGCTTCACCTTTGGCGGTCTGCGGCCACAGAGCAACAATGTCCTGATAGACGGCCTGGACAACAATGACGAGTTCACCGGCTCCAGCCGGACCGAGCTTTCTCCGGAAATCGTGCAGGAATTTCAGGTAGTCAACAACGGACTTTCAGCGGAATCAGGGGGAGCGTCAGGAGGATCGATCAACGTCATCACTCGCTCTGGAGCAAACGTGATGCACGGGGACGCTTTCGTCTTTGCGCAAGACAGCGCGTTCAATGCCCGCGACGCGTTCGAGACGCAACCGGAGAAGCCGTCATTCCGCCGCTTCCGCGAAGGGTTTGCCCTGGGAGGCCCAATTGTAAGGAACAAGACGTTTTATTACGCCGCGGTCGAGCAGGAGCACAATCGCGGGCAAATCGGTTCGGACATTGCGCGCGGTGTAGCGTCAGCGGTCAATGCTTTCCTGGCAACCGGGGCATTCTCTGGGATGGCCACACGACAGATCACTACCGGGTTCTCGCCGATCACCCGAGCCGAAACCGAGGCGGCGGGAAGGTTGGATCACCAACTGACGAAGAATACTGCACTCATGCTGCGGTATGCCTTTACGAACAACAGAGAAGCGGGCAATGCCTTCAACACTGATGGGCTGTTTGATGCGAGCGCGCGTGGCAGCAGCTTTCTCGCTGACAACGCCCTGTCGGGATCGCTTACCTCGGTCCTAGGGTCAGAAGCCGTTAGCGATTTTCGTTTTCAGCTTGCCACGCGCCACGCGGTCTTGCGCACGAATGATGCTCTGGGACCAGAGATTTCGATCGCTGGGTTGATCACTTTCGGACGCCCGTACGCCGGAAACAGCGAGCGCCGCGAAAATCACTATCAGGCCGTTTACACCTACACCCGCACCAAAGGGAAACACCTGTGGAAGACCGGTGTGACGGTCGATCGCGTTCGCGAACGCGCCGACGTGCCCGATGGCTTCGGCGGAGTTTACCTTTTCGGCTCTCTGGCGGACTTCTTAGCGGGAAACTCGGACCAATTTCGTCAGAACTTCGGGAATCCACGAGTTGATTTTCCCGTGACCGGCTACGGCGCATTTCTACAGGACCATTGGTCGGCGACACCGCAACTCGCAGTGGACCTCGGCCTGCGATATGACTTCGCACGGTTACCAGCGGTATTCAATCAAGACTCAAACAACGTGAGTCCGCGGCTCGGCCTTGCTTGGAATCCCTTCACCAAGTGGGTTTTTCGCGCAGGTTATGGAGTCTTCTTCGACCGCTACGTTCTGGCGAACCTATCGCGGGCTATCGAAACCAACGGCACACAGGGATTCGAGCAGGTAGTGAATGGCAGCACAGCGGGGAGTCTTTTCGCAGCCGCTCAAGGCGGTCCGCAACCCGCTCCGTCAGTCGGGATTGCACCTTCCATTTTCCGTCCTGACCCGCGCCTGACAACTCCATACAGCCAGCAAGCCAGCGCGGGCGCGGAGTACCTGCTGGCGAAGAACTTTACCGTTCGCGCCGACTATCTGTTCGTTCACGGAGTCAAGCTGCCGCGAACCATCAATGTGAATTTG
>Ga0126371_10002291_pt1 | contig 16438 bp, 12 predicted proteins | sample PanSoiMetaPlot_4_FD_110145 | JGI IMG/M metagenome (GOLD analysis project Ga0126371, IMG submission 110145) | Tropical forest soil microbial communities from Panama - MetaG Plot_4 | ecosystem: Environmental > Terrestrial > Soil > Tropical forest > Bulk soil | place: Panama | collected 2016-02-17 | reverse complement strand
TGTGCGCAGTGCCTCTAGGTGGCGGCCGCGGGGTTCACCGGGTCGCGGCGCATCGGGCGCGGCCGGGCCGCTTGTGACCAGTGTGGCCTTCTGCCGGATCGTGCCGTGGCAGTCCACGCAGTCAATTTCTACTGCCGCTCGCGGCTCGCCGTAAATCTTTCCGTTGCCATGATTGTCCTGAGCGAAATGGCAGTCCGCGCACTGCATTCCTTTTTCGAGATGAATATCCGCCAGGTGAACAGCCTTTTGGAACCGCTGCGGATCGTCGAACGCGATCGGATGGCCGTCCTTGTCGAGCCAGTTTCCCTTGCGGTCGTGGTTGTAAACGCCGCGGAATACCCAGCCGTGACCATGAAAATCGGCAAACTGCGTGGTTTTCAACTTGGCGTTAAACTCCGCGCTGCCGGTCTGTTCCAGAAATTTGTCTTCGCCCCACAGTCCGCGCACGGCTCCAGCTTCCGGATTCCGTAGCGCCATCTGGTATCGATCCTCTTCGCTCGGGTTGCGCTGCTCGGACGGATACATTTTGTCACCGTCAATTTCATTGTCCCACCAGGTAAGACCGTAGTAGGTGGTGACCATGTTTGTTCCCGGATGGATATGGCAGATCATGCATTGGCTGGAGGGAATGGCGCGCGTGAAGGCATGCTTGATGGGATGACCGGGCTCATCCTTGCGGATCGTGGGATCAATCGAAGCGCTGTGGCCGAGATGGCCATACTGAGCGTAGTTCGCCGCGTGTGCCGGGTCCCGGTCGTTCGCGTAAACCACATGGCAGGCCGAGCAGCCACTCGCGCGATAGTCGCCCGGATGATCGTTGGTGCCGGGCATGGAAAGGATCGGATCGAGCAGGCGCGTTTTCTGCAAACCCAGAAACACCGGATCGGTGCGCAACTCTGTGCCGAACCCGCGGTCGCTCAATTTATCGTCGGGCTTTCCGGGAACATCTTCGCCGTTCGGATTCCCGATCTCCGATTTCTTCTCGCCACCGCGCTCGAACACGCGCAGCACGTTCCCTGGCTGCGAAATTTCCCAGCGATAAAGCGGCGCCAACTCCGGCAGCACGCCTTTGGTGCGCATTTCTTCGGTGGATGGCGGCGGACTGGTCTTGATCGCCTGTGGCTTGCCGTCGCGATCGTAGCTCTCGCCAAAGCGTGCGTTCTTATAGGGAATTCCGCCATTGTTGTAAAGCGCCGCGCCCCACAAAAATCCCGCGTGCGTCATCATGTTGGTGGAAACGGCTCGTGTCTCGTTGGGATGGCATCCAGCGGTTCCGCAACTTTCCGCCGCCACACGCAAATCGCCGGGGTTTACAAACTTGATATACTCGAACGATTCCTTCAGCCAGTGCGTGTAGGCCCGTTCCCGGAGTGTGGTGCTGTTCTTGAAAAAGTTGTCAATCGGCTGTACGTGCGCCTTTTCTTTGGCCGTCTGGTATTCCGGTGAAGCCGGGGATATGCCCGCGGCAACGGAAACCTGATTATCTCCTCCGTGGCAATCGGTACAGCCAAGATGCACTCCCCTCGAAGGGTGCATCGTCGGTTCGTCCGTCGCCCTGTGACAAGACATGCAGCCAATGGATTTGGCATTAGCCTGTTCCCGCGATTGGCCGAAGAAAGGCCCTTGCGGGTCCTGCGCGAAAGCTGACAGCTGCGGGCGCGAGCAGGCCAGAAGCAGTAGAAAAAATGAACCGGCCAGCAAAATGGCAAGCACTACGCGCGACCGGCCATGTTCGCCGCAATGTCTGCTACACCTGGCTAAATGAGAACCCGCGTGCATCTTGATCCGCCTTAAAAGGTCAACTTCGCCGAACCAAACAACGAGAAAAGTGTCCGCCCGGTGTAAATGTCACGGAAGCCCGTACCTGGCTGCAGCATGGAAGCGCCGCCAGTAAGAATAATGTTCTCGCTCAACGGCGGACGGTATTGCACGCCAACCCCCAGGTCCTCGCCGATATTGTGTCGAATGGGAGCCGCGAACAGCACAAATTCGATCGGCTCGGTATGCATGAAACGCAGGTAGTTAAAGTTGGCAAATCCTTTCAGCTTTGGCGTGATGTTTACGTCGGCGCCGGCGTTTACCAGAAAGATTCCGGGGTTCACGAAATTCGATTGGCCTTCCTCTTTATTCGAACGCATGTTTGGGAGCAGGCTTCCGTCAGTCGTCAGGGAAACACCTGAGCCGGTCAGCCGGATCCCCTCTCGGTTCCAAAAACTGAAAAGCCCCCCCGCAAAATTCGGTAGGTCCACGATGGAATCGAAGCCGTTGGCGCGGCCGTTGCGCGGATCGTGGTCCCCCGAAGCGCAGAAAACGGAAACGCGATAGCGAATCCAGTCGTGATCGAGCGAAAGCTCTGCGGCGGCCATCTGGCCATTCACGGTGACGCGGCGCCCGGCAATCGGATTAAAACCATCCTTGCCCGCCACCTCGTAAAACGCGTGAGTCAGATTCAGCCGCTTGATGTGGCCGCTGCCCAGCCAGCCGAAATAGCCGACCTGAATGCTGTGCGGAATCGGCCCGATGCCCTGATTGATGACCTTGCCGACGGGAGCGGGCCGCACGAGAAATCCGTTGTCGTCGTAATGCAGGCCACCGTCATCTTTGTTGTACGCTCCCAGAAATTCCGCAGTGTAACCGGGAAAGAAGAAGTCCTGGACGTACACGTTGGCGAGAATCACCTGCTGGTCGCGGAGGTCCCAGGTGTTTAGCCCGCTGTTGGTATTTTTCTCGAGGAAGTTGAAATACACCGCGTTGTATTCGATACGATCGTTCTTGAGATCACCGAAGATGCGGACCGCCGGCTGTTCGTCCACAAACAGGAATCCGCGGAAGTCGGCATTGAACTCTTGAACGCCCGCGCGCACGGAAACGAAATCGTAATTGGGGCTCAAGTCGCGCAGCTTCACTTCCGCGAACATTTCCTGAAAACCCAGATGCGAATCGAGTCGCGTGGTCCCCGCGCGGACATCCGGCCCCACAATCCCGAGCTCGCGGACGCTGAGATAATTCACGCTGATTTCCGGGGTGACGCGGACGCGCCAATCCACCGGTTTGAAGGAAGCGTCGCCGTGAAACAAATCAAAAGTGAAACGGAAGGTCTGGTCGAGGAAGAACTGCTCGCCACGTCCGAAGAAGTCGCTGCTTCCCGGCCGGGCGGCACTGACGTCGCTCGGCACCGGAACTTTTCGCCCGTCGACAAAAGTTGTCTCCGACGCCGTGAGATTGAAAAACACTTGTTGGCCAAAAGCTTCGGGCCAAATCGGCTCATCGCCTTTGAACCGGTTGCGGTTGAAGGGGTCGTACCAGCGCGGCTTGGTATAAATGTATTCGCCGGGCACGGGGTAGCGTCTATAGTCTGGCTGTTCGAGGGCCCAACGATTCGGCACCACGTTGTAGATATCAGATACTGGAGGCAACACCTCCGGAGCAAGTTCCAGGATGTAGTTGGGATCGGAATCGAGCCGGTGTCGGAATTCGCGATAGCTTGCGGTCGCGGTTTCCCCCAGAGCTGGCAGCGGCGGACCGAGCTCTGGCCGTCGCGGCAACCTTGAGCGAGCTGCCGCAACTCCGTTCGGAACCAGGTGAATCTCAAGTGTCACCACTTCGTTCGCGTTGAGTGAAAGGGAATCGATCAAAAGCGCTTCGTATCCCTCAGCCTCTGCGCGAAACTCGTATGTACCCGGCAAGAGTAGCAGCAGACGGAAAACGCCTTCGCCATTAGCCGCGACCGTGATCGTCTCGCCCGTCAGCAGATTGCGCACCGAGATCTTCGCGCCTGCTACCGGCCGCATCACCGAATCAGAAGCTTGTTCGCGGGCCGTACCGTCAAGGGCCGCAGTTGTAAGCGCCTGTTGGCGCGGAATGCGCCGCGGCGGGCCGGTTTCGCGCTGTTGTTGCGAAGAAGTGGCAGGCTGCAAGGCGGGAGGTTGTTGTGCGCTCAGCCCGTTGCACATCATTCCCAGCGCCGCAAACGCAGCAGCGCGTGCTACCTTCCACAACACCAGCATGGGCGACGGACCGGCGTTCATTTGTTCAGCAGGACCAGGTGACGCGATGGAACAGCAGTCTGGGCTAACTAATCAAAATTGCGCCCCCACCGCAACCTTTTTCCCAAAGCGCGGTGAATAGTTGGCAACACCCGGTTTTCGGAATTGGGAGTCACCACTTCGAAGCATCCGTGGCAGAATCCCCCTGCAACTTTTCCTGTCGCATATACCATGAATTTCAACGCTCTGCCCCATGGAACACATTCTCCGCAAGTCGGTGGAATCGCGGCGCGCCTACCAGCAGCGTCGCAAAGCTGTGGCGTTCGGAATGATCGTCGCGCTGTTGCTTGCCGGCGCACTGTTGATCGTTTTGATTGGTTGTGGGGGAGGATCTCCCAGCGCGACACCCGCCTCACCCCCGCCGGTCGTTCCCGCGCTGAGCATCGCCGATGTCGCGAATCTGGTGCAGGCGGCGGCCTCGTCGGCGGATGCCGAGACCATGGCCATCGCTGTTGTGGATCGCGGAGGTGCGGTGCTCGCCGTATACGACAAAGCTGGCGTTACCCCCGGCGCAACCGACATCGGCAATTTCGGCATTCCGGTGGACGTGAACGATCTCGCCGTCGCCCTCGCGCGTACGGGAGCTTATTTCAGCAACGACCAAGCTCCGCTCTCCTCGCGCACCGTGCGTTTCATCAGCGGTATTCATTTTCCTCCCGGCGTCACCAACGCGCCGACGGCTGACCTTTACGGAATTGAAAACACCAATCGCGGCTGCATGTTGGCGACAAACTTCCTGCCCGGCCAATCGATAAATCCATCGCTTTCACTTTCTGGAGGCACTGGGCTCGGTATTATCACCGGCAAGTCGCAATTCGACGACAGCGATGCCAACGCCGTCAATCCGGGGGGCGTTCCGATCTTTCGCAACGGAGTGGTGGTTGGGGGGATCGGAGTCGCCGGCGTCTCGCACGACATCGCCGAATTCGCTGCGTTCGCCGCGTCGGAATCGAATGGCTTCGGCTTGCCAAATCCGTTACCCGATCCCGGGGCCGTCTTTATCGGCGGGATCGCCTTGCCGTTTGTCAATCAGATGTCGCGTCCAGCCGGAAGCAATCCCGGCGCAGCCGATGGCAGCTATCTGACAGGATTTGGCCCGAAAGCCAGCACGGGACAACCAGCTGAAGGCGACCTGATCGCGCCAACCAGCGGGCCGATGGGCGGGCTGACCCTCGGCGACGTCGAGACCATACTCAACAATTCGGAGGCCACCGCTAACAAAACACGCGCGGCCATCCGTTTGCCGCTCAACTCCGCGGCGCGCATGGTGATCGCGGTGGCCGATACCGATGGTACGTTGATTGGGCTGCGGCGTATGACAGACTCCACGGTCTTTAGCATTGACGTGGCCGCCAGCAAGGCGCGCAACATGATCTATTTCAACGGACCGAATCGGACTGCTAACGATCTTCCCGGCCTGCCCATGGGAACCGCCGTTACCAACCGCACGATCAGCTTCGGTGCACAGCCTCTTTTTCCGCCGGGCATCGACGGCTCCGGCGCCGGCCCCTTCTACAATTTGTTTTTGCAGGATTTGGCCCATCCATGTACGCAAGGCGATCAGCCAAACACGCTGAATACCAGTGGCGTGGTGTTCTTCCCAGGTAGCGTGGGGCTGTATAAGAATGGCATGCTTGTCGGCGGCCTGGGCATCAGCGGCGACGGCGTCGATCAAGACGATTACGTGACCTCGGGCGGATCGGCCGGCTTCGAAGCACCCACCACCATTCGTGCCGACCAAATTTTCATCAATGGCGTGCGCCTGCCCTACTTCAAGTTCCCCCGCAATCCCACCTTCTAAACATATTTCTCAGTGCGGTGCGGATGGATCCGCCGTCCTAGCCGCATCCAAATCCAGAATCCATTGGTGCTTCGTGTCAAACGGCGCATAACAGTTTCCGTCGCCCGCATAGCCTGTACAGTGCTTCGCAATCTTCTTATCACGCGGCGAGCGCACATACTGCCAAACCTCTGCATACTTCACGCCACTAGCCGGCGGGGCCGGCGGAGTCACAGGAATGCCGCATCCAGGTGACGGCGGGCAGCTGTCGTTGAACACCCAATACACCGCGTCAGATACTCCAATGTGCGCGCGAATATCGTCTGCGGAAATGATGGTAATTCCCTGCCCCTCGTCCACGGCAATCCCCGAACAATAAATTCCCGGACGGAATCGTTCCTTTTGCAAGGACTGCGCCCAGGAACGCAAGTACCCATGGTATCCGTCAAGGAGACGGCCACCCTCTTCCACATCCAGAAAAATGACAGAGCCCTCGGGAAATCCTTCCCGGCGGGCGGCGGCAGCCGCGGCCCTCGCATCGGTCTCACCGGCTTCTATGGAGGTCTTTGTATTCGGGAGTTGACCGGCGGTGCGACCTTGATAGAGCAAAAGAAAGCCAAATCCCTGAGCGCGCATGGCCGAGCGCTTTCCGGTCCAGGAATTGGATTTCGTACCCGGGGGCGAGCTCAACCAATAGCCTGCGAACACAAACGATTTGCGCAAAACAGGGAGCGCATCGTCACCCGGATAGTCGTTGCGGTCAAATCCGAGGTAGGTGCCACCGTCGGCTTTCATGGCGTTCAGCGATGCACGTGGCTGCTCGTGGGAGGCTCCGAATAAGCCGAGCCCTGTGAGAACCAGCAGAAAAGGCCACGCCAGAAATCTGCGCATGGCCCGACTGTAACTCAGTGAATCGCGTTTGCAGAGGGAAATCAGGAGTCCATGTACTGCGCTTCGCCATCCCCGAACGACCAATTCTCCCAAGCCACTTCCACCAGATTGATGACTAAGTCCTGGGGTCGCAAGCCTGGAGACTCGGCCAAAATCTCCGCTGCACGCTTAAACAGTTTGCGTTTCTGCTGCGGTTTGCGCCCGGCGCTCAACGTGATCTGAACGAAAACCACATTGTCCGAGCGTTTCACGCCCAGATATTGCGGATCGTAGATCAACCCCTCCCGGCGATGTTCAGTGATTACCTGAAACCGGTCGTCTGGCGGAATCGCCAACGCCTCAATCATTGCGCGGTGTACTCCGTCTGCCAGCGCTTTGCGATACTCCGCGCTCTTCCCTTCCCGCAAATCGATTCGTACCAGTGGCATGTTTATTCCCCTGCCTTAGATGCTCGCGCTGTACGGCTGGGCACGCGGCTTACCCTTCACGCAGTTTGTGACCGGAAAGATTCCCTAGCCCGTCATAGGCGGCGTATTTGTACATCTCGCATAGCGTTGGATAGTTGAACACCTGTTCGATGAACTCATCAATCGTCAAGCCGTTGTCGAGCACCATCATGCCCACGTGGATCAACTCCGTCGCCGATTCCCCGATCATGCTCACGCCCAATAGTTTTCGGTCGGCGCGCGCGAAGATCAGCTTCAATAGTCCGGATGTATCTCCGATGATATGGCCGCGAGCATTGTTCTCGTAGTGCGCACGGCCAACGCAATAGTCAATTCCTTTTTCCCTGCAAGATTCTTCGGTCTCGCCGGCCGCGGAAATCTCCGGGATAGTATAAATTCCCATCGGCAGGAGAGAGGCGACGCGCTGCTTGTATTTCAAACCGAAGGCGTGGCACACCGCCACGCGGCCCTGCTCCATTGAAGTGGAGGCCAGCGCGGGAAATCCTATTACATCGCCTGCGGCATAGATATGCGGTACAGTGGTGCGATAATTAGCGTCCACAGCGATGTAGCCTTTGTCGTTCAGCGCGAGGCCCGCTTTCTCCAGCAATAAGCCGTCCACAGCCGCGCGGCGGCCGGCGGCAAACAACGCCGCCTCGGTTTCCAGCACTTTGCCACTCTTCATCGTCAGGCGCACACCGGACGGGATATTCTCCGCTTTCAAGGGCCGCTCATTGAACCAGAAATTCATCCCCAGCGAGGACAGCCGGTCACGCAAGCGCTCCGAAATCTCCGCGTCGAGAAAGGGCAGCACGCGGTCGCGCCCGTCCACCAGCGTCACCCGCACGCCCAGCGCGACGAACATGGAAGCGTATTCGCAACCGATCACCCCGCCGCCGATCACCGCGAGACTCTTTGGAATGCGCTCCATCTGCAAAAACGTATCGGAATCGAAGGTATGCAGGTCGTCGAAAGCAATTTCGGCTGGACGGTGCGGTTTTGATCCAGTTGAAATCAGAATTACTTCGCCGAACGCCCGTCGTGTGCCGTCCGGACCAGTAACGCGAATGGTGTGATCGTCATCAAAGGCCGCCTGGCCGCGTATCAGTTTAATCTTGTGCAGATCCAAATTTTTGAGGATGCGCGCCCGCTCCATTTCGACCACCGCACGCTCATGATGCATGAAGTCGGGCACCGTGAGGTTGTCTTTCAACGAATAATCAATGCCATAAAGTCCACGTTGCTTCAGTCCCGAAAAATACAGCGCCGATTCGCGCAGCGTTTTGCTGGGAACGGTCCCGGTGTTGATGCAACTCCCTCCGACGTCTGCGGCGCGCTCAATGAGCGCCACGTGCTTGCCGAAGTACGCTGCTTGCGCGCCGGCTTTTTCGCCGGCCGGCCCACAACCAACCACAACGAGATCGAACGTATCGGGAGCTGCCACGGTGCCTCCGGGGAGACTTCTGGTTTCTGTGGAGTCAACTGCAGGTCGAATCCGATTGTAGTGGAAGAATCCAGGAGCGAAATGAAATCCTTGGATGCTGTGCCGAATGTGACGCGGATCACATTTTGACCTCAACACGGCGCGACAATGTCTTGCGTGTAAGCGATGTCTTTGGTGAGATACCTTCCATGAATCTACCCTCCATCGTGCGATGGGCCACCGGGATGCGCTGGCAATGGAAAGTTTTCATACCCATCGTCGTGGTGCTTTTCTTGAGCCTTTCCATGATCGCGTTGATGGTATACAACCTGGACTTGCCGAATCCCACTTGGATTCTGTTCGCCGCGCTGGCGTTCGCGGTGCTTCTCTGTTTCGTCCTCCTGTCGGTGCTGCTGGTTCTGGTCGAGCAGCCCCTTGAAGAGTTGATGCGCACCATCGCCCGTGTGCGGCGCGACGATCTTTCGGCCCGGGTAGACTTTGCTTCCCGGGAAGACGACATCGGCAAACTCGGCCGCCAATTCAACGAGATGATCGAGAAGCTTGAAGCAAGCCGCAAAACTATCGAAGAACTCCATCGCAAAGACATGGGCCGCGCCGAACACCTGGCCACCCTGGGCGAACTCGCCGCCGGTCTGGCGCACGAGATCCGCAATCCGCTGGCCGGAATCGCCGGCGTGGTGGACGTGATGGGTCGCGAACTCCCGCCGCAAAGCGCAAGTCGCGCCGTGCTCGACGACGTGCGCAATGAAGTTCTCCATATCCAGGACATCCTGAACGACCTGCTTTCCTATGCTCGCCCTCGCCCGCCTACGTTTCATCCTGCAGATCTCAACATCACTATCGAACAGGCGGCAACGCTGGCCAAGCAGCAGGTGCGCACGCGCCCGATTCAGGTGCTTTTTACTCCGAATCTCTCCCTGCCACCGGTCTGTCACGATCCGGCGCTCATCCAGCAGGTGGTACTCAACCTTTTGTTGAACGGCATTCAGGCTATCTCCAACGAGGGCGCCGTGGAGGTAAGTCTCACCAGGGAAGAAAGGAATGCCCTGATCGTCGTGAAAGACAACGGCAAAGGGATCTCGCCCGAAGCGCTACCGAAGATATTCAAACCGTTTTTCACGACGCGAAAAGAGGGTACCGGCCTCGGTCTTTCGCTGGCCAACGGCATCGTACGATCCCACGGAGGCACCATCGAGGCCCGCAGTGCCCTCGGCGAAGGCACGCAGTTCCGCATCCAACTGCCCATTGAACGGCCGGCTCTAGATCAGCAGGAAAGTGCAGCTACGCCATGGGGATGATAAAGTAAGGAAATGGCGCGGAAGCGAATCCTGATTGTGGACGACGATAAACTCGTCCGCTGGACCCTCACGCAAAAGTGCACGGAATTTGGCTATTTCTCGCTCGAAGCCTCTTCGGGCGAGGAAGCACTGCGCGTGCTCCAAAGCGAACCAGTAGACGCCATCCTGCTCGACGTGCATTTGCCCGATTTGAGCGGTATCGAGGTCCTCGACAAACTGAAACAAGCCGGCGAAACACGAAGTGTGATCATGATGACCGCGGACCCGCAGCTTGACGACGTGAAGGCCGCACTGCGCCTGGGCGCCTATGATTTTGTCAGCAAGCCCATCAATTTTGACGAACTGACCGTCACCCTGCAAAACGCACTCGACGCCGGCGAGCTGCGCACCGAGGTGGAATCGCTGAGAGGTGAAGTGCGCCGGCGGGCCGGCTACCACGACGTCATTGGTGTATCGCGGAAGATCACCGAATTGATGAAGTTCGTCAACAAAGTCGCCGCCAGCGAGGCCACCACGATTCTGATTCAAGGGGAAAGCGGCACCGGTAAGGACTTGATTGCCAAGGCCATTCACTACCGCAGCACTCGCGCCGAGCGCCCATTTGTGGCCATCAACTGCTCGGCGATTCCCGAAACTCTCATGGAAGCCGAACTGTTTGGTCACGAAAAGGGCGCATTCACTGACGCCAAGGCTATGAAAAAAGGCCTTTTCGAAGTGGCCGACGGCGGTACGCTCTTCCTCGACGAAATTGGCGAGCTTTCTCCCCTCCTGCAGGCCAAACTCTTGCGTGTCCTGGAAGATCAGGTGGTTCGCCGCGTCGGCGGCGTGCGCGATGTGCAGGTCGGTGTTCGCGTGATTGCGGCGTCCAACCGCGACCTGGAACGCGAGGTGCGCGAAGGCCGCTTCCGCCAGGATCTGTATTACCGTCTGGCGATCATCTCGATCTTTCTCCCGTCCCTACGCGAGCGCAAAGAAGATGTCCTCCCGTTGGTGGACTTCTTCCTCGCTCACTACAACAAGAAATTCCGTAAGTCCGTACAGGGCCTCACGGAGGACACCCGGCGGCTCCTTTTGAACTATGACTGGCCCGGCAACGTCCGCGAACTCAAGAACGCCTTGGAACGCGCTATGATTCTCGAGGAAGGAAATCTTCTCAAACCCGACGATTTGCCTTTCTCGGTCGCCAGCGGCCGCAGCGGCCCGGTTTTGGCGGACAGGCTCCCCAGCACGCCGATCGAAGTACGGACCGGCGCTGGGAAGCGGCTTCTGCCGCCGCTATGCATTCCAGAAGGCGGCACCTCGCTCGAGGATGTGGAGCACGCTCTTGTCGAGCTCGCTCTCCAGCAGTCCCACGGCAACCAGATCAAAGCCGCCAAGCTGCTCAACATCAGCCGCGACGCCCTGCGCTATAAAATGAAGAAGTTCGGCTTGGGCCACTCCGAAGAAGAAGAACCCGCCACCCCTACCAGCCAGTAACCAGCTCACGCCTGGGTGAGAAAACGCGGGCCAGCGTTAAATGCCGCAAATCTTCTTGAAATCTCGCGCTTCAGGCCGGTTGCTGATTTTTTCAACTCCTGTCTTTTCAGCAATCTATGGCTATGCGAAAACGGCGCTCAAAAAGGAACCCCAGATGCATTTCCTGACATCGCTCAGCAATTAGGCAATGGAGCGATTGTCGAAAAGCTGTGCAGTGGGCGTTCCTTTTTCGGCGTTCGAACCCGCGGTGAAGGTTCGAAAGGATACACCGAGAAAGGGGCGCCCGCAAAAAAGTTCGCAGCGGCCAGCAACGACTGAAACGACGCAGCGCAACAGATGCCTGCAACTACCCGGTTAACGGGCTCATGACTTGGCTGGCCGCTGCTTTTTTTGCGCACGCGAAGCTTCCCACCAGGCAATTCCTCGGATCTCCCAAAATGATCCTTCGACGCGCAATACCGTCATCCGACGCAGAATCTGCGGAAGTTGGCTCATTCTGCAATCTATTTAGTTTTGGATCACGCGTAAGTCCCCTAATCTCAACACGAAAAAACAGCCTTGATGGAACCACGTTTGCTCTTTTTTTCGCTAGCCCTAGATTGAAAGCGAAAAAAGAATCTCCGTCGGGTTCGCAAAGCAGTATGGTTTGAGGAGGGAGCAATGCCGCAGATCGTGGAGAAGGAAGAACTCAAGAAGGAAACCGCCAAACGCGTTGCCATCAGCAAGATTCTGGTCACCACGGATTTCTCCGAAGTGTCGGATCACGCTCTGGACTATGCCATCGCCCTGGCGCGTCGTTACGACGCGCGGATTTATCTGGCCCATGTCGTCACCCCGGATCCCTTCCAATTCGCCGAGCCGCAGCTCGCGCAAGCCACCTACGAGAAAGTGCGGCAGGCGGCTGAGGAAGGCATCACCGACATCCTGATTTCCGGCAAGTTGCGCGGTGTGCCACACGAAGTCCTCATGGAAGAGGGCAACGTCTGGCCGTCGTTGGAAATGTTGATCCGCAAGCATGAAATTGACTTGGTCGTCGCCGGAACACATGGCCGCGGGAAGGTGCAGAAGCTGCTCGTCGGATCCGTAGCGGAGGAGATCTTCCGCAAAGCCGATTGCGCGGTGCTTACGGTTGGTCCCAGGGTGTGCAACGGCGAAGCGACGGAAATTGAGCTGAACCATATCCTATTCGCCACGGACTTTGGTCCTGGAGCAGAAAAGGCTGCCGCTTACGCCTTCTCTCTGGCCCAGGAACACAATGCCACGCTAACCCTGCTACACGTGATCGAGAGCGCGGCCGCATACAACGAGGAAGCCGTGGCACGGCAGCGGGAAATCAATGTGGTGCGCATGAAGAAGCTGATGCCAGCAGGCAGCGAGGACTGGTGCAGGCCGGAATTCCGCGCCACGTTCGGAGCCGCGGTGGAAGAAATCCTGATCGCCGCGCGTCAATCCAAGACGGATTTGATCGTCATGGGCGCCAAGGCTCGCAGTAACCTTGCCGGCCATGCGCCAATGACCGTTGCTTACAACGTGGTGTCGAAGGCCACATGCCCGGTACTCACCGTGCGCGGCTGAGTCTGCATCACGGATAACAGAGCGGAGTGGCTCACGGTATGGGCATCCCTGACCGGGGGCGGCGCTGGCGGTTTTCCCCAGCCGGGCAGCGCCGCCCCTCTGTTTTTACCCTCGCATCATCGTGAGAATCATTTTGAACGGCGCAGTGGCCTTCAGCCCATGTGGCTGATTCGCGGGAATCCACAGTAAATCCCCGGACTTGGCTGAGAGAGGCTTACCGGCGATATGTATTTCGGCCTCGCCTTCGAGCATCAAGACCAGCGCGTCAAACGGCGAAGTATGTTCGCTGAGACCCTGCCCCGCATCGAAAGCGAAGGCGGTGACCGAAGCTGTTAGATGCTTCAGCAGAGTCCTGCTCACCACCGCGCTCTCCTGGTATTGCAGCAGCCCGGCCGCCGCGATCGCTTCCGCGGGAACGATTTTTCCGGACGTGATGGTATCCGCGGCGCTCATAGTTCTGCCTCCTACCGTTAAATCTGAGACTTACGGCATCGGATGTGCCGCTTGGTCTGCGTTGGGCACTAACCGGTGATAGACGGTGTCCGAAATCGGCGAGTTCCAATGCCCGGTGGCCTTGGCGAATCCGGCCACGCCTAAAAACAGCACGGCAACTCCAGCGGCAATCACCCAACCCGGCATTGCCGGGCAGGCCTTTTTCGGCTTGAGCATTTGCGCGAGACCCATACGGAGGGCGCCGGCGGCGGGGCATACCACCACGCATTCCATACAACCCGTGCATTCCACTGACTGAATCTTTACTAACTTATCTACGGGCAGGTTTGAAGGGCAGGCCTTGGCGCATTTGGCGCAATCAATGCACGGCTCCGGGTCGCGCCGAATCTTCATCGGGCTGAACCACGAGGCGAGCCCCAATAAGGCGCCGTAGGGGCACAAGAAACGGCACCAGAAGTTCGGAACCAACACCGAAGCCAAAACGAACAAGCCGATTACGATTAGCCCGGTTTCGCCAATATGACGAAAAAAGTTCAGCATCTTTACATCGGCGATCAAGCCGTATGGTGTGGTCATGAAGTCCCGAATGCCTGCTGCTGACATTGTTGAGATGGCCCATAGAAAAAAGCCCAGCAGTAAGTACTTGACCCCTCGCAGCGGAAGGTCCAGCCAGCGAGGCAAGAAGAAACTGCGGTGGAGCATCTTTTTCCCAGCACGCCAAAGGTATTCGGAAATCGTGCCGATCGGACAGAGCCAGCTGCAAAACGCCTTCCGGAACAGAAAGGCGATCGCCAGGAAGGCTAACAGCAGAAACATCGCCGCCGGATGCATGCGCGGGATTTCGCCGCTGAGCAGCCAGTATTTCAGATTCATTAGACCGGCAATCGGCAGCCAGCCCTCCACTCCCGCCGGCCGCCTCGCCAGTGTCGCTGCCGGGCCGACCTCAAATTGCCGCACCCAGGTGTAAAATCGCGTACCAATCCAGAGATTCAGCAGCAGGAAGGCGACCTGAAAGGTGCGGCGGTAAATCACGGAGTGGTCGTGGCCTATACGGCGAATCAATTTTTTCTTGGGCCTTGCGGGAACAGCTGGCAACGTCTCTGGCGTCTGCAGCGAAAATGTTCTCTCGGGGGACGCTGGAATGGATGCCTGGGTCGCCATCAGTTGGCCTCACTAACCAAGCTAGCTTAGTCCGTCACAGGCAGCTGTGACTTCAGTCACCATGGCATTTCGCTCTGAGAAACAGCTTTGGTTTGGTTGCAGGCATTTCCCCGTTGCTTCGACCAGGCATTTCTACCTAGAGTAGTGCGCATGTCCCTCAGTCCAAGCTGGCTCGGCCCGCCCCGCGTGGTAAATATTGAAGACCTCCGCCGCATGGCGCATCGCCGTCTGCCTAGACCGGTATTCGACTATTTGGATGGCGGGTCCGAAGACGAATGGACTCTGCGAGAGAATCCCCGCGCGTTCAATGACATCCTGTTTCGCCCGCGCAATGCCGTCGCTTTCAGTGACTGCGATTTTCGCGTGCGCGTCGTGGGCCAGGATCTGGCGTTTCCAGCAATCCTGGCGCCTGTCGGCTACAGCCGATTGATGCACCCGATCGGAGAAGTCGGCGCGGCTCAAGCTGCCGGTGAGATTGGCACCGCCTACACGCTATCCACGATTTCCGCTCACAAACTGGAAAACGTAAAGGCAGCTACCAAAGGTCCCGCCTGGTATCAGCTTTACTTGCTCGGCGGGCGTGCCGCTGCCGAAGCCGGCATCGAACGCGCGCGCAAGGCTGGCTTTTCCGCGCTGGTCATCACCGTGGATACTCCCGTCGCAGGCATGCGCGAACGTGACCCACGTAACGGCATGAAACAACTTCTCGGCAGCTCGGTGCTCGCCAAGTTGCCGTTCCTGCCCGAGATTCTGGCTCACCCGCGGTGGCTGGCGCGGTTCTTGGCGGATGGCGGCGTGCCCAAACTGGAAAACATTGTCCTTCCCGGCCAAGGTCCGATGAAGCTCATCGATGTAGGCTCCGCGCTCGCCGAAACCGCGGTAAGCTGGGACGACCTGAAATGGATTCGCAAGGTTTGGGATGGCCCCGTCCTGATGAAAGGGATCCTGACGGGAGATGACGCGCGTCGTGCCGCGGACGAAGGGGCCGTCGCGGTGATTGTCTCCAATCATGGCGGGCGCCAACTCGATTGCGTTTATCCGGCGATTCGCGCCCTGCCCGAAGTAGTTGCCGCCTCAGGTGGCAAAATCGAAGTACTCATGGACGGGGGCATCCGCCGCGGCAGCGACATCGTGAAGGCGATCTGCCTGGGCGCCAAAGCGGTGCTGATCGGCCGGGCCTACGCCTACGGCATGGCCGCGGCCGGCTATCCCGGCGTGGTGCGGGCCCTGGAAATTCTGCGCGCTGACGTCGACCGTACCCTGCGCCTGCTCGGCTGCCAATCTATCGCCGCTCTTGACGCCTCTTACGTGGACTTCCCGCACCATTGGCGCCGCTAGTCCTTGCCAGTTTGATCTGCGTTCTGGCACCCCGTCGCGCGAAGCTTCGCGCCTGCCGTCTCCTAGGCTTCCTGATTGTTCAGGAAACGGCAGGTAAGTCCTGCATTACATTTGATTTCGCGCCTCAGGTGCTTCGAAATCCTGAATACGGAGAGGCCTGTATGGCTGCTCACCGACCCGCCAGATAGAGTCTGCGGTGCATCTGCGTCTGTGAGGTTTCTATGCCGCTGATCAATATCGTGGTTGTATTAATTGTGGTTGGCGTACTGCTCTGGCTCGTCAACCGCTTCATCCCGATGCAGGGGACGATCAAGTCCATCCTGAATGCAGTGGTAGTTATCGCCGTGGTTCTCTGGCTCCTCAACGTCTTCGGTTTGTTCCACTCCTTTTCCAACATCCACATCGGTACGTGATTCTATTTTCGAGGTACTTCTTGCTTCCTCTTAGAGCCAGCCGACGATAGACTGCCCGAGGAATGTTTCCTCCGGCAATGGGCGGACCCGGCGACAAATCGAATGGCTATGAGGAAG
>Ga0126371_10002290_pt1 | contig 16439 bp, 14 predicted proteins | sample PanSoiMetaPlot_4_FD_110145 | JGI IMG/M metagenome (GOLD analysis project Ga0126371, IMG submission 110145) | Tropical forest soil microbial communities from Panama - MetaG Plot_4 | ecosystem: Environmental > Terrestrial > Soil > Tropical forest > Bulk soil | place: Panama | collected 2016-02-17 | reverse complement strand
TGGCCGTTGAACTCTCAACGACACCTATCAAGATGTGATACCAGGTTGGCCGGATGCGCTTTTCATTGTCCGCAGTATCAAGCAGATACGGGCACGTATTCAGTCCCGTTAAGGCGTCTTGAACTTCTCATCGATCTCGACTTGATACCCCGAGACGATGCGATTCGTTTCATTGGCCATGCCGACCACAGCCATCAACTCCTTGAACATGTCGTCGGTCATGCCCTTGTTCCTGGCGCCGACCGTGTGGGAGGCGATGCAGTAGCTGCATTGATTGCTCACGCTGACGGCCAGGTAGACGAGTTCCTTGGTCAGCGGATCGAGCGCGCCGGGTCCCATGATCTGCTTGATGTCTTCCCACGTGCGTTTCAGAGTGACCGGGTCGTGGGCGATGGCTTTCCAGAAATTGTTGATCCAGTCCGTTTTGCGAGTTGCCATGATGTCGTCGTAGACGGCTTTGACTTCAGGGCTGGCGTCTTTGTATTCAATGAGGCCGAGAGTTGACATACGAAATCTCCGATCAAGATGAGTGATTAATCAACCGATGAAGATAGCAGGAATGAGCGATCTGGTGGGAGGGCGGTGAGGGGACGCGGACCACCAGCATTCGTGGAATGGATGAGATCGCCGATTACGTCATGGTCGAAACGTCCCAGATTCACTTTGCTTCAGGCAGTTTCCCATCAAGCAAAGTACCAATCTGGTCGGCGGGGCAGCGCAGCCCGACATAGAATTGCCCAAACAGCGCGTAAACCGCGCTCACCTCGTCGAAGCGCATTTCGTAAATCAGCTTCTTGAAAACCATCGGATCGTCGGCAAAGAGATCAACGCCCCACTCCCAGTCGTCGAAGCCGATCGAGCCGGTAATGATCTGGCGAACTTCGCCGGCGTAGCGGCGGCCGACGAGGCCATGTTCGTTCATCTGGCGGGCCCGCTCTTCGATCGGAAGGGTGTACCAGTTCTTGCTCTCGCCGCGTTTGCGATCCATCGGATAGAAGCATGCGTAGCGGTGGGGCGGGATCGCCGGGAAAAGTCGCGGGCGCATGGCTTCCTTCTGCCGTGCTAGAGTTTCGCGGATCTCGCGATTCCAGTCTTCTGAATGAGGCTCGATGCCTCGATCGACCAGCGCCTTATAGACTTTGGTCGTCGATTCGTAGAGGCCCAGTTCAATCACCGACAGGTACGATGTTGTTTGGTCGAAATATTCGCTGAGGCGCAGTTGCGCCAGTTGCAATTCGGCACGATTCAGATCATCAAAAGACTCGCGGAAATGCAAAAACATGAAGTCGCCCTTGTGCCCGATCAGCGAATAAAAGGCTGATTGCCCCGATGAATTCTTTTCCATCTGGGAGAGAACTGGCACTGCTTCCGTCACGATCGAAGCGCGATCGGTTGCGCTCAATGCGCGCCAGGCGGTCCAGCGGAAGCGCATCATCTGGTGCAGGGCACTATAACCTTCGACGGTGAGTGGAACCGCCGGTATGTCGGTGGTGGCGGCTTCTGTGGCAAAAGGCTTGCTCGACATGAGGTCCTCGATTCGGAAACTATTGTAACTGCGACCAACGGCTCGCGAGAATCCGCCCGGGCGGGCTACCACCGGTTTTCGTCCCGGGTTGCGAGACACTGCCTCGCGCCCATTTACAATACGTCATCCTTTCGGACGTGACGGAATAATGACCAAATTTCTAAAGATCGTGTGGCTACTTGGATGTTTAGGGTCGTACGGACTTGGGCAAAGCCGGCGGCTTTGGGTACTCAAAGAGCCGGACTCGATCGTGGAATACGATCCAGCGACCTTCGCGGCCAAGGGGACGGTGAAGGTGCCTCCCGACGTGCTGAAAACAGCGCGGATTCTGCAAATCAATAAGAAAGGCCAGATGCTGTTTGCCCCCAATACAGATGATCCATCGCCCGACGTGGGAAAAAGCGGCGACAAGTTCTGGTATTGGGATGGGCAAGCCGAATCGAAAATCGGGCCCGAGTTGATTCGAGTCACGAGCGCGTCGGGCTCGAATCATAAGGTGACTGAGTCGTCGCCGTGGGCGTTTCTGAGCTCCGATGGATCACATCTTTTCTGGTTCACGAACGAATTCGATAAACTGACGCGCGACAACATCGAGCTTTCGGTAACGACGACCTTTCGCGCGTGGGAATCGAGCACGAGCGGAAAGGAAAAGCAGGAAGTCGTGTCAACGGAGTTTCCCGAGTGCCGGTGCACAACGGGTGTCTGCTCGGAATCCTGCACCGAGGTGCGTTTTTGGATCGCGGACACTGGCGTGGACGATTACTTCCTTCTCACTAAGCTCATTCCCGGACAAACCGAGACCAAGTACATCGGCAGCAGCCTGTACCTTCAGTCAGGTGGAACCTGGGTTCCGACCGAGTTGAAGCAGCCTTTGCAGCGGGTGCTGGATAGTGCGGAACATGGTTCGGTGATTCTTGCTACGATCCCAGATACTGGCTGTTGTGGTTGGGAGAACCAGAGCGACGATCAAACGATGCTGCTAAACCTCGACAAGAGTGTGCGGGTTTTCGATGAGCGAGAGCAGTTCAAGAATCCCGATTATGACGTGAGTTTCTTCACCGAGAACGCCAAGGTTTCCCCTGAAGTTGGATACGTTGCAATGACAATTGAGGCGAGCGCCAAATCAAGCGCTCCCATTCAACTTTCCGAAAACGGTCAGGGAGACGCCGCCGAGTCGCAGCGGATTCGAAAGGCACTGCTCGATTTGCCAGCCGTGCAAGTCGTCACCGCCACGGAACCAGTGAAGCGATCTGCCTACCTACCGCATGCGGTCCTGGTCGGCTGGCTGAGCGAAAAAGAGATTCTGATCGTAGAAAACCACCTTCTCGTTGCCTACGACGTCACCACCAACACTCGCCGGAAGTCCTCGATTCGCGTGGAGGATTCGGCTTACGTTTTCGTGCGTTAAATCGCTAGTCCGACCAACGTTGTGGTTTGCGATTCCATCGATGCGCTTTGAGCGTGTTGAGGAGGGATGCATCGAGCGGGCCGGCATCGCTCAACGCCATATTCTGGCGAACGTGATCCAGTTTGCGCATCCCGATGATGGTTGTACTCACGGCGGGATGAGACAGCACGAACCGCAAGGCCATATCGGGCAGGGTCATGCCAGCCGGCGTGATTTTCTTGAGCGCATCGACACGCGGTAGTGTCGCGGCGAGATTCTCCGCGCCGAAGTAACGGGCACGCCAATCGCCGGAAGGAAATTTGGTCTCATGTGTCATCTTTCCGCCGAGGCTGCCTTCGTCGAGCGGAACACGGGCGATTACTCCGATATTCATCTCCTGGCACAACGGAAAAAGTTTGTCTTCGGGCGCTTGATCGAAGATGTTGTAGATCACCTGTACTACGTCGACGAGGCCGGTGCCGATCGCTTTCAGACCATTCTCGGGCTCCCAGCGATTCAGGCTTAATCCGAATGATCGAATCACTCCTTCCTGCTTCAACTTCTCAACCGTAGAACGGAATTCCGGGTGGTCCGTCCAGCTGTCGTCCCAAACGTGAAATTGGAGGACGTCGATGGCGTCGCATTGCAGTTTCTCGCGAATGCGGTTTGCGTATTTGAAGACGTGATCGGCGGGGAAAACGTCGATGTATTTGTCTTTGGGCGATGCGGGCCAGCGAAGGTTTTTTGGAGGGATCTTGGAAGCGGCGTAGATGCGCTTGGCTTTGTTCTTCGTAAGAGCGTGACCAAGCAAACCGTCGCTCTTGCCCTCACCGTAAGCCCAGGCCGTGTCGAAGAAATTACAGCCGAGATCGAGGGCGAGCTGGATCGATTGGCGTGACTCGTCGTCGTCAGACCCGCTCCAACCACTCATGCCCCACAGTCCGTGGGCGATGTCGCTGACCTGGAATCCGGTACGGCCAAGAGCACGATATTTCACGGGTTCGTCTCCTGCTAGTTTGCGGTGTTGGCGCGGAACAAGGGTAACAGACAGCGCGAGACCTGCGGCTAGGCCCTACCGGCCGAGCGGCCAAGACACGGAGCCGCGCCGGTTGGTGGCGTAAACCGCAGCGAGAATCAGGAAGGAAGCGAGCAGCAAGAACAGCGATGTTTGCCCGGAGGCGGCGTAGTCGAGAGCTTGTACGTTGTCGTAAATCGAGACCGATACGGTGCGCGTTACGCCGGGAATGTTGCCGCCAACCATCAGTACCACGCCAAACTCACCGAGCGTATGGGTGAAGCTAAGGACAAGGCCGGTGAGCAGGCCGCGGATCGACAGTGGCAGGATCACACGAAAGAAAGTGCGGAGTTGAGAAGCGCCCAGGACTTCGGACGCGGCCAGAACTTTTGGGTCAACTGCGGAAAACGCGGACGCGAGTGGCTGCACCATGAATGGGAGGCTGTAGACGATGGATGCGATCACGAGCCCGGAGAACGTAAATGGCAAAGTGCTTCCGGCGATTGAATGGTAGAGGCGGCCGAGCGGGCTGCGCGGACCGAGGGCAATCAGCAGATAGAAGCCTAGAACAGTTGGGGGCAGGACCAAGGGCATAGCGACAACAGCTTCGACGAGAAATTTCCAGCGCCAGGCCGTAAAGGCAAGCCAGAGCGCGATAGGGATACCGATCACGAGCAGCAGGAGACAAACGATAAAGTCCAGTCGCAACGTCAGCCACAAGGCCTGCCAATCCATGGGAGCTCCGATGATCCAGTGAGCCGACATTGTAAATCGGCAAGCGTTCACCATGTGCGTCGTAAAATACGATTCTTGTCTGTTAGCATGGATTCCGACCGATTGCGCGTAGTGTTGGTTGCCACGCGGAATCCCCTGAACCTGGGTGCGGCGGCGCGCGCCATGAGTAATTTTGGATTTCGCCATTTGCGGGTGGTGAATCCCTATGACGTTGCGTTCCGTGAAGCGCGATCGGCGGTAGGGGCGGCCGAGTTGCTGGCGGACGCCGAAGAGTTCAAAACCGTTGCGGATGCCGTGACCGATTGCACGCTTGTAGTTGGAACGACCGCGGTGCGGAATCGGGAGCTGCAACATAAGATGCGAGCGCTACAGGCGGGGGCTGTCGAAATCCGGCGACGCTTGCGCTCTGGCCGGGTGGCTCTCTTATTCGGATCGGAAAAAACGGGGCTGTCGAACGATTCGCTCAGCCATTGTCATTGGCTGCTGCGTATTTCGACGCGCGAAGAGCATCCCTCGATGAATCTGGGGCAAGCCGTTGCCGTCTGCCTCTATGAATTGGCGCGGAGTGGGGGGCCCGCGCCGAAGCGGACGAAGTCGCCATCGGCTTCTGCCGGCAATTTGGAGCGCCTAACTCGGGAAATGCTTGCGGCGCTGCGGATCAGCGGATATTTGAAGGCTGGTCCCAATACGACGACGGACGCCAAAGTGCGGCGCCTCGTGCGGCGGTTGGAACTTCAAGAGGACGACGCGGAAGTATTACTCGGAATGCTGAGGCAAATGCTTTGGAAGATGCGGGCGGGGAAGGCGACGGGTGGTGAATGATCTGTTCTATTGGATAACAACTTCCTTTCCCAGATTTGATTTCTCGATCTGGAAAGCTCTCCGTTAAGGTGCTGATCGCATGTGGGCGAGACGCCCACATGACAGCCGGCGGGACCCTTCGACTCGCTGAGCTCGCTCAGGGCAGGCTGCCGGCGCTACAAGGGCAATGAAGGTTAATGCGCGCTGGCATGACTCGGCTGAATCGCAGGTAGGAAATGTCTAGTCAATTTATCCCCAACGACGCGGCGATGGACTTCTTATACTCGCGTGCTTTTGCGATGGCCTCCTCCTCTTTAACGGTCAGCAAGCTCTGATCGCGCATTACGAGGCGGCCTCCGATGATGACGGTCTGAACGTCCGAGCCTTTCAAGGCATAGGCAAGCTGCGCGTAGACGTCGTACATAGGAACTGCGTTGGGGCGGTCGAGGCGGATCAGGATCAGATCGGCCTTCTTTCCGGGCTCGAGCGAACCGATTTCTTTCTCCATGTGCAAAGCGCGTGCGCCGTCGATGGTTCCCATCTCGACCACAGCTTTCGCATTCAATGCGAGGGGATCGTTTTTGGTGATCTTGGCGAGCTTCGCAGCGAGATCCATTTCTTCCATCAGGTCGAGGTCATTGTTGCTGCCGGCTGGACCGTCCGTGCCGAGTCCGACGGCGACTCCCGCGAATCGCATTTCCGGTACTGGCGAGACGCCGCTGGCAAGCATCATGTTGCTTGACGGGTTGTGGACGCAGCCGACCTGTTGCTGGGCGAGTGTTCGACGGTCTTTCTCATCGACGAAGATGCAGTGAGCGGCGAGCACATCGGGGCCGAGCAGTCCGATTGTCTGAAGATATTGCACGGGGCTGGCCCCGTTTTGCTTTTGACTGTCTTCCCACTCTTTTTTCATCTCAGCCACGTGAATCAGGATCGGTGCGTGATATTTGCGTGCGAGGGCGGCAGCGTCGTTCAGCGTTTTGCGCGAGCACGTGTAAATAGAATGCGGGGCAACGGAAGCGTGAATCAGTGGATCACCCTGCCACTTCTGCAAGAATTTTTCGGTATAGGCGCTCATCGCGGCTTCGCTTTTGTTGTCGGGGGCGGGGAAGTCGAGCCATGTTTCACCCAGCACACCGCGCATGCCGGCGGCTTTCGCCTCTTCGGCCACGGCGTCTTCGAAGTAGTACATGTCGGCAAAGGTGGTGACTCCGGCGCGGATCTGTTCGGCGGCAGCGAGGCGCGTGCCCCAGCGGACGAACTCCTCGTTTACGTTTTTGGCTTCGGCGGGAAAGATGTATTTGCGCAGCCAGTCGTCGAGCGTGACGTCGTCGTGCAGGCCGCGAAACAACGTCATCGGCACGTGTGTGTGGCCGTTGATGAAGCCGGGCATGATGAGCTTGCCGCGGCCGTCGATCGTCTGATTGGCAGAGTATTGGTTTTCGATCTCGGCCCGTGGGCCGACTGCAACGATGACGTCGCTCTTGATGGCTACGGCGCCGTCGTTTTGAATCGTGCGCGAAGCATCCATAGTCACGACGATGCCGCCGGTAACGAGGAGGTCGACGCTCTTTTTGGCGGACTGAGCCGCGGAGGAATCGGGCGAGCCCATGAGGACGGAAAAGATAAAGGCGAGCAGGATGAGCGCACAGCGACGCGCAAGGATTGAATTCATGCCGACGAGATTACTTGACGGACGGCGTCGCAGGCAAAAAGCTGTAGAAATTGCGGCCGGGCGCTCCTACTTTTCCATCAGCAAGACTTTTTCTGCGTTGTCGATTTCGGTGAGCTTCACTTCGATGACTTCGTTCATCGTGGTCTGCACGAGCCTTCCGACGAAGGCAGCTTCGATAGGAAGTTCGCGATGTCCGCGATCGATCAGGACGCAGAGTTGAACGCGGCGAGGGCGGCCATGGGAGAAAAGCGCGTCAAGGGCGGCCCGGATGGTACGTCCGGTGAACAGCACGTCGTCGATGAGAACGATGTTCTTGTCTTCGATATCGATGCCCAAATCGGATTTTTGCACAACGGGGCGAGGGCCGAGCGTGGAAAGGTCGTCGCGGTAGAAGGTGATGTCGAGGGTTCCGACGGGGACAGGCTTCTTCTCTACGCGGCCGATGAACTTCGCCAGCCGCTCGGCGATCGGAACACCGCGACGGCGAATCCCAACCAGCCCCAAGTCTTCAGAGCCGCCGTTTTTTTCGATGATCTCGTGTGCAAGACGAACCAGCGTGCGCTCGATTTCGGACGAGGACATGAGCTGCGCCTTCTGGCGCAGCCCGGACTTGGGAGCAGAATTTTTGGTTGCCATGACCGGGTTGCATCATACCCGCCCAAGGCTGTGGCGGGCAAGGACGCTAGGCCGCCCGCTTCATTCGATCAAGAGCTTCACTGGTCTTCACAAATTTTGCGCCGAGAGATTTAAGCTCGGCGAGCGTTTTGCGGCCCTCTTCAGGGTTCAGGGTCTCGATCGCGTCTTCAATGACCGAGACCGAACGGCCGCGCTCGAGCAGGCCTTTAGCGGCGAAGCGGACGCAGTACTCGGTGACTACACCGAAGATAAGGATCTCCGCGTCACGAGGCAACTGGTCGACGAGTTTGTGCACATGCTGGGTTTCGAAGACGTCGAGCGTCTGCTTCTCGAGCAGGATTTGCTGATGGTCGAAGACATTGTCCGGGAGTTTCGCGGAAGCGTGATTTGGGACGCGAGCAACTTTATGGGTCAACGCCTCGTCGACATACTCGCTGCCGGGCGTTCCTTTAACGCAATGAGGTGGGAAGGTTGCGAACTCGGGGTCGTCGGGTGAGTGGAAGCAACCGTGTGACACGTAAAAGATACCGCCTTCACGAGCGGCATCTGTGAGTTTCCTGATATTGGGAAGCAGCTTTTCGGCGCCGGGAACGTACAGTTTTCCGCCCGGCAACATGAAGTCGGCTTGTACATCGACGCCCCACAGAACCACCTTCCGAGGAACCATGCGCTCGAGCCCCCTCACTTTCAGATTACACCGAATGCGGGAAAAGCCTGCGTCCGAGCTGAAGTTCTATCAGTCGCGGAACTTGCAGAACTGAAGAATTCGCGGCAGTTTCGGCTCGAGCCCTTGTGCGCGAGCCGCGGCGTCGTTTGTATACTGGCCGTCGCATTTCCGCGTAGAGTTTGATTTGAAGGGTCGGACTGACGGAGTGAGGAGGCCAACGAATGGCTCAGGACGAGACAGGGAAAAGTGCCGGAAAATCGCGTCTGGTGATTCGCAACATCGGATTGCTTCTCAGCGGCGATCTGGAGAATCCGATCCTGGATGCTGACACGGTCATCGCCGAGGCTGCCAAGATTACGGCGGTCGGCAAAGAAAAAGAAGTCGATACGGAAGGCGCGACCACCGTCATCGATGCGAAGGGAACAGCGCTGGCTCCGGGCCTGATTGACAGCCATGTTCATCCCGTGGCGGGCGACTGGACGCCGCGCCAGAATCAGCTGGGCTGGATTGATAGTTATATGCATGGCGGCGTCACGACCATGATCTCCGCTGGCGAGGTCCATACGCCAGGACGGCCCAAGGATGTCGTCGGCGTGAAGGCAATGGCGATCTTTGCGCAGCGTGCATTCACGGCGTTCCGGCCAGGAGGGGTGAAGATTCATGCGGGGGCGCCCGTCATCGAGCACGGGATGGTGGACGAGGACTTCAAGGAGCTGGCGGCGGCAGGTGTGACTATGTTGGGTGAGGTCGGCTTGGGCAGCGTGAAAGATGGAGCCACCGCACGCGAGATGGTGGGCTGGGCGCGGAAGTATGGCATTCAGAGCACGATTCACACAGGGGGACCTTCGATTCCGGGGTCGAGCCTGATTGACAAAGACATTGTGCTAGCGGCCGACGCCGACGTTATCGGCCACATCAACGGCGGTCACACGGCGCTGCCGGACGACCAGATCACGACCTTGTGCGAGAAATCGTCGCGTGCACTGGAAATTGTGCACAATGGAAATGAAAGAGCCGCGTTGCTGGCGCTGCGGACGGCCAGAGAACTGAAACAGCTTCACCGGGTGATCCTAGGAACGGACTCGCCAGCGGGCTCGGGAGTGCAGCCCTTGGGGATTGTCAGGCTGATGGCGATGCTCTGTTCGATCGGAGAGATTCCGGCCGAAGTTGCTGTTTGCTTCGCCACGGGCAATACGGCGAAGATCCGAAAGCTGACCTGCGGTCGCATCGCGGCCGGTTGCGACGCCACGTTCGTCTTGATGGACAAGGCGCAGCACTCCGCGGGGAACTCGCTTTTAAAGAGCATTGAGGCGGGAGACCTGCCCGGCATCGGGATGGTGGTCATCGACGGCGTGGTGAGCGCGCAACGCAGCAGAAACACGCCTCCAGCGACAAAGGTGCCCGAGTTAGTCAGGGCTTAGAGAAATCTGAGGGCGCTTGGTCGAGGCGGCGCGGTCGCCGGGTCAGCGCAGCCCGTCCTCTCCCTTGATCTGATCTTTAGTTAGGCCTCCGACGCGCGGGAGTGGGCGTCCGCTATCGGTGACGGCAACGGCAACCATGATCTCGTTGGCCCGCGGCGCATCGTTGAGGCGAACTTCCATGCCGTCGAAATGACTGCGGACGAAAGCGGCGTCTTTGTGGCCGAGTGGGATGTCGAGAACGACGCCCAGGCCGCCGCGCTTCTTTGAAGATGGGATCAAGGCAGCTCCCTTGCCCAGGACGCGGCGAACCGGCGTCCCAAGCTTGGGATGGAGGATGGCAGCGGCGTGCTCAAGTTCTCCGTTCTCACCAACGGCCGCAGCCTTGCCGTAGCTCTCGACAGTATTTCCGGGAATGCCTAAAGCGGCGACCGCACGCGTGGCGAGCAACTCGCCCAGCTCCTCTCCGATTGTCATCAGGTCGGAGAGGTCGTCGACGTATTTGCCGGCGAATGGATTCTGGATAACGGCCACCGCGGCTGCGCGTCGCGTTGGCGGATCCACCTTGCGGTCCATCTCGGAATGAATCTCTTCGACAAATACCGCAATCTTGCGGATGGCCGCTTTCATCGCAGTCCGTCCTCTCCTTTGATCTCGGAAGCCTTGAGGCCGCCGACACGGGCATGCACTCTTGGCCCGGTCGTCATCACCAGCGCAAGCAGGATTTCGTCGGCGCGCGGGGCATCGTTGAGGCCGACCTCCATTGCGTCGAAGTGGCTGCGCACGTAGGACGCGTTGATGTGAGTGATCGGGACATCGAGTCGAGTACCGGGGCCGCCCACCTTCTTCGTGGACGCAACGATGGCTTTGGCGTCACCGAGAATCTCGCGCATCGCGTAGCCTCCCGGGACATGCCACAAGGCTCCGTGTTCCAACTCTCCGGTACTGCCGACGATAGCGCCCTTGCCGTAGCCTTCGATGGTTTTCGGATTCCCACCAAGAGCGGCGACCAGCGTCTGCGCCATGCTGAGACCGAGCGGTTTGAGGTCATCCATGAAACCGACAATGTCGGGCACGTACTTGCCTGCGTATGGATTGTGAATGATAGCGAGGGCCGCGGCGCGTTTCAGGGGTGTCGTAGCGACGGGTCCGCCTTCGTGGAAGATTTCTTCGACGACAGTCAGTCGCTTTCGGATTTTTACCTCAGGCATGGACGAGACCTTTTTCACTTGTGACGGTTGGCAGTCGAGTTGCAAGGTATCACTGACGACGCTAGTTTGTCCTTGCAGGTGAAGCGCAGCCGCGCGGATCAGGCCTCGAAGCAGAAGCGATCGCGCGAATTCTTCGCCAGCAGAGAGCGCTGTGGCAATCTCGTCGTCTGTCAACGGGCCGACGCCTTGTGTCACCAGGCGTTCACCTAAATCGCTGTCGGGAGCAAGATCGCACGCGCGAACTCGTTTAATGCTCATGTGTCCGGAAAGATCGACGGCATTGGCAATGAGGGTTGCAGCCGCATCGGCCATGGCGGCCGTATCGGCAAGAACGGTGACTGCGTCCGCGATCCCGAGGGAGAAGCTGCGGCCACGCCATCCGCTGGTTGCGACCCCTCGAATAGGCTGATCGGCGGTGATTGTTGCCGTTCCGAAGAGTGATGGACGATGCGGCCGCTCGACCATTCCGACAACGAAGTGCTGTCGCGTGCCCAGATGGATCGCGATGTCGCCACCGTCGTTCACGTAGGCCTTCTCCAGAGTGGCCGCGCTTGTCATGGCTTGAAGAATCTCTTCCGCGACTGCTCCTGCGACGGCTGCCATCGAGGTGATGAAGTTTTGAGGAAAGTACGGCGACACGGCGTCAAACATGCGTTGGGCGACCACACCGGCAGGCTGGTGGTCGGGCGAGGGTGGGCGCCGCAGAAGTGACAGTTCCGCGCACAGTTCATCAAGAACATGTTCGAAACGGGCCGAGGCCGCGTCGTATGCGATTCGAACCTGGTCCGGCGAACCGAAGGCTTCCACGATCAGGTCAATCGGCCCGTCGTGCATGTGAAGACGGCGTCCATCGGGAAGCAGCGTGATTTGCGCTCGGACCGGCATTTAAGTCGACTCCGACGTTTTCGTGGGAGCAAGAGGCCACGGATTGTCCTGGCGTGCGGAAACGCGACGGCGGCCATCGTCCGCATTGATCGATGCGAGCGATCGAACATGATCCACATAGCCGCCGAGTTCCGCGTAATCCTGCAGCTTTAACGTGAACTCTATGGGTGCGACCAGAGCCGGAGTGGGAACGTATCCGAAAGCGTTCTCGGGCATGCGGGTGACGTCGACCATGAATGTGATCCCGCCGCCCGGCCACAGGTATACGGGCGCTCCACCGCACGTGACGCGAGTCAAAGCATCGCGAACCGAGCGAGTAAGGCGCACTGGATTTTCGGTGACTCCTGCCCGCAGCGAGCCGCCCGCACCGCCCATGAATAGCACTGTGCATAGCGCCGGCTCACAGTTTTCCTTGATGCGCGCAACGGATTCCTTCAGGACGACGGGAAGTTCGCGCTCACTCGGCTTGAGTGCCTTGTCGAGTTCGAAGTAGGCCGAATGCTCGCCCGTCGTGCTGACCATCAACAGCCGCAATCCAGCCCATGCCTCTTTCGGATCGAAGGGCGCAAGGATGGTGAGCGGATCGTCGATGTTCGTCCCGCCCCAGGCGGTGCCCGGTTCCGCGACTTTAAAGTAGCGTCCGGGTGTGGAGCGGCGCCCTTTCATCTTGATGCCGGTCTCGGGCACTCCGAGCAACTTGCCCGCCTGGTGCTCGGAAAGCACGCCGGTGATGTGATCATCGACGACCACGACTTCGTCGACTTTCCCGAACCATTGCTTTGCGAACATGCCGATGGTTGCTGATCCGCAACCGACGCGCATTCGCTCTTCGAGTAAACCGTCAACAATGGGCGGCTTTCCCGCTTGAGCGATTACGGTTGCGCCTTCGTCAACGGCGAGCTCGACGGCTTTACCGTTGCAGAGATCGAGAAGAGTCTCGCAGGTGACAGTGCCTTCGTGACGGCTGCCTCCGGTAAGGTGTCGGACCCCGCCGAGGGAGAGCATCTGCGATCCGTATTCGCTGGTGGTGACGTGGCCCACCGCTTCTCCCTGAGCGCGGACAGTGTTCTGCTCAGGGCCAAGAAATCGATCGGTGTCGATCTTCAGTTTCACGCCGCAGTAGCTGAAGATGCCCTCGGTCACTACTGTGACCATGTCCACACCTTTCACCTCAGAAGAAATGATGAACGGAGCGGGCTTGTAATCGGGATAGGTGGTACCGGCGCCGATGGCCGTGACGAAGGTTTCCTGTCCGCTGACGATGTTGCCGTCCCATTCGCGATCTCGCTCGAGGAATGGCACGACTGTTTCCCCGCGAGACTTGGCACGATCGAGCACCACGTGAGGTTCGATGCGGACGAGCTTTCCGTCCTGATTTCCGTAGCGATCGCAGGAGCCGAGCCGTCCGGGCTTGATGTAACAGAGCACGGGGCAGGCATCGCAGCGAATGGCATCGTCGTCAGGCATGGGGCTCTCCGCGAGATGCAAGGATCGCTGCGCGGACGCGGTCCGGCGTCGCTGGCACGCGCCGGATGCGTACTCCAGTGGCATCGTAGATTGCGTTCAGAATCGCGGGCGCGGTGGGAATCACAGCTTGCTCGCCAATGCCTTTAGCACCGAACGGGCCGATCGGCGACGGATCCTCGATCAGAATCGATTCCACCGGAGGCATATCGCCGGACGAGGGGACCAGGTAGTCGTGCAGGTTCTCGCCCTTGCCCGGAAAGAATTCCTCCATGAGCGCTTGCCCGAGGCCTTGCGCTGCGCCGCCTTCGATCTGTCCCTCGATCAGTGTGGGATTGATCGCGCGACCGACATCGTGGGCAGCAGTGATTTTGAGAACTTTTACGGTGCCCAGTTCCGTATCGACGGAGATTTCCGCCATGTGGGCACCAAAGCCGAAGACAGCATACGGGACGCCCTGGCCGTTTTCATCGAGAGGCTGGGTTGGTGGATCAAAAGTCGACTCGGCCGTGATTACGTAGCCGTGGGCGTCGAGAGGCAGGTTCGGAAGACTTGTCACCCGCCGATGATTTTTCCCTACGACGATTGCACCGTCTTCTAGTGTGAAGGATTCGGTTTCGCGAACGTTTGCCGTGGCTCGTATGGCATCGCGCAGCTTTTCTCCTGCCATCGCGGCGGCTTTTCCCGTCACGAATGTCTGGCGAGAGGCGGAAGTCTTGCCACAGTCGGGCGTGATCGCGGTGTCCCCAGAGACGAGGTCGAAGCGTTCGATGGGAACGCCCATTGCATCCGCGCAGATCTGGGTGACGATTGTGTTCGACCCCTGGCCAATATCCACGGCCCCTTGATGCAGTGCAATGCGGCCATCTGGTTTGAGTCCCACACGCACGGTCGATGGATTGGGCAGGGAAGTGTTACCGCAGCCGTACCACATGCCTGCGACGCCGACACCGCGGCGAATTGCGGTCTTCGTTGCGGCGTTGAAATCGGCCGCCGCTTTTCGTGCGGCCATCCATTTCGGTCGCAGGGCCTCAAAGCATGCGCGGATGCCAACGCCTTCTCCGAGGACTTGTCCCGTCACAGTCGGGGTATCGTCTTCGAGAGCATTGATGATGCGAAACTCCAGGCGGTCCATCCCCAGTTTGTCGGCCAGTTGATCGTAGACTTGCTCCTGCGCAATTGCTGTCTGGGGCACGCCGAATCCGCGAAAGGCTCCGGCAGGAACGAGATGCGTATGAATGGCACGCGTGATGGCCCGGTAGTTCGGGACAACATATGGCCCTGACGCGTGCACCGGAACGCGCTTCGCGACCGTTGGTCCCCAGGACGAATATGCCCCGGTGTTGAAGTCGGCGGTGAAGTCGAGAGCGACGAGCTTGCCATCGCGATTTGCCCCGGCGCGGAGACGCATGCTCGCGGGATGACGCTTCGTCGTAGAGAGAATTGATTCCGTACGCGAATACACCATTCGCACGGGACGATTCAAATGCCATGCCGCCAACGCGATAAATGGCTGAACCGAAAGATCGAGCTTCGATCCAAAGCCTCCGCCCACGGCAGTGGGAATGATACGGACGACTTCGGGTGCGATGCCAAGGATCTGGGCAATATCGGCGCGATCCATGTATGGAGACTGCGTGCACGCCTGAACTTCGATGCAATTGCCAACTCTACGCGCAAAGCCCGCCTCGGGCTCGATATATGCGTGCTCGACGAAGCCCGTCTCGTAGGCGTCTTCAACTACCACGTCCGCACAGGCCAACCCGCGGTCAACATCACCGCGGATAACGCGCCCACCTGTCAGGATGTTGTTGGCGCGATCGAGGTCAGTGTGAAGTTGGACGGCATTTGGATCGAGCGCGCGCTCGATGGTCGTGACTGGCTCGAGCACTTCCCATGTGACCGGAAACTTGGTTAGGTCGAGTCCTGCAACGGCGTCGGCTTCGCCGACAACGATGGCGACGGCCTCGCCACGAAAGCGTGCTTCTTCGCGGGCGAACACAGGCTGATCGGCGAAGTCGGGGATCACGCCGTAGCGGTCAGTTCCTGGAACATCTTTGGACGTGAAAACAGCGTGGACTCCGGGATGCGCAGATACGAAGGTGTCGAGATCTCCAAAGCGAAAGCGTGCGCGATGGTGTGGGCAACGTATCGCCGTTACGGTCAAGGCGTCGGCAGGAATCTGGTCGGCTCCGAAGATTTCTGAACCACAAACTTTGCGCTGCCCATCGAGTCGAACCATCCGGCTACCGACCGCCCGCCCGGCTTCCGCGGAGATTGTCGCTACTTTCCCCGAGCCGGCGTCGAGAATTGCGTTCACGATCTTTCGATATCCGGTGCACCGGCAAAGAACACCGCCGATGGCGTCGAGCACTTCGATCTCGGAGGGATGGTCGTTCCTCTCCAGGAGCGCGGTCGCAGAAACGAGCATCCCAGGCGTGCACGCCCCACACTGTGCCGCTCCATGACACAAGAATGCGTTTTGCAATTGATCGAAGATCGGCGCGCGGGTCGCGAGTCCCTCGACGGTCGTGATCTCATGGCCCTCGACCTGAGCCGCAGGCACAAGGCACGCACAAACTGGGTCGCCGTCAAGCAAGACGGTGCAGGCACCGCAGTCACCGGCGTCGCAACCGACTTTCGTTCCGGTCAGGCCCAGGTTTTCACGGAGCACACGCGAGAGGCGTCGGTCGGGCGGAGCTGAAACGGTCACGGGCTTGTCATTCACCGTGAAAGCCAAGCTCGAACCGATCTCGTGAAGGATGGGAGGCGTGGCGACCAAATCAGCTGCCCTCCACGCAGGCGTCAAGAGCGCGACGTACCAGAGTCAAAGCTGCATCCTGACGATACTCGGCGCTGGCCCGCACATCGGCGATGGGGGATAGATCACGCAGGTGGTCCGGCGTAACGCATGACGTCCATCCCGGAGTAGGCGTCAGTCCGACGAGGTCGCTTTCCAGATCGGCCAGACGCCGCGCTACCACCGAGCACGATCCGACTGCGACTCGCGCTTCCTCAAT
>Ga0126371_10002289_pt1 | contig 16440 bp, 18 predicted proteins | sample PanSoiMetaPlot_4_FD_110145 | JGI IMG/M metagenome (GOLD analysis project Ga0126371, IMG submission 110145) | Tropical forest soil microbial communities from Panama - MetaG Plot_4 | ecosystem: Environmental > Terrestrial > Soil > Tropical forest > Bulk soil | place: Panama | collected 2016-02-17 | reverse complement strand
CTCAACGTCTGCCGCGCGCCATCGGCGCCAAGCCGGCGCTCGACCTGATCGTCAGCGGCGACACGATCGGCGCCCAGGCGGCGCTCGAAGCCGGCCTGGTCGACGCGCTCGCGACGCGCGACGATCTGCGCGCGACGGCGGTGGTGCTGGCGCGGCGCATCGTCGCCGAGAAACGGCCGCCGAAACGGCTGCGCGACCGCGCGGTCGCGCCGGCGCCGGCGGAGCTGTTCACCCGCGCGCGCAGCGATGCGGCGCGCCGTTATCGTGGCTTCGAGGCGCCGCTCAAGGCCGTCGACGCGGTCGCAGCGTCGATGACGCGCTTCGACGACGGGCTCAAGCGCGAGCAGGCGATTTTCGCCGAACTGCTGCGCGGCCCGCAATTCAGCACGCTGCGCCACGTCTTTTTCGCCGAGCGCGAAGCGGCGAAGATTTCCGATCTACCGGCCGACCTGCCGCCGCGCGAGATCGCACAAGCGGCGGTCGTCGGCGCCGGGACGATGGGCGGCGGCATCGCGCTGTGCTTCGCCGACGCCGGTATTCCGGTGACGCTGATCGAGAGCGACCGCGCCGCGCTCGAACGCGGCCTCACGGCATTGCGCCGCAATTTCGAAGCCAGCGCGCGGCGGCGCAATCTGCCGGCGGCCGAGCTCGACAAGCGCCTCGCCCTGATCAAGCCGTCGTTGCGGCTGGCCGATGCGGCATCCGCCGATCTCGTCGTCGAGGCGGTGTTCGAGGAGTTGCCTCTGAAGCAGAACATCTTCGGCAAGCTCGACGAGATCGCCAAGCCGGGCGCGATCCTCGCCACCAACACCTCGTACCAGGACGTCAATCTCATTGCCGCCGCGACCAAGCGGCCGGCGGACGTACTTGGCCTGCATTTCTTCAGTCCGGCGCATGTGATGCGCCTGGTCGAAGTGGTGCGCGCGAGCGCGACCGCGCCCGCCGTGCTCGCGGCGTCGCTCGCTTTGGTGCGCAAGCTGCGCAAGCTGTCGGTGGTGGTCGGCGCGGCGCCGGGCTTCGTCGGCAATCGCATGCAGTTCGAACGCGCGCGCGAGGCCGACCGGCTGCTGCGCGACGGCGCGCTGCCGCGCGATGTCGACCAGGCGATGGTCGAGTTCGGCTTTCCGATGGGACCGTTCGCCGCCACCGATCTCGCCGGGCTCGACATCTCGTGGCGCATGCGCAAGGCGCGCGGCATTTCGTTTCCGGTCGCCGACGCGCTGTGCGAAGCCGGCCGTTTCGGCCAAAAGACCGGCAAAGGCTATTACTGCTACGAAGCCGGCAGCCGCGACGGCGTGGCCGACGACGAAACCGAACGCATCGTCGCCGGCGTGCGCGAAAAGCTTGGCATCACGCCGCGGCCGGTCGCCGCCGGCGTCATCGTCGAGCGGCTGATCTATCCGATGATCAACCAGGCGGCGCGGCTCCTGGAATCCGGCGTGGCCCTCAGGCCGGGTGACATCGACTTGATCTGGATCAACGGCTACGGCTTTCCGGCGTGGCGCGGCGGGCCGATGTTCTATGCCGATCAGGTCGGCCTCGCCAACGTGCGCGACCGATTGGCGCACCTGGCGCGCGAACTCGGCGAGAAGGCGCTGGTGCCGGCGCCGCTGATCGAGCAGCGCGTCAAAGAAGGAAGCGGCTTCTATTCCTAGCGCTGCCCGCGGCAGCAGAAAATTCGGGAGCGTCAGAGGCGCGTCAGTTGCACGCGATAGGGTGGACACGTCGAAAAAAGGAGAATGTCCATGCACCCGTTCCTTTCGAAGGCGCTCGTTGCTCTGACGCTCTGGTCCGGCACCGGCTTGGCGGTGACCTCGGTACAGATTTCTGAAGCCGCCGAGCAGCGTGCCCTCAGCTGCATCGCCGCCGATGCATCGGCGCCGGTGGCGAGCACCTGCCACTCCTATGCCGGCGTCGTTACCGCCGCCTTGGCTGCGAGCTGATCGCGAAGCCTGCGGCCGCAGCGTCCCGGCCGTGTTTCAGGTGGTAGTCGGACGCACATTGCCGGTGAGCGGCGCTGGGACGGCGCCGCTCACTTTTTTGTATAGGCCACGCACCAGAGCGTGCCGGAGCCGTCGTCGCTGAAGATCAGCGCACCGTCCTGCGCCACTGTGACGCCGACCGGTCGACCCCAGACCATACCGTTCGGCAGCAGGAATCCGGTGACGAAATCGTCGTACTCGCCGGTTGGCACGCCGTCCTTCATCCGCACGCGCACGATCTTGTAGCCGGTGCGGACGCTCCGATTCCACGAGCCGTGCAGCGCGACGAAGACGTCGCCTTTGTATTCGGCCGGGAACTGCGCGCCCTCGTAAACCACAAGGCCGAGCGGCGCCGAATGCGGCTGGATCAGCAGGTCGGGCGTCAGCACCGAACGCGCGAGCTCGGGGCGCTCGCCGGGATGATGCGGATCGGCGTGAGCGCCGATGTAGTACCACGGCCAACCATAGAAGCCGCCGGGCTGAACGCGCGTCAGATAATCGGGTGGCAACTCGTCGCCGAGCCCGTCGCGCTCGTTGACCACGGCAAGCAGCGTGCGACCGTCGGATGCGATGCCGATGTCCGAGGCGTTGCGCAGACCCGAGGCGTAGACGGTCTTGTGGCCGCCGTCGGGATCGAATTCGAGGATGTCGGCGCGGTCGGTTTCGCGCGCCATGCCGCCTTCGGCGTCGTTGCTGGCGGAGCCAACGCTGACCAGCAGATGCTTGCCATCGGCGGTGAAAGCGAGCGCGCGCGTCCAATGATTGCCGCCGTTCGGTAGCGCGCGGATCACGGTTTCGGGCGAACCGCTCGTGTGCAAATCACCGTTGCGATAGGCGAACCGCACCACCGAATCTTCGTTGGCGATGTAAACCCAGCGCGGATCGGGACCCGGCGGATAGAAGGCGATGCCGAACGGCCGGTTGAGATCGGCGGCGAAAATTTCGTGCTGTTCGGCATGGCTCACGCCGGGCGGCGCGCGCACCACGGTCACGCGATCGGCGGCGCTTTCGGCGACAAAGATGTCGCCGTTGGGCGCGGCCGTGAGCAGCCGCGGCCGCGTCAGGCCGTCGAGGAACTCGCTGACGGTGAATCCGGGCGGCGCGGCCAGCACGGCGTCGGCCGGACGCGCGACCAGGCGCGGCGGATTGACCGCCGACGGCGTCGTGAACGGCGCCGGCAGATCGGCGGAGATACGATGTGCGGTACCGGGTTGGTCCGCCTGCGCCCAGGCCGGGCTGCCGAACGAGACGGCGGCGAGAAGCGCGAGCGTGAACCGGGCCAGCGTCAAATCTTGAACGCCTCGAAGGCTTCGGGCGCGAACAGCTCTTCGGGCGACAGGCGCCGTTGCGACAGCCCTTGCTCGTGGTGGTAGCGCAGGAAAGTGTCGAGCGTGTGGCGGTTGGCGGCGAGGCCGTAGGGCCACCATGCCGTGCCCATGACGCGCTTGGTCTCTTCCAAATGCGCGCTCTGCCACGGCAGCATGGTCTTCTGCGACGCGATCATCTCGAGATCGGCATAGCAGCGCCGTTGCGCCTCGACGAACGCCTTCATCAGCGACACCGCGATCCAGCGATTGGCTTCGTAGAGATCGCGGCGCAGCGCGACGACGTGCATGATCGGGAAGATCTTGGTCTTGCGGAAATAAGCCTGCTCGACCTCGACGTAGTTCGGGAACAGGCGCTTCACCTTGTCGGGCTCGCTGTGCAAGGTCGACGGCAGGCGCGGCGCATAGATCGCGTCGATCGCGCCGTCCGCGATCATGCGCGACAGCGTCTGCGTCGGGCCGATCGGCTGCACCTTGAATTTCGCCGGCAGGTTGAGCTTGAGCTTTTCCTCGCGGCCGGGCTCTTCCTCGCCGCCGGTGAAATAGGTCGGGCTGGCGCAATCGACGCCGTATTCGTCCTGCAGGATGCCTTTCATCCAGACGATGGCGGTGAGCTGATATTCCGGATTGCCGACGCGCTTACCGGCGAGATCCTTGGGTTCGCAAACGCCGCTTTTGGCCGAGACGGCGAAGCACGAGTGGCGGAACATGCGCGATGGGAAGACGGGAATGGCGATGAAGTCCTGGCGTTCCTTCATCAGCGAGACGCAATAGGACGACAGCGACATCTCGGCGGCGTCGAATTCGCGGTGGCGCAGCATACGCCAGAAGGTTTCTTCGACGACCAACGGCAGCATGTCGAGATCGATGCCTTCGGGGCGAACCGTGCCATCGGTCAGCGCCTTGACGCGGTCATAATCCCAACACGCCAGCGTCATCCGCAATTGCGACATGCGTTTTACACCTCCGAAAGAAAAACGGCGCGTTCCGTTCGGCGCGCCCAGCCCCTATCATAGCGGGCCTAGGCTCAAGAACGGGAGGGAGTTTCGCATGAGCAATGTCACGCTGGCCCAGGCCGCGATCATCGTCGACAAGGCGCTGGAGCACGGCCGCGCGCAGAAATTCAAGCCCTTGGCTGTGGCGGTCCTGGATTCCGGCGGCCATCTCGTCGCCTTCAAGCGCGAGGACAAGACCTCGATCATGCGGTTCGAGATCGCCTTCGGCAAAGCCTATGGCTGCCTCGGCATGGGTTTCGGCGGGCGCGAGTTCGCGCGCCGCGTGCCGATCGCGCCGCATTTCATCCAGGCGCTGTCGGGCGCGTTCGACGGCCGCGTCGTGCCGGTGCCGGGCGGCGTGTTGATCCGCGACGGCAGCGGCGAGATCGTCGGCGCGGTCGGCATCAGCGGCGACACGTCGGAGAACGACGAGGCCTGCGGCGTTGCCGGCATCAAGGCAGCCGGACTCAACGCCGACACCGGCGCGGCGCCATGAGGCCGCGCATCGTGGCGGCATGAACGACGTCCTGCCCTTCCCGCTGCCGCCGCGGGTGCCGCCGGTCGAGCCCGAGGTACTGGCGTCGGCCGTGTTCATCTTCGGCGAATATCTTGACCGCGTGCGCGCCGATCTGCCGCCGCCGGACGACACCGCCGAAGACGACGACAGCGCGCCGCGCCAACCCGAGATCGACACCAAGGCGGTGCTTGACCTGTTTGCCGAAGAGCTTGGCACCAGCGTGCCGGTGACGCTGGCGCTGTTCCTGCGCGTCACGGCGCTGTTCCGGCTCCTGTCGCAAAGCCCGTCGCTGGCGCGTTTCGCGCTCGAACCCGACGGACCCAACGCGCTGTCGGAAACCGCGCTGTTGGCGGCGGCGCGGCTCGACCTGCCGGTGAAGCGCACCGGCAAGGAAGGCACGGCGGATTTCGACCCGCGCGCCTTCCGCGCGGCGCTGACGCGGGAGTGACTATTCCACCGCCGGCGCGGCGGCACCGGGCCGCGGCTTGACCTCGCGCAGCAGGAACAGCAGCGGCACCGAGGCGAGCGCGATCACCATGATCAGCATGAAGTCGTTGATATAGGCCTGCATCACCGCCTGGCGATTGATCTCGGCGTCGAGCGCGGCGAGACCCGCGGTGGTGTGAATGTTCCAATAGGTCTGGACGTGCGGGCTCGACAGCGCCCGGTTGAACGGCGTCATCAGCGCGGCGAAGGATTGGTGGCTGATCTGCATGCCGCGCGCCAATTCCGTCTCACAGAAGGAAATACCGATCGACGCGCCGACGTTGCGGATGAGGCTGTAGATGCCGGCGGCTTCGGTTCTGAGCCGCGCGTCGAGCGTGGTGAAGGCGATGGTCGTCAGCGGCACGAACAGGAACCCGAGGCCGAAGCCCTGGACGATGCCCGTGACAACGACGGGCCGCCAATCCATCTGCAGGTCGAACTGCGCCATCTGCCAGAGCGAATAGGACGTGACGGCGAAGCCGAAAAGCAGCATCAGGCGCGTGTCGACCTTGCCCGACAGCCGGCCGACGATCAACATGGCGACCATGGTGGCGACGCCACGCGGCGCCAGCAGCAGGCCGGTCGTCACCACCGGATAGTCCATCAGCGTCTGGAGGAACGGCGGCATCAGCGCCAGCGTGCCGTAGAGCACGACGCCGATCACGGCGATGAAGATGCAACCGGCGACGAAGTTGCGGTCCTTCAACAGCGCGCGGTTGAAGAACGGATGGTCGGCCATCATCGTCCACACGACGAACACCCAGAAGGCGGCGACGATCAGGCTGAAATAGATGCGGATCTCGGTCGAGCCGAACCAGTCCTTGAGCTCGCCGCGGTCGAGCATCATCTGCGCCGCGCCGACCGCGACGCTGAGCATCGCGAAGCCGAAGAAATCAAACGGCCGGCCGCGGCTGGTTGGCGTCTCGCGCAAAAAGAACAGCAGCCCGAGGAAGCAGAGAATGCCGACCGGCAGGTTGATGTAGAACACCCAGCGCCAGTTGTAGTTGTCGGTGAGCCAGCCACCGAGCGTCGGGCCGAGGATGGGGCCGAGCATGATGCCGGCGCCCCAGATCGCCATCGCCTGGCCGTGCTTCTCGCGCGGATTGGAATCGAGCAGCACCGCCTGCGACAGCGGCACCAGCGCCGCACCAAACATGCCCTGGAGCAGCCGGTCGATCACCATCTGCGTCAGGCTGCCGGCGACCCCGCACATCACCGACGCGACGGTGAAGCCGGTCACCGAGACCAGGAACAGCCGCTTGCGGCCGTAGCGCATCGCAAGCCAGCCACACAGCGGCGTGGCGATGGCGGCGGCGACGATATAGGAGGTCAATACCCAGGCGACCTGGTCTTGCGCCACGGCAAAGCTGCCCTGCATGTCAGGCAGCGCGACGTTGGCGATCGTCGTGTCGAGCGCCTGCATGATCGTCGCCAGCATGATCGAGATCGTGATCAGGCCGCGATTGGCGACCTCGCCTTCGCCGGCCGGCGCCATCAGCGCGCGGTCTCCACCGGCGGCGTCGGTTTGGTCCAGCCGAAGAGCCGCGAATAGCCGGTCTCGATCTCGACCTCGGCGCTCATGCCGGCGCGCAGCGGGTGGTCGGCGTCGGCGTCGTCGATGACGATGCGCAGCGGCACGCGCTGCACCACCTTGACCCAGTTGCCGGTGGCGTTCTGCGCCGGCAACACCGAGAACTCCGAGCCGGTGCCCGGACCGATGCTCTCGACGTGGCCGTGGAAGGTCTTGTCGGGATAGGTGTCGATGGCGACGGTGGCGCTGTCGCCGGGCAGGACGTGGGTCAGATCGGTTTCCTTGAAATTCGCCTCGACCCAGACTTGGCGACTGGCAAGCAGCGCGAAGGCCGGCTGCGCGACGTTGAGATATTCGCCGACCGGCAGGCTGGAGACGCGCGTCACCACGCCGTCGAGCGGCGCCTTGACCGTGGTGTGCGCCAGATCAAGCTCGGCCTGGGCGAGCGCCGCTTTCGCCTGCAACACCAGCGGATGTGTTTCGATCTCGGCGTCGATCGCGCCGGCGGCGGCGGCCGACGGCGGCGTCAGGCCCGCCGCCTGCTGGCGCGCGACGTCGAGCGCGTTGCGCGCCTCGTCGAGCTTCGCCTGCGAGGTGACGTGACTGGCGAACAATCGCTGCTGGCGATCGAACTCCGTCCGGCGATAAGCGAGATTATCGAGCATCTCGCGCACCTTGAGGCGCGCGGCGGCGAGCTCGGCCTGGGCGTGGGCGACGGCGATGCGGTATTGCCGGTCGTCGATCTGGAACAGCACGTCGCCGGCATGGACGAGCTGATTGTCGCGCACGGCGACGGCGACGACGCGGCCCGCGACGTCGGCGCTGACCGTGACCTTGTCGGCCTGAACATAGGAATCGTCGGTCGAGACCGTGCGGCCGGCGGTCACATAGAGATACGCCGCGACGAGAAGCACAAGAACGGGCCCGGCGAGCAGCAGCGGCAGCCGCCATTGCGCGCCGCGATGCCGGAACCAACGGCGCAAGCGCACCGCGGCGGGTTCGCGGCCGAGCGGCAGCGGCGGGCGCGTATCGGGACTCATGCGCGCGCCCCGAATTCGTCGGTTTGCGGCTCGGCGGCGCCGCGCTCGGACAGGTTGCGGCGCACCTGGATCAAGAGGTCGATCATACGGTCGCGGTCGGCCTGCACGATGCCAGCAAGCGCCTCGCCGCGCGTCTCAAGGCCGACGGCGAGCATGCGCTCGAGCACCGGCTTGGCCTTGGCGGTCATGTAGAGGCGGCGCGCGCGGCGATCGGCGGGATCGGCGCGGCGTTCGACCCAACCGGCCTGCTCCATGCGATCGAGCAACCGCGCCAGCGAGATCGGTTCCATTTCCATCAGCTCGGCGAGCCGCGCCTGGTTCATGCCTTCCTGCATCGACAGGCGGAACAGCACGCTGCATTGCGCGCGCGTCAGGCCGATGGCGCGCGCCTTCTGATCGAAGCGCTTGGACATCAGCCGCGCTGCCTCGTGCAGGAGAAAGCCAAAGGCGCGCTCAAAATCGTGGGTTTGAGCCATGACCAGAGTGTAATAAGCAGGCTTATGATCGGCAAGAAAAGGCCGGCTGCGGCCGGCGCAACCCTGGCCCGCCGCTTTTTCAGGGCATCAGGCCGCCGCCATCGTCAACCGAACACGACTATTCGGCGGCTTCCAGCATTTCACGCTGGCCCAATCCGAGGCCCTTGAAGCGGCTGCGATAGAGCAGCGTCAGCGCCAGCGCGGCGACGAAGCCGATGATGCTCGGGACGGTCCACAACAGGAAGAGCTGGTTGAGCGGCAGATGCTGCGCCACGAAATAACCGCCGAGGATCGGGCCGACGATCGAGCCGAAGCGGCCGATGCCGAACGCCCAGCCCGAGCCGTTGGAGCGCACCGCCGTCGGATAGATCATGCCCGAGGCGGCGTTGATGCCGAACTGCAAGCCCAGCACCGCGAAGCCGGCGATGAAGGCGCACAGCATTACCATCGTAGTCGACGTCTGCGCGAAGAAGCCGATGCCGGCGATCGCCGGCACCGCCAGCGCGAACAGCACCGTCACCGGCAAGAAGCCCTTCTTGTCCATCGGCCGCGCCAGCAACAGGCCGCCGGCGGTACCGCCGATCTGGATCAGCACGGCGGCGAATTGCGCGTCGGCCGGCGTCAGCACGTGGGTGTTGCGCAGAATGGTCGGCATCCACGCGATCATGAAATAGAAGCCCATCAGGTTCATGCAGAAGCACAGCCACAAAAGCGGCGTGATGTACGCCAGGCCGCCCTTGAACAGTTTGGCCGGCGACAGGCTCTTGGTGGTCTTGCCTTCGTCGGCGATGACGAATTGCGTCGACGCCGAGACCGACGCCGACGGCGCCAGGCGCCTGACCAATTTTTCAGTGGCGGCGCGCTGGTCGTGCACGACGAGATATTTGAGCGATTCCGGCAGCACAAAATAAGCGAGGACGGCGAGCGCGATCGGCAACACGCCGCCGATGAAATAGATCACCTGCCAGCCATAGGTCGGTGCGAGATAGACCGCGGCGACGCCGGGGAACGCGCCGCCAAGCGTCACGCCGCAAAACATGACGATGATCAACGTCGCGCGTACGCGACGCGGCGCATATTCGGCGTTGAGCGCGATCAGGTTGGGCATCATGCCGCCGATGCCGACGCCGGCGAAGAAGCGGAGGACGCGCAGCGTCTCGAGATCGGTCGCCCAGACGCAAGCGAGCGTGAAGACGCCGAAGATCAGGCTCGACGCCATCGTCGCGGTGCGACGGCCCATGCCATCGCCGAGATAACCCAGGATCGGCGCGCCGAACAGCATGCCGAAGAGGCTCGCCGAGATCACCGTGCCCATGAAGATTCCAGGATTGGCGACGTGCCATTCCTTCAGCAGCAGCGGTGCCGACGCCGAAATCGCCGAGATGTCATAGCCGTCGAAGATGATGATGATGAACGACCAGACGATGACCGACCAGTTGAAGCCATCGAGCCGGCGGTCGTCGATGATGCGCGCGACGTCGATCGTTGGAGCCGAAGCCATGGAATTGCCCTCCCCTGGATGGCCGCCTTGCGCCGACGGTCGCTTTTGCTTTGCCGCGATTATCGGCGGCGGGTGCCGCGGCGTCAAACCATGGGATCGCGCCCACGGCGCGCGCTGGCCGGCGCGGCGGCGGCCGGTATATAGTGCGGCGATGCAAATCATCCTACCGATTTTGGTTGTCATCGCCATGCTCGCGACGCTCGGCACGCTGCTCGTCGGCGTGTTCTGGATGGCGCGCGGCGGCGATCCCAAGCGCGCCAACGCCATCATGCGCTATCGCATCTGGTTCCAGGGCACGGCGCTGTTGCTGTTCTTCATCTTCATGATGCTATATCGGCGCTGAACCCGCCGATGGTCCGTCTGACGCGCATATACACCCGCGGCGGCGACAAGGGACAAACCTCGCTGGTCGACGGCAAGCGCGTGCCGAAGCACGGCCCACGCGTCGCCGCCTATGGCGCGGTCGACGAGGCCAACGCCGTGATCGGCTTGGCGCGCCTGCAAGCCGCCGACGCAACCGACCGCATGCTCGGCCGCATCCAGAACGATCTGTTCGACGTCGGCGCCGACCTGGCGACGCCGCATACCGGCCGCAAGGCCAAGGGCGCGTTGCGCGTCGTCGCCGCGCAAACCGCAAGGCTCGAACGCGAGATCGACGCGCTCAACGCTGAGCTGCAGCCGCTGCAATCGTTCGTGCTGCCCGGCGGCACGCCCCTCGCCGCCGCACTGCATCTGGCGCGCACCGCCATACGCCGCGCCGAGCGCGTGGTGACCGCACTCGCCGCCAAGGAACGGGTCAATCCCGAGGCGCTCAAATATCTCAACCGGCTGTCGGATCATCTGTTCGTGCTGGCGCGCCACGCCAACGACAAGGGACAAGCCGACGTGCTCTGGCAGCCCGGCGCCAATCGCTGATCGACGGCCGCGCAGCGGCGCGTTTCGCCGTATGAAATTTCCGTTACGAACTCCTTGCCTTCGCTTTGTGCACGTGCACAAATCAATTCCGCATTGCAGCAAGGCAAGCGGAGCGCCCGTTCATGAAGGTTCTGGTCGCCGTCAAGCGGGTGATCGACTTCAACGTCAAGATCCGCGTCAAGGCCGACGGCAGCGGCGTCGAGACAGCGAACGTCAAGATGTCGATGAATCCGTTCGACGAGATCGCCGTCGAGGAAGCGGTGCGGCTCAAGGAAGCCAGCATCGCCAAGGAGATCGTCGCCGTGTCGATGGGCGCCGCACAATGCCAGGAAACCATCCGCACCGCGCTCGCCATGGGCGCCGACCGCGGCATCCACGTGCTGAGCGACGCCGAATTGCAACCCCTTGCTGTCGCAAAATTGCTGAAGGCGATCGTCGCCAAGGAGCAGCCGCTGCTCGTCATCCTCGGCAAGCAGGCGATCGACGACGATTGCAACCAGACCGGCCAGATGCTGGCGGCGCTGCTCGGCTGGGGCCAGGCGACGTTCGCCTCGAAGCTCAAAATCGCCGACGGCGCCGCGACGGTGACACGCGAGGTCGACGGCGGCCTCGAGACCCTGACGCTCAAGCTGCCGGCGGTGGTGACCACCGATCTGCGCCTCAACGAGCCGCGTTACGCCTCGCTGCCCAATATCATGAAGGCGAAGAAGAAGCCTGTTGAGCAGATGACTCCCGAAACGCTCGGCGTCGATCCCAAGCCGCGGCTCACGACACTCAAGGTCGCCGAGCCGCCGAAGCGCCAGGCCGGCAAGAAGCTCGGCTCGGTCGCCGAACTGGTCGACAAGCTGCGCAACGAGGCGCGGGTGATCTGATGGCGGTCCTTGTCCTCGCCGAGCACGACGGCAAAACGCTGAAGCCTGCGACGCTGCACACTGTCGCGGCGGCGGCAAAGCTCGGCGAGATACATGTGCTGGTGGCCGGATCGGGCTGCGCCGGCGTCGCGGCCGAAGCCACCAAGATCGCCGGCGTCGCCAAGGTGCTGACCGCCGACGACGCGATCTATACGCATGCGCTGGCCGAAGAACTCGCCAAGCTGCTCGTCGAGCGCGCCACGGCCTATTCGCATCTGCTGGCACCGGCGACCACCTTCGGCAAGAACGTCATGCCGCGCGTTGCGGCACTGCTCGACGTGGCGCAGATCTCGGACATTGCCGCCATCGTGTCCGCCGATACGTTCGAGCGGCCGATTTACGCCGGCAACGCGATCGCGACGGTGAAATCGGCGGACGCGATCAAGGTGATCACCGTGCGCGCGACCGCGTTTCCCGCCGCCGCAGCTTCGGGCGGCAACGCAACCGTCGAGACGATTCCCGCGGCCGGCGGCGCCGGCCTCGCGCACTATGTCGGCGCCGAGCTTGCCAAGAGCGAGCGGCCCGAACTCACCGCGGCGCGCGTCATCGTCTCGGGCGGACGCGGGCTGCAATCGGGCGAAAATTTCAAGCTGCTGGAGCGGCTCGCCGACCGGCTCGGCGGTGCGGTCGGCGCATCGCGCGCCGCGGTCGACGCCGGCTTCGTGCCCAACGATTATCAGGTCGGTCAGACTGGCAAGATCGTCGCGCCCGAGCTTTACATCGCGGTCGGCATTTCGGGTGCGATCCAGCATCTCGCCGGCATGAAGGATTCCAAGGTGATCGTCGCGATCAACAAGGACGAAGAAGCGCCGATCTTCCAGGTCGCCGATTACGGCTTGGTCGGCGATCTGTTCGAAATCGTTCCCGCGCTCGACGAGGCGCTGGCGAAGCGCGGCGCGGCATAAACGGGGGCAACGCATGACGGAAGCAACGACACCGATCAAGACCATCGGCATCATCGGCGCCGGTCAGATGGGCAGCGGCATCGCGCACGTCGCGGCGCTCGCCGGCTACGACGTCTATCTCGCCGATCTCGACCAGGCGGCGCTCGACCGCGCCGCCGGCGTCATCGACAAGAACCTGTTGCGCCAGGTGAAGAGCGGCAAGGTCAAGGACGCCGACAAGGCGGCGGCGCAGAAGCGCATCAAGACCGGCACGGCGTTCGACCGCTTCAAGGATTGCGACATGGTGATCGAAGCGGCGACCGAGAACGAGGCGGTCAAGCGCGAGATTTACAAGAAGCTCGTCCCCAACCTGAAGCCGTCGGCGATCGTCGCCAGCAACACCTCGTCGATCTCGATCACGCGGCTCGCCGCGTCGACCGACCGGCCGGGCAAGTTCATCGGCATGCATTTCATGAACCCGGTGCCGGTGATGACGCTGGTCGAGCTGATCCGCGGCATCGCCACCGACGAAACCACCTTCGCGGCGGTCCGCGAGCTGGCGGTGAAGCTCGGCAAGACGCCTGTCGCCGCCGAGGATTTTCCGGCCTTCATCGTCAACCGCATCCTGCTGCCGATGATCAACGAGGCGGTTTACACGCTCTACGAAGGCGTCGGCTCGGTCGAGGCGATCGACACGGCGATGAAGCTCGGCGCCAACCATCCGATGGGGCCGCTCGAGCTGGCCGATTTCATCGGCCTCGACACCTGTCTCGCCGTGATGCAGGTGCTCTACGAGGGCCTCGGCGATTCGAAGTACCGGCCCTGCCCGCTGCTGGTCAAATACGTCGAAGCCGGCTGGCTTGGACGCAAGGCCGGCCGCGGATTCTACGACTATCGCGGCGATAAGCCGGTGCCGACGCGTTAATCGTCGCGATGACATTGCAGCGTCATACTTTTTTGGCTTTAATGCGCGGCAAGGGTGGGCTTGAGCCCGCCGGGACCTGGAGGCTGGTTGTCAGTCGCGCTCGATAGTTGTCCGGCGCTTGTGCTCAATGCGGATTTCCGTCCGCTGAGCTACTTCCCTCTTTCGCTCTGGTCTTGGCAGGAGACGATCAAGGCCGTCTGCCTCGAACGCGTCAACATCGTCTCGCAATACGACCGCGTCGTGCGCAGCCCGTCTTTCGAGATGAAGGTGCCGAGCGTCATCTCGCTCAAGGAATACATTCCGCTGACGCGGCGGCCGGCCTTCACGCGGTTCAACGTTTTCCTGCGCGACCGTTTCATCTGCCAATATTGCGGCGACGGCTTTCCGTCGCACGACCTGACCTTCGATCACGTCGTGCCGCGTTCGCGCGGCGGCCACACGACGTGGGAGAACGTCGTCACCGCCTGCTCAGGCTGCAATCTTCGCAAAGGCAACCGCGTGCCGGCCGAAAGCGGGCTCTATCCGCGCCACCGGCCGGTGCAGCCGACGACACAGGCGCTGCGCGACAACGGCCGCGCCTTCCCGCCCAACTTCCTGCACCATTCCTGGCGCGACTTCTTGTACTGGGACAGCGTACTCGAACCGAGCTGACCGGTGCGCGGCTAGTACGCGTTGTTGAACGGCACCGTTACCGTCGGCACCACCGTATTGTCGTGCGGCGCGAGCACGTCGGGCACCGACTGCACTTGGCCAACCTGCTCCGCGGTCGGGCCGCGGTTGTGGGCCGCCGAGATGTCGCTTTCGATGGCGCGCGGCGTCGACGGTTCGGGCGCGCCGGCCGCACTGCAACCGGCGAGCGCCGCCGACGCGGCAAAGCAAACGCAGACGAGCAGAGTGCGCATGGCAATCCTCCGTCCGAATGAACGAGCTCTTGTCGGCTAGGTAGGCGGCGAATATGGCCATACCGCGAAACATCATGTCGGAAATGGGACGGCGGCCCGCGACGTCTGAGACGTTAGAAGCGCCGCGGCGACGCCTCGGTTTTGTCACGCCGCCCACCGCGCGGCATGCTGTGATGGCGCGATGAACCTGCTGCGTCACATCCGCACCTGCAATACGTGGGAGCCGGCAAACTTCCTGCCGTTGATGCACGACCGCGCGCGCGTCGGCTTGGTGCGGCGCGACAACGCCGAACAGCTGCGGCACTTTCCCAAGCTGTTCGAGGTCGGCGGCGGCGCCGTACGGATCGTCGCCGATGGCGGGCGCGCCGAGCTCACCGTGCGCATCGACGAAGCAGTCGAAGCACTGGTGGCGCACGGCGTCCTCGCCAAATACCGGCACGAATATTTCGCCGTCGCGCCGCGCTGGGGCGCGGCGCCGCATTTCGATCTCGACCGCGGCGCGGTGCCGTTCTTTGGCACGCGCTCCTACGGTGTGCATCTCAACGGCTGGCGGCGCGACAACGGCGCGTTGAAGCTGTGGATCGGCCGGCGCGCACCCGACAAGCTGATCGCGCCAGACAAGCTCGACAATCTGGTCGCCGGCGGCGTCGGCCGCGATCATGGCATCGGCGAGACGCTGCTCAAGGAAGGTGAAGAAGAGGCGGCGATGCCGCGCGATCTCACGGCACGCGCCGTCGCGACGGGCGCGATCTCCTATCGCATGGGCATGCCCGACGGCCTGCGCGACGACGTGCTGTTCGTCTATGACATCGAGACACCGGCCGGCTTCACGCCGCACAACACCGACGGCGAGATCGTATCCTTTGCGCTGATGGACGCGACCGAAGTCGTGACCCGCGTGCGCGACACCGACGATTTCAAGTTCAACGTCAATCTGGTGATCATCGATTTTGCGCTGCGCCACGGCATCGTCGGACCGGACGCGCCCGACTATCTCGACCTCGTCACCGGCTTGCGCCGGCCGATCGATTAGGAGCGAAGCATGCTGATCGAATGCCGCGAATGCCGGGGCAAGGTGAGCACCACGGCGCGCTTTTGCCCGCATTGCGGCGCGCGTTTCTTCGCGCATTCGCGCTGGCGGCGGTGGGCGATCTATGCCGCGCTGCTTGCCGTGCTGGTCATCGGGTTCAATCCGATCGTGCGCTACGGCTATTGGGGCACCAAGCAGGCAATCGCCTATGTCGTGGCCATCTGGGCAAGCGGCGGACCGTAAGCGTTCAGCCGAAGCCCGCCAGCGCGCGCACTTCGGCGGACGTCTTGCCGATGGCGCGCAGGCCGTGCAGCGTAATCGCCTGATCGCGCTTGGCGAAGCGTTTGCCCGATGCGTCTGTCAGCAGCTTGTGGTGGCGATAGCGCGGCGTCGGATACCCGAGCAGCGCCTGCAGCAAGCAGTGGAGATCGGTGGCGGCAAACAGATCCTCGCCACGCGTCACCAGCGTCACGCCCTGGAGCGCGTCATCGACCGTCACCGCGAGATGGTATGAGGTCGGCGTGTCCTTTCGCGCTAGCACGATATCGCCGTGCCGCGTCGGCGCGGCTTCGACCGCGCCCTTGATCTCGTCCTCCCAGAGCAGCGGGCCGGTCTTGGCCTGCGCCTTGGCGACATCGAGCCGCAACGCATAGGACTGGCCCTGGGCGATGCGGGCGCGGCGCTCGTCGTCGGACAGAGCGCGGCAGGTGCCGGGATAGACCGGCGGCGCGGCGTGCGGCGCAGCGGCGGCGGCATCGAGCTCGGCCTTGATCGCGGCGCGGGTGCAGAAGCAGGGATAGATCAGCTCCATCGCCTCGAGCCGCGCCAGCGCCGCGCGGTAATCGTCGAAATGCGCCGACTGCTGGCGCACGCCGCCGTCCCAGGCGATGCCGAGCCACGACAGATCGTCCTCGATGGCGTCGGCGTATTCGGCACGGCAGCGGCCGCGGTCGATATCTTCCAGGCGCAACAGGAACCGGCCGCCGCGCTCGCGCGCGATGCCGAATGCGACCAGCGCCG
>Ga0126371_10002288_pt1 | contig 16447 bp, 11 predicted proteins | sample PanSoiMetaPlot_4_FD_110145 | JGI IMG/M metagenome (GOLD analysis project Ga0126371, IMG submission 110145) | Tropical forest soil microbial communities from Panama - MetaG Plot_4 | ecosystem: Environmental > Terrestrial > Soil > Tropical forest > Bulk soil | place: Panama | collected 2016-02-17 | reverse complement strand
TTCAATCAGTCTGCGACTCATACTCGAAAGGGTTTCTTCGGCCAGTTTCTGCTCGGTGACATCGAGGCAGGTGCCGATGTACCCAGCAAACGTACCGTCAGCGTCGAATCGGGGAACGCCGAGGTCGAGGACCCAACGGTATTGACCATCGTGACGGCGAAGCCGAAACTCCATGTTGTAGGACTCTCGGCGGTCGAAAGCTCGAGTGTAGGTACTCAGACAGCCCTTCACATCTTGTGCATGAACCCCTTCGGACCAACCATTTCCTAGTTCTGCTTCGAGGGGTCGACCCGTAAATGCAAGCCATGGCTGGTTGAAATAGGTACACAGTCTGTCCGGACCGGACATCCAGATCATCACCGGAGCGGTGTTCGCGACCAAGCGAAAGCGGGATTCACTTTCCCGCGATTCGCGTAGGCCTTGCCTGTGCTCCTCGACAAGAGCAGCCAGAACCATAAATGAAGAGGAAGCGATCAAAATGAAAAGCTGCAAGTTCAGAACATTCTCGAGCGGAGCAGTTCCGGCGAAGGGACCGCGCCCATGGACGGCGCCCCAGACGGAGAGAAAGGCCACGATACTCAATGAGGTACTGACACCCATGATTCCAAAACGCAGAGCGGACCACAGGAGGAAGGGCACCAGGGAATAAAGGAGAGTTGGACGATTACTACCCCCCGGAGACAGAAATGTGCTATACGCCACGCCGAGTAAGCTAACGAGCAACGCGAACAATTCAAGATAGTAAGTAGGCGAACGGTTTGCCCGCGTGCGAATCACGTCTACCCAACTCAAAATGGCGGGCGTCAGTGTAAGTAGTGCCAGAGCCTCCGTAAGAAAGCTAATCTTCCACCTCACCTCATAACCGCCTGTGTATGCGGCCGCACCGATAGAAGCCGCAAAAATCGGCGCCAGGATCACTGCAAAAAATGAATACTTGGCCAGCGACGCGAGGCTATTCATGCGCGGAACACCACCAAGTGCGTACCTTACCCCAAAAACGACGGTAAGGATTTCCACTACATCCGCAAGAATGAGCAATGCACTGAAACGAATCGCTAAGCCAGCTTCCAGGTCGTAAAGAATGAAGCCTGCTAGTCCGGCAGTAAGAAAAATCGGCCATGTTTTCCGCGGCACGAGCAGTAGGACTGCAACTAGGAACGCGCAACCTGGCCACAAGGGCCAAATCATCTGTGGGCGGAGAACTAACAAGCCTCCAAACTCGGCGGCGAGGTAGGAGCCAAAAAGAATCGATAACGCGGCAAAGGCTATCCACAAGTTGGAAAGCAAATGGGGAAACGATTTAGGGACACCGCGGCGCATTAGTTCCACTCCGGGAAAAAAGACCGAACCGATTTGTAGTGCCGCTAGGGGTGGACCGGGTCACGCGTGGAGCTGCATTCCTCGCGGGCGCTACGATCAGGCGAATACCACACCCACAGCGCGTTTGTCTATAGCTTATTCAATGATTCATCAGCCGTTTGCCTCACTGTAAACCTTAAAGGCAGTTAAGAACATGGCTGGACATGGCCAACCATGCATTTGGAGGTGTCCGAAGTGTCGCGGATGTTGCAGCTCTCCATGAACATGCGCTCGCCCCTGCAGACGTAAGTGACACCCTTCTGGAGATCCTGTGCGAGGGCGAAGTCGGTGGAGAAGGAAAAAAGCGCAGGACTCGGGCCGGATGAAAAAAGGCGAATGGCTGGTTTCATCGCGAGACCCTCTCAGAGGCCAAGCGGTGGCAACCCCTTTTATGAGTCCGCAAGGAAATTTTGGGAGACAATGAAGAGAGACTCGATGTGCGATAAGCAGCGCGGACGGTTGTAGGAAGCCTGCTTTTCCCGCTAACATCAAGTCTGCTGCGAAAAGGACCTGCCATGCCACAGAAGTTTACCGGCCGCCTGACCACTCCATTGATTCGGGAAGCAAACGGCCACCGCCCAGCGAGCTGGGAAGAAGCGCTGGATGCTGTGGTCGGCGGAATCCGCCGGCAGATCGAGAAGCACGGCCCGCGGACGTTTGGCATGTTCAGCTGCTCGAAGACGACCAATGAGCTGAACTACGTGGCGCAGAAGTTTGTGCGCTCCGTGGTGGGCTGCAACAACATTGACAGTTGCAACCGGACTTGACACGCGCCGAGCGTCGCCGGTCTGGCGACGGTTTTCGGAGCGGGCGGGGCGACGAGTTCGTACCAGGAGATGGGGGATACGGACTTTATTTTCCTGTGGGGGTCGAACGCGCGAGAAACGCACCCCATCCTGTTTCATCATTTGTTAAAGGCGGTGAAGCGGGGCGCTCGGCTGGTGGTGATCGATCCGCGGCGCAGCGCTTCGGCGCAGTTCGCGCATGCGTGGCTAGGGCTGGATGTCGGTTCCGACATCAGCATGGCCAACGCCATGGCGCGCGAGGTTATTCAAGCGGGGCTGGCGAACGAGAAGTTCATCCGGCACGCAACAAGCGGATTCGAGGCCTATCGCGACACGGTGGAGAAATACACTCTGGAGCGGGCGGAGCAGGACACTGGTGTGCCGGCACGAGCGATTCGTGAGGCGGCGCACGCGTATGCGAAGGCGGGCCGCGCGCAGCTTTGCTGGACGCTCGGAATCACCGAGCACCACAACGCCGTGGACAACGTGCTGGCGCTGATCAACCTAGCGCTGCTGACCGGGCATGTGGGGCGGTATGGAAGCGGAATTAATCCGCTGCGGGGACAGAATAATGTGCAGGGCGGCGGGGACATGGGCGCGATCCCGGATCGCTTTCCGGGATTCCAGCACGTGGAGAATGCGGAGTTGCGCGGGAAGTTCGAGAAGGCGTGGGGCACGAAGATTGACGCAAAGCGTGGCTGGCACGTGACGGGAATGCTGGAAGCGATGGAGCATGGCGAATTGACGTGTCTCTATGTGCTGGGTGAGAACCCGGTGGCCTCCGAAGCGGACAGGAACCGATCGGAAAAATTGCTCGAAAATCTTGAATTTCTCGTAGCCCAGGACCTTTTTTATACCGATACAGCGCGACTCGCGGATGTGGTGTTGCCGGGAGCTGCGGGCTGGTGCGAGAGCGAAGGCACGGTGACGAGCAGCGAGCGGCGGGTGCAGAGGGTGCGCGCGGCTGTTGCCGCGCCTGCCGGCGTGAAGGACGATACGGCGATTTTGTATGAAGTGGCAAAGCGGCTGGGCCACGATTGGGGCGAGCCGAAGGCCGAAGCGATCTGGAACGAGTTGCGCAGCCTGAGCCCGATGCACGCGGGGATGAGCTACGAACGACTCGAACAGATGGGCGGGATTCAGTGGCCGTGCTACGACGCAGCGCATCCCGGCGAACAGTATTTGCACAGCCGGTTGTGGCAGGAGCCCCTGATCGGGCCGCGAGCGCCGTTTTCGTGCGTGGAGTTTGCGCCCCCGGTGGACCGGCTTACACCGGAGTTTCCGATCCGGTTGACGACGGGGAGGAGGCTGGATTCCTACAACACCGGCGTGCAGACCTCGAAATATGCTTCGCCGCTGCGGCGGCCGGAGTCGCTGGATTTGTCGCCGGAGGACGGCGCGTTGTATGCGCTGCGGGAAGGCGAGCGCGTACGCATCCGTTCGCGGCGGGGCGCAGTGGAGGCGCCGGTGCATTTCGACCGCGGCTTGAGGCAGGGATTGGCGTTCATGACGCTGCATTTTCCAGAACAGGTGCGCACGAACGATTTGACAATTGAGGCGCCCGACCCGAAATCGGGAACGTCGGAATTCAAAGCAACGGCGATTGCGATTGAGAAGCTTGGGGAGAAGTGAGTGGAACTTCATCTGACGAGCGACCAGGCAACACCCGAAGAACAAGTGGCGGTGGATGGCCTCCTGGGAACGCCCGATTTTCCCGATAATTTCGATCCAGAGGGACGGCGACAATTGTTGCTGCCAGTATTGCATGCGTTGCAATCGCGCATTGGATGGTTAAGCGCGGGCGCGTTGAATTATGCAGCCGTGCGATTGGACGTCCCGCCGGCGGAAGTGCACGCAGTTGCGTCGTTTTACGATTTGCTGCGACTGGAGCCGACGCCGCGGATTTCGATGCACGTTTGCGACGACATTGCCTGCAAGACACAAGGTGCCGAAGGAGTTTGCCATCAGCTCGGACAGGCGCTTGGCAAAGAAGGAGCGCCTTGCCTGGGCGGAAAAGCGGTGTGGTTCCGCAGCGCGTGCCTGGGGCTTTGCGATCAGGGGCCTGTAGCGTACCTGCGAGCGGCCGGAGAGAAACCAAAGGAATGGGTGATTGCCCGGGCTACTGGGGAGTCGATAGCCGCGGATGTGCACGATTCGACTGAGGGCGGAGAAGGACGTAAAGAGTCGCGGCCGCTATTGAGGGAATTTCTGCCGCAGTTTGGCGAGCCACAGATTCGATTGTTGCGGCGCGTTGGGCGCGTGGACCCAACAAGCATCGCGGATTACCAGAAAACGGAAGGTTATGCGGCCTTGCGGCGGGCGATGGAGATGGGTCGGGAAGCCGTGGTGCGAGAAGTGATCGAGTCGCGCCTGCTGGGACGCGGCGGCGCGGCGTTCCCAACCGGAAAGAAATGGGAAGGGGTGCTACGGCAATGGAAGCCGGGCGCCGTTCACTACGTGGTGTGCAATGCCGATGAATCGGAGCCAGGCACGTTCAAGGATCGCGTGCTCATGAAAGGCGATCCGTTCGCGGTAGTCGAGGGCTTGACGATTGCAGGCTTCGCGGCCGGGGCGACGCGTGGCTACATCTATATTCGCGGCGAATATCCGGAGTCGTTTCGCATTATGTCGCAAGCCGTAGAGACCTCGCGCGCACATCATTTTCTGGGCGAGAGGATTTTGGGCAGCGATTTTTCGTTCGATATTGAAGTGCGGCGCGGGGCGGGTGCGTATATTTGCGGCGAAGAGACGGCGTTGTTCAATTCCATTGAGGGCTACCGCGGAGAACCGCGTAACAAGCCTCCCTTCCCCACCCAGTCGGGGTTGTTCCGACGGCCGACCGTGGTGAATAACGTGGAGACGCTCGTGAATGTTCCGGAGATCCTTCTGAAAGGTGGCGTGGCATACGCGCGCATCGGGACATCACAATCAGCGGGGTATCGATTGTTTTGTTTGTCAGGGCATGTGAAGAAGCCGGGGACGTATGAGGTGCCATTCGGGATCACGTTGCGGCAACTGATTGAACTGGCTGGTGGCGTGGCGGGAACCGGACGATTGCAGGCCGTGCTGCTGGGCGGCGCGGCGGGAAGTTTTGTTTCTGCACAGGAATTGGACACGCCACTGACGTTTGAAGGAGTGCGCGCGATCCCAGCGAGCCTGGGGTCTGGTGTAGTGATGCTGTTCGACGATTCAGTGGATTTGAGAGACATTCTGGCGCGTATCGCAAGATTCTTTCATCACGAATCGTGCGGACAGTGTGTGCCATGCCGCGTAGGAACGATTCGGCAAGAGGAAATCCTGGCGCGGCTGACGGCAAAGAAGCTAAACGGCTCGGTTGCCAACGAAATTACTTTGCTAAAAGAAACGGCACAGGCGATGCGCGACGCCTCGATTTGCGGACTGGGACAGACGGCACCCAGCGCGCTGCTGTCCGCTATTGAACGCTGGAGCCTTTTCTCATGAGCGATTCTTCCCTGGCTCCATTGCCACTGATCCCCGTGCCGCGCGGCCCGGTGCCGGAATTTCCGGCGGCCGAGCCGGTACGGATGGTGGAAATCGCGATTGATGGCCGCAAGTTGTTCGTGAGCGATAACGCGACGATTCTGGAAGCGGCACGGCAATTAGGGATTGCGACGCCCACGCTTTGTTATCTGGAAAACCTGGCGCCAGTGAATGTATGCCGACTATGCGTGGTCGAACTCGAAGGTTCGCGCGTGCTGGTGCCGGCGTGCTCTCGCAAAGTGGAAGCGGGCATGGTGATTCGCACGGATTCCGAGCGTGTGCGGATGAGCCGGAAGATGGTGCTGGAGTTTCTGGCTTCGTCTGTTGACCTATCGAGGTGGCCGGCGTTTCGCGAGTACAGCAACCGTTACGGCGCGGATGCGTCCCGGTTTGCGAGCAACGCAGCCAGCAAAGCGCAGCCGGTGAAGATTGATAACGAGTTATACGTCCGTGATTACGCGAAGTGCGTGCTGTGCTACAAGTGCGTGCAGGCATGTGGCGTGGAGGCGCAGTACACGTTTGCGATTGGCGTGGCGGGGCGCGGGTTTGGCGCCCATATTTCCACGGAGTTCGATATTCCGCTACCGGAGTCGGCGTGTGTTTACTGCGGGAACTGCATCGGAGTTTGCCCGACGGGCGCGCTGATGTTCCGATCCGAGTTTGAAATGCGGCGCGAGGGGAAATGGGACGAGTCGCAGCAAACGAAGACGGATACGATTTGCCCCTATTGCGGCGTGGGCTGCGACCTGACCGTGCACGCGCAGGACGGAAAGATCGTGAAGGTGACTTCGCCGCTCGATCACAGCGTGACGCACGGGCACCTGTGTATCAAGGGGCGTTTCGGTTGGCAGTTTGTGCAAATTCAGCCGGCGAACGGTAATCCCTAAACGAGGGAATACATTTTCAGGCGCGTTTCGTTTCCTGCAGAATATTTCCACCATCGACAACTAAAATCTGGCCGGTGATGTAGGAGGCTTCTCGGGAAGCCAGAAAGGCCACGGCCGCGGCGACTTCCTCGGGCCTGCCGGCGCGGCCGAGCGGCGTGTATTTCGCGGCCACCAATTCCTCGGGGAGCGAGGAGCCGGTTTGGATCCAGCCGGGAGCAACACCGTTGATGGTGATGCCGTCGAGGCCGTGCTCGATAGCCACAGCGCGCATCAGGCCGTCCATCGCGCCTTTGGCTGCGCCATACGCGCCGGAGCCTGCGTTGCTTACGAGCGGGCCGGTGACGGAAGTGACGTTGACGATGCGGCCGTAGTTTTGCTTTTTCATGACGGGCAGGACGGCGCGGGTCATGAGAAACGCGGTATCAAGGGTCATGGCAAGTTGCTGCTGCCAGGCGGCGTGATGGAGATTCAGGACCGTGGTGTTGCCGGGTTGCTGGCCGTTTTGCGCCATGCCGGCGTTGTTGACGAGGATATCGATGCGGCCGGTGAGCGCGGCGATTCCCGCGACGACGTGTTGGACCTGGGCCTCTTGGGTGAGATCGGCGATGAAGGGATGGACGCGATTGCCGGAGGGATCGAGTTGCTGCGCATTCTGGCGGATACGGTCGGAAGTAGCGCCAAGCGCGACGAAGGCACCTTGCGTGAAGAGATGCCTAGCGATGGCGAACCCGATGCCGGTGGGGCTGCCTGCGCCGGTGACGATGGCGGTCTGATCGCGAAATGATTGATTCATTTACGAAGAATGATAACGCAGAGACCTCGAGACACAGAGAAGAGAAGCCCCACCTTAAAAGCCAAGGGTGGGGCACGCGCTGTAGTTCAGGGCAGGGTCTCGAGTTTGGTTCGAGACACAAGTTAGGGACAAAAGACACAGGCTGAAGTCTGTGCTACTCAGAGGCTCAGGCTTTGATGCCGCCCATGCAGAGGTATTTGATTTCGAGAAACTCTTCGATGCCGTATTTAGAGCCTTCGCGACCGAGGCCGGATTCCTTCACGCCACCGAATGGCGCGACTTCGGTGGAGATGAGGCCGGTGTTGATGCCCACGATGCCGTATTCAAGGGCTTCGGCGACGCGCCAGACACGGGCGAGGTCGCGGCCGTAGAAATAGGCGGCAAGGCCGAATTCGGTGTCATTGGCGAGAGCGATGGCTTCGGCTTCGGTCTTGAAGCGGAAAAGAGGCGCAACGGGACCGAAAGTTTCTTCGCGGGCGACGGCCATCTGCGGCGTGGCATTGATGATAATCGTGGGTTCGAAGAAGCGGCCGCCGAGCGCGTGGCGATGGCCGCCGGCAACGACTTTGCCACCTTTATCAAGGGCGTCCTTGATATGGCTTTCTACTTTTTCGACGGCGGCATTATCGATGAGTGGGCCCTGCGAAGCACCGGGTTCGAGACCTGAGGCCGGCTTGAGATTTTTCACGGCGGCGACGAGTTTTTCCGTGAAGGCGTCGTAGACGGAATCCTGCACCAGCACACGATTGGTGCAGACGCAGGTCTGGCCGGTGTTGCGGTATTTCGAAGCGATCGCACCCTCGACCGCGGCGTCGAGATCGGCGTCGTCAAAGACGATGAACGGGGCGTTGCCGCCAAGTTCGAGAGAGAGCTTTTTGATGGTGCCGGCGCATTGCGCCATCAGGACTTTGCCGACTTCGGTGGAGCCGGTGAAGGACAGCTTGCGCACGATGGGATTCGAGGTAAGCTCGGGACCGATTTCCTTCGCCGCGCCCGTGATTACGTTGAGCACGCCTTTGGGAACGCCGGCGCGCTCGGCGAGTTCGGCGAGAGCAAGCGCGGAGAAGGGCGTTTGCGTGGCGGGTTTGATGATCACGGTGCAGCCGGCGGCGAGCGCAGGGCCCGCTTTGCGGGTAATCATGGCCAGCGGAAAATTCCAGGGAGTAATGCAGGCAACCACGCCGATGGGCTGCTTGAGAACGACGATGCGCTTGTCGCCCTGATGGCCGGGGATCGTGTCGCCGTAGACGCGCTTGGCCTCCTCGCCGAACCACTCGAGAAACGCCGCGGCATAGGCGACTTCGCCGCGCGATTCGACGAGCGGCTTGCCTTGCTCAAGGGTCATCAAGCGCGCCAGGTCTTCCTGATTTTCCATCACGAGGTCGAACCACTTACGGAGAATGACGGCGCGTTCCTTGGCGGTGCGGGCGGCCCAGGGCTTGAAGGCACGGTCAGCGGCTTCAATAGCGTGGCGGGTTTCCGCGCCGTTGAGTTTGGGAACGTGGCCAATGATTTCGCCGGTTGCGGGATTGTCAACGTTGCAAGTCGCACCGCTGGAAGCCTGGACCCACTGGCCGTCGACGTAGCAGGCTTCGCGGAAGAGCCGCATGTCTTTGAGATTTACAGGAGCGATCGCGTTCGTAGCGGAACTGGACATAAGACACCTCGTGTTTCGAATACCTCGGGGGCTGAAGGCCCTTACTAATTAGGATGCGTTTTCGGCACGGCTGTCCTTCGTAGAGCTCAGGTAAAAAAGCCGTGCCCTCCCGAACAATGGCGGGGCTCAAGCCCAGCACCCCAAGAGCTCTTCAAGCGTGAGAGAGGGCCGCTTGCTTGGACTCGGAGACGTGGGCCAGTGCGGCTCCGAGGACGTCGAGGCCCTCGTCGAACTGCTCGTTGGTGACGACCAGAGGCACCAGAATGCGCACCACGTTGCCGTAGGTTCCGGCGGTGATGGTGATCAGGCCGTGCTCGTAGGCAAATTTGGAGAGTTCCTTGGTCTGATTGCCGGCCGGCTCGCGGGTTTCGCGGTTGGCGACCAGCTCTATGGCGCACATGCCGCCCAGGCCACGGACATTGCCGACGATGGGCCATTTCTGCTGCCAGGTTTTGGCACGCTCTTCGAAGCGCTTGCCGATGGCGGTGGAGCGGGCGAGCAAGCCGTCTTTCTCAATGGTTTCAATTGCGGCGAGGCCCGCGACGCAAGACGCGGGGTTTCCGGCAAAGGTGGCACCGAGGCCGCCGGGGATGGGAGCGTCCATGATTTCGGCACGGCCGGTGACCGCGGCGAGTGGCAGGCCGCCGCCGAGGGATTTCGCGGTGATGACGAGGTCAGGCTGCACGCCATAGTGTTCGATGGCGAACATTTTTCCCGTGCGGCCGATGCCGCTCTGGACTTCATCGGCGATGAAGAGGATGCCGTGCTGGTCGCAGATTTCGCGGATGATCGGGAAAAATTCGCGCGGCGGAACGACGAAGCCGCCTTCTCCAAGAACCGGTTCGGCGATTATGGCGGCAACCTGATCGGCGGCAACGACGCGTTTGAAGGTGTCCTCGAGATGCCGCGCGCAGGAGATGTTGCAGGAGGGATAGGTGAGGCCGTAGGAGCAGTGATAGCAGTTGGCGTAAGGGATGCGGTAGATTTCCGGCGCGAACGGACCGAAGCCAACTTTATAAGGATTGGTTTTGCTAGTTAGAGACATAGTGAGCAGCGTGCGGCCGTGGAAAGCGTCTTCGAAGCAGATGACCGCGGGGCGCTTGGTGTAGGCGCGAGCGATCTTGATGGCGTTCTCGACGGCTTCCGCGCCGGTGTTGATGAAGAAGGTTTTCTTCGCGCCGCTGATGGGCGCCAGCGCGTTGAGCTTTTCGGCAAGCGCGAGATACGACTCATAAGGCGTGACACCGAAGCAGGTGTGCAGGAATTTATCGAGCTGCGCTCGCACGGCGGCTTCGACGCGGGGAGCGCGGTGTCCGGAATTGAGGCAGCCGATGCCGCCGGCGAAATCGAGGTAGCGGTTGCCGTCGACGTCTTCAATCCACGCGCCTTCAGCCTTGGCGGCGAAAATCGGCGTGACGAGCTGCGGGCCGCGCGGCACGGCGGCTTCGCGGCGCGCCAGCAGCGCTTTAGATTTTGGCCCGGGAATTTCGGTGCGGAGTTGAATCGTTTTCATAGCGCTCACTTCCCTCTTTTCATGCAAAGCAATCTTGCAAAAAACTCAGTACCAGCCGATGGGCGTTTCGTCGAGATTGACGAACACCTGCTTGGTTTCGAGATATTCCTCGAGGCCCCAGGGTCCGAGCTCACGGCCGAAGCCGGACTGCTTGTAGCCGCCCCACGGTGCTTCGACGTAGGTCGGCTGCATGTGATTGACCCAAATAATGCCCGCGCGCATGGACTTCACGATGCGGAAGGCTTTATAGATATCGCGCGTCCAGACGGCGCCGGCGAGGCCATATGGCGTGTCGTTGGCGATCTTGATGGCGTCAGCTTCATTTTCAAACGGAATCACGGAAGCGACAGGGCCGAAAATTTCTTCGCGAGCGATGCGCGCGGAATTGTCCACATCGTAGAAAATCGTGGGTTCAACGTAGAAGCCCTTGCCGAAGGCCTTGGGGCGGCCGCCGCCGATGGCGGTCTTCGCTTCCTTCCTGCCGAGGTCCAGATACGAGGAGACGCGATCGTACTGTTCCTTGCTGACAAGGGGGCCCATCTTGGTTTCGCGTTCGAGCGGCGGGCCAAGCTTGATACGCTTGGCCTTTTCGGTCATGGCTTCGACGAATTTTGGATAGATCTTCTTCTCGACGAGGATGCGGCTGCCAGCGGAGCAGACTTCGCCCTGGTTGATGAAGACGCCGAACAGCGCGCCGTCTACAGCGGCTTCCCAATCGGCGTCGGCGAAGAAAACATTCGGAGATTTTCCGCCGAGTTCGAGGGTGACACGCTTGAGGGTGTCGGCGGCCGATTTGACTATGATTTTGCCGACGGCAGCGCTGCCGGTGAAGGCGATCTTGTCAACCTGCGGATGGGAGACGAGCGCGGCCCCGGAAATCTCGCCGACACCGTTGACGATGTTTACAACGCCAGGAGGTAGGCCGGCTTCCTCGAGCCAGTTGGCAAATTCCATGGCGGTGAGCGGAGTCTGCTCGGCGGGTTTCAGCACGCAGGTGCATCCGGCGGCCAGAGCGGGCGCAAGTTTCCACGCGGCCATGAGCAGCGGATAGTTCCACGGGATGATCTGCCCTGCGACGCCGACGGGCTCGCGAAGGGTGAAGCTGAGGGCGTTGGCGGGCACGGGCATAACGTTGCCGGTGACCTTGTTGGCGAGGCCGCCATAGTATTCGAAACAGGTGGCCACATCGCCGATGTCGTATTCGGCTTCGACGATGGGTTTGCCGGTGTTGCGGGATTCGAGTTCGGCGAGCATGGGAAGATTCTGCCGAATCTTGTCGGCAACCTTGAAGAGGGTGCGGCCGCGATCCTGCGCGGTAGCGGCGGGCCACGCGCCAGAGTCAAAAGCAGCGCGCGCAGCCTTTACGGCTTTGTCGACGTCGGCGGCATTAGACGAGGCAACGTGAGCAATGACTTCTTCCGTGGACGGATCGAAAACGGGAAAGGTTTCGCCGCTGGAGCTGGCGACCCACTGGCCGTTGATGTAATTCGGATAGGTTTTCACAGCAGGCTTTGCCGGACTAGACATAAACAGTCTCCTTCCAACCTATAAATTCATGTGGCCGGGGAACCCGCGGCCAATCTCCGGGCGGCCTTGCGGCTACCGTAGACAAAAAAGAAAAACGCGGCCATGCCGATAAAGACGAGCGTGCCGCCGACCATCCAGACTTCGTAACGAAAGAGCGATTTGATCTGAGCCGCCGGGAAATACGCCAGGGCGATGCCCAGAATGGTGGTAACCAGGCCGCAGGCACCGGCAAAGATCAATGTACCTTTGCCGTAATGCCCTCGGACGAAATTTTCATGGAGGGCGATCTTCAGGAGCGCGCCGAACATATAGAGAAACGGAACCAGTTGAAGGACTACGGCGAGCGAGAGCAGTGATTGGAAACTTTCCTGCACGCCGCCGGTGGCCAGAAAGTTGAAGATGACCAGAACCAACGAAACCCCCGCGTGCACGAGGAGCGCCGGATAGGGCGTCGCATACTTGGGGTGAATCTTGCCGAGCCAGGCCGGGAGATAGGAGTCGAGCCCGGCGACAAAAGGAATACGCGCGGAGCCGCCTAGCCATGCCGAGCCAATACCCGCGATCGAGAGGCTAAGCATCAGCGCAAACGGAGCGATGATCCAGGAGACGCCGACGCGCGCGGCCATGAGACTGACGGCCTGCACGATGCCCTGCAGGACGCTGATGCTGTCCTTACTGACGGCAACGATTAGGGTAAGCGTGGCGCCGACATAGAGCAGTCCGGAGAACACGCCGCCCCAGGCGACGGCGCCGGGCAGCGTCCTGGCGGGATTTTCAATTTCGTCGCCCATGATGGAGGCGAGTTCCAAGCCGACCAGCCCAAAGCAGATGACGCCGAAGGAGTTCAGGACGAAGCGGGGATTCGCGGGGACCTGGAAATCGCTCCAGTCGATGGTGGTGCCAAATTTGGCGCAGACGATAACTCCAAGTCCCATCAGAAGAAATGCGGCAACGAAGGTGCCGATGCCGCCGATATTGTTAATCCACTTGCCGACACCCAGGCCCATGATGTTGAGGATCACCAAAACGCTGAGCAGGACGACGGAAGCGGCGAGCGCGAAGGATTTGCTGTCGGCCAAGCCGGCGTGGCTCGGACCCAGGGCGAAAACAGAAACGCCGACGAAGTAGAGCATGATCGTCGGCACGTACATCATGTTGTTGGTCCAATAACACCAGCCGGAGAGAAAGCCGTGGAAGTCGCCGAAGACTTCCTTGGCCCAGAGATACACGCCGCCTTCGCCGGGAAAGCGGTGAGCCAGTTCGATAACGGCGATGCCTTGCGGAAGGAAAAAGAGGAGCAGCGAAATAATCCAGAGCCAGATGGTGACGCCGCCGTTGGCCGCAACCGACGGCAGTACATTGAGATTGAAAACGGCAACGACGAACAGGAGCACGAGGTCGCGCTTCCCGAGCACGCGCTTGAGACGCACAGGTTCTGGGGAGGCTACGGGCGCAATGACCTCGGTGGCCAAACGAATGGTTCTCCTTCATGAAAAGCCGGCCCGCCTCCCTTTTTGCATAAGGGCAAGGCAGAAGGCGGGCCGTAAAGTCTCTCTCGGCCGGCCCGCTTTCTGAAGCGGGCCATCCCCACACGTCTTGTCCTTAGTGGCCGGCGGCGCCGACAAACTTGGCGCCACGTTCCTGCTGCGCCTTGGCGAGGCCGGGGGCCACTTCCTCAAAAACCGCGAGGTGTTTGTCGATGTCGGCCTCCGTGTGTTGCACGGAGATGGTCCACTGCTCGTCCCACCAATAGGGCATGGCAAGCACGCCGCGGTTGACCATGCCGAACCAAAACTGGCGCCAGATATCGACGTCGATGTTCAGCCAGTCGCGATAGTTGCGAATTTCCTGGGGGTAGAACATCAAAGCGCCGTTGACGCCGGCGCTGGCCACGTAGGCCTGCACGCCGTTTTTCTTGACGATGTGGCGATAGCCCTCGGTGAGTTTCTTGCTGAGCTTGTCCACGTGGGCGTAGTTCTCACGGGTAAGCACTTCGCGGAAAGCAGCGAGGCCCGCGGCCATGGCGTAACGGTTGGTGTTGTAAGTGCCGCCATGAAAGACCTTGTGCTCGGCGATCAGGTCCATCACGTCCTTGCTCGCGCCAAAGGCGGCCAGAGGAACGCCGCCGCCGATGGATTTCGCCAAGGTAATCAGGTCTGGCTTGATGCCGAAATATTCGCTGGCGCCGCCCCAGCAGAGTTTTGCGCCGGTTTTCACTTCGTCGAAAATCAAAAGCGCGCCGTTTCTGGTGCAGATGTCGCGCAGGGCCTCTAGGAAGCCGGGCTGCGGCAGACAGAGGCCGACGTTCATCAGGATGGGTTCTAGGATGATGGCGGCGATTTGACCGGGAAACTGCTTGAACCGGTGCTCGACGCTGGCGATGTCGTTGAAAGTGGCGACGCAAACGTTGTCGAGAACGGCCTGGATGACGCCGAGACCGCCGGGAACGGAGTTGGGCGCGTGGATGTCGCCGGCGTCTTCGATTTTGGGTTTGACGCTGACGAGCGCCGTGTCGTGCAGACCGTGATAGGCGCCTTCAAAGCGCAGAATTTTGTCGCGGCCGGTGGCGGCGCGGGCGATGCGGCATACGTGCATGGTCGCTTCCGTGCCGCTGTTGCCGAAGCGAACCATCTCGACGGGATAGCGCGCGCAGATTTCTTCGGCGAGTTCGTATTCCATACCGTGGGGCATGCCAAAGGTGGTGCCGCGATCGGCCATGTCCTTGACCGCTTTCACCACGGCGGGATGGCCGTGGCCGGCCATCAGCGTGCCAAAGCAAAGGTTGTGGTCGAGGTATTCGTTGCCGTCGATGTCCTTGATCTTGCTGCCATGGCCTTCGGAAACGAAGATGGGATAGGGATCATAAGCGCGGTAGTTGCTGGCTACGCCAAGCGGGATGCGCTTCTGCGCTTTCTTATGCGCCTCGGCCGATTTCGGCGTGCGTTTCTCATAGAGAGCGATTTCCTTCTGTAGTGCTTCGTGCATGATACGACTCCATCAGGTGGGCCTTCCTTGTTGGTCACCTGGGCAGGTCTGTTCCCTGCGGTCAGTGTTGGGGCGGCTTTATTACCGCCTCGCGAGCGAGGCAAACGGTGCGGTTCCTGCGGAAAGCTGCACTCTTAATTTTACGCTACTCGCACAGTTCCTGCAGCCACGGGGCGGCCATGGCCGACCTGAACTTTTCATACGGAAGCGCCCCGGCTGGGCCGAGGCGCCTCCCAGGAGAAATTTTCGAACGCGGCGGGTGCCCGGCTTGTCAGCGGCCCAGCCGGTGATCCTCTTCCGCCGTCAAAAGAGAATCTTCAAAGCAAACTGCACGAGCCTCGGGTCGCGCACTTTCAGGGGCTGGCCAAAAGTGGGATTCGAAGAGCCGCCATCCGTGCCGTAAAACTGGGCGTGATTGAAGATGTTGAAAATCTCCGTTCGGAATTCCACCCGGAGCTTTTCTCCAATCGGGGTGCCCTTGAATATGCCGATGTCAAAATTGTTGATCGGCGGGTTGCAGCACAGTGTGCGCGGAGCATTTCCGATGACACCAAGCGCGCTGTCGGTGAAGCCGCCCGGCTCGAAGACCTGACCGTCCCTGCGCGGATTCTGTGTGTGGAACGGGGCGGTCAAGTCGGGTTTTCCGGGGCATTCAAAGCCCAGGGTACTGGCTTGGAGCTCCTGGTCGTCGCAATTGTTGATTAGGATGGGGAAGCCGCTCTGGTAGGTGTAAATTCCAGAGACCTGCCAGCCATTGAGGAGCTTGCCTTTGGTGCCCTCGTATTTCGGAACGGGCAAATCCCAGACGTAGTTGAAGACGAAGCGGTGACGGGAATCGAACAGAGACGGCCCGTAGGTGGAATTGAAGTTCAGCGGATTGAGGATCTCCTCGAAGCTCGAGGCGTTGTCGAGTGATTTGCTGAACGTGTAAGACGCCTGGAACTGCAGCCCGTGAGAGAAGCGCTTCTCGACCATGGCCTGCAAGGAGTTGTAATTGGAATGGGCCGCGTTGTCTTCGGAGAAAATGCTATTAAAGACTTCCGTGCCGTCGGCCGGGCAGCCGCTAGTGAGCGGGTTCGTGTCCGTGGGGTTGCAATTCGGAGAAGCATACGGGCGTATGCCGACGAGGTTAATCGGCGTGCCGGTTCCAGCCGCGCCGGTAAGGGTGCATTGCGGCGTCGTGTGGGTAATGGGGCAAGGAATATTCGGCCCACCCGGGGTCGAACCACCAATGTAAGGCAAATGGAGAACCGCGCCCGGCAGCAGCGTGAATTGATACTGGTTGTCCTCGTTGAAAGGGGCGCAGCCTTGACCGAGATTCGCGAGGTCCAGGCAGGTCTGCGGGTTGGCGGCATTCTGATCGTGGATGGCAAGCAGGCGGTGGCCTTGTGAACCGACATAGCCCACCTGCACGAGGATGTCGCCGGGGAGTTCCCTCTT
>Ga0126371_10002287_pt1 | contig 16451 bp, 15 predicted proteins | sample PanSoiMetaPlot_4_FD_110145 | JGI IMG/M metagenome (GOLD analysis project Ga0126371, IMG submission 110145) | Tropical forest soil microbial communities from Panama - MetaG Plot_4 | ecosystem: Environmental > Terrestrial > Soil > Tropical forest > Bulk soil | place: Panama | collected 2016-02-17 | reverse complement strand
CTCCTTGCTGCGCCGCATCTCTTTTCCGAGTTCCGCTCATCAACTTTTCGGGCTTGTTGATGTTCCGCCCTTTCGAGCCGGCTTTCACTTGCGCAGATGAACCACGGCTTCTCGGTTGCGGACAGCGAGCCGGCCGCGGCCTTGCTCGCTATGGTCGGCGAGCATGCAATGCTGGCGGTGCCGCTTGATGAGGCGCTGACCATCGTCGGCACGCTGCAGCATTTCGTTGCGAAATCTAAGGGCGCTCGTTGTGGTGCAAACGATCGGCAAGCAGCCCCGCGGTCACCGCGGACCAGGCGGAAGCAGATCCGCTCGATCCCGCGGCCAGGGATGGGTTGCGCAGATTTCTCAGTATTTTGAATAGCGTAGCCTGTGGACAACCCAATCGATCCGAGTCAGAATGCTGTCGTTGCCTTTGTGTGTTCCTAAGCAAAGCAACAACCCCAAATTGGCCCCAGCGGACCCCCAGAACGCCGGGGCCACTTTTTTGGTCGGCGGATGGGCATGATGAGAACGCTGTTCGTCACGAATTGCGCGATCTTAGGGGCTGCAACGATGCTGGCCGCGTCGCCGGCATGGTCCCAAGCCTACGATCCGGCTTTCCCCGTTTGCCTGCAAACCTATGGAATTGCCGCCAGTGGCATCGACTGTTCGTATACGTCGCTGGCTCAATGTGCAGCATCGGCGTCGGGCCGCGCGGCTCAGTGCCTGACCAATCCGTTCTTTGCGCACGCAAATGCCAGGCCGTCATACAACGGCCGTGGACGCGCATGCGATCGATCTGAACGGCGATGCTTTTGAATTCCGAACCCGTCTTGAATATGAAGACGATCTGGCCGCCAAAGGGGTGACGCAACACTTTTGGAAACTCCAGACGCTATTGGATCGCGGTAATTTCAGCCTCATCCCTTCCCGCGCGAACAGTGTCGCCGACAGACTTGCCGATCAGTGCGCGCGCCAATGGGGACACGTGCGAGATTGATCCCTGCGCAGGGTCCGCTTCGTCCTCGCCGACAATTCGAAAGGTCTGCCGCCGGCCGTCGTCGCGGACAATGGTGACGGCACTGCCGAACTGTACGGCGTCGACGCTGGGCAAGACGGTCGTGACGATTGCGCTGACGCGCCGCGCGCTCCAGTAGCGGACATCACGTGCAGCCTTCGCGAGCGCCTCGCGATCACCGATGGATTGCGCTCCGCTATACGCGCGGCGCGAATCTTCCAGAGACGCTTCAATCAATTCCAGGCCGCGCTCGGTCACATGGTTCGGATGCGGCGAGACGGGTCGATCCGGAAGATCGCTGACGAAATGGTCCTCGTTGACGAATGCCCTGCTCATCACAGGAATCTAGGGACGCGAGTTTTTCATGCAGCTGCGCGGGGCGCTCGCCAACGGCCTTATAATACCGCCACACGTGATTTCCCCGCTTCCCACTAAGTTTTGCGGATTTTCCACAAGCGCTCGGCCGTCAAAAATCGCCGCACGACATCTTTTGGCCAGGAACAAAGCCAATCCATCCGCGTTCTCGGCGGAGGCAGGGAATTGTATTGCGTGTTTGAAAATTTCACCCGGCGCGATTTGGCGCTTTTTGTTTTGGCATTCGCGATTGCCGGCTGCCTGATGGTTTGGACCATCAATCTATCGATCGAAAGACTTCTCTACGCCGATTGGGATCGAAACGCCTCGATCTCTCAGGGTCGGCATATCAGTTCCACGCAGGCGGACCGACCAGGCATTTAGGGAAGCAGCGCGTCTTTGCCTTCAGCTGACGCGAGGTTCTGGCCAGCGCTTCAGTGCTTCGGATCCGTTTAACTCAAGCTAGATCGGAGCGCCGCACCTGCAAGCCGAACTTTGCAACGCCGAACTTTGTAAGGCCGAACTTTGCAAGAAGGTTGCATTGTCGATCAGCGCGGTTCGCTCCGATTCAGTTTTCAACCTAATGCCAGTGCGTTCTAGAACGAGCCGTAAGCATTCCTGAACGCGATCGCGCCGGCCAACGAGCGCGGGCGTGCTCTCACCGCATGGCCGTCATTGCCACTTTGGACGATCCACTTGCCGTTCTCCTGACCAACGATCTTGCCGACATGGTGAGGCCAGACGACAATCGTGCCGATAGAAGGACGGCCGGCATTTGATCCATAGTGCGCCCACGATCGGGCGAGATTATAGGCCGGCCCAGGATCGCTGCCGACTTGCGTGCGCATGTACCACCCGCACCACGCCGCAGGTCGACCCGCATGATGATAGTGCCCCCTCATGGAGTGATGTCGATGGTGCGCTTGCGCTTCCGTATTCGCTGCAAACGCACACAGCACAGCCGTGGCAGTTACGAGTTTACGCTTCATTACTCTTCCTAGGATGGGATTTGCTTGAGGGAGGATAGATCGCTTCTGCGATCGAGAAGGCCGCGAACAACGGAACGAAACTGAATGCCCCTAGCGGCCGAGCGATGAGCGGAGCTAACTCCGACGGTCGGCTTTAAATCACGAGATGTGGTCGGAATATGGCAAATTGCCATTAACTATATGATTTCGTTTGGATTTTCTGCAAATCAGGTCTGCAGCCGCCACAGGTCTGGTTAACGCCGAGTTAACGCCAAGATGAAACCGAAAATCTCACATCCGTTTGAGATGAAACTTCATGAGTTTCGGAAACGGTTGCCGCCGTCATCGGTTGGTCCAGCGTCACGAAAGTGGAGACTGGTCATGAATCCAAAGCTCTTGACAGCAACCGTAATTCTGACGACCGCGGTTGCGTCGCCTGCATTGGCGATGGGCCCGCATGCGCGATCTGAAGCCGTTCGGCATCCGCAACAGCGTGCGCAGATGTATCAACAGCGTGTGCAGATTCATCCCAATAGCGGCTTCTGGCCGGGAGACGTTGCGGCCGGTATCGTCGGCGGCGCGATCGGAACGGCCGGTGCAATCGCCACGGCGCCGTTCCGCTATAACGGTTACGCCTATAACGGCTATTACGGGCCGCACGGCTATGGCAGCGGTTTCACCTGTCAGCCCGGCACCACCTTCATTGGCGCGGACGGACTGCGGCATCTCTGCCAGTAACGGATAAGATTTGCACCTCCTGCGAAGGCGGCCGTTCGGCCGCCTTCTTTTTTTGTGCTCATCGCGTCTCATCGAAGATCGTGCCGCAAAACTACGTTCTTGCTCCGTTCCCAAATAGCTGCCACAGCTCACTGAAAACGTGCGGGGGCGATTCGTGCCGGCAATGGCAGCCATCTCACATCTCGACGCGCTCAATCCAGACCAGCGGCGCGCGGTCGAGCACGGCGTGGCTGTGGACGGTCACGTCGGCACGCCTCTGCTTGTCATCGCCGGCGCTGGATCCGGCAAGACCAACACGCTCGCCCATCGCGTCGCGCATCTCATTGTCAACAATGCCGATCCACGCCGGATTCTGCTGATGACATTCTCTCGGCGCGCGTCAAGCGAAATGGCGCATCGCGTCGAACGCATCGTTCGCAAGGTGCTCGGCGAAAAAGCCTGCGCAGTGACCGATGCGCTGAATTGGGCCGGCACATTTCACGGCATTGGCGCGCGCCTCCTGCGCGAATACGCCGACCAGATCGGCATTGATCCCGCCTTCACGATCCACGATCGCGAGGATTCTGCGGACCTGATGAATCTGGTTCGTCACGAACGCGGCCTGTCGAAAACCGAGAGCCGCTTTCCGACCAAGGGCACCTGCCTTGCGATCTATTCGCGCTGCGTCAATGCGGAGACCGATATCGCGCAAGTGCTCGGGCAATTCTTCCCTTGGTGTTCGGGCTGGGCCGATCAGCTCAAGGACTTGTTCGCAGCCTATGTCGATGCCAAGCAAAAGCAGAACGTGCTCGATTACGACGATCTTCTGCTCTGCTGGACGCAGATGATGGCGGACGCCGACATCGCGCGCGAGATCGGCGAGCGCTTCGATCATGTGCTGGTCGACGAATACCAAGACACCAATCGCCTGCAGTCCTCCATTCTGCTGGCGCTCAAGCCCAGCGGCCGTGGCCTCACCGTGGTTGGCGACGATGCGCAGGCCATCTACTCGTTCCGGGCCGCGACGGTGCGCAATATCCTGGACTTCCCCGATCAATTCGCGCCGCGCGCGGAAATGATTACGCTCGACCGCAACTACCGCTCGACCCAGCCGATCCTGGCCGCTGCAAACGGCGTAATCGGTCTTGCACGCGAACGCTTCACGAAAAATCTCTGGACCGATCGCACCTCATCGATGAAGCCGCGGCTCGTCGCCGTTCGCGATGAAACCGACCAGGCGCGCTACATCGTCGATCGCGTATTGTCATGCCGCGAAGAAGGATCGCAGTTGAAACAGCAGGCGGTGCTGTTCCGAACCTCGTCCCATAGCGGGCCGCTCGAAATCGAGCTCACCCGGCGCAACATCCCGTTTGTGAAGTTCGGTGGCCTGAAATTCCTCGACGCTGCCCACGTCAAGGACATGCTGGCCTTGCTACGGTTCGTCGAGAATCCGCGCGATCGCGTGGCCGGCTTCCGGATCCTGCACCTGCTGCCGGGTATTGGACCCACCTCTGCTCAGCGCATCCTCGACCATATGACGGAAACCGCCGATCCGATCGGGGCGCTTTGCGCGCTTTACACTCCGCCCCGCGCCGGTGATGCCTGGACCGGGTTCGTTCGGACCATCGGCGACCTCAGATATTCGCAGTGGCCCGCCGACATCGAGCGCGTACGTCTCTGGTACGAGCCGCATCTTGAGCGCATCCACGAGGACGCGGACACGCGCCGCGCCGATCTCGTCCAGCTCGAACAGATCGCAAGCGGCTATCCCTCCCGCGAGCGTTTCCTCACCGAACTTACGCTCGATCCTCCCGACGCGACCAGCGATCAGGCTGGCGTTCCGCTGCTCGATGAAGACTATTTGATCCTGTCGACCATCCATTCCGCGAAGGGACAGGAGTGGAAGTCGGTCTATGTGCTGAATGTCGTCGATGGCTGCATGCCATCCGACCTTGGCGCCGGCACATCGGCCGAGCTGGAAGAAGAGCGCCGCCTGCTCTATGTCGCGATGACGCGGGCCAGGGACCATCTGCATCTTGTCGTGCCGCAGCGCTTCTTCACCCATGGGCAGCGTTCGCAAGGCGACCGCCATGTCTATGCCGCGCGGACGCGCTTCATCCCAGACCGATTGCTCGGCCTGTTCGAACGCGCGAGCTGGCCGGTGATGCCCTCCACCGCCTCGGCCCAGGCTCGCGGTCGCGGACCGAAGATCGATGTCGCGTCGCGCATGCGAGACATGTGGCGATAGCCGCGCGACGCATGTGCCGGAGAACAAAAGAGAGCCGCAGGGTGCCCCCTGGACGGCTCCTAGAGTGGTCCGCTCGGAACTCAATTTTCCAGCGCCTGTGTACCGCCGTTACCTTGTTTGCGGCCATACGTTGTCGTTCATAGACGCATCCAGGCGTTTCCGCTGTGATCCAGCTAACATAAGCCAAGGCGCTCGCGGCTCGCCTCGTGGTCTCGCGCAGCAAGACTGCGGCCGGAACGATTTCCAGACCTGCAAAGTTGAATGGTCCGGCCGGAAGCGAATGAGCTCAGGCTTGACCTCTGGCCACGCTTACGGAAGGTGAGACCTGAGGGCGTTTTCGAGTGAAGGTCCTGCGCCGCATGGGGATGCGGGGTGGGTACCGGTTCGCGTGAAGAAAACGCGTCAAAACAAGAGACGAAGGCCTCCGTTCCCGTGCCATCGGAACGGAAAGGGCTAGAGAAATGAAGGGGGCTCCATATGATTTCTGCGCTAATCGGCGTGCTCATCATCATTGTTGTCGGGGCGATATGCTTTTGGGCCATCGACAAGTTCGCGACCGATCGCCGGCTCGCAAATCTTCTTAAATTGCTCGTTGTTCTGATCTGCCTTGGCGCGATCCTGCAACGCGTGCTGCCGCTTGCGGGGGTTTATTATTAGGTATTGGGCGGGGTCGCCGCCGCAGCGGTTGAAAGGGGCTGTGCTGCCGGCGATTTGCGTCGCCTGCGGCATCGGCTGCTCAATCGCGCAATACGACCCGCAACTGTATCTGGCCACCGCCCTGCTGCAAGTTCGGCACATCCTCGTCCTATCCAGTTCATAATTCTGCCGCGAGTTGCATTGAGCTTGAGGTTCCGTTCTGCGTGGGAAAAGTAAGATGCGTCCTCCTGTCTACGACCTCTATCAAATGAAGCCAGATCGACTGCCCCAGGGTGCCGGGTCGGCCTGGTTGAGAACGCGGCCCAACGAGCCGCCGACAGCCTTGGACGACTGGGTCTTCGTCGGCAAGGAACGGTATCCGAGCAAATGGACGGTCGCGGAGATGAATGAAAAAGGTTCCTCCTACCGCGAGATTCCGAGCTGGCTGACACGCCGGACCGGAGCGACCGCCGCTTCGAAGTCAAAGGAAGAGGTCGAAGCGTAAGGCGGCGCTTCGACGCAAGCGTTTGTCGCAAGGGAAAGCCGCTAGACACCGTCGGGTCGTCGCCCGAGCGCATGCCTTTCCCGATCATGCTCTCCGGCCACATAAACCAGCGGCTACATGAAAACGCCGAAGCGCGAATGCCGCGCTTCGGGCCCGAGGCATAAGGTTCTTCGATCCGTCAATAGCACCAGCGCGGATCGGCCAGCACATAATTCCCGGACGGATAACGGTAATAGCAGTTGCCTTCGGCGAGGTAATAGCCCGGACGCGCAGCCGCCGTGGCGCCGGCAATCGCGCCTGTCGCGCCGCCAATAACCGCGCCAGCCGCAGCGCCGCTCGCCCGCCCAGTCAGGAGTCCACCGAGCACGCCGCCGACGATAGCGCCGCCAACCGCACTCGCACCCGGATCGGGCGGCGGCGGAGGCGCGCCAGGCGGTGGTGGCGGATAGGCCGCCGCGGCAACAGGCGGGGCATCCGCATAGACAACGTCGTCGGCGAAGTCCTCGGAGATATAGGCCGGCGGACCATCCATCGGCTGTGGATAGTAGTACCAGACGCCGCCGACATCCCACCACCAGCCATCACGCCCGTTATGGACCGTATGGTGCCAGCGTCCACCCTCCCAGGCGAGCCGGCCGCGATAGGGATGTCCCCCGAAATCGCGCGCTACGATCGCACCGCGCGCGAAGCGCGCATCCGCACCACGGCCGCCCGGCACTGCGCCCGGATGCACGCCCTGCGCATGCATCGGGCCCCCCGGCGTCGGCCGAACCGCCTGTGCTGCGGGCCTGCCTTGGGGAGCCGGACCTTTTGGAGCGGGACCGTGATTTTGCGGCTCCTCGGCCTGTGCCGAAAAGGCAAAGGCCAGCGAAATGAGTGGAAGGACGACCCTCAACCGGCTGGATCCGTTCATTCTTGCAAACCCCCTTTCGGACGGTGCGTTGACGCCAAGCACCTTCGCCCTCTCTCACGCCTGTTCGACGCGGGCGACATTGGTGACCGCACCTCGATCACTTGTCCCGTTACAAATCCGTAATCGCGACAATTTTGCGGTCATCCCGCAACATCCGGGAAATGACAGCGGGAGGATGGGGTCAGAGCGTTTTCGAGCGAAAGCCTTGTCGCGCACTGGATCCGGGGCGGGTACCTGTTCGAGCGACGAAAACGCGTCAAAACAACAGACTGGAGCCTCCGTTCCGATACACTCGGAAGGGAGAAGTTGCTAGCGCGCGGGCTCGATCACATTGCAATTGGTTCGGCCGGACATCACGCAATCCTGCATCTTGCTCGCGGCGGTCAGATCGTGGGCCAGCCAAATGCCGACGGCCAGCAGGACGACCGCGATGATAAGGCCCGCGATCGCGCCACGCCGGCTGTCGCCTTGTTCAGGATCGGTCATTCAGCATCGCTAGCAGGAATGAGGTCGGGGGCCTCCTAGCCGCCCCTTCCCTCATCATACCCACAGCGGACAGATGCGTTCCATGTGAAAGTTCTGCGCTGTGGGCACTATCTGCTTAACTCTGGTGCAGCTTGTGACAAAGATCGTCCTGTGGCATTGCCAACCGCTGCCGAGCGCAGGATCGGAAACCGCTCGCGGATACGCGAAGGCGACCGACAGCAGCGCGCCCAACACCGCAAAAGCGATTCCGAGAACTTTATGTGTTCGCCATGTCGTGGTCATCGGGGTTGTTCCGGTTCGAGTGCGCCGACATTAGGACCGAACATCGAGATTGGCTGTGAAGCCGTTCACAACTGAGGCGAGTTTCTTTGAGGTGCGACAAATGGTTCTCCCGGGCACCTCATGTCCCATGCCAAGTTTTTTCGCCATCTTACGGTCGCCAGATCGTAGATTTGGGATGACTCGGTCGCGTCGTGCACTGTACACCGCTTGCGAATCGTACGAACGCCGGTGGCGGCGGCCGCGACGAGCAAACACCGAAACAACGCAAGAAAAGACGTAAACTACAAGGCTCACTCAATGAGTGGATTCAAGGAACCAGGCTTTGCCGACCGGCAGAAATCGGCGCAGCAGGCAAAGCAAAATCTTCTGAACAAATTCCGTGCTCAGCCCGGCCCCGACGATCCTGCGGTCGCCAAGCGGCGTGCCGAGCGCGAGGCCCTGGCAGCGCGGCGGGAGCAGACAAGGCTGGAACGCGAGGCCGAGAAGGCCGAGCAGAAACGGCGCGAGGAGGAAGCAATCGCGGCCGAAGCTGCGCGCATCACCCGCGAGAAGGAAGAGGAAGCTGCCCGACTGGCCGCGGCGGAAGCTGAACAGAAAGCCAAACGCGACGCCCGTTATGCCGCGCGCAAGGCGAGAGGCAAGAAGAAGTAGCTGCTTGAAGGCATAGCAAGCAGCCTGTCTGCGCAATCGTCATCATCCGTTATTCTCGGCCAACGCGAGCAGCAACCCCGAAGCGCAGCTGCTACGTGCATTGCCGCGGGTCCGATGCCGACGTGTCAATTCGGGAATGACGATCAGTTCTTCTTCATCATGCCGTCGTCTTTTTTCATGCCATCCTTGGACATCGCATCTTTGGACGTCGTATCCTTGGACATGGAATCCTTCGACATGTTGTCTTTCTTCATGCTGTTTTTGGACATCGTGTCCTTCTTCATGGCATCGTCCTTGTTCATCTTGTCTTGCGCAAAGGCTGCGGGTGCAAGTACCAAGCTGAGCGAGAGAGCGACGGTCGAAATTCCGAGCGTGATACGGGTGCGAATGGTCATGGTCATACCTCTGAAAAAAGCTTTGGAAGCGACGAAATGCCGCCTCCATGTCCGACGCACCCGCCCGGCCATTTGTTACGCTTGGTCCTGAAAAATTTCCGCAAGACCGCGGTACTGCGGCCCTGCCGGGGTTCTACTTGAGGCGGTTGGACACAATTTCGCCCGTGAAGGGCGCGTAAGTGCCGCGCCGCACATTTGAGTGAACGAACCAGGCGTGCGCCGCAGCAAAAAAATCATCACATCAGGGCGGACTGTCAGACTAGAGAAAGTTCCTGGTTTCAGCGGCCAATATGCGCACTAAGCCCAGAGAGAACCGATCAGACCAGAGTCACTAGGGGATCACCATGCTTACACGTCGTCACGTCATCGCATCCACGCTCGCCGCACCGGCCTTGTTACATTTTGGAACCGGGACCGCGAAAGCCGCAACCACACTGAAAATCTCGCACCAGTTTCCGGGTGGAACCATCGACAAGGGCGATTTCCGCGATCGTCTCTGCCGCATGTTCGCCGAAGAGGTCAAAAAGCGGTCGGGCGGCGATATCAACGCGGAAATCTATCCGAACTCCTCGCTCATCAAGACCAATGCGCAATTCTCCGCCATGCGCAAGGGTGCGCTCGATCTCAGCCTCTATCCGTTACCTTATGCCGGCGGCGAGCTGCCGGAGACGAATATCGGCTTGATGCCCGGTCTGGTTTCAACCTGTGAACAGGGCCTGAAATGGAAGACGGCACCTGTTGGCAAGGCGTTGACGGACTTCCTCATCGACAAGGGCGTCATCATGATCACCTGGGTCTGGCAGGCCGGCGGCGTCGCCAGCCGTTCCAAGCCCATCGTCGCGCCGGAAGATGCCAAGGGGATGAAGGTTCGCGGCGGCTCGCGCGAAATGGACATGGTGCTGCAGACCGCAGGTGCATCCGTGCTCTCGGTGCCCTCGAACGAGATTTACACGGCAATGCAGACCGGCGCCTGCGATGCCGGCATCACCTCCTCCACCAGCCTGATCTCGTTCCGCCTCGAGGAAGTCTCGAAGGCGCTCACCTCGGGCGCAAGCGCATCCTATTGGTACATGCTCGAGCCGCTGTTGATGTCGAAGTCGGTGTTCGATGGCCTGCCGAAGAATCATCAGGACATCATCCTCGCGGTCGGCGACGAACTTGAGGCCTTTGGCAAGGCGGGCGCGCAGGCCGACGATGCCGAGGTCGCCAAGGTGTATGAGAAGGCCGGCGCCAAGGTGGTGCCGCTCGATATCGAGACCGTCGGCAAGTGGGCCAATATCGCCCGCGACACCGCGTGGAAGGACTATGGCGCAAAGACCAAGACCTCGGCCAATCTGCTGAAACTGGCGACAGACGTTGCCGCATGATGCATGGTCCCGTTCAGGATCGCGAGGAGTTGTCAATGACCGCCACGAGCAATCCGCTCGTGGCGGCGTTGCAACGGGCTCTCGCCTTCTGCAATAACGTCATTGTCGTTTTTGCGGCGCTGGCGCTGATCGCGGCCTGCTGTATCCTCAGCTATAGCGTGCTGGGACGCGCGCTGTTTCAGGCTGCCAATTATTGGCAGGACGAAGCAGCCGTATTTCTCCTGGTCGGCGCCACCTTCATGACCGCTGCCTATGTGCAGCAGCAACGCGGACACATCGGCATCGAGGCATTCGTGGGCTTGATGTCGCCGCTGGCGAACCGCATCCGGCTTTGGCTTGTCGACGTCGCGAGCCTGTTGTTCTGCGGTTTCTTCGCCTGGAAATCGTGGACGCTGATGAGTGAAGCCTGGGTCGATGGACAAGTGTCCAATTCGATGTGGTCGCCGCCACTGGCGATCCCCTACGGCCTGATGGCTTGTGGCATGACGCTGCTCTGCGTGCAGATCCTTTTGCAACTCATCATTCCTTTGACCGGGGCTTCACGTCGATGACTGTGTTCGGGATAGGCGTCAGCTATGGGCTGGCGACCTTGTTTGCGATGTTCTCGGGCATGCCGATCGCGTTCGCGCTCGGCGCCGTCGCCGTGGTGTTCATGGGCATCTACATGCCTGCCGCCTCGCTCGATACGGTGACCCAGAACGTCTATGAGGAAATGGCCTCGATCACGCTGCTATCGATCCCGCTGTTCATCCTGAAGGGCGCGGCGATCGGACGATCTCGCGCCGGTCAGGATCTGTATTCGACGCTGCATGCCTGGCTGCATCGCGTTCCCGGCGGACGTGGCGTCGCCAATGTTTTCGCCTGCGCGCTGTTTGCCGCCATGGCCGGCTCGTCGCCGGCCACCTGCTCGGCGATCGGCTCGGCCGGCATCCCCGAAATGCGCAAGCGCGGCTATTCGGGAGGTTTCGCGGCCGGCATCATCGCTGCCGGCGGCACGCTCGGCATTCTCTTGCCGCCCTCGATCACCATGATCCTGTTCGCGGTCGCGGCCGAAAAGTCCCTGGGCCGGCTGTTCCTTGCCGGCATCGGGCCGGGCCTCTTGCTGGTCACGCTGTTCGGAGCGTACTCGGTACTGCGCTTTCGCCACGAATATCAGCTGGCAAGCGCGGCTTACGCCAAGGGCGCTGCAGCCTCGGCTATTCTCAACCGCGACGAATACACGCTGGCGCAGCGCTTCAGCATTCTGCCGCGCGTGATCCCCTTCGTGCTGCTGCTGACCGGCGTGATGGTCGCGCTCTATGGCGGCTACGCGACGCCCTCGGAAACCGCCGGCCTCGGCGGCATCCTGGCGCTGGTCTTGATCGCGCTGATCTACGGTGTCTGGCGGCCGACCGACCTCTCGCCGATTTTGACGGCAACGATCCGTGAATCCACTATGCTAATGATGATCATCGGCATGTCGCTGCTCTATTCCTATGTGATGAGCTATCTGCACATCTCGCAGTCGGCAGCGGAATCCATCGTCGCGATGCATCTGCAACGATGGGAGCTGTTGGCAGCGATCCTGGTCTTGGTCGTCGTGCTCGGTTTTTTTCTGCCGCCGGTGTCGATCATCCTGATGACTGCGCCGATCATCCTGCCGCCGCTGCGGGCGGCAAATTTCGACATCATCTGGTTCGGCGTCATCATGACCATCGTGATGGAGATGGGGTTGATCCACCCGCCGGTGGGCCTGAACATCTTCGTGATCCGCAACGTCGCGCCCGATATTCCCTTGAGCGAGGTGATCTGGGGCACGCTGCCGTTTGTGCTTCTGATGATGCTGGCCGTGCTCCTGCTATGCTTCGTGCCGGGCATTTCGACTTGGCTGCCCGATGTCGTAATGGGCGCCGATATGAGCCGGTGAGGTGAATAGCGAATAGTGAGTAGCGAATAGTGAATAGAGTCTACTCGCTATTCGCTACTCACTATTCGCCCTTGCTATTCGCTTTCTTGCATTCATTGCCATGGCCACGCGGCTGACCGGCAAGCGGCCGATCAGGGCGGTGATCCCGTTGGTCGCAGCGAGCAGCTTTGCCGTATCGACGCCGGTGCTGATGCCCATGCCTTCGAGCATGTAGACGACATCCTCGGTCGCGACGTTGCCGGTGGCACCGGGCGCGAAGGGGCAGCCGCCGAGCCCTCCGGCCGCGGAATCGATGATACGGACCCCCTCTTCCATCCCCGCGTAGAGATTGGCCAGCGCCTGCCCATAAGTGTCGTGAAAATGCATGGCCATCGCTCCGGCCGGTATGTGGGCGGCGACGGCGCGCAGCATGGCCTTTGCCTTCAGGGGCGTGCCGACGCCGATCGTGTCGCCGAGCGAGATCTCGTAACAGCCGAGGTCCCGGAGTTTCCTGGCGACGTCTGCCACCGCCTGCGGCCTGACCTCGCCGTCAAACGGGCAGCCGAGCACACAGGAGACATAGCCGCGCACCCTGATGCCGTCATCCTTGGCTCGGGCCGTGACCGGCTTGAAACGCTCGATCGACTCCGCAATCGAGCAATTGATGTTGGCGCGCGAGAATCCTTCGGAAGCCGCCGCGAACACCGAAACCACTTTGGCACCGGCAGCGCGGGCCGCCTGATAGCCTTTCTCGTTCGGCACCAGCACATGAAACTCGCCCGGCAAATGGCTGACGCCGCGCAGCACTTCGTCGGACCCGACCATTTGAGGGATCGCCTTTGGCGACACGAACGCGCCGACCTCGACCGTGTTGAGCCCGGCGCCGACCAGGGCCTTGATGAAGTCGATACGGTCAGAGACGCTGACGGGCGTCTTTTCGTTCTGCAAGCCGTCGCGGGCGCCCATTTCGACAATGCGGACGGTGTCGCTCATGGCTCACCTCACGAGGCAGCGGGTTCGACTTCGGCGAGTTCGACGCCTTCCTGGACAATATCACCGACCTTGCATTTGATGGCCTTCAAGACACCCGCGAACGGCGCACGCAGCGTCTGCTCCATCTTCATGACTTCGAGCGTCAGGATCGGCGCGCCTTTCTCGAGGCTTGCGCCCTCCTCGGCCAGCAGCGCAACGACCGTACCCGGCAAAGGCGCCACGATCTTGTCCTCGCCGACCTGCTCCTCGTCATCACCGCCGAACGGATCGACCCAATGCAGATCGAATCGGCCGTTGCGCGTGCGCAGGTAAAGCTCGTGGCCATCGATCACGGCGACAACATGCGACCTGATGCCGTCGAGCGTGAGATCTAATCCGCCGGTACCGGCGGCCGATGAAGCGAATGCGAGCGCACGCTCACCGATCGACAGGGTCGAAGGCCCGTTGCCATAAGTCAGCGTGACCTTCTGCTCGGCGCCCTGGCCTTGCCGGAAGGAAAACACGCGTTGCCGTCGTCCGACTGGCATCCAGCCGAGTACCTGCCACGGCGAATGCGCCGCTTTGCGCGCGGCCTCTTGCTCTTCGCCAAGAATCGCCGCAACCGCCGCGCCCAGTTCGGCATCGCCTGCCGCACCCTGCGCCGGCGTCAGCGTCTTCAACTCGCGTTCGATAAGGCCGGTATCGATCTCATTGGCAACGACAGCCGGATGCGTCACCAGAACCGACAGGAATGGGATGTTGGTGACGATGCCACGAATATCGGTCTGCTCCAGGCCTCTGTTGAGCCGTTCGATCGCGACCTCGCGCGTCGGGGCCCAGGCGATCATCTTGGCCAGCATCGCGTCGTAATAGGGCGATACCGTATCACCCTCGCGATAGCCGGTGTCGATGCGCAGCGCGTCGGTTTGCTCCGGGATGCGCCAGGTGCGGATCTTGCCGACCGACGGCATGAAATTCTTCTGCGGATTCTCGGCATAGACCCGCGCCTCGACCGCGTGGCCGTTCATCCTGATCTGGTCCTGCTTGAGCGGCAGCTGCTCACCGAAGGCTACTCGCAACTGCCATTCGACGAGGTCGATGCCGGTGATCAGCTCGGTCACGGGATGTTCGACCTGCAGGCGCGTGTTCATCTCGATGAAATAAACGTCCTTGCCGTCGGAGACGAACTCGATCGTACCGGCGCCGACATAATTCACCGCTTGTGCCGCCTTGCGCGCGGCTGCGCTGACGGTCTCGCGCTGAGCGGCATTGAGGGTCGGCGACGGCGCCTCCTCGATGACCTTTTGATGCCGCCGTTGCAGCGTGCATTCGCGTTCGAACAGCGACAGCAGATTGCCATGGCTGTCGCCGATCACCTGGACCTCGATATGCCTTGGGTTATCGACGTATTTCTCGATCAGCAACCGGTCGTCGCCAAAGGCGGCCTTGGCCTCGCGCTTGGCGCTGACGATCGCAGCGGAGAGGTCCGCAGCGTTGCGGACGATCCGCATGCCGCGTCCGCCGCCGCCGGCGGAGGCTTTCACGAGCACGGGATAGCCGATCTTGCCGGCGGCATTTGCGAGTATCGCCTCGTCCTGGCCTTCACCGTGATAGCCGGGAACCAGCGGGACGCCGGCCTGCTCCATCAGGAATTTCGAACCGGACTTCGAGCCCATCGCGGTGATCATCGCGGCGGTCGGACCGACGAACACAAGACCTGCGTCAAGACAGGCCTGCGCGAATTCGGCGCTTTCGGAGAGAAAGCCATAGCCGGGATGCACCGCCTCGGCACCCGTCCGCCGCGCCGCATCGATCAGCCGCTCGATGTTGAGGTAGCTGTCGCGCGCCCGCGCCGGTCCAAGCAGGACGGCTTCGTCCGCCATCGCGACATGCAGGGCGTCACGGTCGGCCTCGGAATAGACCGCGACCGTGCGCAAGCCCATCGCCCGCGCGGTACGGATGACGCGGCAGGCGATCTCGCCGCGATTGGCAATCAGAAGGGTGCGAAAGCGCCGGTATGATGTCGACCGATCCATCGTCACATCCTGAACAGGCCGAATTTCGTCGGCTCGATCGGCGCATTCGCAGCCGCCGACAGGCCGAGTCCCAGCACCAAGCGGGTGTCGGCCGGGTCGATCACGCCATCATCCCATAGACGCGCGGTCGCGTAATAGGGATTGCCCTGGCTTTCATACTGCTCGCGGAGCGGCTTTCGGAACATCTCTTCCTCCTCCGCGGACCAGTTTTCGCCCCTGCCCTCGATACTGTCGCGGCGAACCTGGCTCAGCACCATCGAGGCCTGTTCGCCGCCCATCACAGAGATACGCGCGTTCGGCCACATCCAGAGAAAGCGCGGGCCGTAGGCCCTTCCGCACATGCCGTAATTCCCGGCACCATAGGAGCCTCCGATCACCACGGTGAATTTCGGCACGCCCGCCGTGGCGACCGCGGTCACCAGCTTGGCGCCGTCGCGCGCGATCCCGCCGGCCTCGTATTTTCTGCCGACCATGAAGCCGGTAATGTTCTGCAGGAACACCAGCGGGATGTTGCGCTGGCAACATAGTTCGATGAAATGCGCGCCCTTCAGCGAACTCTCGCTGAACAAGATGCCGTTATTGGCGATGATACCGACCGGATAGCCCCAGATATGGGCGAAGCCGCAGACCAGGGTCTGGCCATACAGCTTCTTGAACTCGTCAAATTCCGAACCGTCGACCATGCGCGCGATGATATCGCGCACATCGAAGGGCCTTCTGCCGTCGACGGGCACCACGCCATAGATCTCGTCCGTGGGGAACAACGGCTCGCGCGGCTCGCCCATGTTCAGCGCCGAGCGCGCGGACGGCGGCTTCAACGTTGCGACGATACGTCGCGCGATCCCGATCGCATGGGCATCGTTCTGGGCGTAATGATCGGTGACGCCGGATTGGCGCGAATGCACGTCGGCACCGCCGAGTTCTTCCGCCGTCACCACCTCTCCCGTCGCGGCCTTCACCAACGGCGGTCCACCGAGGAAGATCGTGCCCTGATTGCGCACGATGATGCTCTCGTCCGACATCGCTGGAACATAGG
>Ga0126371_10002286_pt1 | contig 16454 bp, 14 predicted proteins | sample PanSoiMetaPlot_4_FD_110145 | JGI IMG/M metagenome (GOLD analysis project Ga0126371, IMG submission 110145) | Tropical forest soil microbial communities from Panama - MetaG Plot_4 | ecosystem: Environmental > Terrestrial > Soil > Tropical forest > Bulk soil | place: Panama | collected 2016-02-17 | reverse complement strand
TCTCGAGCGCTTCGGCGAGCTCGGCATCAAGAATGCCGCGGTCGATGCCGAAGGCAACGTGACGGCGTGGCGCCCGGGCACCGGTAAGGGTCCCAAGATCGTCGTCTGCGCCCATCTCGACAGCGTCTTCGCCGAAGGCACCGACGTCTCCGTGCGGGAGGTCGACGGCGTCCTGCACGGTCCGGGCATCGGCGACAATGCGCGCGGCCTCGCGGCGCTGCTGTCGGTGCTGCGCGCCTTGAACGCCAACGACGTCCAGACGGTCGGCGACATCCTGTGGGTCGGCACCGTCGGCGAGGAGGAGCTCGGCAATCTGCGCGGCGTCAAGGCGCTGCTGCGCGACCATCAGGACATCGACGGCTTCGTCTCGATCGACGGGCTCAAGGTCACCCGCATCGTCAACCAGGCGACCGGCAGTCATCGCCACGAGATCGTGTTCTCGGGGCCGGGCGGCCACAGCTTCGCGGCGTTCGGCCTGCCGAGCGCAGTCCACGCCATGGGACGGGCGATCGCCGCGATCTCCGACCTGCGGCCCCCCGCCGACCCCAAGACGACCTTCACGGTCGGCACCGTGCGCGGCGGCACCTCAGTCAACGCCATCGCCAAGGAGGCGCGCATGGCCGTCGACATCCGTTCCAACGCGACCGAGGCGCTTTTGCAACTTGAGGGTACGATCATCGCTGCCGTGCAACAAGCGGTCGCGCAGGAGAACAAACGGTGGGGTTCGGACAAGATCACCGCCGATGTCAGGCTGATCGGCGACCGCCCGGCCGGCGCGACCCCGGGGGCCTCGGCGATCGTCCAGGCGGCGCGGCACGCCGTCGCGAAGGTCGCGCCCGGCAAGCCGATCGACCTCGCGGCATCGAGCACGGACTCCAATCTGGCCATGTCGCTGGGCATTCCGGCGGTCACCATCGGCGCCGGCGGCGAAGGCGGCGGCCAGCACTCGCTCACCGAATGGTACAAGCCGACGGACGCGCATCTCGGGCCGCAGAATGCGCTGCTCACCATCCTGACGATCGCGGGGTTCGCCGGCGTGAGCGACCCGGTCCTGCCACGGCGCGGCGGCAGGTGAGCAACCTGGCCGCCGACACCTCCCGGAACCCTCTGGCATTCCACCGCGGCAGCCACCCCCCATAGGCGTGGCAAAAAGCCGATGTTGCTCGTCCCTATCTTCCGCTAGCATCGGGAACAGATGGGAGGCGAGCGACGGCAGTCGTACTCGCCAACGATAGCTTGGGAGCGTCACACATGAACGAGCAGCAACTGCGAGGCCTCATCGGGCGCGTCAAAGCCGGCAAGATGTCCCGGCGCGCGTTCGTGCAGAAGATGGTCGCCCTTGGGCTCACGGCCCCGCTGGCCAGCCAGATGCTCGCCTATAACGGCGTCGCGAACGCCGCGATCCCGTTCGACTACAAGCCGAAGAAGCGCGGCGGCGGCGGCTCCCTCAAGGTGCTGTGGTGGCAGGCCCCGACCCTGCTCAATCCGCATTTCGCCGTCGGCACCAAGGACCAGGAAGCCTCGCGCATCTTCTACGAGCCCATGGCGGCGTGGGACCGCGACGGCAATCTGGTGCCCGTGCTGGCCTCCGAGCTTCCCGATCTCGAGAAGGACACGCTCTCGCAGGACGGCAAGACCGTGACCTGGAAGCTCAAGCCCGGCGTGAAGTGGCATGACGGCCAGGCTCTCACCGCCGACGACCTCATCTTCACCTGGCAATACGTGACCGATCCCGCGACCGCGGCGGTGAGCATCGGCACCTACAAGGACATGACCGCCGAGAAGGTCGACGACCTCACCGTCAGGGTCCACTTCGAGAAGCCGACGCCGTTCTGGGCCAATCCGTTCGTCGGCCAGCGCGGCAACATCATTCCGAAGCACCTGTTCGAGGCCTACAAGGGCGCCAAGTCGCGCGAGGCGCCGAACAATCTCAAGCCGGTCGGCACCGGTCCCTACAAGTTCGTCTCGTTCACCCCCGGCGACCTCGTGCGCGGCGAGATCAACCCCAATTATCACGCGGAGAACCGGCCCTATTTCGACACGATCGAGATGAAGGGCGGCGGCGACGCCGTCTCGGCGGCGCGCGCCGTGCTGCAGACCGGCGAGTACGACTATGCCTGGAACATGCAGGTCGAGGACGAGATCCTCAAAAGGCTCGAGGCGGGCGGCCGGGGCCACGTCGAGATCTCGCCCGGCGGCGACATCGAGCATCTCCAGCTCAACACCACCGATCCGTGGAAGGAGGTCGACGGCGAGCGGGCGAGCATCAAGACCAAGCATCCGATCCTGTCCGACACAGCGGTGCGCAACGCGCTCGCGCTCCTGGTCGATCGGCAGTCGGTGCAGAAGTTCATCTACGGGCGCGCCGGCGTCGCAACGCCCAACTTCCTCAACAACCCGCCGCGCTACCACTCCAAGAACCTGCCCATGGAGTTCAACATCGAGAAGGCCAACCAGCTTCTCGACGCGGGCGGCTGGAAGCGCGGCTCGGACGGCATCCGCGCCAAGGACGGCAAGCGGCTGCACTTCGTCTACCAGACATCGATCAACGCGCCGCGCCAGAAGAACCAGCAGATCGTCAAGCAGTCGTGCCAGAAGGCGGGCATCGACCTCGAGCTCAAGGCGGTGCCGGCGTCCGTCTTCTTCTCCTCCGATGTCGGCAACCCCGACACCTACACCAAGTTCTACTGCGACATTCAGATGTACAACACGACCATGCCGTGGCCGGATCCGCAGCCCTTCATGGACCAGTTCCTGTCGTGGGAGATCGCCAACAAGGAAAATAAGTGGCAGGGCCGCAACATCACGCGCTGGACCAGCAACGACTACGACAACGCCTACCGCGCCGCGACGGTCGAGCTCGATCCGGTCAAGCGCGCGGCCCTCTTCATCAAGATGAACGATCTGGTGGGCACGGCGCACAACGTGATCCCGATCGTCAATCGCCCCAAGGTCTCGGCCATCTCCAACAAGCTGCGCCTGCCGCCGATTGCGAGCTGGGACAACGACCTGTCGCATCTCAGCGGCTGGTACCGCGAGGCGTGAGGACACACCGGCGCCATTGTGAGCGACGCGATCTCCGCCATCCGGACACGGTCCGCACCTGACCGTAAACCTGGCCCGGAGTTTGCTTCGCAGAGTCCAGATGACCATGGATGAAGGTGAGCGTAGTTCGCTTTAGCGCATGGGCCGCTATCTCCTCAGGCGCCTGCTGATCGCGATCCCGAGCGTCATCGGGATCAGCATCGTGCTTTTCGCGGTGCTGGCCCTCGCGCCGGGCGACCCGTTCGGCGACATGGCGACGAGCCCCGACATCCCGCCCGAGGTGCGCGAGGCGCTGCGCGTGCAGTTCGGGCTCGATGACCCGATCCCGGTGCGCTACATGCACTGGTTCGTCGCCATGCTGCACGGCGACTGGGGCTTCTCGTTCGTCAGCCGCATCGACGTCAGCCGGCTGATCCTCGAGCGGGTGCCGACCACGCTCGCCGTGATCGGCTCGTCGCAGATCCTGGCGCTGCTGATCGCGCTGCCGGTCGGCATCTTCGCGGCGGCGCGCCCCTACTCGATCTTCGACCAGCTCGCCACCGCCTTCGCGTTCATCGGCTTCTCGCTGCCGACCTTCTTCACCGGGCTCCTGTTCATCCTCCTGTTCAGCATCGAGCTGCACTGGCTGCCCTTCGTCTATCGCACCGATATAGGCGGCAGCGGCTGGCCGTGGGTGTGGGAGCACGTCAGGCAGGCGATCATGCCGGTCGCGGTGCTCGGGCTCTTCCAGGGCGCGTCGTGGACGCGCTACGTGCGCTCGGCCATGCTCGACGTCATCCGGCTCGACTACGTGACGACGGCGCGCGCCAAGGGGCTGTCCGAACGCACCGTGCTTCTCAAGCATGTGGTGCGCAACGCCCTGATCCCTGTCGTGACCCTCGTGGCGCTGCAAATGCCGGCGGTGTTCGGCGGCGCCATCATCACCGAGCAGATCTTCCGCGTGCCCGGCATCGGATCCCTGCTCATCAACTCGATCCTCGCCAACGACACGCCCGTCGTCATGGGCGTGACCTTCGTGTTCGCCTGTCTCGTCATCCTGTTCAACCTGCTCGCAGACCTGATCTATGGCTGGCTCGACCCGCGTATTGCCTACCGCTGAGACGGAGGCGGCCAAGGCCCCCGCGGCCGCCGGGACCGCGCTTGCGGCACCGGTTGCGCCGGGGGCGCTGGCCGTCGCCGTTCCGCGCCGGCGCGTCTCGCCCGGCCTCGACGCGTGGCGGCGGTTTCGCCGCCACCGGCTGGCGCTGGCGAGCACCGTCATTCTGGCGCTGATCATCGTGACGGTCGTGCTTGGCCCGCTGTGGTGGAACGTGCCGATCAACGATATCGACTTTGCCGCGACGCTCACCGGCCCCTCCTGGCATCATCCATTCGGCACCGACGATCTCGGCCAGGATCTGCTCGCCCGCGTGCTCTATGGCGGACGCATCTCGCTCGCCGTGGGCCTCACCGCCATGCTGGTCGCGGTCTTCGTCGGCACCGTGGTGGGCGCGCTCGCCGGCATCTCGCGGGGCTGGCTCGACGCCGGACTGATGTGGCTCACGGATCTGTTTCTGTCCCTGCCGCAACTGCCGCTGCTGCTCTTGATCATCTATCTGTTCCGCGACGCCCTGAAGGCGGTGGTCGGGGCCGAGGTCGGCGTGTTCGTGCTCATCGTCACGGTGATCGGCGGCTTTCGCTGGATGCCGGTGGCGCGCCTCGTGCGCGCGCAGTTCTTCTCGCTGCGCGAGAAGGAGTTCGTCGAGGCCGCGCGCGCGCTCGGCGCCAGCCCCTGGCGCCAGGTGGTGCATCACATGCTGCCCAACGCGCTCGGCCCCGTGATCGTGGCCGGCACCATCGAGGTCGCGGCCGCGATCATCGCCGAGTCGACGCTTTCATTCCTCGGTCTCGGCTTCCCGCCCGACATTCCGAGCTGGGGACGCCTGCTCTACGACGCCAAGGACAATCTCGACGTCGCGCCGCACTGGGCGCTCTTTCCCGGCGCCGCGATCTTCCTCACCGTGCTGACGCTCAATTTCATGGGCGACGGGCTGCGTGACACGCTCGACCCGCGAAAGGTGATGTAGCCGTGGGCTTGCAGGCATCAGGCGCGGCCGTGGGCGAGCGTCTGCTCGAAATTCGCGGATTGCAGACCGACTTCAAGACGGACGACGGCATCGTGCACGCCGTCGATGGCGTCGATCTCGAGATCTCGCGCGGCGAGACGCTCGGCGTCGTCGGCGAATCCGGCTCCGGCAAATCGGTCACGGCGCTCTCGGTGCTCAAGTTGATCGCCATGCCGCCGGGCCGCATCGCCGGCGGCCGCATCCTCTGGCGCGGCCGCGACCTCGTGCCGCTCGGCCCCGGCGAGATGCGGCAGATCCGCAGCAAGGAGATCGCCATCGTCTTCCAGGAGCCGATGACCTCGCTCAATCCGGTCTATACCGTCGGCGACCAGATCGCCGAGGTCATCCGCCTGCACGAGGACGTCGGCAAGCGCGCCGCGCGCGACCGCGCCATCGAGATGCTGCGGCTGGTGCACATCCCGACCCCGGAGCGGCGGGTCGACTACTATCCGCATCAGTTCTCCGGCGGCATGCGCCAGCGCGTCATGATCGCGATGGCGCTCTCCTGCAACCCCGCCCTGCTCATCGCCGACGAGCCGACCACCGCGCTCGACGTCACCATCCAGGCGCAGATTCTCGAGCTGCTAGCCGAGATGAAGTCCCGCCTCGGCATGGCCATCATGCTGATCACTCACGCGATGGGCGTGGTCGCCGAAACGGCGCAGCGCGTCGTCGTCATGTATGCGGGCCGCGTCGTCGAGGAGGCGCCGGTCGGCGAGCTTTTTGCCCGCCCGCGCCACCCCTATACGCAGGGCCTGATCCGCTCGATCCCGCGCATCGACCGGGCGGCGAGCCGCAAGTCGCGCCTCGAGTCGATCGCGGGCGCGGTGCCGAGCCCGCACGAGAAGCTGCCGGGTTGCCGCTTCGCGCCGCGCTGCCCGTTCGCACGCGAGGACTGCCTCGCCGCCGTGCCGCCGCTGCGCGAGATCGCGCCCGGCCACCGCGTCGCCTGCGTGCTGGGATGATGGGGCCGCCATGACCGAGGCCAAGAACGAACAAAAGGCCGAGTCGAAGACGGAGCCGAAGTCCGCGGCAGCGGCCGAGCCACTGCTGCGGGTCAAGAACCTGGTCAAGAACTTCGTCATCGGCGGCGGCTTTCTCGCCCGCGCCGCCGAGCAGGTGCATGCGGTCAACGACGTGAGCTTCGAGCTCGTGGCCGGCGAGACGCTGGGCCTCGTCGGCGAATCGGGATGCGGAAAGTCGACCACCGGGCGCTGCATCCTGCGGCTGATCGAGCCGACCGCGGGCGAGGTGTGGTTCGAAGGGCGCAATGTCACGGCGCTCGACAAGAACGAGCTGCGCGCCCTCTGCCGCGACATGCAGATCATCTTCCAGGACCCCTACGCCTCGCTCGATCCGCGCATGACGGTCGGCAACATCATCGGCGAGGCGCTGACCATTCACGGCCTCGCCAAGAGCCGGCAGGCTTACGAGGACCGCATCGTCGAGCTGCTCGAGACCGTCGGCCTGCACGCCGACCACGCGAGGCGCTATCCGCACGAGTTCTCGGGCGGTCAGCGCCAGCGCATCGGCATTGCGCGTGCGCTCGCGGTCTCGCCCAAGCTCGTGGTCTGTGATGAGCCGGTGTCCGCCCTTGACGTCTCGATCCAGGCGCAGGTCGTGAACCTCTTGGAAGACCTGCAGGAGCGTTTCGGCCTCACCTACATCTTCATCGCCCACGACCTCTCGGTGGTCGAGCACATCTCGACCCGCGTCGCCGTGATGTATCTCGGCCGGATCGTCGAGCTCGCCAGCGCGCACGACCTCTATGCGACGCCGCTGCACCCCTACACCGAGGCGCTGATGTCGGCGGTGCCGATTCCCGATCCGACCGTCAGGCGCCAGCGCATCGTGCTGCAGGGCGACGTGCCGAGCCCGATGCGGCCGCCCTCCGGCTGCCATTTCCACACCCGCTGCCCGATCCGCCAGCTCCCGCTGTGCGCCGACGAAACGCCGGCCCTCGAGCAGAAGCGCGACGGCCACTGGGCAGCGTGTCATTTGCGCAGCTGAACCTCGGCTCCCATGTCTGCAAACCCGTTCGATCTCACCGGCCGCGCCGCCATCGTCACCGGCGGCAACGGCGGCCTCGGCCTCGGCATGGCGCGCGGCCTCGCCCGCGCCGGCGCGGCCATCGCGGTTGCGGCACAGAACAAGAAGAAGGGCGAGGCGGCCGTCGCGGAGCTGCGCGGCATCGGCGTCCGCTGCGAGTTCTATCCCGCGCAGGTCGGCTCGCGCGACGCGTGCCAGAAGATGGTCGCGGCCGTCGTCGCCGATTTCGGCCGCTGCGACATTCTGGTCAACAATGCCGGCACGACCATCCGCAAGCGTCCCGAGCTGGTCGCGGAGGACGAGTGGCGCCAGGTGCTCGACGTCAACCTCGGCGGCACGCTGTTTTGCGCCCAGGCCGTCTATCCGCACATGAAGGCGGCCGGCCGCGGCAAGATCGTGAACATCGGCTCGATGTACTCGATCTTCGGCGCGCCGCTGGTCGCGCCTTATGCGGCGAGCAAGGGCGGCGTCGCACAGCTCACGCGCTCGCTCGCGGCCGCCTGGGCGGCCGACAACATCCAGGTGAACGCCATCCTGCCGGGCTGGCTCGACACCGACCTCACCCGCAGCGCGCGCGAGCAGATTGCCGGCCTCAATGAGCTCGTGCTGGCGCGCACGCCGGCCGGGCGCTGGGGCGCGCCCGACGACCTCGCCGGAGCGGCCGTTTTCCTGGCGAGCCCCGCGTCCGACTTCGTGACCGGCGCACTGCTGCCGGTCGATGGCGGGTATTCGGCGCGAGGTTGATCGCCCGCCCTACTCCGCCGCGACGTGCGCGAAACTCTGCACGTCGGCGTTGACGAGATCGAGCGGCGAGGCGGTCGCTTCCAGCATGCCCCAGCCCTTGAGCCAGTCGAAGGTGCGCGTCATCTCGTCGAACGGGATCGGCGCCGGGTCGCACACGACGAGCCGGCTCTCGCGCAGGTCCTCGACCTTGAGCGCCGCGATTTCCGGATCGGACTTGGCGTGATAGTCGATGAAATAATGCAGGTAGGCGCGCTTGTTCGCGTTGATCCGGCGCACCGCCTCGCGCACCGCGCGGTTGAACGCCGCGTAGGTCTCGGCATCGACCCGGTCGGAGGCGACCTCGGTGCCGTGGAAGAAGGCCGAGCAAATAGTCCGGCAGCCCTTCTTCTCGGCGAGCGTGATGTGCGGCTCGGTCAGCGTCGTCGCCTCGATCTCGCCGTCGAGCAGCGACTTGAGGCGGAAGCGCGAGCCGTTCGGCGCCCGGCACAGCTTGATCATCTCGCGCGGCAAAAAGCCTTCCAGCATGTGCAGCGCGATGTAGTGGGTGCCGAAGTAAAACGGCACGCCGATAGTGCGGTTGGCGAGCTGCTGCGGCGTGTAGACGTCCGAATCCGGTCGCACCACGACTGCCGCGTAGCTCACGATCGCGCGGCGGCCGACCTGGCGGCTGCCCTGCTGCGTCTCCTGCACGCGGCAGTAGTTGCCCCATTCGCAGGCATTGTACATGTCGGCCGCGCCCTGCTCGAGCAGGCGGCCGTGGCTCGCGAACGGATTGACGCCCTTCGGGCTGGTCACGCCGGTGTCGGTCTTCTTCTCGACGCCCTTCTCGCGGTCCGCCCATTCGACCGCGAGGCCCTCGCGCGCGAACAGCCCCTCGTCATGGGCGACGAGCTCCGGCAACCCCTGGAACGGCGCCGTCGTTTCCAAGACCAGCTTCTTCATGGCGCGTGCTCCTGATCGCGTCGGCCCTGCGCGAGGCTAACAGCCGCCAGGCCGCGGTTCAAGAATGGGGAAGGCACCACGGTGGCAGGCCGCACATTGAGCCCGGCGTTCGTCCGTGCTCAAATTGCACCGCGTCATCACGCTCTCGGCGAGGCCAGGGCCTCATGACACCGCGTTTCAAGGTCGGCATCGTCGGATTGCAGCCGGGCCGGAGCTGGGCGGCGCGGGCTCATGTGCCTGCCCTGCGGGCGCTGTCGGACACCTTCGAGATCGCCGGCGTCGCCAACACCAGCCTCGCCAGCGCCGAGCAGGCTGCCACGGCGACCGGCCTGCGACGCGCCTTCGCCGACGTTGCCGCGCTGGTCGCGGCGCCGGAGATCGACATCGTCACCGTCACCGTAAGGGTACCGGCTCATCGCAGGATCGTGCAGGCGGCGATCGAGGCCGGCAAGCATATCTATTGCGAATGGCCGCTCGGCAACGGCCTCGCCGAGGCCGAGGAGCTGGCCGCACTCACGCGGGCGCGCGGGGTGCTGGGCGTGGTCGGGACGCAGGCGCGCGTGGCGCCCGAGATCGAGCATCTGCGCCGGCTGATTGCCGATGGGTTCGTCGGCGACGTCCTCTCGACCACCCTGGTGGCGCGCGGCGGCGGCTGGGGCGGCTCCATCCCCGACAAGAGGACGAGCGCCTATCTGCTCGACCGCGCGAATGGCGCCACAATGCTGACGATTCCGATCGGGCACACGCTCGCCGCCCTGCGCGACGTGCTCGGCGACATCGCGGAGGTCTCCGCCGTGCTGGCCACCCGGCGGACCACGGCCCGCGCGGCCGACACCGGCGAGGTGCTGCCCATGTCGGCGCCGGATCAGGTGCTGGTCAGCGGGCTCCTCGCCAGCGGCGCTCCCCTGTCCATCCACTACCGCGGCGGTCCGGCACGCGAGAGCGAGGGCCTGGTCTGGGAGATCAACGGCACCGAGGGAGACATTCGTGTCTCGGGAGCGGGCTCCCGCGGGCACGCGCAACTGGTGCAGCTCTCGCTTGCGGGCGCGCGGGGCGACGACAAGGTTTTTCGGCCGATCGAGGTCCCGGCGTCCTACCGGTCCGGCTGGCCCGAGGACGTGGTGCCGGGCAATGTCGCCCGCGTCTATGCGCGGATGGCCCGCGACCTGCGCGAGGGAACCCGCACGGCGCCGAGCTTCGACGACGCGGTCGCACTGCACCGGGTGATCGCGGCGATCGAGAGTTCCGCTGAAAGCGGGCGTCGCACGCGCGTCGGGTGAACCGGCATCATGGCGCGCGCGCTCGCTCCCAGACGGGTATTGCCTTGCCAGGCACCTTGTGGCTTGCTGCTCGTACATTGGCGCAGTGGGGAAGTGATAATGAGATATTCGTGGCGTGACGCGCCGACGCGGGCCGTTGTCGGTTTCTGCTTGTTGGCGGGGTCCCTTGCGCTGCCGGGCATCGCGCATGCGGAAGGCGCCATCGCGGTCGGCTTGCCGCAAGATGTCGCCAAGGAAGGCGTCTCGAGTTTCATCTACGTCAATGCGCGGACGATGGCCGATGCCAAGTCCGAAGCGCTCGACGGCTGCCGAACGAAAACGCCAGCTTCCAAGCCTTCCAAGGCGCTTTGCAAGGTCGTGGCGACCTTCCGAAATCAATGCGCCGCCGAGGCCTATGATCCGCAGGACGGCACGCCGGGTTTCGGCTGGGCCATCGCCGATACACTGCAGGAAGCCAAGCGGGACGCGTTGGCCAATTGCCGCGATACGGCCGGCCCCGGCCGGCAGGATGCGTGTATCGTTCCCAACAACGGCTTCAATTGCGACGGAAGAGCACGATAATCGGACAGCATTCTACCTGAGGATTGGCGGCACACAGGCCTCGTAGCTTGGCATGCGCGCGAGCGCACCGCCCGACATGAAGCTTTCCGCCAGCCGTGCAAAGCCGGCACGCGACATCTCGGGCGTCGCCGCCCACAGGCCGGCCGCGTGATATCGGCGCAGCGCACCGGCCAGGAGGTCGGGCGCGACATCGGGAAAATACGGCGCAACCGCGGACGCGAGGGCGTCGCCTCCGTGCGCCGCGAGCCACTGCTGCATCGCCGCGATCGCACGCACCGCGGCCGCGCAGGCCTCCGGCTTGGCGGCAACCGCCGCGCGCGTCGCGATGAAGCTCGTATAGACGCAGGGGCCGCGCGCGCTCGCCACGTAGACGATCTTGCCGAAGCCGCCCTGCAGCGCCTGCGCGACGAACGGCTCGAAGGCTTGCACGACGTCGAGCGCACCCGCCCGCAACGCCGCGAGATTGTCGCCCATCGTGCGATCGGCAACGCGAGCGAGCGCGCTCGAATCCATGCCGGCGAGCCGCAGATCGTGCTGCAGGCACGTCCATGGCGTCGGCACCTCGGACACGGTGGCGAAGCGCAGCCGGGCGAGATCGGTCAGGCGAAAGTCCGCGAGATCCTGCCGCGCCACCAGATAGAACGGATCTCGCGCCACCACCTCGCCGAAGCAGACGAGCGGCGAGGAAGCGTCAGTGTCATGCGCCCGCATGACCCGCATGGGCCCGCCCCAGGTGAGGTCAATCGTGCCGTCGAGAAGCCCTCCGACCGCGTCGCCAGGCGCCGCCGACGTGACCAAATCGACCTCGAGCCCCTCGCGCGCATAGAGGCCGAGCGCCTGCGTGGCATAGAACGGCGCGTAGAACACCGCGCGGAAATTCTCGGCGAGCCTGATTTTCATCCGCCCATGTTGTCATTGCGAGCGAAACGAAGCAATCGCGTCCCGCCGATGCATGCGCGCGTGGATCGAGATTGCTTCGGCGTCCTGCGGACGCCGCGCAATGACGGCGTTCTATGACGTGGCGAGTGTCGTGCGGATGTCGATCTCCGACGTGAGCGTGCGGTGCACCGGGCATTTGTCGGCGATCTCCAGCAGGCGGGCGCGCTGCGCCTCGTCGAGCCTGCCCGCGAGCGTGATGACGCGGTCGATGCGGTCGAGCATGCCTTCCTTGGTCTCGCACTCCGCGCAGTCGGTCGCGTGGATCTTCGAATGCGCCAGCCTGACCGACACCTGGTCGAGCGGCAGCGCCTTGCGCTCGGCATAGAGGCGCAGCGTCATCGCCGTGCAGGCGCCCAGCCCGGCGAGCAGCCACTCGTAGGGCGACGGCCCGCTGTCGAGCCCACCGGCCGCCACGGGCTCGTCGGCCAGGAAATGATGCGGGCCGATGGTCACCGACTGCTGGAACTTGCTCTCGCGGGTCTCGGCGACGACGACGGCGCGGCCTTCGCTCGCGGCCGCGGGCTGCGGCGCCGTCGCGACATAGCGCTCCGCCCAGGCCGCGATCACGTGGGCGGCGTAGATCGCGTCGGCCCGGCGGGTCAGCAGATGGTCGGCATCGGCGAGCGAGACGAAGCTCTTCGGATGTTTCGCGGCAAGGAAGATTCGGGTCGCATTGTCGATGCCGACGGTTTCGTCGGTCGGCGAATGCAGCACCAGCAGCGCCTTGCGCAGGTCGGCGACCTGCGGCAGCAGCTTCTGCTCGGCGACGTCGTCGAGAAACTCGCGGCGGATGCGGAACGGGCGGCCTGCGAGCACGACCTCGCGCTCGCCCTGGGCGCGGATGTCGGCGATCTCGTTGCGGAAGAGCCCGCTGACGTGGCCCGGATCGGACGGCGCCGCGACGGTCGCGACCGCCTGCGCCTCCGGGATGCGCGCCGCGGCGGCAAGCACGGCGGCACCGCCGAGGCTGTGGCCGATCAGCAGCGCCGGCGCACGGCCGCTGCGCCGCAGGTGGTCCGCGGCGGCGATCAGGTCCTCCACGTTGGAGGAGAAATGCGTATTGGCAAACTCGCCTTCGCTCGCGCCGAGCCCGGTGAAGTCGAACCGCAGCACCGCGATGCCGCGCTCGGCGAGCGCCTCGGCGATCCGCTTGGCGGCGAGGTTGTCCTTGCCGCAGGTGAAGCAATGGGCAAACAGCCCGTAGGCCGCGGGCTCCCCGACGGGGCGCTCGAGCAGCGCCGCGAGCATCTGCCCATTCGCATTGGGGAAGTCGAAACGCTCGGTCGGCATGGGGCGCCCTCCGGGTTGCGGCGGCAGTCTACCCCCTCCCCGGCGTTGCGGTCAGGCCACTCGAACCGGGCGCCCGAATACACTATTGTTCAGCCTCCTATTGCGCCGACAACGATCGGAGGACCCGATGACCGACACGATGACCGCGACCTACACGCTCGACCAGTTCGCCGCCGATATCCGCGCCGCGCTCAAGACCGATCCGGGCCGCGCCGGCAAGCTCGCAGTCGGCCATCATGTCGAGCGCGCGCTCAAGGACAAGGATTTCGTCGCGAGCCACCTCAAGCCGCGCGCCAAGGGTCAGGATCCGCGCGAGGTGCTCTACGAGGATCCGGAGCTCGGCTTCTGCATCTGCGGCCACGTCTATGACGGTCCGGCGCACGGCAAGCCGCACGATCACGGCGAGAGCTGGGCGATCTACGGCCAAGCGAGCGAGATCACCGAGATGACCGACTGGAAAATCGTCGAGACGGCGGCCGGCGACAAGCCGAACCTGGTCGAGCCGGTGCGGACCTACACGATGGAGCCCGGCGATCAGCACCTCTACGACGTGCACGACGTCCACTCGCCGCGCCGCGACGGCCCCTGCCGCCTGATCCGCATCGAGGGCAAGAACCTCGACCACGTGAAGCGGACGAACATCAAGGCGAAGTGAGTTAGGCGCTTCGTCGTCATGCCCGGCCTTGTGCCGGGCATCCACGTCTTCCCCGCGGCAAAGACGTGGATGGCCGGGACAAGCCCGGCCATGACGGATTTGTTATTCCGAAATCCGAAATACCCCACGCTCCTGCTCGTCGAGCTGCGCCAGCAGCCCCGTCTCCCACGCGAGATACTGCCGCGCCGCCTCCGCATCATTGTCGTGGCGGCGCGCCGTGAAGAACAGGAAATCGATGCAGTCCGCGTCGGGCGGATTGTCCGGCGTCGCCTCGACCGGCAGGCCGGCGTCGCGCCAACCCTTGAACCCACCGCGGAGCCCGTTCAGATCGCGAAAGCCTGCCTCGGCGAGTTCCAGCCCCGCAAAGGCAAACTGCTCCACCTGCCCGATGAAGACGACCGTCTTGTTGCGATCGGCGGCCGCAATGATCCGCGGCCGGATCGACCAGACCGCGCCCGGGATGTGCCCTTTGCGGAATTCCATGCTGGGACGCAGGTCGATCACCTGGGCGGTGCCCGCCGCCAGCGCCGCCGCGAGCTGCTCCGGCGCCATCGGCCCCGCACCGGACGATGCATCCGCCTCTGAGATCACCGTGCCCCCCCGCATGTCCAACATGGAAGCGGCACTAGCGGAAGCGCCCTCCAGCACATAGGCCTCGTGTCCGAGCTGGCGCAGCCAGCCCGCGACCATCGGGGCGCGCACCAGTTCGTCGTCGACCAGCACGATGCGCGCACCCTTCACGCCGATCCACTGGTCGGTCGCCTGGATGAGCTGACCGCCCGGCGCGTGACGGAAGCCGCCAACCCGACGCACGCGATGTTCCGCCTCGGTGCGCACATCGAGCAGGTAGGTCGTGCGCGTCTGCTCCGCACCCCACGCCTGGACCTTGTCGGTGCCGATGAATCCGGCGCCGTGCTTCGCCGCGAACGAGCGCGCACGCGAGCGGCGCTCGGCAAGGCCCGCGCTGCTCGGCTCGTTCGGATAGCTGCGGCTGGCGCCGTGCTCGAGCTCGAGTCCCGCCAGGAACCAGCCCTGCGTTCCGTTCTCCAGCGCGACCACTGGATTGGGGACGCCGAAATCGATCAGCGTCTGCGCACCGATGATCGAGCGCGTGCGGCCCGCGCAATTCACCACGATCCTGGTTTTCGGATCGGGCGCAATGTCATGGATGCGCAGCGCAAGCTCGCCGTTCGGACACGAGATCCCATCCGGAATGTTCATCCTGCGATATTCGGCGGGCGTGCGGCCGTCGACGATCACCATGTTCTCGCCGGCCTCGCGCATTGCCTGCAGCTCGCACGCCGTGATGCGCGGCGTATGGCGCTGGTGCTCGACCAGCTCGCCGAACGTCTTGCTCGGCACATTGACGCCGGCATAGAGCGTGTAACCCGCCTTGCCCCAGGCGGGCGCGCCGCCGGCGAGGACATGCAGGTTGCGGTAACCCCTCTCCTCTGCGCGCCGCGCCGCGCGCTCCGCCACGCCGTCGCCCGCATCGCACAGCACGACGCGCACTCCCGCATTCGGGACGAGGTCCGGCAACCCCAGCTCGAACCGGCTGTACGGCAGCGGCACCGCAAAGAATGGATGTGCCTCGCCGAACTGCCCGGCCTCACGCACGTCGAGAAGCGCGATCTCGGCCCCGTCGGAAAGCCACGCTTTGAGGGTGTGGGCGTCGATTTTGGAAATCATGCGCGCGATCCCGGTGATGGAATTTTGCCGCGCAGGATGCCTTTCGCCCCGCGGCGGCGCAAATGTAGAATGGCGCAAAACCTATGGCGAGCCTCGCCGCGGCAGGAAACATGGTCCAAGGAATCGATGATCCCGCGCCCACGAAAGCCACCGTACGCGGCTGCGCCATCACGCTGCGGCGGGCCGGCTTGGGGCAACCGGTGCTCCTGCTGCACGGCGCCGCCGACGGCGGCCAGTGGCTTCCCTTCATGGCGGACCTCGCCGCGCAGCACGACGTGATCGTGCCCGAGCATCCGGGTTTTGGCGCCTCCGATACGCCGCCCTGGCTCGACACGATTCCCGACCTCGCCAATTTCTACCTCGACCTCCTCGACCAGCTCGACCTTGCGGACGTTCACCTCGTCGGGTTCGATCTCGGCGGCTGGGCGGCGGCCGAGCTTGCGGTACGCAACACGCGCCGGCTCGCCTCGCTGACCCTGGTCGGCGCCGCCGGCGTCCACGTGGCGGGCGTCGCCCAGGTCGATCCCTTCCTGCGCAGCGACGAGCAGCGCATTCGCGATCTCTTCCGCGACCCGGGGCGCGCCGACGAGATGGTGAAGCGCGCCAGGCAGCCCGATCTCGAGGACGTCGGCCTCAAGAACCAGACCACCACCGCGCGGCTCACTTGGCAGCCGCGCGGCTACGACCCGCATCTCGCCAAATGGCTGCACCGGATCGACGTGCCGACGCTGCTGGTCTGGGGCACGAACGACCGTGTCTATCCGATCGACTGCGCGGCCGCCTATCAGAAGCTGATTCCGGATGCGAGGCTCGCGATCATCCCGGACTGCGGGCACCTGCCCCACATCGAGCAGCGGCCGGCCTTCGTGGCCGCGCTCGGCGACTTCCTCGACCAAAAGAGGGCCGCGGCATGAAATTCTTCAATTTCCACCTGATGCCCTATCGGCACGCGGACCTCGACGCAATCGAGCGCAACGGCTCCGCCTGGGTGACATATTCGAACACCCATTACGATCCCGAAAAGGGCGCCAGCCTCTACCACGAATATCTCGACCAGATGGAGCTCGCCGACCGGCTCGGCTTCGACGGCGTCTGTCTCAACGAGCATCACCAGACCGCCTACGGCATGATGCCGATCCCGGGCGTGCTCGCCGG
>Ga0126371_10002284_pt1 | contig 16455 bp, 9 predicted proteins | sample PanSoiMetaPlot_4_FD_110145 | JGI IMG/M metagenome (GOLD analysis project Ga0126371, IMG submission 110145) | Tropical forest soil microbial communities from Panama - MetaG Plot_4 | ecosystem: Environmental > Terrestrial > Soil > Tropical forest > Bulk soil | place: Panama | collected 2016-02-17 | reverse complement strand
TGGGCTTCGGGAAGAGGCTGTTGGGAAGCTGTACTAGCCGCGGGGAGGTGGCGTGGGCTTTTCAGGAGAAGGCGGGCGAATACGCGCGGCGGGAACGACGCCGGAACCCTCCAGGACGGAATAGAACCTGTCGGCGGCCAGATCAGTAAGGGTATCGGTTTTGCCGGATGGCCAGAAGATTTCTACCCGGTCGATCTTGGTGGCCGCATTGAGTCCGAAGTGCAAACGCAGGTCGTTTTGCGAGAGGTAACTGCCGCCGCTATGAATCTCATCGGTCTGAGTCATGCCGCCGGCAGTCACTTTGATGCGTGCGCCGATGGCCAAGCGGTTGCTCTTCGTACCCGCCAACTCGAAACTGACCCAATGCCGGCCGGGAACGCCGTGATTTCGCAAAACCATGGGAGCGCCGTCGATGTCGCCCACGACGATGTCCATGTTGCCATCATTAAATAAGTCCGCCACGGCAAGGCCACGGGAAACGTGCTTCTCCCGGAGAGCCGGCCCAGCCTGGTCGCTGGCGTCACAAAAGTTGCCGTCTTTCTGGTTCATGCGCAAGAGCTTGGGCTCACGATAAGTCACCCCGGAAGGCAGCGTGTCGACCTGAGGGTAGACATGGCCGGTCACGGTGACGAGATCAACCCAGCCGTCATTATCCACGTCGACGAAGGCCGTGCCCCACTTGACGAACGGCAAAGAGGGCAGCGCCACTCCGGAAGCATAAGAAACGTCCGTGAAATTCCAATTGCCGTCGTTGCGGTAGAGAACGTCGTTTTCGTCTGAGAAGTTCGTGACGTACAGCGATGGCCGGCCGGTGTGGAGATAGTCGGCGATAGCGATGCCCATGGAGGCCTGTTCAGATCCGTCTTCGCTGACGGCCGTGCCAGATTCCAGGCCGATATCCTGAAATTTCCCATTACCCAGGTTTTTGTAGAGGAATTTCGGCGTCGAATCATTGGCGATGTAAATATCAGGACGGCCGGTGTTGTTGAAGTCAGCCCAGACCACGCCGAGGCCGTAGTAGCCATTGGGGTCGTTGACACCGGCGGCTTTCGAAACATCGGTGAACGTGCCGTCCCCATGGTTATGGAAAAGCGCGTCGCCCGCGCCCTTTAAGCCGCGCGGGCCGCATTGCACATCAAGGCCGCGATACTTGCAGTTGGGAGCTTTGCCGAAGCCAGGGAGATCGTCCAGGTGGAAGTCCACGTAATTGGTGACCATCAGATCGAGAAAACCGTCGCCGTCGTAGTCGCCGAATGAAGCGCCCGTGGACCAGCGGCCATCGGCGACGCCCGCTTTCGCCGTGACATCGCTAAACGTGCTCCCGCCATTGTTGTGGTAGAGGACGTTACCGCCGAGGCAAGTAAGATACAAATCCGGCCAGCCGTCGTTGTCATAATCACCCACGGCGCCGCCCATGGCGAAACAGGGTGAGGTTAAGCCAGACTTCTCGGTGACATCGGTGAAGGTGCCGTCATGATTGTTGCGATAGAGCGCGCCAGGAGCTTTCTGTCCTTTGAGGGCCATCTCGACACTGGGGGCATTGGTGAAGTAAATGTCCGGCCAGCCGTCACGATCGTAATCGAAAACGATCACGCCTCCGCTTATCGACTCGACGATGTATTTCTTCGCAGCGTCCGAGGTGTGCTTGAAGGCGATGCCGGTCTTGGCGGTGATGTCTTCGAGTTGAGGAATTGGACGCCCGCTGCATTTGGTGGACTTGGCTCCCGGCGGCGGAGGCGAAGGTGTGGGGTGGCCGCCCTGAGCGAAGGCGAGATTCGCGGAGAGCAACAAAGGCAAAAAGGACTTAGCCAGATGTTTCGAACTGAGTGCGATCAAGAGGGTTCCCGGCAGAAGAATATCATGGGCGCCCGACCGGCTGTGGCACGGTGCGCGTCGCCCGATTTCACCCCGATTTCTTTGTAAAGTCTCAGTTCGCCGTCTCGTCGGCGATCCGGGATTCTTTGCGGCAGGCGACCTCGCGACTGATGCTGGATGTAGTCGGCTTGCCCAGTGAGACGCACGGCGGCTTCCAGATGTTCGATGGCCTCCTTCTCCTTTCCGCCATCGAGAAGCATGTTGTCGAATTGCGTTTTGGCGTGAATCCGGATGGAGCAGGAGGCTCTGGCGGAACAGTTCCGCCGTTTCCTCGGCTTTCGATTGCTGGGGATCGACGAAACCGTAGCGCCCGACGGCTTGTAGACCAGAAATAATGATATTCTTACGAAAAACTAGTGTTATTCTACGATTCGACCCCTGGGCCTAAGGTCACCGATGTTTAAGTTTGAAACCTGCTTGGCAGGTACCAGAACCGCTACGGAACGCAGCTTGTTATCACTACTTTTTGTAGGTGCCTCGGAGGCTTGGTAGATGACGCAGCCGCCCAGGAAAAAGCCGCCCCTTCGCCTGGAACCAAAGGTTACCCTGAAGACGATTGCGGACCACCTCGGTCTTACGCCCGGGACGGTCTCCGCAGCCCTGAATAACTCCCCAGCGGCCCGCTCTATTCCGGAACACACCAAGAACCGCATCATTGAAGCGGCACACGCATTGAACTACCGGCCCAACTTTTTCGCTCGAACGCTGCGCCTGAGGAGAACTTATACGATTGGGGTGATTGCGGAAGAGATTGGCGACGCCTATGGCGCGATGGTGATCAGCGGCATTGAGGAATATCTCCGAAAGAACAACTACTTCTTTCTGACGGTCATTCACCGGCATGATCCGAAGCTGCTTCAGACTTATGCGCAGATGCTGCTGACGCGAGGCGTGGAGGGCTTCATCACCACCGACACGTCGCTGACAGAACAGCTGGCGTTGCCAACCGTGGCAGTCGCGGGGCATCAGCGCGTCGAGGGCGTCACCAATATCGTGCTGGATCACAAACTCGCGGCTCGTTTGGCCCTGGAGCATCTGAAAGGCCATGGGCATCAAAACATCGCTTTCATCAAGGGCCAGATCGTCAGCTCGGACTCCGCCGACAGATGGAACGCTATCCGCGAAGTCGCGAAGGAACTCAATATCTGCGTTCGCCCCGAATTAACGATTCAGTTGGAAGGGACGGACTCGACGCCCGCGATCGGGTATCCGTTCGCCAAACAATTGCTCGCGAGGGGGCAGCCGTTCAGCGCACTTTTTGCCTACAACGACATCTCCGCGATCGGGTCGCTGTGGGCCTTCTATGAGGCCGGGCTGCGCGTGCCTGAAGATATCTCGGTCATAGGGTTTGACGACACTCCGGGGGCGGCGTTCGCCAACCCTCCACTTACCACGGTGAGACAGCCACTGCTGCGAATGGGGCAGATCGCCGCGCAAACGGTTGTGGACCTCATCGAAGGGCGCGGCGAATTCGTGCCGGAAATCGCCATCGAGCCCGAGCTTGTGGTTCGCCAATCTACCGGACCACTATCATCGCGACGCGAAAAGAGCACGGCCGGAAGCTCACATTCATAAGCCGATCACTCGGAAAGGGCTGAGCAAATTCGAGCGCGTGGCAACCTAGCCGACAACCAGACTAAATTGCTCTATTCGCACCTTCCTTCGCATTCCACGATCGTAATGTCGCGATCAGCAGTTCGTGTTCAGTGGAATTGACTGGCGCCGCGCTTTCATGAAAACTATGGGCGGCTACGCTATGGTGCCTGAGACCCGGGCAAGCAAACGATTGCTTCGTATTAAGGCCACTGTGATTTGCCCGCTCCTTCTCGTTGGCCTCGCGCCTGTTCCCGCGCGCGCACAACTTTCCACCAATGATCATCTCGCCGAGCCCGGCTGGTGGCCTCGCCGCGAGCCTGCGAGCTTGAAAGAGTTTGTTGGCAACGCGGCCTGCGCGAAATGCCATTCGCGTATCACCGCCTCTCAAGAAGCTACCTCCATGGCTCGCACGCTCATGCGCGCCGTGGATGCAGAGGTGCTTCGCTCCCGTTCCGATCTGGCTTTTCGGAACGGGAAGTATGTATATCAAATCAAGGCGAAGGCTACCGCTACTCAACTTACAGTTACCGATGGTGAGTCCACCATCAACACAAACTTGGTCTGGGCCTTCGGAACAGGAAAGCTAGGGCAATCCTATCTTTTTCTTCAGAACGGCCGTTACCGGGAAAGCCGCGTGACCTACTTCCGTTCCTTGCAAAACCTAAACTTTACGCCCACGCGCGCGTTGCTATCACCACACGATCTCGCGGAAGCCGCGTCTCGCCCGGTGGATACCTCCGAACTTTTGCGATGCTTCTCCTGCCACAGCCTTGGAGCTGACGTCGGAGGACAACTTGACACGAGCAAAGCCACTATGGGAGTGGTTTGCGAAGCGTGTCACGGACCGGGTCAAAAGCATGTGCAGGCGATGGAAGCCAATCAATTGGAGCAAGGAATCGGGAACGAAACAGGCCAGCCCCTGATTTTCAATCCTGGCCGGCTGAGTCCGGGTGATTCTGTCGATTTTTGCGGATCCTGCCATGGCACCTGGTGGGACGTTAAGCTCGCGCACGCGACAGGCATAGCCAATGTTCGCACGCAACCTTATCGCCTGATGCAGAGCAAGTGCTGGGGAGACGGCGACGCGCGGCTTACCTGCATTGCTTGCCACAATCCCCACGAGACGCTCTCGAAAGAGACTGCCAGCTACGATGCAAAGTGCCTCGCTTGCCATGTTACGTCCCCAATGGACAAAGCCACCAGGGATCACCCCGGCCCCGCATGCCCGGTTGGAACGAAAGAATGTGTAAACTGCCATATGCCAAAGATCGAGATCCCCGAGATGCACTCGGCATTCGCCGACCATCTGATTCGTGTCGTTCGCAAAGACGCGCCTATCCCTGAGTGATTTGAGGGTCCGGGGAACCTCCTGAAGCCGGACGCGCCGTCGGTTCGCACAAAGCACGCTCGGTAAGTGCTGGGGGCCGGAGGATTCACTCGAGCTTTTGCGGCTTTCCGGTTCGCACGGACTCGCGCGCGGCATCCAGGATTTCCATCACCTGGACGTTCAGCTTCATGGAAAGCGGGTCCTCGATAGGCTTATTGTTTCGAAGGCAATCCACGAAGTAGGAGATGGGATTGCTCGTCACGCGCGGTGGCGGGTCGAGCGCGACGCGCTCGCCTTCCAATCCCACTTTGGCGATATTGTCGGTCGGCGAGCGGAAGAACAAATCGTTTCGAGTCGCAAGCAGGCTACCTTTTGGTCCGAACGCTTCGACTTGCCCCATGCTGTACGGCCAATCCCACGAAGCTTCGATAATCGCCTGCCCATCGGGATAATCCAGAATGATCGTGGCATCGTCATCCACCGGATTATGCTGCGCAACTTTCAGTTTCTGCGTGACGGCCGAAACGCGCGAAGGCCGTCCCTTGAGCCACATTGCCAACTCCGCGCCGTAGCATCCGAAATCCATGATGGCCCCGCCACCGTTCTTTAACGGATCATAGAGCCAGTCGGCAAAATACTTCGACACGCCGATCTCTTTCGGGCCTTGATGACCGTACTGCACGATAATCTTCTGAATTGGTCCAACCTGATTGTCTTTCACGCGATGATAGATTTCATGCGTCGGGGCAACCCACACATTCCAGTAGTTCACCATCACTTTGATGCCCGCCTGGTTTGCCAGTCGTTCCATCTCGCGGGCATCAGCGGCAGTCGTGGCCATCGGTTTTTCCGTGGAGTAGTTGATATGCCGTTTCGCACACTCGCGCAGGATCTCCAAGTGGCGGTCGTTTTCCGTCGTTACGATGACCCCGTCTGGTTTCATTTCGTCGAGCATCCGCAGGTAATCGGAATAAAACTTCACGTTGGCCGTCACTTGGGTCTTGGCTCGGTCTACCAGCTCAGGGTGGCCGTCGGCGATAGCCACCAACTCCGCGTCTGGCTCTTCGGTCAAATCCTTGAGCAAGCCCCATACGTGATCGTGGTCGAGGCCGACGATCGCCAGTTTGGTCTTCCGATCTGAGGAATTGACCTGGGCATAAAGCATCGGAACAGACGGCGCGAGCCACAGAAGAATCACGACCAGAGTCAGACCTCGCAGCAATAACCATTGTGGTTTCATGATGAGCACCTCTCAAGGCACGATGAACAACACATTCTCAGAAAGCTGGCAGCACGGTTACGCTGTTTCAATTCTGCACGGGAAGTCAAGGTACCCGCATGTACCTCGCGTGCTACCACGTAAGACGATGAGTCTACAACACTTAGAAGTATTTCTGGCTCAGGGCTTTGGGTCAGCAAGACCGCGAGCTAACCGTCTTGAACAGTTCCACCGAGGAATTGCAGCAAGGCAAACGCGCTTCTTTAGTTTTGCACGTGCAGAGCCGCTTGATTCCGCGACTCTCCCAGGACTGCCGCGGCCTTTTGCGCAATCAGCTGAAACCCTTGGCCGGAGGCCTCCTTCTGCAGACCTTCGAGGTAGGACCGTCCGAGCGACTGGTCACCGGACTTTAATTCGATGTCGCCAAGGGCCAATCGGGCTTCGTAGAGTTGTTCGGCGAAGGCAGACCCGCCAGCCGTATCCACAAGATTCTTGAGGACCGCCAGGGCATCGCGTACGTCCTTGGGATCCCCGGCGCTTGCTCGAACGCGCGCCCTTTCGACAGTTGCGGATAATGCCAGTTGTCGATTATGCGTTTCTGAGGCAACTTTGGCTGCTTGCTCCACCTTTTCACGCGCTTCGGAAATCCGCCCGTCCATAAGCAACGTTCGTGCGAGCAAGAGATTCGCTGCGGCCTCTCCGACCGGCGTCTTATTCGCTTCGTATACCTCGGCCGCCCGCCGCGCAGACATGGCGGCTTGCTCACGCTGGCCTTTGTCGAGGAAGAGTTCGGCAAGGTACAAATCGACCCGGCCGACTTCGGTCTTGTTCCCAATCTCTTCAAATTTCTTCCGCGCCTCGGTTAGGTCCCTCAATGCTTGTTCAGGATCACCCTCGAGTCTATGAATGCGTCCCAGGCCAGATAGGGCGTCTGCCTCCCGGCCTGGATTGCCAATGCGCCGGCAGATTTCGACCGAACTTTGATAAATTTCCTTCGCTTTCTGATGATTCCCAAGAGCAAGATAAACGTCGCCAAGGCCATTCTCCGCGAGCGCCTCTCCATTCTGGTCGCCCACTTCCTGATAGATGGAGAAGGCCGCCTCATAGCCACGCCGGGCGCCTTCTAGATCCCCTAGGTAAACGAGAACGTCGCCAAGGTTGTCGTTCTCGTCGGCCTGTCCCGTGCGGTCGCCGATCTGGCGGTAGAGAGCGAGTGCTTCTTCATAGCTCTTTTTGGCTCCCAGATAATCGCCTTTGTTCTCCAGGGCAATCGCCCCCACGGTACTTGCTTCCGCGGCCGCCGCTCGATCATTCGCAGCCGTGAACAGTTGTTTGGCCTCGTGCACAGGGCTTTCCACCTCGGAAAATCTGCCGAGATTCTCGAAGAGCCAGGCTTGCTCCTTGCGAGCCCTTGCGAGCAACAGCCACGCTCCCGCAGCTTGAGCCTTTTCCGCGGCTCTCGCCAAAGCTGCTTCGGATCTCTTGGTGTCGCCGAGGGACCGCGAAGCGTCTTCTTCCACAAGATCGATGCGCGGATCGTCGCACAAAGGAACAGGCAGCTTCCGCAGAACCGCGATGGTGTCGAGCGCGTCCTTCCATTCATTGGCTTTGTACTCGGCGCTAGCGAGAGCGAGGCCGTACTCGAGATTGTCCGGGAAAAATTCGAAAAGCGCCCGATAGATGCCCGCCGCTTTCTCCCAGTCCCGTGAAGTTTCACGATAACGGGCCTCTACCAGGAGTCTCTCCGCGCGGGATAAATTGGAGGACAACTCAAACGCCTTCTTTGCTTCTGCCTTTGCGTTCTCGTCATACCCTAGCTGGCCCCACGCCGTCGCCAGGGCTGCATGCGAAAGCGCGTAATTGGGCTCAACGGCAATGGCTTTCTGCAAAAGATCCTGGGCCCGCAGAGCGTCAAAGGCGCGCAGCTTGGCCAGTCCTTCGGAATACAATCTGGCGGTTTCGCCTTTCGTTGGCAGCGCGATCGCGACTTCTGCGGCTTCTTCGCGGGTCACGGCTCGAACCCCGAGCTTTTCGCGCAGATGCTGGCCGGCTCGCGAAACCAGGTCGAGCAGATGCGCTTCCGTTCCCGCCTCGGAAATTGCGCCGATGGTTTCGCCTGTCTGCGTATCCTGCAGGCGCAGATCGAGGCGAATCTGCCCTTGCCGCTTGCTTCCCAACATGGCGTAGGAACCAGTGACGACGTAGTCCGTTCCCAGATTCTTCCGTACTCGAATCAAGCTGTCTGGGCCCAGGCTGTGCACATCTGGCATCGACAATTCCATTTGCATCCGCGCGATGCTTTCCGCAGGAATTGCGCGCACTTGCTCGCCTGCTGTCAGTTCGGTCGTGAGCCAGTCCGAGAAGGCCGTAGCGAGCCAGGCTTCGTGCGGGTCCCCGGAAAGGTTCGTGAAGCTCAGCACCGCCACTGAGCGACGTGGACTGACGGCGCTCGGCGGACTGCTCAGCCCCCCGGGCTGCGAAACTCGGCCGGCGACATAGACCGCCGCAGCGGCTACTCCTAATGCTGCTATCAGGCCATAGAAACGCAGCTTTTTCCATGACGTTTGCGCGGCAGGCCTTCCGTTACCCGCTGGATGCTCCTCAGAGACGTCACGTTGCGCCGCATGCTCGTGCAGCAACTCCAACTTCGGCTGGTATACCGGCGCCAGGAAGCGGTAACCGTGCCGAGGGATCGTCTCGACATACCGCGGGCTGTCTGCGGAATCCCCTAGTGCCGCTCGCAATTTGGTCATGGCCTTATTCAGGCTGCGATCGAAATCCACGAAAGTGTGGGCCGGCCAAAGCTTTTCACGCAGTTCATCACGGGTCACGACTTCCCCTGGATGTTCTAAAAGGAGGGAAAGGATCAGGAAAGGCTGCTCTTGCAGCTTGATGCGCACGCCATGCTTGCGCAATTCAGCGGCCCGAAGGTCTACTTCAAAAACCCCAAAACCCCTGGTTCGAAAGGGACTCTCCACCGCTCGCATGACGGTTCACCCCTGGAGTGCCCAGAGCGTAGCACGCGAAGAGGACCTAAGCAATACAGCCTTCACTCGAGCAATCCGCCAGTTCCCTCCAATTTGGAAGCGCTTGCAATCCTGGGCGTAGTTGGCGGCGAATCCGCGAGGAGCCTCGAGCGTGCTTGGTGCTGCTTATTGGCCGGTGTAAAATTGCACCCATTGTGCAGCTTCGAAACCTTCCCATGGCTCGCAAGTTTCCCTTCTGTGTTCGCGCCATGCTCTTTTCTTTCTTGGTGGCGAGCATCTACTTTCCCTCCGTTGTGAAGGCACAATCAGAAGACCCTGCGTCCGATGCGCGAGTCCAAAAACTCTACGCCGAGGCAAAAGCCGCGGAAGCGCGCGGCGACCTGGCCGGCGCAGCGGCGAATTACGAATCGCTGCTGCAAATTGCGCCGCGGCTCGCTCCCGCTTACAACAACCTGGGGTCGCTCTATCTCCGGCAGCGCGAATACAAGAAAGCGGCGACGGTATTGGAAAAAGGCCTGAAGATCGACCCGAAAATGTCGTCCGCTTCGGCGCTGCTGGGCATGGCCCTGTACGAACTAGGCGACTACGCCGGGGCAGGGCGGAATCTCGAGTCTGCGCTTCGCGCCAATCCCAAGGACAACCATGCCGAGCTCTTTCTGGCAAATGACTTGATTAAGCTTGGCGACTTCGAACGCGCGGCGGATCATTTGCGGCAACTTTCCGAGCGCCAGCCTGAAAACCAGGAAGTCTGGTATTTGCTCGGCAAAGTGCATATGAAATTGTCGGAGGAAGCGCTACAGAAGCTAAATGCGCTCGATCCCGAGTCCGTTTGGTCGCACGAAATTTCCGGGGAAGTGATGGAGAGCATGAAGAATTACGACGGTGCGCTGCTCGAATACAAGAAGGCGGTGGAGGTGGCGCCGCAGCAGGCAGGCACGCATTACCACCTGGGGAATGCGTATTGGTCGCTAAACATGTGGGATGCGGCGACGGAGCAGTTTCGGGCGGAGCTTGCCAACGATCCCTCGAATTGCATGGCGCAATGGAAAATCGGGAACATCATTCTGGAGCAGCACGGGGATTCGAAGGAGGCATTGAAGGAAGTCCAGAAGGCTTTGGATGTTTGTCCCGACCTGACGGCCGCGCGCGTGGACCGCGCTCGCGCGTTGCTCAAGCTGGACCGGCACGCGGAAGCGGTGAAAGACTTGGAGGTGGCCGTGAAAGCCGACCCGGCCGAGTCCTCAACGCACTTCCTGCTGGCGCAAGCGTATCGCGCGCTCGGGCGCACGCAAGAGGCACAAGCCGAAATGAAAGTGTTCAGCAAGTTGGAAGAAAGCGCGCGTGCAAAGACCGCAGAGCGAGCGAAGGAAGTGCTGCAAGAAAAAAACAAAGAACCTTAGAAATTCCCCGGGTTGATTTTCCTCGCAAGAGCTCTTTTGGCTGAATCTTGTCGCACGTTGAATTCCACAATGGAAGAGCGATTTCTCATTTTGGAACGGCAAACCGAGCTGTCCCTCGGGTTGAACATGACGGGTTCATCGGTCTTTTGAGAGGGCCAAGCGTCCAACGTCTCTGCCGGTCTGGCTCTTTTTCCGCAACTCCGGGATCCGCCCATAGATTTATGGAGTTTGCGGCGTGGAGTGGGTGCCGGTGAGAGTGGCACAGCGTTCGTATTCGGCCTTGGCTTGTTCCGCGAGTCCTCGTTTGCGATAAACCGGGGCCAGCATGCAATGAAGATTGGGAGCTTGCGGAGACAGCTCAATCGCTTTTTCTAACTCCGCTTGTGCTTTGGGAAAGTCCTCTACACGGGTGTAGGCCTTGCCAAGAAGTTCATGCGCGCGCGATTCGCGCGGCGCAATTTCAATCGCTCGAAGAAGGTTCGCGATGGCGTCTTGCGGGCGATTCTGATCGATCAGAAGACTGCCCAGATCGATGTAAGGACCAGGACTCTTCGTAAGAGACTCCGCTTGCCAGGCAATCGCTTGATCGTACGCGGCGGCCGCCTCTCCATTGCGCCCCAGGCCGGCAAGAGCTAAGCCGAGATTGTCCTCGGCCTTCACACTTTTTGGATCGAGCTTAAGGCACTTTTGAAACGCGTTGATAGCTTCGGCGAAGCGGTTCTCGTTATATTTGGTGCGGCCGAGGTAGTACCACCCTTCGGAATCGTTGGGCGCCCACTCGAGCATTTTGGTCAACCATTTGTCGGCGTCGGGATAATCCGCGAGCAAAACGTAGTCGAGGGCGACGATCTTCAGGTCGGCGGCGGAAGGATCGTGGAATTTTGCGGCCGAGGTGAATTCCGCAAGAGAGGCCTTGGCCATTTCCTGCGCGCCTTTTGGTATAGACACATCGGAAGAAGTTGCCCCCATGGTTCTTCGGCTTGCCATGGGGCCGTGCGTCTGAGCCTTAAATTGCGACTCCACCGCTGCTTGTGCTTGGATCTCACGGAAAAGTAAATGTCCGAGCAGGGAATGGGCATCGCCAGAATTCGGATGGTCTTTGAGGTATAGGCGAACAGCGCGGTCGGCCTCGCCGAGCTTCCCCTGCTGGAAAAGAGACTTGGCCTGAGAGAGAAGGTCTTCCGTCTGAACCGGGGATTGGGCCTGGGCGCTTACACGTGTCGAAGTCGCGAGAAGGGCTGAGCAGAGCAGCGTGAAAAAAAACAAGATGAACTTCCGGGAGGAAGCGAGGGCTACCCTCTCCCCTGTTTTTGCATGGCCGTTGGTTCTCAACGGCGCAGGGATTGTGTAAGTCTTTTGGAATGAACGTCTACGATGCATCACACAGGCGTTGATTCTACGGGACGCAGAGAATCGAGGCATCGGGCCACGCTTAGGGAGTGCGATTGATTACTGCTTCGACCAAGTCGCCCAGTTGCTTGGCGGAGTACTCGTTGCCCTCCAGGTTAGCGGCGACGCGGCTTTGGCGGTCGATGATCACTGTATGCAGGGAGTGAGTCAAGAAGCCCTCATCCTGCCAGGAATTCACGCCGAATTCTCGACAGATCTTATTCACATCAGCGGCAGGCCCGGTCAGAAAGTGCCAAGCCTTGTTGTCCTTCGCCCACGTCTTGGCATAGTCGGCCAAAATCTCAGGTTGATCACGCTCGGGATCGAAGGTGATGCTGAGCAGGACCAGGTCTTTTCCCATTCGGTCGGCAAAGCGCTTCTGAAGAACCCCGAAATTGTTCGACATGCGAAAACAAAAATTCGGAAGGGGACATCTGGTGTAGATAAACGTAATGGCAACTACCTTGCCCTTAAACGCGGAAACACTGACGCTCCTTCGTCTTTGGTCGATCAAGGTGAAATCCGGCACGGTCTGTCCGCCGTGTAAAGCTGGGCCGATATGCGAAGCGGGAGCGGTCGCAGCATCCAGAATTTCCAATTGCCGCGCCGCCATGGGCTCCTGCGCGGTGTTTTCGTATGCGTGAACGCGAATTTGGTCGGCGTATACCGTGTCTTTGCGCACGTCCAGCCTGAAATCGATCATCATCCCGGGATTCAGGCCATCGATAGCCTCGGCATTATGCACCGGGAATATCATCACCATCGCATCCATGTAACCAGGAATAGCCTGACAGGAGACCTCCAGAGAAAGATGTTCGCGGTCTGCTCGAAGGACCAAACCAGATGCCGAATAGGTTTCTCCAGCAAGAAGGGGAGCTGCCCACAGCAGCAATGGCAGCAAACAGAGGAGGCGCTTCATCGTTTTTTACCCGTTCTTCGCGCGGGCTATTCTAACGCGGATTCGGCGCGGACGATCGAGCAGATCCAACCTTAAAAGGATTCGCAGACCCAAGGCGAAACTGCTTTCGCAAAAGTTTCGTGTAATCCTTCGCGAATTCCTTGATTTCGATGAACTGGTTCTTGTCCACATTAGCGAAGCTCTGGCGCGAGTTGGAGGCAGGCCACCACACTTCCAATCGAGTAATCTTCGCCGATTTTCCCAAACCGATATGTTGTTGGATAGGATTGGCTCCAAAAGAACCTCCGCTGCCGACGGTGCGGTAAATGGACCGCGTCCGGTGCCCTTCATTCTCGACGGTCACCTGGATACGCGCGCCAACTCCCGCGCGGTTCGACTTCGCGCCCACTAATTTCACACTGATCCAATCATTAGCGTTTCCAGGATTCTCAAACACCCGGAATTGATGTGCGTCGCCCGGGGTGGGTCCACCGATCGATACCAAAAGGTCTTCGAGTCCATTGTTCCCCAGATCGGCAAAAGCAGTTGCATGCCCCTTGTGCAGATCCCCCGTGCCCGAAGATGCCGTTACGTCCGTGAAGTACTTTCCTTCGCGGTTGTGAAGAAGCATTTTTGGCGCCAGCGCGCCGTACTCAGGCCCCCCGGTCGCCAGATAAATGTCCGGATAGCCGTCGTTGTCGATATCGCCAAAATTGGCGCCCATAGGCATATTGATTTTGTTCAAGCCGACTTCTGCGGTCACATCTTTGAAAGTTCCATTCCCCAGATTCCGGTACAGCTTGAGGGTCTCGGCGTTCGTAGCAAGCCCCAGGTAACTTCGAAGAGTCTCGTCGGCTGAAAAAAAGTAAGTAGTCACAAATATATCGGGCCAACCATCATTGTCGTAATCGAAAAACCAGGCTGCAAAACTCTGGGATTGCGGCTGGTGCACGCCCGCCTGCTCGGAAACCTCGCTAAAAGTGTTGTTGTGATTGTTGTGGTAAAGAAAGTTGCCGCCGTAAAGGTTGGAGACATAGAAATCGACGTAACCGTCATTGTCGTAATCGGCGGCCGTCACCCCTTTCGTAAAGGCAATCTTGGAGACGCCTGAAGCCGCGGAAATGTCTTGAAAGGTTCCATTTCCCCTATTAAGAAAGAGCTGGCTGGGCCCATTCTCGTTGCCGACAAAAAGGTCGAGGAAACCATCGTTGTTGATGTCCGCCCAAACTGCCGTTTGTGTCCGAGTGGCTGGCTCGGCCAATCCCGCTTCACGCGTGACGTCCGTGAAGGTTCCGTCGCAGTTGTTGCGTAACAGGGATTTGCGCACGGGAAATTCCCAGGCGCCCCGCAGAACGAGGATGTCCATACATCCGTCGTTGTTGTAATCCGCCTGAACCATGTTGAGGCCGCCGAGTTGGTCGGAGAGACCCGCCTGTACCGCCCGATCGGTGAATGTGCCGTCGCCATTATTGTGAAAGAACCGCATTGGCTGGCACACGTCGTAGCTAGACACCGCGATATCCGGAAGGCCGCTGTTTTCGAAATCATCCACAACCACGCCGCCCGCCATCGAAATGAAATTCAGCCCTGCTGCGGGCGCCACGTCCACGAATCTTCCGACATTCTCCTTGGAGGCAAAGACAGAAGGCGAAATCAAGTATTTTTGCGGCACCCCTTCGGGATACTTTCCCAAAGTCATATAAGCCAGATTCAGCAGCCATTTCACCTGCACGGCATCCGCACGTTCGCCTTTGAGTTCAAGATACTTCGTCAGGTACTCGATGGCCTTCTGCGAATCACTGGTTTGCCGATAACAGAAGTTTTCGCGCGGCGGAAAGATACAGATGTCACTGGGTTCGCGATAAACGCCGTTCTCCAATTCCGACTTGTGCAGGTAAGCCACTCCCAGCACTTCGTCCAATTGGGGAATACCTTCCGGCACGGCCGCTGTCGCAAGCTTATAGGCATCTTCCCATTCCCTGATAGCTCGATCCATATTGCCCTGATAGGCTTCGAGTTGCGCCAGTCCGTAATGTGTCTGAATCGCATCGAAATGCGACTTCCCTGCCATCTGAACCGAATCGGCCAACACGTTTTCAAGCGCTTTGATTCCCTGTCGCAGCGACTGCTTTCGAACTGCGCACACTTGCTGCAAATCCTGTTCCCATCGGGCTGGTTTCGGAAACTTCTGAAAGAGCATATCTGAGAGAACTTGCCCCGCCACGTCTGCGGGGTACTGAATCGCCCCCTTGCCTGCCAGATGAAGATCGCGATTCGGGCCCATGCCCTGCCCAGCGACGCCCTGTTCCCGAGCACCAGCGGGGGCCCCCTTCGCTTGCTTCGTCTGTTCCTGCGTTTTGCTCAATAACTTCAGGATCACGAAACCGGTCGGCACCCTCACGATGCCGCTAACCTGCTCCGGCTTGAGCGATTCGACGACAGTACGCAATTCCGGGCGCAGCGACGCAACATCAGCTTCCTCGACGTAGCCGCCGTTGCTCGCGTTTGGGTCAATGGACATTTGTGCCGCAATGCTGGAGAACGCTTCTCCTTTTTCTAACCGTTCGAGAGCCTTGTGCGCCTTGGACTCGGTGTCCACCACAATGACTTGGAAATTCACTAATGTTCGGGGAACTGTTTCTTGGGCCGGCAAAGAGCGAAGTCCAAGACAGGAAAGAAACAGAACACTGACACAGACGATCACCCGGGCCAATCCTGCCGGTTTTCGCTTGGGCAATTCCGCCTGTCGCGTGGGAGGAGGTGCACATCCCGTTGATTTAGTCACTGCTGAGAGCGGCAGGCCAGCCAGAAAACGCATAGGAGCAACAAACTATAACATCCACTGGAGGTTTTCGCAGGGCCTGTTAAAGCATCGACTCGGCGATGCAGGAGCTTCAGCCGCTCGAAAATGACTGTTTATCCCGCTGGCCGCCCAGGCCCGTTTGCGACATAATGCGCGCGGGGGCCTCATCGCACAGAGAAGGGGAACTCTGATGGGTCGATTGCTTTTGCGGGCCGGCGAACTCGCGCTGCTCCTAATCCTGTCGTCGCCGTTCTCCGGCCGGGCGCTGGAGCTCACGGGGCAGGAGACTGACATCAAAACGGCAAAGAAGACGCAGGAAGAAGCGATCAAGAGGTCCGATTTGACGAAGCCACATTTCGCGAACGGCAATCGGGCGATGCAGGACGCTCAAGCGATCCGGCAACAACTCCAGGCGGCGACGAACGATCAAAAGCCTGGGCTGCTTAGCAAGATAAAGGCGGATTATCAGACTGCGATTACGGAATACGAGCAGGCGCTGGAAGAGACTGAAGTGCGGGATGAAAATGACCTCCACGTGATTGGGTTAATTGGAGTGATACGCAATGGCTTGGTAAGCCAGCAAAAGGCCGTGGAGATGCTGGTGCAAGACAAGGACCTGCCGGTGATTTTGAGCAACCTCGGCCTGGCCTACAGCGGAGTGGGGGAATACCAAGATGCGATAACCATGCTCGAGCAAGCCGCAATCCTGAAGCCGGCGCCAGGCACATATATGGAGCTTGGAACAGACCTGGCGCAGGTCGGCAAAGTGCCTGAAGCGACAGCGGCTTGCGACAAGATTCTGACCGTGGATCGCGCGGCCAAAAACATGCAGGCAGGCTGCTACAAGAACGTCGCCATTGTGCTCACAAACAAAGGGAAGCTGGCTGACGCCATGACGCCCCTTCAGAAAGCAACACAGCTCAACCCCCAGGATGCATTGGCCTGGAAACTCTTGGGCGAT
>Ga0126371_10002283_pt1 | contig 16456 bp, 16 predicted proteins | sample PanSoiMetaPlot_4_FD_110145 | JGI IMG/M metagenome (GOLD analysis project Ga0126371, IMG submission 110145) | Tropical forest soil microbial communities from Panama - MetaG Plot_4 | ecosystem: Environmental > Terrestrial > Soil > Tropical forest > Bulk soil | place: Panama | collected 2016-02-17 | reverse complement strand
TCCTCGCGATCTGCACCGATGAGGAAGTAGCTCTTCGCTTTGATGCGGACGAAGTTCTTATATTTGTTGAGCAGGAACTCCATGGCGAGATTGTCGCCACATTTCGCTGCATTTACGAGTTCTTCGTCGGCTCGCTCGCTGTAGTCCAGGGTTTCTTCTGTCGGGTGAAGTGCCCCCAAGTATCTCTTACCCCCTGATATTTGCTCGGCTTTTCGTCGCCGCAGCAGCCCTCGTAAGATTATAGGGTCCGCTGCTCGGTTCGTCAAGCGACCGGCGTCTGTGCCCTTTGTCGCATCGCTTCGAAAAGCGCTATAGCGGCGGCCGAGGAAGCGTTCAAAGACTTGACTTTGCCACGCAAAGGTATTTGGGCCAGCCGATCGCATTTCTCGGCGACTACGCGCGATAGGCCTTTTCCTTCTGCTCCGACCACGATGACGCACCGTCCGCGCATGTCTACTTGAGTATACGTAACGGCGCCCGCGCCGGTCGATAGGCCGTAGACCCAACACCCATCCGCCTTCAGGTCTTCGATCGAACGCACCAGATTCGGGACAGAAGCCACCCGCAAATGTGATGCGGCCCCGGCGGCCGCTCGCCGGGTCGCTGGGGTGACCCCGGCGGCCCGCCGGTCGGGAATGACGACGGCGGTCGCCCCGGCGCCCTCCGCGTTTCTCATGACGGCGCCGAGGTTTTGGGGGTCTTCGATATGGTCGAGGACGACGACGAGCGCATCCGCATTCCCTCGAACTGCGGTCCGGATATCTTCCCACCGCGCATAAACGTAGCGTTTGACGACCGCCGCGACGTGCTGGTGCCGCTCGGATCCAAAGCGGCGAAACGCTTCTTCGCCTTCTATCTGCACCGGCACGCCCGCCATCTTCGCGCTGCGCACGATCGCCTGCACCGCCGGATCGGTCGTCCTGTTCTTGCCGATGAGGATTTTTTCGATGCGTTCGCCGGCAGCCAGAGCCTCGGCGACGGCGTGGATCCCAGCTATCGATTCGTCGTCGCTCGTCCGCTTTTTTGGCGGTCGCGCGTTACGGCGATGCATCCAACGACCACTCGGTGCCTGCCTTGCTGTCCTTTATCGAAACGCCGGCTTTCATGAGCTCGGCGCGCAGCTCGTCCGACTTCTTGAAATCCTTCGACGCTCTCGCTTGATCGCGGAGCGCGACAACGGCCGTGATGACTTCGATGTCGGTCATCGATGTCGAGTGGTCGCCGGCGATGCCCACGAGCAGCTCGCGCCCCTGGGCGGACAGCTCCCTTTCGGCACGCGTGCCGAGCGTTGCCGGCAGCCCGAGCGCATCGAGGCATCGTTCTATCAGCGCGACTGCAGCAGCCGGGGATCCCTCGCCTCGCAGCGCAGCCGACCGCTCGTCTTTGATCCGGGTCTGAAGCCACCCGAGCGCACCGGACGTATTCAGATCGTCATCCAGGAACGCGTCCAAGCCCTCTGCATCCAATGAACGACCGTCTCCGGTCGAGATAAATCTCGACCGCTCCTCGGACGTCGTAGCGGCGCGCAACGCGTCGACGTTTTCGTAGAGTCGCCGGACGCCCTCGGTCGCTGCGCCGATCGCCTCTTCGGTGAAGTTCGTCGGTTTGCGATAGCCGGTCTGCAAGAACAAGAACCGGATCGCGGCGGGCGAGTATTTCTCGAGCATCGCCGTCAGCGGCGTGAAGTTGCCGAGCGACTTGCTCATCTTCTGCCCGTCGACCATCATGAGGCCGGCGTGCATCCAGTAGCGCGCCATCGGATGTTTTCCGGTGACGGATTCGGTTTGCGCCACCTCGTTCTCGTGATGCGGGAAGATGAGATCGGTCGCGCCGCCGTGGATGTCGAATTGATCACCGAGGTAGCGCCGCGCCATCGCCGAGCACTCGATGTGCCAGCCGGGCCGCCCGGGCCCCCACGGGCTCTCCCACGACGGCTCACCCGGCTTCGCCTTCTTCCATACCGCGAAGTCCATCGGGTCACGCTTCTCCTCGCGCTTCGCGACTCGCGCGCCTGCGCGCAACTCTTCGATGTCGCGGTTGCTCAACTCGGAATAGCGCGGAAACGACTGCACGGAGAAATAGACGCCGTCGCCCGTCTCGTAGGCATCGCCGCGCGCGACGAGCTGGTCGATGGTCTCGACGATTCCAGCCATCTCGTGCGTGGCGTACGGCTCGATGTCGGGCGACTCGATCCCGAGTATCGCCGCGCATCTCTTGTACTCGCCGTAGTAGCGATCGACGATCGCCTGCCACGGCACGTTTTCCGCCGCCGCGCGCTCGATGATCTTGTCTTCGATATCGGTGACGTTCTGGACGTACGTGACTTTGTAGCCGCGATTGCGGAGATGCCGGCGCAGCACGTCGAAGGTGAGGAATGTCCGCGCGTGGCCGAGGTGCGGATGGAAACTCGGCGTCATGCCGCACACATAGATGCCGACCGAGCCGCTCGTGCGCGGCTCGAACGGTTCGACGCTCCTCGTCAGGCTGTTATAGAGGCGTAGTGCCATGCTGCCCTTCGGTTGCGCGGATCCTCGCCTCCAGCGCGTCGATGCGCGCGGTGAGCGCTGCGACGTCTTCGACTTCCGGATCCGGCATGTCGACTTGTGGGATGATCGGTTCTTCGACGCGCTTGCCGCCTTGCATGACGACACGGCCCGGTACACCGACGACCGTCGAGTCAGGACCGACGGATTTCACGACGACAGCGCCCGCCGCGATCTTCGAACGCGCTCCGATGACGACCGCCCCGATGATCTTCGCTCCGGCGCCGCAGACGACGCCGTCCTCGAGCGTCGGATGCCGTTTACCGCGCTGCAAACTCGTGCCCCCGAGCGTCACGCCCTGGTAGAGCGTGCAGTCGCGTCCGACGTCGGACGTCTCGCCGATGACGACGCCCATTCCATGATCGATGAAAAATCCCGATCCTATCTCGGCGCCCGGATGGATCTCGATGCCGGTGAAAAAGCGCGTCATCTGCGACATGATCCGCGGCAGAACCGGCACACCCCAACGATGGAGCGGGTGCGTGAGCCGATGCCAGAAGATCGCATGGAATCCGGGATAGCATAAGAGCACTTCCAGCCAATTGCGTGCGGCCGGATCGCGCTCGAAGCACGCGTGCCAGTCGCGGCGGATGGACTGGAAGAACGATTCGTGACGCATGGAGTCCTGCTTTACGGTGATAGGTGAAACGCGAGGCGGGCGGCGGTAGCCGCGTTCAACAACAGCAGCAGGACTTGCAGAGGCAGCAGCAGCCGGGGCAGTATTCGTGGATGAGACGCGTCACCATTGTCATCACGCACGCTAGTTTGGTGCGACGTTCACGAATCCTGCGACAGCGCAGACCCTATGCGTGACGCGACGCGTGCGGGACCGAGCAGCGGCAACAACAGCGGCAATTCGATGCCATGCTCGCTCCCCGTCACAGCAAGTCGTATGGGTTGGAACAGCGCTTTGCCCTTGACGCCGTGTCGGCGGCCCAATTCATTTAGACCATCGCGCGATGTCGCGCCGGCGAATTCATCGGCGTTAGAACTGCGTGCCACGCTTGCAAGATCCGTCAGCAGCGATCGCGCGGGCGCTTCCCTTAGAACATCGCGGGCCGAATCGCCGAGCGTGACGTCGTCGCGGAGCAGCTCATCCACTGCAGGCGCGACATCGGAAAGCGTTTCGACATGATCGCCGATCGCCGTCGCAAGGCGCGCGCGCCATTGCGGGTCGCTCAGCTCGGGCGCTTGCGCGATGTGAGGATCGCGCGCGGCCCAATCCGCGAACAGGCTAGCGCGCTCCTCGAGCGGCATCGCGCGCAGATAGTGCGCGTTGAACCAGCGCAGCTTCGCATGATCGAAGACGGCCGGGCTCTTGCTCACGCGATCGATGGAGAATGTCCGAGCAAGGTCGTCGAGAACGAAGAACTCGCGGTCGTCGCCGGGCGACCATCCCAAGAGCGCGAGATAGTTGACGAGCGCCGGCGCGAGAAACCCTTGCTCGCGATATTCGCTCAACGCGGTCGCGCCGTGCCGCTTCGACAGTTTCTGATGGTCGGGCGCGAGGATCATCGAGACGTGCGCGAAGAGCGGCAGCGGCAGCTCGAGCGCTTCGTACAGGCTCACCTGACGCGGCGTGTTCGGCAGATGCTCGTCGCCGCGGATGACGTGCGTGATCGCCATCTCGCTGTCGTCGACGACGGCGGCGAAATTGTATGCCGCGTTGCCGTCGGACTTCACGATGACGAAGTCGCCGATCGACCCGGCCGGGAAATGGACCGACCCGCGCACGAGATCTTCGACATAGACGTCGCGCTCGGGCATGCGGAAGCGGATCGCCGCCTTGCGGCCTTCACGTTCAAACCCACGGCGCTCCGCCTCGGTCAACTCGCGGCAGCGGCCCGAGTATTTCGGCGCTTCTCCACGCGCCTCGGCCGCCGCGCGATCGGCTTCGAGCTCTTCCGGCGTGCAGTAGCACGGATACGCCGCTCCGGTCTCGAGCAGCCGCGCGGCGTTGAGCCCATACCGATCGCGTCGCTCGGTCTGTCGGTACGGACCGTACTGGCCGCCGCGATTGACGCCCTCATCCCAATCGAGTCCGAGCCAGTGAAGATCATCCTCGATGACGCGTTCGGATTCCACCGACGAACGCGCGAGATCGGTATCTTCGGATCGGAGGACGAACGTGCCGTTTTGGCCGCGCGCGAACAAGTAGTTGAAGAGCGCGGTGCGAGCGCCGCCGACGTGGAGCGAACCGGTCGGTGCCGGCGCGAACCGGACGCGGACGAGGGCGCTCATCGCTTATCCTCGATCATCGCGATAGCATACGCTTCGATCCCGTCGCCGCTGCCGGTGAATCCGAGACCTTCGGTCCGCTTCGCTTTGACGCTGACACGGCCGACGTCGATGCCGATCGCTTTGGCAAGCTCCTCGCGCATGCGGACGACGAACGGCGCAAGCGACGGCCGCTGAGCGACGATCGTGCAGTCGACGTTGCCGACGACAAAGCCGGCATCGCCGACGAACCCGACCGCTTGGCGCAACAGCTCGACGCTGCGTGCGCCGGCATATTTCGGATCGCCGCTCGGGAAGTGCGTGCCGCAGTCGCCGAGCGAGGCGGCGCCGAGAATCGCATCGATGATCGCATGCGCGGCGACGTCAGCGTCGGAAAAGCCTTCGAGCCCGCGTCCGAACGGGATCTCGACGCCGGCGAGGATAAGGGGCCGATCCGCGACGAGCGGATGCGCGTCGTAGCCGAGCCCTGCTCTCATGCGGTCGAGGCCGCTCGCCGGCGGACGATCTGCTCGGCGACGATGAGATCGTCCGGCGTCGTTATCTTCAAGTTGTCGTACGAGCCTTCGACGATGCTCACTTGACCGGTCCCCGCCCACTCGACGAGCATCGCATCATCGGTCGCGACGAAACCTTCAGCTTCAGCCACGACGTATGCGCGCGAGAGCGCGTCGACCGAAAACGCTTGCGGCGTCTGCGCAGCCCACAACGTCTCGCGTGGAAGGCTGCGCGTGACGATCCCGGCGTCGCTCACCTGCTTGATCGTGTCTTTCACCTGGACGGCGACGACGCTCGCTCCGCTCATCTTCGCCGCGGCGAGCGCGCGATCGATCATGTCTTCGGTGACGAACGGCCGGGCGCCATCATGGATGACGACGTAATCGGCGTCGGGCATCGATGCGCGCAATCCGGCGAGTACGGAGTCTTGACGCCGGTCGCCGCCGGTGACGACGGCACGGAGCTTCGTCTTGCACGTCTCCCGCGCGACCTGTTCGCACTGTTCGCGTTCGTCCGGTTCGCAGACGACGACGATATCGTAGATAGACCGGCATCGAGCGATGACCTCGAGGCACCAGGCGACGACGGGTTTGCCGCACAGGTCGAGGAGCTGCTTGCGCACGCCGAGCCGCGAACCGCGCCCGGCGGCTGCGACGATGGCGGTCACGTGACTCAACGCTTCAGTTTCGCGAAGATCATACGGCCGGCGGCGGTCTGCAGCACTGACGTCACTTCGATGCCGACCTGCTCGCCCTTCCGCTCGCGTCCGTTCTCGACGACGACCATCGTGCCGTCATCGAGAAAGCCGACGCCCTGGTTCTGCTCTTTGCCTTCCTTGATGATGCTGACGGCCATCTCTTCGCCCGGAAGCGCCACGGCTTTCACGGCGTTGCTCAGCTCGTTGATGTTGAGGACGCCGACGCCCTGCAACTTCGCGACGCGATTGAGGTTGTAGTCGTTCGTCAGGATCCTGCTGCTGCGGCGTCGCGCGAGCGTGACGAGCTTCCCGTCGACGTCGTGATCGTCGGCCTGCTGATCGACGACCTGGAAATCACGGCTCGCCGCGCGCAGACGCTCGAGCACCTCAAGGCCGCGCTTGCCGCGCGCGCGCCGGATCGGATCGGCGGAATCCGCGAGCATCTGCAGTTCGCCGAGGACGAAGCGCGGCACGACGAGCGGCCCGTCGACGAAACCCGAGCTGACGATGTCGACGATGCGCCCATCGATGATGACCGACGTGTCGAGCAATTTTTCTTGCACCGTCGTCGTCCGCCTCGCCCGCTGTCGTCCGATGCGGAAACCGAGGAATGCGAAGAAGGCGACGATGGGCAGCCAAAGCGCGTAGAACGGCTCGGGGCCGTAGCGGTCGAGCATATGGAGATCTTGATACGCGCCGCGTACGGAGTACGCGATGATGAGGCCGATGAGCAGACCGATCGCGCCGGAGAGCGCTTCGTACGCGGACATCCCGCCGAGGCTCAGCTCGACGACCGACGCCGCTCGATCGAGCGTGCGGCCGATCTGCGGGCTGATGAGGTATGCGATCGCCGCGAGGACGAGCGCCCCGCCCCACTCGACGACGTTATCTTCCATCGGCGTCAGATGTGCCACGAAACGCGCGATCATCCAGCCGATGAGTCCGGCGAGGACGGCGATAGTGGCTCGTGCAAGGCCGCTCAAGCGATCGGCGCTCCCTTCGAGGGTTGTTCTGACGGTTCGTCGATCTGCGGGATCAAGAACTCCGCGCAGACGTCGTTGGCGAGCAGGCGACCCTTAGCGGTCAGCCTCGCCCCATGGCCGTCCACTTCGAGAAGCCCGGCGTCCGAGCATTTTTTTCTCGCGGCTGCAAACGCGATGGTCACATCTATATCGAAGCGCCGCTTGAAGTCCGCATCGCCTATCCCTTCGGCGGTCCGCAGCGCCAGCATCGCCGCTTCCCCAATCCTGCGCTTGAAGTCGAGCCGTTCGACCTCAGCGCACGGAGATGCACCCGCTTCTATCGCTTTGCAATACGCGTCGAAGTCGCGTTCGTTGCGATAGCGCTCACCGTCTTCGTAGCCCGCCGCAGACATTCCATACGCGATGCAATCCCGCTGGCGCCAATAACCGATGTTGTGCCGGCAGCGGTGACCCGGACGCGCGAAGTTCGACAGCTCGTAGTGTTCGTACCCGGCGCTCGGTAGAAGGACGTGCGTTGTGCTCAAAATTTCTGCGACGGCGTCATCGTCGGGAAACGCATCGGGTTCGCGTGCGTGCCAGGACGCATACGGCGTCGACGGCTCGATCGTCAATCCGTAGACGGAGACGTGATCCGGCTCGAGCGATATCGCGCGCTCCAACGTCCTCGCGAACGAATCGGGCGACTGGCCGGGAACGCCCGCGATGAGATCGATCGAAACGCTCGCAAACCTAGCAGTGTGTGCAGCGCGCACGAACGCTTCGGCTTGCGCGGCGGAATGTTCGCGGCCGAGCTTGTGGAGATCGCCGTCGTCGAGCGATTGGATGCCGATCGAAAGACGCGTGACGCCGGCGCCTTTCCACTTCGGCAAATCGTCGATGTTTCGGCTCGGGTTCGCTTCGAGCGAGCACTCGATCGATCCGGGCTCGATATCGAAGCGTTTGAACAACGCGGCGAGCAGCCGCTCGAGCGTACCGGCATCGAGCGCGCTCGGGGTTCCGCCGCCGAGAAATATCGTGCGCACCGGTTTGCGAGGGCGCGAGCTCGTATCGATCTCGCGCGAGAGCGCCGACATGTATCGTTCAACGCGCTCGCGGACGTGGCGCACGACGGCGAAGTCGCAATACGGACAGATGCGGTCGCAGAACGGGAGGTGGACGTAGCAGCCGGCGGTGTCATCGCCGGCGGCGAGGCGATCGGGGCTCATGTCGGATCACACGATGAAGATCGTGCCGACCGCTCCAGGCCCGGCGTGCGTGCCGACGGTCGGCCCGAGCGAGCAGATGTAGATCGATCCGAGCCGGGCGGCGGCCGATAGCCGATCGGATACCTTTTGCGCGAGATCGGGCGACATGCTGTGGATCACGGCGACGCGTGCGCCCTGCGCGCCGGCGAGCCGAGCGGTCGCGATATCGACGACTTGATCCACTGCGCGCGCGAACGTCCGCACCTTTGCGTACTCCTTTAGCGTGCCGTCGACCAACGTCAGGATCGGCACGATCTTGAGGACGTTGCCGACGAGTCCGCTCAAGTGGCCGATGCGGCCGCCGCGAGCGAGGTACGTGAGCGACGGGATCGTCGCGAAAAGCTGCACCTTGGGCACATCGGCGCGGATCGCTGCCGCGATCGTCGCTGCGTCTTCGCCTGCTCTCGCGCGCCGTGCCGCGTCGAGTGCGAGCATGCCGAGTCCGGCGGTCGCCGTCCTCGAGTCGATGACGTCGACCTTTTCTTCACCGATCTCATTCGCGGCGATCGCCGCGGCGTTGATCGTACCGGAAAGCGTCGCGGGCAAGTGGATGGAGATGATCTTTTCGGCACCGCCGTCGAGCAGACGGCGATACGTCTGCGCGAAAAGGGCCGGCGACGGCTGAGCGGTGATCGGCGTCGTCGTGCTCTCGTCGAGCTTGCGGTAGAACTCGGTCTCCGTGAGATCGACCCCGTCGCGGAACTCTTCGTTGCCGAACCGGATTGTGAGCGGCACGACCTCGATGCCGTTCTGGACGGCGAGCGGTCCGAGATCCGACGTCGAGTCGGTGACGATCGCGACGCGGCCGCTCATCGCGCGGCCTCCGCGCCGTTCACTTTTGCGATCGCACGGGCGATCGTGCCGACGAGATCCTCGTGGACGGCGCGAAACGCCGCGCGGCACGCACTGACGACGGCCTTCGCATCGGTTCGGCCATGACCGACGAAGCTCACGCCGCGCACACCCAGCACCGGCGCGCCGCCGTACTCTCGATAATCCATGCGTCCGCGGATCTCGCGGATCTTCGGCCGGAGGAGCATCGCGCCGATCCGCGCGCCGAGCGATGTCGTCGCAGCTTCCTTCAATGCTCCGAAGATGTATTCACCCGCACCTTCCGCGAGCTTGAGCGCGACGTTGCCGACGAATCCATCGCAGACGATGACGTCGACGTTTCCCAGCAGCAAGTCGCGGCCTTCGACGTTGCCGGCGAACTCGATCGGCGCACTGGCGAGCAACGGCGTCGCCGCATCGATGAGCTCGTTCCCCTTGCTCTCTTCCTCGCCGATCGAGAGCAAGCCGACCTTCGGCTTTTCGACACCGAGCACGGCATGCGAATACGCGCTGCCCATGATCGCGAACTGCATGAGCCATTCGGGCTTGCAGTCGACGTTCGCGCCGGCGTCGAGGACGACCATCGGTCCGTTTCGCGCGGGCCAGATCGTCGCGAACGCCGGGCGCGCGATGCCGGCAAGCGGCCGAAGCCGGATCATCGAGAACGCGAGAAACGCTCCGCTGTTGCCGGCGGAGAACACGGCGTCGGCGTCGCCATCGCGGACGAGCTCGAACGATTTCGCCATCGATGTGACGCCGCCGCGCTTCACGGCTGCGACAGGCGCTTCGTCCATGGCGACGACTTCGCCGGCATGGACGATGTCGACGTTTTTCGCGCGCGACGCCGCGTCGACGAGCGGCTCGATCTGCTTTTGATCGCCGACGAGGATGAAGCGCGCGTCGAAAGTTTTCGCCGCCTGCAGCGTGCCGGCGACGATTTCGCGCGGCGCGTTGTCGCCGCCCATCGCGTCGATCGCTATGCGAGGAGTTTCAGCGCTCAACCGAGATCACGAAATCGGACGTCGGCTGACCGCCGTAGTACGTCTCGACGGTCATCGAAGGATACGCCTCGTGTATGACGGACGCGATATCCTCGGCATCCTTGAGCTTGCGGCCGCCGCCGTAGTAGATCGTCGCAAGGCTCCCGTCACCCGCGGCGGCGGACGAGATCATCGCGACGGCGATCGACGGCGCGTCCGCTCCCGCGACGAGCGAGTCGGGAGTTCCATTTCTCGCATCAAGCGCTCCGACGAGTTGGCTGCGTTTGACGGCGACGCCGCCCATCTCGGCATCGCGCCCGGCTTGGAAAATCGTACCGCTCGCGACGATCTGCGATTCGCCGGTGATCTCTTCGGGCGTCGGCGTCGCATCCTCGGGCAGATTGACGAGCGCGAAGAGCGCGGCGACGCCGTCGACGACGGTTCGCGTCGGCACGACGACGACTTTGCGATCCGTGAGCTTGTCGACCTCGCGCGCGGCGAGCACGACGTTCTTGTCATTCGGAAGCAGGTAGACGACCGGCGCGAGCACTTTGTTGACTGCGACGAGCAGATCTTTGACCGACGGGTTCATCGTCGCGCCGCCGAGCACGGTGACGTCGGCGCCGAGCTCTTTCGAGATCTTCGCAAAGCCTTCGCCGGGCACGACCGCCACGATTCCGCGCGGTTTCGCTTCGCGGTCGACGACGAGGACGTTATGCTGCTCCTCCATGTTGTCGACCTTGAGCTTCTGGACATCGCCGAACTTGCCGGCGACGCCGGCGACCTCTTGCGGATAGTCCGTGTGGATGTGGACGCGGATCGCTCCATCGCCGCCTGCGACGATGAGCGAATCGCCGTGCGGCGTCAGCAGCGTGCGCATCTGCTCTTCGGTGGCGGTCGGTGCGACGATGACGAACTCCGTACAGAAGCGATTGTTCTCGACTTTCTGCCGCTGCGTGAAGGTCGTCTTGCGCACCGGCTTGCGCGGGAACGCCGTCGTGTACGGCGCCCGGCCGGGCAGCATCCGGATGACGCCTTCCATGAAGTAGAGGAAGCCGGCGCCGCCCGCGTCGACGACCTTCGCTTCTTTGAGAACAGCGAGCTGCTCGGGCGTTTTCTCGAGCGCTTCTTCTGCAGCGTCGACGAGCGCATGAAGGACGGGAAGGAACGAACGCTCGCGTACCGCCGCTTTGAATGCGGCTTCGTGAGCTGCCGCAGCGACGGAGAGGATCGTGCCTTCGACGGGTTTGAGCAACGCTTGACGAGCGGCTTGCACGGCTTCGCCGAGCGCGGACGAGAACTCGATCGTCTGGACGGATTCTTTGTGGCGGACGGCGTGTGCGAAACCGCGGAACATCTGCGAGATGATGACGCCGGAGTTGCCGCGCGCGCCCATGAGCGCGCCTTGTGCGGCGGCGGCGGCGACTTTCGAGAGGTCTGCCGTGCGCGCTTTGCGCGCTTCGATCATCGCGCTGCGGACGGTGAAGAACATGTTCGTGCCCGTGTCGCCGTCGGGCACGGGGAAGACGTTCAGATCGTTGATGATCGTGCGGTACTTGCGCAAGAAGTACGTGCCGGCGACGACGAAGTCGGAAAATCGCCGTCCGTCGCAGGTCGTAACTTGCTCTACGATCATGTCCCGCCTATTGTCTAAATCCAGCCCTTGAAGGCCATCTCTGCTTGTGGTATCATACGTTGGTTGTCGCGTTGCGACCTGTTGTTTCAAAGGGATCATATCATGGCCAAACGATGCGATGTGTGCGGAAAAGGTCCGGTCGCAGGCAATAACGTCAGCCACTCGATGCGCAAGACGCGCCGGCGCTGGCTGCCGAATCTTCAATCAGTCCGCATCCGCGAGCGCGGCACGGTCAAGACCGCGAAGGTCTGCACGACCTGCCTGAAATCGAAGCGCGTCACCCGCGCAGTCTAGCGCATTTAAGGAGCGGTCGAGATCTATCTCGACTGCCGCGATTCAAATGTAGTAGGCCGAGCGAAGCTCGGCTTTCTCTTTTGTACGTCTCAAGTGTGGTTTTCGCTATCGAAGTTTGCGCAGGTGGTCGTAGCCGCCGGGTTCCAGCGGTTCGCGTTTGCCTTTTCGATCGAGCCAGACGTTGCCGCCGCCCGGTTCAAATCTTCCGACGGCGCGCAACGGGCGGCCAAAGCGAGCGTTGAACGTCCGCGCGACATATTCGAACGCGCGCGCATCGACCGATGCGATCAGCTCGTAGTCGTCGCCGCCGTTGAGGATGAGGTCGAGCGGATCAGAATCGACTCGGCGCAACGCCTCGTGCACGAAGAGCGAATCGGGTTCGATGACCGCGTCGACGTTTGATGCGCGCGCCATCCGGCGCAGGTCGGTCGATATTCCGTCCGAGATGTCCATGAGCGCGTGAACGGCACGACGAGATCCGAGAAACACTCCGTCGTCGATACGCGGCCGAGGCTGTTCGTACGCCATGACGAGTTCGTCGAATCGCTCGCGCGGCGTTCCGGAGTCGATGATTTGCAAGCCGCCGGCAGCAAGACCGAGGGCGCCTGTCACCGCGATCACGTCGCCAACTCGCGCGCCCGATCGGAGCCGCATCGACGTCCGGCGCACTTCGCCGATGACGGTCACTGCGATCGTCAACGCCGGAGCCCGCACGATGTCGCCGCCGGCGATCGCGCACCGTGTCGACCGGGCAAGGCTGCCCATGCCGTCGTAAAACGATCGATACCACGCCTCGTCGAGATCCGCCGTGACGCCGAGCGCGATGACCGCGAGCACCGGACGGCCGCCCATCGCCGCGATATCTGAAAGGCTCTTCGCGAGCGCTTTACGTCCGATGAGCGACGCGCGTGTGTCGCACGTCCGGAAATGCACGTCGTCGACGAGCATGTCGGTCGTCACGAGCGCGAGATGATGCGGATTCGGCTTCCAGGCCGCTGCGTCGTCGCCGATGCCGACCCGCAGCGGACGCGCGGGGGCGCCGCACGCTTCGATGATCGTCGCGATGAGCGCGTCTTCGGTGAGCGGCGGTCGAGTTATCGTGCGCACGACTCGCGGACGCGTCCGATCGTCGCGTCCGGCGCAGGCGTGCCGAAGATGCCGGCGCCCATGACGAGCACGTCCGCGCCCGCTTCGGCGATCGCGGCCGCGTTCTGCTCGTGGACGCCGCCGTCGACTTCAAGCTCGACGGAAAGCTCGCGCTCGTCGATCATCCGTCGCGCTGCTGCGAGCTTCGCGGTCGACGACTCGATGTAGCGCTGTCCGCCGAAACCCGGATTGACGCTCATGACGAGCAGCAGGTCGAGGTAGGGCAGTATCTCTTCGAGGATGACGAGCGGGGTCGCTGGGTTGATCGCGAGGCCCGCCTTCGCTCCCGCTTCCTTTATCTGGTGGATCAAGCGGTGCGCGTGGACGGTCGCCTCCCAGTGGACGGTGATGATATCGGCGCCGGCCTTCGCGAAATCGTCGACATAGCGCTCCGGTTCGACGATCATGAGATGCGTGTCGAACGGCAGCTTCGTCAGGCACCGCATGTCGGCGATGATCTTCGGGCCCCACGTGATGTTCGGCACGAAACGGCCGTCCATGACGTCGATGTGGAGATAGTCGGCGCCGCCACGCTCGACGAGCGCGATCTGATCGGCGATCCGAGCGAAGTCGGCCGATAGCAGAGACGGCGCGATCTTGATGCGCTGCACGCGACCGTTACTCGCGTGGCCGTCACCCGATTGCGTCATGCGCACCCGTTCTCGGACGACCCATTGACGCCCCGCTCATAGCGGCGTCGAATTGACGAGTTGGTCGCCGATGTACGTCTCGAGCGTCGCCGCGCCGGTCACCGTGATGTCGAACGAGATCGTCGTGCCGCCTTTCGAGTTCTGATCGAAGAGCGTCCGCGAACCCGTCGCGTCGACGACGACGACGCGGATGCGCACAGGTTGCGGCGACTCGGGCAGCGCGACCGACACGCGAAGGCCTCGCGCCGCCGGCGACGAGGCCGGTGACGGCGCTTGCGGAGATCCGCCGGCTGCCGGCGACTGGCCGAACCCGTTTGCGCCGGGCGACGGGAATGTCGGCGACGGCACCGGCGTCGGCAAGGCGCCGCCGCTCACTTGCAGCGTGATCGTCTCGTTCGGATGCATCTGCTGTCCGGCCGGGGGATCCTGCGCGACGATGATGCCTTTCGGCGGCGCGCTCGGAGCGATCGGCATCTGCACCGATGGCGCGAGCTTGACGTTCGCCTCTTTCGCCGCCGCGGGCGCGCTGGCGATCGGCATGCCGACGAAATTCGGCGCATATGCGACGGGCTGGCCTTTTGCGATGACGAGATCGACCTTGGTCCCCGCCGGTACTTGCGACAGCGCATCGGGCTGTTGCGACAGCACGGTCGCTTCGGGCACGATGCTGTCGTACTGCGAGCTGACGCTGCCGACGTCGAGATGCGCGTTCTCGAGCGCCACGGTCGCATCGCGCACCGACATGTTCGCGACGTTCGGCACCTTCGCGGTGGGCTCGCCGTCGGACAGCACGAGGTCGATGACGCGCCCTTCGCGGACGTGCTCGCCCGCGGCAGGGAGCTGTCCGACGATCTCGTCCTTCGGCGCGTGATAGTCGGGCTTGCGCGCGACGACGTGAAGCGAGAGATGCGTTTTCTTCGCAACTCCCTCGGCATCTGCATAACGCAGGCCGACAAAGGTCGGCACCGCGACCGACGCACCGGCGGGCGAAAGCATCCGCGTCGCAGCGACGATGATCCAGACGAGCGCGATGACGGCAACCAGGCCGAGGCCGGGAAGGACGAGCGCAGACCAGCGGATCTGACGCCGCGGTTGCGGGTCCGGTCGCTTGCGCCGGCGCGGCGCATGCGAATCGCTCACGCGAGCGTTTCGAGCACGGCGTCCGGGATGTCCGCGTTCGAGTACACGTTCGTCACGTCTTCGTGCTCTTCGAGCGCGTCGAGCAGCTTGAGGACGCTCGCCGCATCTGCGGGCGAGACATCGACCTTCGTCTTCGCGACGAGCTCGACGGTGGCCGAGTCGACTGCTTTGCCGCGCGGTGCGAGCACATCGCGCTCGACTTTTTCGCGTGCCGCCCCGAGCGCGCGCGGATCCGTGAGGATCTCCGCCGCGTCGCCTTCGACGCGAACGTCGACGACGCCGTCGACGTCGGCCACCTCGAGCAGATCTTCATCGCTGATGCCGTCGGCAGGAATCGTCACGACGCCGCGCTCGTCGAACATCCACGCGACGCATCCGCTTTCGCCGAGGTTGCCGCCGTTGCGCGAGAACAAAAAGCGCATCTCGCCGGCCGTGCGGTGGCGATTGTCGGTCACGGCGTCCACGATGATCGCGACGCCTGCCGGACCGTAGCCTTCGTAGCGGACCTCTTCGAGCGCCTCGCCTTTTTCGGCACCGGTCGCGCGCGCGATGGCGCGTTTGATGTTGTCCATCGGCATGTTGTACTCGCGCGCCTTGGAGACGGCCATCTTCAAACGGAAATTCGCCTCCGGATCGGGCGAGCCAGATTTCGCCGCGACGATGATCTCTTTCGAAAGTTTCGTGAAGAGCTGGCCGCGCTGCGCGTCGACCTTCCCCTTCTTCAGCTTGATGTTATGCCACTTGGAATGTCCTGACATGTGAGCCTTAGTTCGACGCGCGAGCCAAGAACCTTGGGATAATCAAGAACCTTGGGATTATCAAGAACCTTGGAGCGGGATACCGAGGCGCAAGCGGATGATGTCGCGGATCGTCTTGAGGATGACCGCGACGCCGGCGCCTTTCGAGTAGCCGGTCGTCCGCGGATAATGATGCACGCCGCGCTCGGAGATGGGGACGCCGGCACGGCGCAGTTTTATGAGGAGCTCGGAGCTGATGAACGCACCGTTCGATTCGAGCGCCACCTTCGACAGAGAATCGCGCCGGAAGAGCTTGAAAGCGCAATCGATGTCTCGAACGCGCAGCCCGAAGACGGTTCGGACGATGAGATTGTACGTCTTCGCGATGAACAGGCGATGCGGCGGATCGTTGCGTTTGATCCGATATCCGACGACAACCGGCGCTTCCGGCAGCGCGGCAAGCACCAACGGCAGCTCGCCGAGATCGAACTGCCCGTCCGCGTCCGAGAAGAATACGAGATCCTTGCGCGCGGTCGCGAACCCCGTTCGGAGCGCGGCTCCGTATCCGCGATTGCGCTCGTGTTTTTCGAGCCGCACGTGCGGATCTTCGGCGGCGAGCTTCTCGACGACGTTCACGGTCGCATCGCGGCTCCCGTCGTCGACGACGACGACCTCGTAGTCGTCAGCGACAGCAGCGCCGGCGCGCAGCGCGCTGCGCACGGTCTGCTCGATGATCGCATCTTCGTTGTAAGCCGGGAAGAAGATCGTCAGTCCGGCGACGCGCTGCGAAGGTGTCGCCGTCAGATCCATCCGTGCACGATCGGCCCTTGGATCCACATGCG
>Ga0126371_10002281_pt1 | contig 16461 bp, 15 predicted proteins | sample PanSoiMetaPlot_4_FD_110145 | JGI IMG/M metagenome (GOLD analysis project Ga0126371, IMG submission 110145) | Tropical forest soil microbial communities from Panama - MetaG Plot_4 | ecosystem: Environmental > Terrestrial > Soil > Tropical forest > Bulk soil | place: Panama | collected 2016-02-17 | reverse complement strand
TTTCCCGGCATTGGCGCAGTCACGTTTTGGCGTCCCTCGACGCCGGCTGAATCGGCAGAGCCGCGCCGCCACTGACGAGGATCCTCGAGCTGAGCCTGGTATTCGACTCCACCGATTGCAACTCGAGTGCCATCGGCCGCAGACCAAACGCGCGCTTCGAACACTTTGCCGTCAATCAGGACGGAAAAAACGCCGGCGCGTACTTCGACGACTTCAGCGGCGATTCCCTTGCCATCCAAACTGATTTCGGCCCGTGACGCCCCTCTATTGACTGTGACGTTTCGATTCCGATTGTTGATTTTGAGGCGCAGATTCATTTCGCGCCCGAAAAATCGGACATCTGTTCCTGCCGGCCTTGCATTTTCCACCGCGAGAGCGCAGACCCAGACTTATTGGAATTGTTGTGCGTTAGATTCCTTTGTCCGAACCAAAAGGCCGCAGCTAGCGCGGCGGCATCTTCCGAAAGAGGCTCAGCGGATTTTACTGTGCTGCCTGCCTCCAAGTTGCTGGGGCGCATGAGGAAATCATCAAGCCACTTCGTATGAATTTCGCCGCGGACAAATTCAGGCGCAGATAGAATTCTGCGAAAAAGGCCCACGTTGGTCTTGATGCCGGCGGCATAATATTCATTCAGCGCACGATTCATTCTCGCGATAGCTTCCTTGCGATTCGCTCCCCAGGCGATGAGCTTGTCGAGCATTGGATCGTAATCCATAGGAACAGTCCAGTTCTCATATACGCCTTCGTCCAGCCGGATTCCCGGGCCGGAAGGCACGTCGCGCTTCAGGATTTTGCCAGGCGACGGGAAGAAATTGTTTTCTGGATCTTCTGCGTAGATGCGGCACTCGATGGCGTGCCCGCGCAGTTGAATGTCTTTTTGTTCGAACGGAAGCGCGCCTCCTGAAGCTACATGAATCTGCAGTTTTACCAAATCGAGGGCCGTAACCGTTTCCGTCACCGGATGCTCGACTTGCAAGCGCGTGTTCATTTCCAGAAAATAAAAATCCCGGCTTTCGTCCACGAGAAATTCCAGAGTGCCGGCATTCGCGTAATTTCCGGCGCGGGCCAGCTTGACAGCTGCTTCGCCCATTGCGCGACGCAATTCCGGAGTTGCGATCGGCGACGGAGCCTCTTCAATCACTTTCTGGTAGCGGCGCTGCACAGAGCATTCGCGCTCGCCGAGATAAACAATGTGTCCATGAAGATCAGCAATGACTTGAATTTCGATATGCCGCGGGCGAAGCAGAAATCTCTCCAGGTAAAGCCGCCCGTCGCCAAACGCATTTGCCGCTTCGGATGAAGCGTCCCTAAACGCAGAAGCAAGCTCGCGCTCTTCCTGAATCAGGCGCATTCCTTTGCCGCCCCCGCCGGCGACGGCTTTCAAAACCACGGGGAAGCCTATCTCTTTCGCTGTCTGTGCCACATCTTCCGCGCGTTCTATGGGATCGAGAGTCCCGGGAACAGTCGGCACGCCAACGCGCTTGGCGAGCTGGCGTGCTGCGGTTTTTGAGCCTAACTGCGCCATCGCGTCAGGCGAGGGGCCGATGAAAGTAATCCCTTCGCTTGCGCACGCCCGCGGCAGTGCGGGATTTTCCGCGAGAAAGCCGTAACCCGGATGGATGGCGTCGCAGCGAGCAGCTTTGGCGGTCTGCACAATTTTGTCGACGAGCAGATAGCTTTCCCGCGAAGGCGCCGGGCCGATGCGATAGGCCTGGTCCGCACGGCGCACGTGCAGGGATGCGCGATCCGCGTCGCTAAACACTGCAACTGAGCGAATACCCATCTCGCGGCAGGCGCGCGCGATGCGAACGGCAATTTCTCCTCGATTGGCGATGAGTATTTTTTCGAACATTTGAGACTGGCCGGGAGGAATTCTAACACGCAGCTTACAATGGGATGTTTCCGTGTTTTTTTCGCGGGGTAGTGTCGCGTTTGTTTTCGAGCGACTGCAGCGTGTTAATAAGGCGAAAGCGAGTTTCCGCCGGAGTTATGACGGCGTCGATATATCCACGCTCTGCAGCCACGTAGGGATTGGCGAACCGCTCGCGGAATTCCGCAATTTTCTCGGCGCGCAGGGCCGCGCGTTCGGATTCTTGCGCGCGCTCAAGTTCGCGACGATAGACTATATTGACGGCGCCTTCCGGCCCCATCACAGCGATTTCCGCTGTGGGCCACGCAAAATTGAAGTCCGTGCGTATATGTTTTGAGGACATCACGCAATACGCGCCGCCGTAGGCCTTGCGCGTGATTATAGTGATTTTAGGAACTGTAGCTTCCGCGAAGGCAAACAGTAGCTTCGCTCCGTGCTTAATGATTCCACCGTACTCCTGCTGTGTGCCGGGAAGGAATCCCGGTACATCTTCAAACGTGATGAGCGGAATGTTGAACGCATCGCAGAACCGCACAAAGCGCGCGCCTTTCACCGATGCGTTGATATCCAAAACTCCCGCGAGAAATACGGGCTGATTGGCGACAATTCCGACGGGAGCTCCGCCCATACGCGCGAAGCCCACGACGAGATTTGGCGCGAACTGTTCGTGCACTTCGAAAAAGTATTTACCGTCAACGATCGCATGAATCACGTCCTTCATGTTGTAGGGCAGCATCGGATCTTCGGGTACGATGGAATTCAATGAAGGCTCGGCGCGATCGACCGGATCCTCCGATGCTCGGCGCGGCGGATCGTCCAGATTATTGGAGGGCAGGAAGCTGAACAGCTCGCGAATCATCGCCAGGCATTCCTCGTCGTCGCGAGCCATGAAGTGAGCGACGCCGCTTTTCACGTTGTGCGTGGTCGCGCCACCAAGTTCGTGTTTGCTGACCTCTTCGTGCGTGACGGTTTTGATCACGTCCGGCCCGGTGACGAACATGTACGAGGCCTTCTCGGTCATGAAAATAAAATCCGTTATCGCCGGCGAGTAAACGGCGCCGCCCGCGCACGGGCCCATGATGGCGCTGATCTGCGGCACAACGCCACTGGCGAGCGTATTGAGGAGAAAAATGTCCGCGTATCCCGCGAGCGACATCACCCCTTCCTGAATGCGCGCTCCGCCTGAATCGTTCAAGCCGATGACCGGCGCGCCATTACTCATCGCCAACTTCATGATTTTTGTGATTTTCCCGGCATTTGCTTCGGAGAGCGAACCGCCAAACACCGTGAAGTCCTGCGCAAAAACATAGACCAGCCGCCCGTCAATGCGTCCGAATCCGCAAACGAAGCCGTCGCCAGATACCCGCTGCTCGATCATTCCAAAATCCGTGCAGCGATGCTTCACAAATTTGTCGAGTTCCTGAAACGTGCCTTCGTCGAGAAGAAGCGCAATCCGCTCGCGCGCATTCAATTTCCCCTCTTTGTGCTGGCGCTCGCGGCGTTCCGCTCCGCCGCCTGCTTCCGCTTCCTTGTTGCGAAGCGCGAATTCATCCATTGCGTGGTGTTTTGATTTTTGTGCGTTCATATCTGGAGCGTTAGCGTGCCACAGCGGAACGCATTCCAGCAAGCGAAGGAACGAGATAATTTGGGCGCAGCGAAGGAATGAGAGGCGTAGAAGACCGGTTTAAGGCGTCAAAGTAAGGAAGTCGACTTATCAGCGCAAGCCGGACCAATCGTCCGCAATCAGAATAGAGTTGCTCGGATTGGAAGGATCGTAGCGGACGCCCACAGGTTGTCCCGCAACTACGCGATCGAGGCACACCTGCTCTTCCAGGCCCGTGACGTCTTGTCCAGCCTCATACGTGACGCCTGAAATGGAATACGTGTAAAGAAGCATTTTGCGAATCGCTGGCTTTGCCTTATCGGCGCGGCGTTTTCCGAAAAGGCCGGCCTGGGCCTGCGCCGATTCGTCCGGCTTGTCAACGATCTCCAGCACTTGGCCATCAACGATGCGCCCGATGCGGTTCAAATAGGCGCGGCGGTCGCGTTCGGATTCCGAGCTATCCTTGACGCGGCTGAAAAATCGCACGAAGGCAAACGCAGCAAAAGCGATCACGCCTTACTCCGAAAGGGATTTCTTAACGGCACGCTTTTTCGCTTGCAGGTTCTGTCAGGATTCCTGTGCACGCCGCTTCTGAGAAATTATACATGCCGCGCGAGGGCATGGAGCGCCGAACAACGGACGCGCTGTCCGAAAAGTAATCCCTCGGTATTTGCATAGCGGCGGTGCTGAATCAATGCGGTTTGGCAACAGGATTTCGCAATGTGCCGATTCCTGTTATGGAAACTTCGACCACATCGCCCGCGGAGAGCGGGCCGATTCCCGAAGGCGTGCCGGTCGCGATTACGTCTCCGGGCTCGAGCGTCATCATGTGCGAAATCCAGCGCACGACGGTGTCAACCGAGAAAATCATCTCGGTGACGGGTGCTGACTGGCGCTTCTGCCGATTAACGAGAGTTTCCACTCGCGCGCGGCTTAAGTCCAAGTCTGTTTCAATCCATGGACCGAAGGGGCAGAACGTGTCGAATCCTTTCGCGCGGGTGTACTGCACGTCTTTTTTCTGTAGATCACGAGCGGTCACATCGTTCAGGCAAGTGTATCCGAGAATGAAAGGCCAAACTGATTCCGAGCCGGCCAGGTGGCTGCAACGCCGCCCGATGACGATGGCCAGTTCACCTTCATGGTCAACTCGCTGGGAGTGCGAAGTCAAAACGATGGGCTCCTCGGGCGCAAGAATGGCCGACGGTGGCTTCAAGAAGATCAGCGGCTCTTTGGGAACATCGTTGCCAAGCTCCGCGGCATGCGCAGCGTAGTTGCGCCCAACGCAAACGATCTTGCTGGGCTCGCTCGGCGCAAGCAAACGAATCTCCGAAAGCGCCCACGTTCTGTCGAGCCGCTTGCGAGGCTCGAATAGGCTCGCAATCTCGCGCACACGATCGCTTTCCACAATTCCATAGCGCTTTGCGGACTCCGCACCGGCATTGTCGGAATAAAATCGGCAGACCCTCATTCCATCACCCGATCGTCCAGGCTCATTTCGATTCCGGCACAGCGACGGAAATAGCTTCGCTGGGTTCGCTTTCTTCTCCTGCGCGGTTTACCGCAGCTACGTGATAGAAATATTCTTGCCCTGCCGCAACCGAAGAGTCCCGAAAGACAGGAACCAGGACCAGCGAACTATTCACACGCGTTCCTGCGCCGGATTCCGTGTCGCTGCGATAGACGTTATATCCGGCCACGTCGGTTTCCGGACTGATGGCCCACGAAAGCTCGACAGTAACTCCGGCGGCAGGTCCATTCTCCGAAGTAATCGTGCCGACAAGATGCTCCGGAGCCGCCGGAGGCGAGGTCGGAGCGAAAGTTATTTCAGCCCGATTCGAGTCCTGCGATTCCACCGAGCCTGACGCGTACCTCGCGGTGCTGCGCACCACGTAAGCGTACGTTCGTCCAGATTCCACTGTCCGATCCGTATAGGATGGCTGCGAAGATTGTCCGAGCAAACTGAATTCAGCGCTCGCCTCTCCAGTGCGATGAAGCGCGAGCACCTGCTCTTCCGATTTTTGGGCAGCGCTGCTGAGAACCTCGACCCGATAGACCTCATATTCGAAACTGGGTTGCTCCGAACCGGTGCCGAAAATATGTGGAGCGTTCCAAGTAAGCTCAACGACGCTATCCGCGATCTGCGCCCGCAAATCCTGAATGGGTTGCGGCGCGGCGAGAATTCGTACGCGAAAAGAATTTGAAGGCTCTGAATTGCTTCGGCCAACTCGAGTGCGCACTTCATAGACCGCTTCCATGCCGCTGTGCGCAGTTAGTTCCTCGGGTGCAAGCATGTCGGGGAAAACGATGCGGCCGTCTTGTTCATAGCGATCCAACATCTGCGGAGGAATCGTGACTAATAACCGCGGTTTTTTTCCCCTCGCTGCATTCGCCTGAGCATTTTCGAAAGCACGATAAATCTGCACCGACGGAATCTCGTTAAACGTACCGCCGCGCACTGTTTCTTTGGGCAAAGTGAAAGACAGGACGATCGAATTGCCTTTCTGATTGGCCGAGAGATCCCTGACCGCCTGCGGTTTTTCCGATTCCCGAGTAACCGGCGCGCCCGGCGAGGCACAACCTACCCCAATTAAGGCAAGTACAACCGCGGCTGATAATGAATGAGAGGTAATCGCGCGCCGAATCGCGATCGTTCGCTGGCGAAACGTGAAGCGCCTCATACCCTAGAGAATGTAACGGCTCAGATCCTGGTCCTTCACGACATCGGCGAGCTGTTTCTGCACGTAAGCGGCGTCTATCTTGAAGCTGCGCTTCTTCATGTCCGGCGCGTCGAACGAAATCTCTTCCAATACTTTTTCGAGAATGGTGTGCAAACGGCGCGCACCGATATTTTCGGTTTGCTCGTTCACTAGCGCCGCGAATCGTGCAATGGCCGCGACCGCATCGTCGCTGAATGTAGTTTTCAAGCCTTCGGTATCGAGCAGCGCGATGGATTGCTTGATGAGCGCATTTTTGGGCTCGGTCAAGATACGCACAAAATCGGCCTCGCTCAGCGAGCCGAGTTCCACGCGAATGGGGAAGCGTCCCTGAAGCTCCGGGATCAGATCGGACGGCTTCGTGGTGTGAAATGCGCCTGCCGCAATAAACAGCACATGGTCGGTGCGCACCATTCCGTAGCGCGTATTCACGGTGGTGCCTTCCACGATTGGCAAAATGTCGCGCTGCACGCCTTCGCGGGAAACGTCCGGCCCATGGCCGGATTCGCGTCCGGCAATTTTGTCCACCTCGTCGATGAACAGAATTCCCATTTGCTCAACGCGATCCACAGCGATTCGAGTCACTTGGTCCATATCCAGCAACTTGTTTTCTTCTTCCTGAATGAGGTAATCGTAGGCCTCGGCGACCATCATCTTTCGCTTCTTTTTCTGCTGGCCGAACATACCCGAGAGCATGTCCTTGACGTTGATATCCATTTCTTCGACACCCTGGCTGGACACGATTTCGAACGCCGGCATCATCCGTTCCCGCACTTCCACTTCGACCATGCGCTGATCGAGCTTTCCTTCGCGCAATTGCGCTCGCAATTTGTCACGCGTGCGCTGCGCCACTTCGCGGTTCTGCATCTCGGAACCGGGCGCAGTGCTCTCAATCGATGTCGGCGTTGGTGAGCTTGGCAGCAATAAATCGAGCAATCGTTCTTCAGCAGCTTGTTCAGCGCGCTCCGCTACCTCGTCCAGTTTTTCTTCGCGGACCATATCAATGGCCACTTCCACCAAATCGCGCACCATAGATTCCACGTCGCGGCCTACATAACCCACTTCCGTGTACTTCGAGGCTTCTACTTTCACGAACGGGCATCCTGCCAGCCGCGCGAGACGCCGCGCAATTTCCGTTTTGCCCACTCCGGTAGGCCCGATCATCAAGATGTTCTTCGGCAGCACGTCCTCGGCCATTTCCGGCTGCAACTTTTGACGTCGTACGCGATTGCGCAAGGCAACGGCCACAGCGCGTTTTGCCGCGTTCTGTCCCACGATGTACTTGTCCAATTCAAGAACGATTTCGCGGGGAGTGAGTTCGTCAAATGAGGGAGGGGCCTCGGGCTCCGCTGCTTGATGCTCTCCGTTAAGGTAAATCACCATATTCTTCCCATCCTTGCCCTTCTCGCTCACCGAATCTCCTGTGGCCTAGAGTTCTTCAATCACGAACGTCGCATTTGTATAGATGCAGATCTCGCTGGCGATGCGCATCGCTTCTTGCGCGATTTCTTTGCTGCCCAATTTCGTATGCCTCGCAAGCGCGCGCGCAGCCGAGAGAGCGTACGGGCCGCCGGAGCCGATTGCGCAAATGCCGTCGTCCGGCTCGATCACGTCGCCGTTGCCGGAAAGCAGAAAAGTGGATTTGTTGTCCGCCACCACGAGCAAAGCTTCCAGATGGCGCAGCGAACGGTCGGTGCGCCATTCTTTGGACAGTTCGACCGCGGCCCGCGCCAGATTGCCGTGAAACTCCTGCAGCTTGTTTTCGAACCGGGTGAAAAGCGATAGCGCGTCCGCAGTGCTGCCGGCAAAACCCGCCAGAATTTTATCGCTGAAGAGGCGCCGGATTTTCTTTGCATTGTGCTTGACCACGCCCTCGCCGAGCGTGACCTGCCCGTCGCCCGCCATCACCACGTGACCATCTTTGCGCACGCAAAGCACCGTTGTGCTGCGTATACGCGGTCTCTTGTTCCTCGTTTGCATCCAGCGATTATAACCCGCCGCAGCGCGGAGGCAAAAAGTAGCCGAATGCAAGGAACGCGGCTCGCTTGTATTTGCCCTGAAAGATTTCAGGCACTCAGGCGTGCAGACCCGCGTCGACCGCATCATAGAACAGGTCAAGCTCCGTGGGCTGCGTGAAAATATTGGTCGAGATGCGCATGTGACTTGCGTCGCACACCACCCGCATATTCCGGGCCGCGCATTCGTCGGCAACTTTCTGGAGCCCGCCGGTTGTCGCACCCGTTGGAAGAGGAGGATCCACCTCGATGCTGACCAGCGCGTTGAAGAACTGGTCGGCGCTGGCATTCGTGGTCTTCAAGTGCGGATACTTCAGGACGCGATCGCGCACTTGCGTCGCGAGTTCGTGCTGCCGCGCGTAAATGCGCTCCGGCCCGACCTGATTGAAGAAATCAATTGCCGCGCGCAAGCCGACCATCACCGACAAATTCGAAGTCCCAATCCACGAAAAACGATACGCTTTCAAATCGTAATTGTTCCAATTCGCCGTCGCCGTGTGCGCCCACAAATCCTTCGTCCGCTCGTCGCGAACAAACAAAAATCCTGTTCCCTTGGGCGCCATCAGCCATTTGTGCGGGCTCGAGCCGTAAAAATCGCAGCCCATATCGTGCAGATCGAGTGGAATCTGCCCAATCGCGTGCGCACCATCCACCGCCGATAGTACTCCATGCTTCCGCGCCACGGCGCAAATCTCTTTCGCTGGCAGAATGACGCCCGTCGCCGTTGTGATATGGCTGAAGAAAATCATGCGCGTTTTCGGTGTCATCGCGCGTTCAAATAGTTCGACAATTTCACCCGTTGAGCGCGGCGGCTTCGGCAGAGCAACTTTATTGATCTTTATCCCGTAACGCGCAGCCTTCATGTCCCACGGGCAATAGCCTCCCGGATGCTCTTGGTCGGTCATGAGCACTTCTTCGCCGGGCTTCATGTCGATTCCATTGGCGATGATGTTGTTCGCTTCCGTGGCGTTGCGCACCAAAGCGATTTCATCCACATTGGCGTGTACGAAAGCCGCCAAGGCCTCGCAAGTTTTCTTCAGATGATCATTTTCGTCATAACCAAACCACGGATAGGCCGTCTCGCGAAACGTTTCGCACTCGAGAATGTGCTCAATCATCGCTCGCAGCACCGGAAGAGGCACGCAACCCACTGAACCGCAGTTGAGGTTCACATGATCGGCCGCGAGCAGCCACTGCCTTCTCAGCTCCGCCCAATATCGCGCGGGATCCGATGCGAACAGATTCGGCGAAGGCATGGATGGGTTTTCAACTACGATTTGCTCAGCAACCTGAGCGGCACGGGACAGAGGAATCCCCACGAGCGCGGCGGCTATTGCGGAACGTTGAATGAATTCGCGGCGAAGCATGACCACACCCCCTCTGAAAGCTCTTTGCCGTGGAGTCTAACAGAAAATTGCTGGGGAGGGGGTGTTCCGTGTGAATTAGAGGCCGGGCTCGTCTTTGTCTTTGGCGACTTCTTCTTTGCTCTTTTTGCCTTTGTCGCGCTTCTCTTTTTTCTTGCCGGTTTTAGCCCAGCGCTGCTCGAGGGAATCCTTGGTAAAAAGAGAATCGGCTAGTCCGGAATTGAACTTGCATCCGTCCGGATCGTAAAACACCTGAAAAACCTTCAGCCCATTGCGAATGCGCGTTTGCTGGAAATACATCGTAACGCCGTTGACGGTATGGAAGTTCGAATAGTAATCCACCTCTTCCGTGCGCATGTGAGTCACCGGATCGCGCATGGCCACTTCCTTGCGAATCGGCAAATGCGTGAGCGACGCGATGGCGATGCGGATTTCGTGCCCCTGCGGATCGTCAATCTCAACCCAATCAGCCTCTTTCAAATCAACAACGTCTGGCCCGATGTAACGGAAAATCATCCCCGGTTCATTGAGCCGGTAGCGAAGGATGTGGTCCAGATCGAGCTGCAAATCTTCTTCATTTTGCTTGATTTGATCCGCGGGCAACTCGGACACGCCGCCTTGGTCAAGTGTCCAGCCCTTGTCGCCGTTTGAGATTTGAATGATGTTGCGCTTCTTCGAGAATTCCGTGCGGTCTTTATCCGGCAGCTTCACAAAATCCCAAAAAGTTTCGTAACCAGACAATGCTCCGGAATGTCCAAACGTGCCGAGCGTTCCCTTGCAAGTGGAGTCCTTGACGGTCAGATAAGCATTCCCGCCGAGCGCTTGAATCATTTGCTGCAAAAGCGCTTTGGCTTTCGCGGCGCTTTGTTCGGGCAGCAATACTTGTCCATCCTGTGCGCGCACAGGCGCAGCAGCGGCCAGCAGAATGGCTGCTGCGAACACCGTAACGAAGGCCGAGCGACTCGTTAGCCGCACAGAACTGCGCCTCCGTTCACGTTCAAAACTTCGCCGGTGATGAAGCTCGCCAGATCCGACGCGAGAAACAGAATAGCTGAGGCAATTTCCTCCGCTTTGCCGACTCGCCCAAGCGGTATAGCATTTGTCGCGAATTTCAAACCCGCCTTTGTATTGAGAATCGGTTGTGACATTTCCGTGTCCACCCAGCCGGGCGCCACGCAATTGACCATTATATTGTGCTTCGCCAGCTCGGTGGAGAGCCCTTTCACAAAGCTGATAATCGCGCCCTTTGACGCGCCATAATGCGTGTGCATCGCTTCTCCACGCTGCCCCGCCGTCGAACTCACCGCCACAATCTTTCCCGATTTCTGCGCGATCATCTGCGGCACGGCATAGTGAATCGTCGAATAAACGCTCTTCAGGTTCACGCGCATCATTTCATCCCATTGCTGTTCCGACATGCTTTCAATCGCAATATCCTTATCATTCCAGATGCCCGCATTCGCGACTAGGATGTCCAAACGGCCCAAGCGGTCTTGCGCGAATTGAACTAATCGCTTGCCTTCAGTGGCATTTCCGAGATCTGCTTTGAACGATTCAACTCGCGTTCCGTGCTTGCGCGCCTCTTGTGTAACGCGCTCGGCAGCAGCGCGGTTGCGATGATAATTGAAGGCCACATCTGCGCCGGCTTGAGCAAAAAGACGCACCGCCGCCGCCCCGATGCCGCGCGAACCGCCGGTAATTAACGCTGACTTTCCTGTCAAAGAAATCATACTGTGAAGGCAATTCCGATTGTTCGCCGTCGAATCGAAAAGCTATGCGCGAACGCCGCCGCCAAGCACCGCATTCATCAATCCGCGGAACAAATTCTCAGAAAATGTATCTTCCGTCATGCGTTCCGGATGCCACTGTACCCCAACGATCCAGTTGGCATCGCCCGACCATTCAACCGCTTCGACAATCCCGTCTGCTGCTCGAGCCGTGATTCGCAAATTCTTTCCCGGTTTGCGGACCGCCTGATGATGCGAGCTGTTGACGGTCGCGCCCCCCGCGCCAGACGCCTCAGCGGCTTTGCTTCCCGCGGCGATTTCTATCGAATGAAACGGCTCGGGAGCTCCTTGCTCTCCCCGTTCCCATGAGTGTGGCAGACTCTGCAGCCATTCGCTGCCAATGTCCTGAACCAGCGAGCCTCCCAAATAAACGTTGAGAATTTGCACGCCGTAACAGATCGCCAGAACCGGTTTGCCTTCCGCGAGGCAGTGCTCCAGCAGTTCGCAATCCGTTTTCTCGCGCGCCGCGTCGGCATCTGCCGTCTTCGCGTGGCGTTTGGCGCCGTATCGCTCCGGATTCACATCCGCTGGACTGCCCGGTAGCACAATGGCGTCGAGACTTCGCGCCAATCTCCCCAACTCAGGCGACGCGAGCCCGAGAGAAACCTCCACCGGCGATCCGCCGGCTTTCTCAACGGAGCGCACATAGAATTCGTACTTCGCGCGCTCGCCGCTAAGTTCTTCCTTATGCGTGCGGTACGGAATCCCAATTCGTGGCCGCTGCGATTCCCTGCCTGTAGGCATGATTTCCAATCCTATCATTCATTTCCAGCGAGCGACAATGAGGTGTCCGTAGCCTTAATCTGAATCTCACCACGGAATCGATCGCGCGAAGTTGCGCACAGCATCGGAAAAAACGTCCGGCTGATCGATATTCGAAATATGGAACGCTTTGGGGATTACCTGCAATCTGGCGTTTTTCGCCGCCGCGAGGAATTTCTTTTCGTGTAGCCGGAATCCCAAATCTCTTGCTCCGTTCAGCAGCAGCACCGGGCCGGGATACGCCGCCAGCTTCGGCGCGAATTTTTCGTGCATTACCTCACGGATTCCTGCCGCTCCGCCGCGCATGAAAAATCCTGGAGCCACGAGCGGTTGCGCGCGCTTTTCGCCATAGACCCACACGAAAATCTTCCGGCTCACCCAGTTGAGCCATCGTTCCGGCAATTTCTCCATCAGACTCGAGAGAACTGCGTACGGAAACGCATACCATCCTTGCGGCTCGACCGACGCGCTGGCAATCACCAGCCCTGCTGCTTTCTCCGGATAGCGCCCGCCAAATTCCATCGCGATATACCCGCCAAGAGATAATCCCACGACCAGAGCTCGCCCGTTCGCGGCTTCGTCAATTACGCGGGCCAGCTCCTCGGCGGAACGTTCCACGTGGAACATTTCACCCTTCAGGCTGCCGTGCCCTGCCAAATCCACGGTAATCACGCGGAATTCGTCTGACAGCCGCTCAACCTGCGGCTCCCACATCCGTCGAGTGACGCGCATTCCGTGCAAAAACACAATGGGATGCCCGTTCGCCGGCCCGGCCACGTCATAGCGCTGCGCTCGCGTATTCACAATACTATTTTATCCTTGTGCCCGTACCTCCGTTCAGGGTTGATACTTCCGCATCGCGCACCAAACCCGCGCTTAATCCTAAGCGGCTTCCGGCGTACGATTTCTGTATTCAGCGTGCCGGGAGATTCAGGAGGAATTCATGCGTGTCGCAGAGCCAAAAGCAACCCGCGTCGCGGTTGCAGGAAACGTCGGGTCCGCCGCGCCAAGGGCAGAGGATTTCAAGTTCATACGTTTCCGCCTTGAAGGCGAAGTCGCCCGGCTCACGCTCGATCGGCCCGAGCACAACATGCTCAATGAGCGCATGCTCGCGGAACTGGCCGCTGGAATCGATTCTTTGGAAGGCCGCGGCGACGTAAAATTGATTATTCTCGATTCCGCGGCGCAATCATTTTGCGGCGGCATCGAGCTTGGCGAATACACCCCACGTCGCGCTTTTCAAGTACTCGACGCATTCCAGCGGGCCTTTACCGCCATGCTCGACACGGCCAAGCCGCTGCTTGTTGCCGTGAATGGTCCTGCTTTCGGCGGCGGCGCGGAACTCGCGGCGCTTGGAGACTTGGTCGTCGCCACGCCGCGCGCCAAATTCGCGCAGCCGGAAATCAAGCTCGGTGTTTTTCCTCCGCTCGGCGCCGCGATTCTGCCCTTTATCGTCGGCCCAAAACGCGCGCTCGAATTGGTGCTCACAGGCGAAGTCATCAGCGCCGAAGGAGCGCGTAGCCTGGGGCTGGTGAATCGCGTGGTCAGCGAAGACAAGCTCGAAGCCACCGTGAAAGAAATGAGCGCGCAAGTCACCGCGCATTCCGGGCCCGTACTGACCATGGCCAAGAAAGCTATTTTGGGCTCGATGGGACTTTCGCTCCGCGATGGCGTTCGCCAGTCCATGGCCGTTTTCCTGAACGAGCTGTCGGCGCTCGAAGATTCGAGCGAAGGTCTGCGCGCCATCGCCGAAAAGCGCTCGCCCAAGTGGAAAAACAAGTGAACCGAAATGCGGTGCGGCGGCCCGCTCAGATTTTCACGCGTGACATTGACTCGCACGCGCATTGCGCATAGACTCGGCGTTGAAAAACTGAACCGGCTCGCGGGACAGGCTCGAAGATCTTCAAGCTTTGAGCCGCAAGGAAGGCCGTGAAAATCGGCCACGGTCCCGCCACTGTAATCGGACGCTCCCGTTGAAAGGGGCGCCGGAAGTCAGGAACTTGCGCGAGCCGCGTTAACGCCGGCGCTCTTCGCGAGAAAGAGCGCGGCGAGTCGCCCCATGGGTTCTCGTGGGGCTTTTTTATTGCGCGGCAAAATGTGGCAACGAGAGATTCAAACGGCATTCGCTTTTCTGGCGGCAATTAGCATTCTATTCGTCAGTGCGAATGCCCGCGCGCGTAAGAGATTCATGCAAGAGGCGAAGGAGCGGACGGGCATGCAGCCTAGAACACGTACCGTAGTTGACGAATCCGGGCGCACCGTCCGCGTACCGCTGGATGTGCGCCGTGTCGTCACGTTAGCGCCCAACCTCGCCGAAATTGTCTGCGCTCTCGGCGCTCAGGACAAGCTCGTCGCTGTTTCCAGCTACACGGATCGTCCTGCGGCCGCGAAAGCGAAACCAAGTGTCGGCATGCCGGTAAGCCCGAGCCTTGAAGCAATCGTTGCCGCAAGACCTGACATTGTCCTTGCGACAGCCGTCAACACCTGGGAAACCGTCGATTCGCTTACGCGGCTAGGGATTCCTGTTTACACGACGGACCCGCATAGCATCGCCGACATGCTGCGTTCAATCACCGACATTGGCAGCGCAATCGGCGCAAACGATGCGGCGGTGACGCTGGTGAAAAGCCTGCGCGCGCGCCTGGATTCATTGCACGCGAAATTGGCCAATATGCCGCTGGTTCCGGTTCTTTTCGTGGTTTGGGATCATCCACTGCAGTCCGTGGGTCTTCACACGTTCCTTGCAGACGCCCTGCGCTGTGCAGGAGCCGACTCGGTGGTTCGCACCACTCAGGATTGGCCGCTCATCAGCATGGAAGAAGTGGTGAAACTTAATCCCGAGTATATCGTCTACGCAGATAATCAAATGGGATCTGGTTCAGTAGCCGATTCTCCCAGGCTTGCCGACGTAAACGCGGCCGTAACGCGGCACTTACAGCAGTTGCGTGCCAACAGATCATGGCGCGACATTCCCGCTGTCCGGGAAGGCCATATCGCCGTTGTCACACAGGAGATCGACATTCCCGCGCCCGGCCTCGTTGACGTTATCGAACAGCTTGCGCAGGAGCTTCATCCGCAAATTCCCGGTGCAGCGAACGATTCATCCGCGAACATCTTCCCGCCGCGTGTTCACGCAGCCTTTGCATCACTTGAGTTGGCGCGCGCCATTTCGGAGGCAAGACTGTGCGCTCGCTGACTCCGCGCCGAATCGCTTGGATCTGCATCGCGCTTGCCGCCATTCTGTTCGCGATTGTGGTGTTTTCGCTGGAGGTGGGCGCGTTCCCCATTTCCGCGAGCGACGTCGTACTTACCTTGGTGCGTGGCGCAATCGGCCATTGGAATTCCATTGCTCCGTCGGATCGTCTCGTCGTCTTTGGCTTGCGTCTCCCGCGCATCGCGCTCGGAATTTTGGTTGGAGCAGCTCTGTCCGTTTCAGGTGCGTCCTTTCAGGCACTGCTGCGCAATCCGCTCGCCGATCCTTATGTGCTGGGAGTTTCCAGCGGCGCGGCTTTAGGCGCGATTTGCTCTCTCGCGTGGTTTCCGCGTCAGCCGTGGACCATGCAGTTACTGGCTTTCATAGGCGCGTTCCTCACCATCGCGGCGGTCTATTTTCTCGGCCGCCGTGGAGGCCAGCTCGACAGCACCACCTTGCTTCTCGCCGGAATCGTCGCCGCTTCCTTTCTCTCCGCGGTCATTATGTTCCTGATGACCACGCTCAGCGGACGCGACCTTCGCGGCATGGCTTTCTGGCTCATGGGCGATCTGGCCACGGCTCCGACTGTGCGCCTGTGGTTCTTGTTTCTCTTGCTGCTTGTGGCGCTTGGCGCGATTTACACCACGGCCTCGGATTTGAACTTGATTCTCACCGGTGAACGTGAGGCCCATCACCTCGGCGTGAACGTCCCGCGCGTGAAGCTGGTTGTGTATGTCTGTGCTTCTCTGTTGACGGGAGTTGCCGTTTCCGTGAGCGGCGCGATTGGCTATGTGGGCCTGTTGATTCCCCATGTGATTCGGCTGATGTTCGGCTCGGACTACCGCCTGCTCATTCCGGCGTCCGCGCTCGGAGGCGCCATCGCCGTAACACTGGCCGATACTCTCGCGCGCACGATTTTTGCTCCGACGGAATTGCCCGTGGGTGCCATGACCGCCGCGCTCGGCGCACCCGTTTTCATCTACTTATTGAAGCGGAGGTTCGCTTGAGCGCCAGCGAAAGTGCCGCCATGGCTTCGACTTCAAGCACTCTCACAGGCTGGGTGGAAAATCCGGTGCGGGTCACCGTCGAACAGGCCAGCTATGCGTATGCAGCTTCCGACATAGCGGCGCCAATGTTTACTCTCGGCCCCGTT